>Ga0209270_1001676_pt1 | contig 28252 bp, 24 predicted proteins | sample MTBAKSrepl1MetaG_FD_187456 | JGI IMG/M metagenome (GOLD analysis project Ga0209270, IMG submission 187456) | Enrichment culture microbial communities from Arthur Kill intertidal strait, New Jersey, USA, that are MTBE-degrading - MTBE-AKS1... | ecosystem: Environmental > Aquatic > Marine >...
TATTGCAAAGTAAACCGGACAGCAGTGATTTTATATCTGACATCTCGATACTTGAAAAATCATGCCATTATACAACTTTTCCCATGATGGATTGCTGTTCGGCGACTGAGCCACACCCAGGCCATTTCCCATAAGAGCACTCGGCTGGGACGCACAAGGGGGATGTTAAAAGCAAGCGCTTGGCGCCGAGCCGGCACCCAAGAGGGAAGAAAAGGGAGGATATAGACATGCCATATGATCAAGAAGACAACGCCTCGGTGCTGCCCCGGGACGTATCCATACTTCCGTTAAGAAATACGGTCGCCTACCCCTATTCGGTGCTGCCCCTGATTGTAGGGGTGCGCCGATCCGTTGCCTTAATCGAAAAGGCCGCTGAAGGAGACGGCATCATCGGGCTGGTGGCCTCCAGAGACGGGAGCATTGAAGAACCCAATCCGGGTCAGACCTATGAAGTGGGGACGCTCGCAAAGATCGAGCGGGTCGTCCAGGAATCGGGAGATACCCTGCAGATTGTGGTCAGGGGACTGGAACGGTTCAGGATCGACAAGTGGCTCGCAACCGATCCATTTCTGCAGGCCCATGTGACGCCTGCTCCAGAAGTTGTGGAACAGGATGTGGAGATGGATGCCTTGATGCGCAGCCTCCAGGAGGTGACAGAGGAAATCATCGAACTTTCTCCCAATCTGCCCAAGGAAGTGGCCAAATTCCTCCGCCACATCAAGGAACCCGGCCAGTTGATTTACATTGTGGCCGCGACCCTGACCCTGGACGTCAAAAAAGGACAGGCCCTGCTCGAGTTGGACACCATGAAGGATAAGCTGAGGATGCTTGTTTCCCATCTTTCCAGGGAAAAGGAGATCCTTACCCTTAATAAAAAGATACGTTCCGAGGCCCATGAAGAAATGGACAAGGCCCAGAGGGATTACTATCTGCGTCAGCAGCTCAAGGCCATTCAGAAGGAACTGGGTGAAAGCGCTGAGCCTGCCTCGGTCTCTGATGAATATGCTGAGAAGCTCAAGGAGGCGGGTTTGCCCAAAGAGGCCATGAAAGAGGCAGAGCGGGAACTGGGACGGCTTACAAACATGTCCCCCCAGGCCCCTGAATACTCCCTCATCAAGACCTACCTGGACTGGCTTGTGGAACTTCCCTGGGGCAAGACCAGCGAAGACCAGATGGACATCCAGTACGCCAGAACAGTTTTGGACGAGGATCACTACGACCTGGAAGAGGTCAAGGAGCGCATCATCGAATACCTGGCGGTGCGCAAGCTGCTTGCCGAGCGTTCCGACCCCAGGGATGAGGAGAAAGACCCGGGTCAGCGCATGGAGGGGATGGGCGCCATCCTGTGCTTTGCAGGACCCCCGGGCGTAGGCAAGACCAGCCTTGGCCAGAGCATCGCCCGGGCCCTGGGACGCCGTTTCACACGCATGAGCCTGGGAGGCATGCGGGACGAGGCGGAGATACGGGGTCACCGGAGGACCTATATCGGGGCCATGCCTGGCCGGATTATCCAGGCCATCAAACGGGCCGGAACCCGCAACCCTGTCTTCATGCTGGATGAGGTGGACAAGGTCGGCAACGACTGGCGGGGCGATCCCAGCAGCGCCCTTTTGGAGGTGCTGGATCCGGCCCAGAATCACGCCTTCCGGGACCACTACCTGGATGTGGATTTCAACCTCAGCGACGTGATGTTCATCACCACGGCCAACCAGATGGAAACCATTCCAGCCCCCTTGCGGGACCGGATGGAGATTATTCAGCTGGACGGATACACGGAATACGAAAAGCTCCACATTGCCAAACGATACCTGGTCCCCCGGCAATTGAAGGCCAACGGCCTCAGGGAGGAGGAGATGGATTTTTCCGATGCGGCCATACACAAGATCATCCAGCACTACACCCGGGAAGCCGGGGTGAGAAATCTGGAGCGGAATATCGGCGCCGTGTGCCGGAAGGGGGCGGTCAGGATCGCAGAAGGTCAAACCACCTACATCCATGTAACCGAGGACGTGGTTCGATCCTACCTGAAAAAGGAGCGGTTCGAATCAGAACTGTCCGAGGTCATTGAGATGCCCGGCATTGCCACGGGCCTGGCCGTCACGCCCGTAGGGGGAGACATCCTCTTCATAGAGGCAACCCTCATGAACGGCGAGGGCCGACTGACCCTGACCGGCCAGTTGGGCGATGTAATGAAGGAGAGCGCCCAGATCGCCCACAGCTATGTGCGGTCCAAGGTCAAAGCGCTGCAACTGGACCTGTCTCTTTTCAAGAGCGCCGACATCCACGTGCATGTGCCCGCAGGCGCCATACCCAAGGACGGTCCTTCTGCAGGACTTGCCATTGTCATGGCCGTCATCAGCCTCTGCAGCGGCCGGCCCGTGCGCAGCGATGTAGGTCTGACCGGCGAGGTAACCCTTCGAGGGAGGGTCCTTCCTGTGGGCGGCATCAAGATGAAGCTCCTTGCGGCCCATCGTGCAGGGCTCAGGACGGTCATTCTGCCCAGGCGCAATGAAAAGGATCTGGAAGAACTCCCGGACGAGGTCAGGAACAAGCTGGAAATCGTCCTGGTGGAAACCATTGACGAGGCCCTGGAAAAGGCCCTCTGTCCCGAGAAAAAAGAAGTGGATCTGCCCCTGGCAGCCAATGGATAATCGGGATTTTGCCCCCTTACAATAAAAAAGGCCCGGGAGGCTGTCTCCCGGGCCTGATAGATGCCTCATTCTTCCGTGCTCAACGAGCTCCTGCTCCTGCCTCAATGGCCTCTATGGACCTTAGAATATCGGCATTCACAGGCGTGGGCACGCCGTATTTCTTTCCCAGATCAATCACCTTCCCTGCCAGCATCTCCACCTCGGTCTTCCTCCCCCCTTCCACGTCCTGGAGCATGGAGGTCTTGCCATCCGGGGAAAGACCGGACAGGATCGAATACCAGTTTTCAATATCCTCATAAGAGAGATCCACCTTTGCTTTTTGGGCAATGGAGATGACCTCCTTCATGGCCGATTCCATGAGGTCCCTCGCCTCCTGGGATGTCTGGAATACCGAATAGGGGGCGCGAAGCACGGCCGAGGCCTGATTCATCCCCACGTTGATCATGAACTTCCACCAGAGGATCCGAATCATGTCCACCGGCGTCTCATAGGCGATGCCGGCCCTGTCAAAAAGGGATTGCAGGTCCATGACCCGCTGAGAGACGACGTGGTTTTCTGCCTCGCCGAAAAAAAGCCTGCCCTGGGTGGTATAGGTGAGCCGGTTGTCTTCCCTGAGCGCATCAATGCCCACGGCCACGGCATACAACACCTTTTCTTGGCCATAGGCCGCTCCAAGGGCCGCCTCGCTGTCAATGCCGTTCATCACAGACAAAAGCATGGTCTTTTCGCCCACCCGGTTTCTTATGTCGCGGATAGCCTGTGGCAGGTGATAATGTTTAACAGCCACAATGACCAAATCCGACGGCGGGGCCTCATCATCGGGCCGCATCACCGGCAGGTCATAATGCCTGTCGTTGACGAAAAATCCCTTTTCCTTCAGACGCCCATAACGCTCTCCGTCTGCGATGAGCCATATGCAATGGGGATCCATCTCAAAAAGCCTGCTGGCATAGAAGGATCCCATGGCCCCGGCCCCTATCAGGGCAATCTTTTGAATGGGCGACATATGGTCAACTCCTCTTTTTTAGGCGGTGGCCCCATAGCGTTGACAGCCTCACATTGAGGATAAGCCTTAAGCCACGTCCGAAAGGCCTTTCGAGCATTTGGGAGACAAAACGCCCCGAAAACCAAAAACCGTCTTTCAAGACGGTCTAACTCATTGATTTAAATGGTCGGGGCGAGAGGATTTGAACCTCCGACACCCTGCTCCCAAAGCAGGTGCGCTGCCAGACTGCGCCACGCCCCGATGTTTTGATCGACGGTTTTGATTTTAGCGGCTTGCTGCAGCAAAATCAAGCCCATAGTTGCGCATTAATCTCTTGACGTGAAATGCGTCATTTACTATAGTGCGATCCCATTCAGGACCACCCGCATCTCGAGTGCGTTATGCACGCTCCCGGAAAAACATCTGGCCTAAAGGAGGCTTTGCATGGACCTTTTTAGAAGAATCGGCATCGGAATTGTATCGATTATTCCCGCCTTTGTCCTGGGCGGCCTTGTATGGGACTGGTTTGGATCCTGGTTGGCCACGCTGGGAATGGTGGTCATCGTCGGGATTTTTTCCGGCTACGCCATGGCCGGGAAACTTTCCAAGGGACAAGGTGAAGACAGGGCTTCTTCATCTGCCCATTAAGAAGGGGGCCAAACCCTCGGTTCGGCCCCCCAGTATGCGGATTAGGCGATCCCCAGGCTGAATTTGAGGGATTTGAGGGTGTTTTTCATGAGCATGGTGATGGTCATGGGACCTACCCCGCCCGGAACAGGCGTAATGTAGCCGGCAATCTCCTTGGCTGCATCGAAATCCACGTCTCCTCTGAGGATGGCCACCTTTTTGCCCGTCTTTTCACTCACCTTTTCGCCTACCCTGTTGACCCCCACATCAATCACGCAGGCCCCCGGCTTGATCCATTCGGGCTTTACCAGGCCCGGCACGCCGGCCGCGACGATCAAGATGTCGGCCCGCTTGCAGTGGGCGGCCAGGTCCCTGGTCCGCGTGTGAACGACGGTGACCGTGGAATTGGCGCCCGGACCTTTCTGGAGCATCATGTTGGCAATGGGTTTTCCCACGATATTGGAACGGCCCACAACCACTACCTCGGCCCCGCTGGTCTCCACACCGGACCGCACGATCATCTCCTGGATGCCTGCCGGCGTACAGGGCGGGAACTTGACCTCAGACCCTCCGATCATCAGTCTCCCCACATTGACCGGATGGAACCCATCCACGTCCTTGTCCGGATCGATCGCATTGAGCACCTTTTTCTCATTGATCTGCTTGGGAAGGGGCAACTGGACAAGGATGCCATGAATGGAATCATCCTTGTTGTACTTCTCGATCAGGGCCAAGAGGGCCTCTTCAGAGATGTCCTCAGGCTGGTTGTCCTGAATCTCTTTGAATCCTAATTGGTTGGCGGTCTTAATCTTGAGGGTGACATAGGACACGCTGGCAGGATTTTCGCCCACCAGGATGGTCACAAGCCCTGGAACAACCCCGTGTTTTTCTTTGATTTCCTTGACTTCCGCCTCGATTTCCTTGAGAATCTGTTCCCGAATCTCAGTCCCTTTGATCAGTTTTGCAGTCATCTCGCTTCTCCTTTGTTAAAAATTTCGTGCCTGTTCTATAAAATTGAGCAACCTTGAGAAAAAAGTTGCAAAGTCCGCGTGGCATGTCCATAGCACACTGTCTGGTTTATTTCAAACATTTTGTGAGCCCGTCCGAGGGTCTCCGCTTTACACCGGATGTCCACAAAAAACCATTTCCTATCGGATAGTTAGCCAAAAATTGAAACCTGAGAGGAGGCAGGCCGTGAAAATGAATATCATCTATATGACCACAAAAAACAGGGACGAGGCCAGGGCCATCGGGAGGGAACTGCTCGCCAAACGACTGGCGGCATGCGTCAATATTATCGACAATATGAACTCCCTCTACTGGTGGGAGGGGGAGATTCAGGACGACCGGGAGGCGGTCCTCATCGCCAAGACCAAAGAATCTCTGGTTCCAGAGGTGATCAAAACCGTCAAGGCCATGCACAGCTATGAATGCCCATGCATCATAGCCGCTCCCATCACAGGCGGATATTCAGCCTTCTTGGAGTGGATTGCAAAGGAGACCCTCTAAGACGCCTACGAGAACACCAGCGGACCCTTTCGGATCAGATTTTTCGTATTATCTTGATGCTCACGATCACCGCCAGGACGCCGAGCACCGCCATAACGCCGACATTGTAGTGGAACATGATATCGGCCATCTTTTGTCTGACCGCATCCCAGTTGTTCCCAATGGCATATCCGAGCATCATCCAGATCAGGTTCCATACTGCGGCGCTGACGAGGGCAAACAAGGACACCCTGAGGACCTTGAGGTGGGATATCCCGCAGGTGATTGAGATAACCGATCTAATTCCGGGGAAAAAACGGTTCAATAAGACGAGGAGATATCCATATTTTTGGAACCATGACTCGGCCCGACGCATGTCGTGCGCCTTGAAAAACCAGTAATCGCGCTCCATAAAAAACCGCCGTCCCAGGAGTCTCCCGACCCAGAAGAGAAACATGAAGCCCCCAAAGCTGCCTGCCAGGGTCGCGATGTAAACGCCCACAAAGGAGAGCCTACGGGTCCCCACCAGAAACGCGCCGAAGGCAGTAATGGTGTCTCCCGGAATGGGGGGAAAGACATTTTCCACAAATGCGCTGACCCCCAACACAAGATAGAGGAGGACGTCAGGGAGAGAATTAAGAAAATCGAGAAAAGTATCTAACCAGGTCAAGGCACCTCCGCAGGCGCAGCCCACACGGCGCAAGGGGCGAGGTTCATGGGCCGCTTTCAGCCATAAGCCCAACTCAGGCAATAAGCAACAAGTAAGGCGCTAAGGCGGCCTAACGGCCGCAACCAAACAGGTTTCGCCCAAGCCCCGGAAGCCTTCCGCCCGCCCGTGGGGGTCTCTGCCCAAGGGCTGCAATAAGATGCATCCATATCGTTCGGCGACCGCCCCCGTGCTCGGGATAGTGTTTATTGAAAGGCAGCAAGGAATCCCTATCGACCCGCCTGACTCGCCTCACTCGCATGGCGGGCAGGTGAAAGGGCGTCCTTGGGGCTGGAACAGACCGTATTTTAAAGCCCTCCTGCCGTTCCCAGGAGCTCTGTTCGGTTTTTGCAGCCCTTGGGCAGAGACCCCCACGGGCAAATTTCTTCGCATGTTGCAGAGAAGTTGCAGACAAAGGGCGGGCGTCATCCGGCAACTTATGATTATTCTGTTTTGCGACACAAAAGACAAGCCCTCTTTTTGCCTTGACGAAACCTGCTGCTTCTGGTATTTCAGCTACTCCAGACAGGAGGTTCGATTCAGTGGCGAACAAAAAGCTCAGCAGAAAAGAACTGCTAAAAGGACCAGATGAATTTCTCACGCTCTCCAGCAGGGCCGCCGCCTATTTGAGTGCTCACACGCGCGAATTGAAGATTGCGGGAATTGCTGTGGCCGTTATCCTGGCGGGGTATCTGTCGGTATATGGCTACCTGCGGCATACCAACACCAAAGGCCAGGAGGCCTATAATCTGGCCTACGATATCCTGACGGAGACCGACAGCCCAGCCGATATGCCTGGCAACGAGGACCTCAAGAAGGCCGAAGACCTGTTTAAAGAGGTAATTGACGAATACGCAATGTCAAAGGCAGCCCGCCTTGCCCTCCCCCAGGTAGCCCATATCAAATTCAGTCAGAAAAATTATGATGAGGCCTTAGCCTATTATGAGCGCTTTGCAGAAAAAATCTCAGGTCGCAAACAATACGAAGACCTGACCTCGCTGGCCCTGGCACTGTGCCATGAAGCCAAAGGGGAATTCAAAAAGGCTATTTCAATCCTGACTCCCCTTGTGGAGGAGCCGGCCAATCCGTTCAGAGAGACCGCCATGCTGAGTTTGGAACGTCTTTACAGGCTGGAGAATCAGCCTGAAAAGGCCCGAGATGTCTTGGAGAAATTTATCCAGGACTACAAGACGTCGCCATTTTTGCCCATGGCCAAGGCCCGTCTCTGATTTCGCCATGGGCCGCACGGCAGGGAAGGCCTTCCCCAAGATCTGCACAATGCCCCGGCGATTGATGTGTCACATCATTGGACTCCACAGTCCAACGCTTTTAACATATTTATATTTATTAACAATATATGCTTCTGCCCTTTTGTCGGGAACCGCCATCCAGCCCTGTTCCAATGGGATTTGAATATGCCAAGATCCTGGATGCCGCGTTTTTGTCGACCAGGGGACTCGGCCCAATACGTCGAGCCTTGAGATTGGACGTCAGCACACTGTCAGGGCAGGCCCTCCCTCGGGTGTGGGATCAGGCTTTTTGCTTGACAGTCCTGCCGGCCTTTTCTATAGTCATTTCATAGCTAAAATGTAGCTTTTTGGGAGGCACTTATGATCGTCACGGAGATTTTGGCCAGAAACGCCAGGATGTACGGGGATGAGGTCGCACTCATTGAACGGGAACCCGCAAAGCAGAAAAGGGTCTCCATTACCTGGAAGCAGTTTGACGAAATGGCCAATCGCGTCGCCAATGCCCTCATCCAAAAAGGCGTCCGGAAGGGAGACAAGGTTATCCACCTGATGATGAACTGCCTGGAATGGCTTCCGGCATATTTCGGCATACTGAGGACCGGGGCCTGGGCCGTTCCCCTCAATTTCCGCTTCTCGGCCGCCGACATCCGATACTGCGCGGAGATCGCAGAGGCAAAGGCCATGATCTTCGGGGAGGAATTCACAGAGCGGATCAACGGCATCAAGGAAGACCTCGATACCATTCAGGACTTTGTTTTCGTAGGACCCGATGAGCTTCGGCCATCCTATGCCGCATCGTGGAAGGTGTTTCTTGACGCCGGCCACCCCGACAATCCCAGTGTTCCCATCACTCTTTTGGACGACGCGGCCCTCTATTTCACCTCCGGCACCACCGGGACTCCCAAGCCGATCCTCCTGACCCACCGCAACCTGGAAGCCGCCTGCATCGTAGAAAACCGGCACCACAACCAGACCCACGCCGACAACTTCCTCTGCATCCCCCCGCTCTATCATACAGGGGCCAAGATGCACTGGTTCGGCAACTTCATCGTGGGCGCCAGGGGCATCATTCTAAAAGGCGTCAAGCCGGAATGGATCCTCGAGGCGGTAAGCGAGGAACAGGCCACCATTGTCTGGCTCCTGGTGCCGTGGGCACAGGATATCCTGATCGCCATTGAGAACGGGGACCTGCGCCTTGAAGACTACGAACTGGACCAGTGGCGGCTGATGCATATCGGGGCCCAGCCTGTGCCCCCCAGTCTCATCAAGAACTGGAAAAAGGTCTTCCCCCACCATGCCTATGACACCAACTACGGCCTGAGTGAGACCACCGGGCCCGGATGCGTCCACTTAGGCATGGACAATCTCCACAAGGTGGGCGCTATCGGGGTTCCCGGGTTTGACTGGGAGTACAAGATCGTGGGTCTGGACGGGAAAGAGGTCTCAAGGGGGGAAGCGGGCGAGCTTGCGGTGAAGGGGCCGGGGGTAATGAAGGAGTACTACAAAAACCCCGAGGCCACAAAAAGCACCCTTATTGACGGCTGGCTGCATACCGGCGATATGGCCCGGGTGGATGAAGACGGTTTCATCTGGCTGGTGGACCGCAAAAAGGACATTATCATAACTGGGGGCGAGAACATCTTTCCGGTAGAAATCGAGGACTTCCTCATGGAAAACCCCCACATCCAGGACGCGGCCGTGATAGGGATCCCTGACGAGCGCCTGGGGGAGATCGTTGCCGCGGTGATCAAGGTAAAGCCGGGGGCCAAATTGACGGAAGAGGATGTCGCGGTTTTCTGTGAAGGGTTGCCCCGGTACAAACGGCCGCGCAGGATCATATTTGGCGATGTGCCCAGGAATCCCACCGGAAAGATTGAAAAGCCCAAGCTCAGGAAGCTCTATGCGGGCATGACGGAGAGTTTCAGGATTTAACCCTTGTCCGCGACTTCTCTGCAAGGTGCGAAGAAGTTTGCCCGTAGGGGTCTCTGCCAAGGGCTGCAAAAACCGAATAGAGCTCCCGGGAACGGCAGCAGGGCTTTAAAATACAGTCTGTTTAAGCCCCAAGGACACCCTTTCACCTGCCCGCCATGCGAGTGAGGCGAGTCAGGCGGTTCGATAGGGATTCCTTGCTGCCTTTCAATAAATGGTATCCCGAGCCCGGGGGCGGTCGCCGAACGATATGAACGCATTTTATTGCAGCCCTTGGGCAGAGACCCCCACAGGCGGGCGGAAGGCTTCCGGGGCTTGGGCGAAACCTGTTTGGTTGCGGCCGTCAGGCCGGATTAGGGATTGAGGAATGGCGGCAGGTCCGTCAGTGCTTGCCTCAGAGCAGGCCGAGCCAGGGCGCTGTCGCGTGTTGCAACCACCAACTGCTGGGAGGCTAACCATGCATAAACTATTGACGGACAAGCCGGGAGAACAGATGCTTCTGCTGGGCAACGAGGCTATTGCCCGGGGCGCCCTGGAGGCGGGATTGTCCTTTGCCACGTGTTATCCGGGAACCCCTTCTTCCGAGATCCCGGAGAACTTTTTCAACATCAGCAAGGAGTCGGATCTCTACTTTGAATATTCCACCAATGAAAAGGTGGCACTTGAGGTGGCCGCCGGGGCCGCGGTATCAGGACTTCGCACCATTGTGACCATGAAGCACGTGGGCCTGAATGTGGCCTCCGATCCGCTCATGACCCTTGCCTACACCGGCATCACGGGCGGCATGGTGATCATCAATGCGGATGACCCTTCACTTTTTTCGAGTCAGAACGAGCAGGACAACCGCTACTATGCGCGTCTTTCCGGTCTGCCCATGCTGGAGCCCACCAACACCCAGGAGATGAAAGACATGACCGTGGCGGCCTTTGACCTGTCCGAGGAGCTGAAGCTCCCGGTCATCATCAGGACCACCACGCGGCTGGCACACATTCGAGGTCCGGTCCGTCTCGGGGCCTTGAGACCGGTCCAGAAAAAGGCCCATTTTGAAAAAAACCCATTCCACTTTGTCACCGTGCCGGCCGTTTCCCGCAACCTGCACAAGCTCCTTTTGGAAAAATATGATCAGGCCGCAGCCAAGTCCGACAGCGGCCCCCACAATCAGATCATCGGCGACGGCAAATGGGGGATTGTGGCCAATGGGGTCAGTTTCAATTATGTGAGCGATGCGGTCTCGGACTTGGGCATCAAGGACAAGGTCAGCATCCTCAAGCTGGGATTCTCATGGCCCATGCCGGAATCCCTCGCCCTCCGGTTCCTGAAAGGCGTAGACAAGGTTCTGGTGGTGGAGGAACTGGAGCCCCTCAATGAAACCGGCCTGAAGGCCCTGGCCCAGGAAAACGGCCTCGCCACGCCGATCCAGGGAAAAGGCGTGGGGGCACTTTCCCGCCTCTATGAATATGATCCGGGGATGGTCAGGACTGCAGTGGCCCAGTATTTCGGCATTGACTACAAGGCCCCTGAAATGCTCGACGCCTCGGATGTCCCGGCCCTTCCGGGAAGACCGCCAAACCTCTGCGCAGGCTGTCCCCACCGCGCCACCTACTACGCAGTCAAACAGGTCTACGGGGCAGACGCCATTTACCCCACAGACATCGGATGCTATACCCTGGGCCTTCTTCCCCCCATCTCCATGGCCGATTTTGTCATCTGCATGGGTTCATCCGTGAGTTCCGGGTGCGGGTTTTCCAGGGCCACAGATCAGAAGGTGGTCTCCTTTATCGGGGATTCCACGTTTTTTCACTCCGGCATCACCGGCCTCGTCAATGCGGTCCACAACCAGCACAACTTCACGCTGGTGATCCTTGACAACGGAACTACAGCCATGACCGGGCACCAGATTCATCCCGGGGTCGATACCAAACCCCTGGGGGTGGAGCGGACCCGCATCTCTATCGAGGATGTGGTGAAGGGGCTGGGCGTCAAGGATGTGCATGTGGTAAAGCCCTTCAAATTGAAAAAGACCATTGAGGCGGTAAAGGCTGCAAAGGAGTACAACGGCATATCGGTCATCATCTCGCAGGAGATGTGCCCTCTGTTCGCAAAGGCCACCAAGCAGTTCAAGAAGCGTCATGCATTTTATGTCAACCATGACAAGTGTAAGAATCACAGGGACTGCATCAATCTCCTGGCCTGTCCGGCCATGTACCTGGACGGGGAGCAGGTGGAGATCGACAAGAACCTCTGCATCGGATGCTCGGTCTGTGCCCAGGTCTGTCCTGAAAATGCAATTCTGCCGCTCAAGGCGTAAAAGGGAGGCTTCTATGGAGACAAAAAGAATGGTTTTTATCGGCGTGGGGGGTCAGGGCAACCTGCTGGCGTCCCGCCTGTTGGGAGAGGCCGCCCTCTCAATGGGGATACCCACGGTGGTGAGCGAGATACACGGCATGGCCCAGAGGGGGGGCATTGTTGAATCCGCGGTCCTGCTGGGCGAGGTGACGAGCCCCATCGTATCCAACGCCGAGGCTGACGTACTCATCGGATTCGAACCGCTGGAGACCCTGCGCGCCCTGGGCAAGTGCAACAAGGAAACGGTGGTCATCACCAATATCCATCCCCTCCCGCCCTTTACCGTGGCCATCGGCCAGGGGGTCTATCCAGCCGTGGAGGAAAGTCTGCGGCTGATCCGGAAGAAGGCCCGCAGGGCGATTGCACTGGACGGGAATGCCATTGCCGAATCGGTCGGGAATCCGCTCTCCCTCAACATGGTGATGCTGGGGGCACTTATCGGATCCAAGACCATACCGGTGGACGCCGATCAGATGAAAAGGGTCCTTGAGACATCCACCAAAAAGGCATTTTTGGAATCCAACCTCAAGGCCTTCGACATGGGCATGGAAAAGGCCAACTGAGTTTCTGCCGCGCTGAAAGCCATGGCCTTCAAACGGCACCCGCCTGCTGTATGGCAAGACATCGGTCTTCCCGTACAGCAGGGGTCGGTTAAAAGGGTGAGCGGCTGTTGCCTTCGGCTGCGTTCTCGCCTGCCTGTTGCGGCAGAACGCTCCCCAATCCTCCAACGCGGCCTCACGGCCGCAACCAAACAGCGGCCTGCCTGCCCGTGGGGGTCTCTGCCCAAGGGCTGCAACAAAATGCGTTCATATCGTTCGGCGACCGCCCCCGGGCTCGGGATATTATTTATTGAAAGGCAGCAAGGAATGCCTATCGACCCGCCTGACTCGCCTCACTCGCATGGCGGGCAGGTGAAAGGGTGTCCTTGGGGCTGGAACAGACCGTATTTTAAAGCCCTGCTGCCGTTTCCAGGAGCTGTACTCGGTTTTTGCAGCCCTTGGGCAGAGACCCCCACGGGCGAACTTCTTCGCACGTTGCGGAGAAGTTACAAACAAAGACTCTAAGTCCAGAGATAATAACTTCACAGACGCCCTTGTCGTCATGCCCTTGATACGATTTTCCACTCACAATCGGCAAAATCTGGCAGACCCCCGATGTCTAAGTTAGCCTTTCGCAGACCGCAACAGCAACCCATTGGGATCTTCGCTCCCGAATGATGGTGCAAGGCGAGGGTGAATGCAAGGATAGCGACATGAAAGAAAAACAGGTTTCTTTTGCGTCTCAAGGCTTAACCATTGAGGGCCTCATGTGCGAGGGAGACGGCCGGAAAGGAGTGGTGGCAACGCATCCCCATCCTTTGTACGGGGGCGCCATGCACAACAATGTGGTTGAGGCGGTGGTCCGTGCCTATGCCGAAAAGGGACATGCCACGCTGCGGTTCAATTTCCGGGGCGTGGGGAGGAGTCAGGGGTCCCATAATCAAGGCGTGGGCGAGCAGGAGGATGTACAGGCGGCCGTAGGGTATCTGGCCCAGATGGGCAAAACAGAGATCGACCTGTCCGGCTATTCCTTCGGGGCCTGGGTCAATGCCCGGTGTATTGAAAATCTGAGCCATGTTCAGCGAATGATCATGATCTCCCCGCCTGTCAACTTTATGGATTTTTCCTTTTTCAGAAACTGTCCCAGGCTCAGGCTGGTGATCGCCGGGTCCCAGGACGACATTGCTCAGCCTCCCGCCATTAAACAGATGCTCCCCGAATGGAATCCCAAGGCATCCCTTCACGTGATACCGGGCGCCGATCACTTTTACTGGGGGAAGACCTCAGAGATCGAAAGGATAATCGGGGAGTGGATCGATCCGAAACCGCGTGCATAGTAGGGATATGGACGCAATCGCTGTCATGAAAAATCCGATCCAGGCATATGCATGGGGTTCCAAAACGGCCATCCCATCGCTCTTGGGTCTCCCGGTCCCGTCTGAAAAAGCGGTTGCCGAACTCTGGTTGGGGGCCCATCCCAGGGCCCCTTCACAGGTAAGGGTAAACGGCGGCTGGCAGCCCCTTGACCGGGCGATTCACAAAGACCCGGTTTCGGCATTGGGCAGACAGGCTGCAGAGAGATTCTCGAACGGCTTGCCGTTTCTCTTAAAGGTCCTTGCGGCCGAATCTCCACTTTCGATTCAGGTCCACCCCAACCTGGAGCAGGCCCGGGCAGGGTTTGAAAGAGAGGCGCGCATGGGGATCCCCTTGACTGCAAATCATCGCAATTACAAGGATTCTAATCACAAGCCCGAAATCCTCTGCGCCATGACGGAGTTTGAAGCCCTTAAGGGATTCCGTTCCCCTGAGGATATTGCGGGCCTTCTAAAAAAGGCGTGCAACGACGCCATAGCTGATGAGGCGGTCCTCTTGACCAGGGATCCTGAGGGCCCTGGATTGCAGCGTTTTTTCGCCTCCCTCCTCTCCATGGATGCATCCCGGAAAGGCAAAATTCTTGAGCGGGCCACAGGCCGCGCCTCATTTTTCGCGCACGAAGACCGGGCATTTTATTGGGTCGTGCAACTCAATCAGGCCTATCCAGGAGACATTGGCGTTCTGTCTCCCCTCATCTTCAATCTGGTGATCCTCTCCCCCGGGGAGGCGATTTTTATTCCCCCCGGCGAGCCCCATGCCTATCTCAGGGGGATGGGGGTGGAACTCATGGCCAATTCCGACAATGTGGTGAGGGGAGGGCTGACCCAGAAACACGTGGATGTTCCGGAACTGCTCAGAATCATGACATTCAGGCCCACCCAGGTTCAGAAGATAAGACCCCGACAGGTCCGACAAGAAGCAGAGGGCATCTATGAGACCCCTGCCGCGGAATTTCAGTTGTCGGTGATTGCCGTCTCAGACGGCGTCTCTTTCCTGAGCGAGAAAGATCGCAGCATTGACATCCTGCTGTGCACGGAGGGGACAGCCTGTGTTCAAGACGTGAATAAGGGCGCTTTTGAGACAGCAGAAAGAGGTGTTTCCCTCCTCGTCCCCGCGGCGGTCGGACGCTACCGGATCGATGGAAAGGCCATACTGTACAGGGCAACGGTAGGCAGGGTGCAGCTCGGATCTCTTTCGCATCTCACAAACACGGCGGTAGATGGGCCAGCATAGCGATCTTGACTATTCTCACCGAATGTGGGAATAATAATCCGCCTTGTCCATAATGCAGCGGCAATACGACAGCGACGACACGCCATCTGAATCGCGCATCCTTATTTAAAAGACCGGGGTCAGTGAAGCGGACCGTCAACAACGAATGCTGGCAGACCAATCCCGGCCTTTAGAGGTTAGATGGAGCAATCCCTTTGTCCGTAACTTCTCCGCAACGTGCGAAGAAGTTTGGCCGCTGTCTGATTGCGGCCGTCAGGCCGCGTTGGGCTTATGAAAACTTGGCCCGAGCAGAGGCAGGGGAGCTAAAGTGTTACCCTTTACGAAGGAGGTGAAAGTCATGTCTGTAGAAAGTCCGTTCATCCTGGTCAACCCCGAGCGCTGCGTAGGGTGCCACACCTGTGAGCTGGCCTGCGCTGCATCTCACACCCGGTCAGGTACGGTCTTGGGCGCCGTGCTGGCCGGTGAGCGGCTCCAGCCCCGGAACCGGGTGGTGCAGGTGGACCACGTCAAGCTTTCCACCCAGTGCCGGCAGTGCGAGGACGCCCCGTGCGTCCGCGTCTGTCCTACCGGCGCCGCTTACCGCACGGCCACCTACACTGCGGTCGATCCCCAACTCTGCATCGCCTGCCGTCTCTGCATGATCGTCTGCCCCTTTGGGGCCATCCGCGTAACCACTACAGAGATCAACGGCAGGGAAAAGAAGGTCGCCGTCAAATGCGACCTGTGTGCCGATCGGGCCGAAGGGCCCGCCTGTGTGGCGGCCTGCCCGACACGCGCCCTTGCCCTGCGATATCCCGTAGAGATCATGCGGGAGGCCACACAGTCCACATCCCGTCAGTTCCTGGACGCCCTCAAGAGTCAGCAGGAGCTGACAGCCCATGCATCCTATTGAAGGAGGTGACGCGCCATGACCATCAGTGAAAAAATCCTGGGCAGGAGCATTGATCCTGCGGTACACAACATGCTGGAGAGGGCCAGGGAACTGGGCCTGGAGACAGCCTGGGAGAGGTATGAGGCCCAGTTGCCCCAGTGCGGCTTCGGTGAGCTGGGGGTATGCTGCCGGCACTGCAATATGGGACCCTGCCGCATCAGCCCCTTTGACGGCGAAGGCCCCAAGGCAGGGGTCTGCGGGGCCACGGCCGATATCATTGTGGCACGTGGACTTATCCGCATGATTGCGGCAGGGGCAGCAGCCCATTCGGATCACGGGAGGGATATCGCCCACACCCTCCTCCTCACGGCAGAGGGAAAGAGCGGGGGATATGAGATCAAGGACGAGGCCAAGCTCAAGGCCCTGGCAGCCGAATACGGCATCCAGACCGAGGGCCGGGACAAGTCGGAAATTGCACTTGACCTGGCAAAGGCAGCCTACGGGGAGTTCGGCAGGCAGGAAGGTCCTATTCAGTTCACCCGGCGGGCCCCGGAACAGCGGGTGGCATTGTGGCAGAGGATCGGGATCGATCCTCGCGGGATCGATCGGGAGATTGTGGAGATCATGCACCGCACCCACATCGGAGTGGACAACGATCCTGTCCACCTGATCCTTCACGGCCTCCGGACCTCGGTATCGGACGGTTGGGGCGGCTCCATGGTAGCCACAGAACTGAGCGACGTCCTCTTTGGGACCCCCAAGCCCCAGCGCTCCGTGTCCAACTTAGGGGTGCTCAAGGAAGACCATGTCAACATTATCCTTCATGGACATGAACCCACCCTGTCTGAGATGATCGTGGCCGCGACCGAGGAACCGGAGATGATCGCCATGGCCCAGAAATACGGGGCCAAGGGGATCCAGGTGGCCGGGATGTGCTGCACCGGAAATGAGATCCTGATGCGCCACGGCATCCCCATTGCCGGCAATTTCCTCCAGCAGGAGCTGGCCGTGATCACCGGGGCCGTTGATGCCATGATCGTGGATGTCCAGTGCATCATGCCGGCCCTGGGAAACCTGACCGGCTGTTTTCACACCAAGTTCATCTCCACATCGCCCAAAGCCAAGTTCCCGGGGGCGGTCCACATGGAATTTCATGAGGAGCGGGCCGCAGAAATCGCCCGGGAGATTGTCAAGACCTCAGTGGAAAACTTCCGTTTTCGCAGACCCGAGATGGTCCATATCCCCGACCACAAGATGGAATGTATGGCCGGATTCAGCGTGGAGGCCATTGTGGAGGCCCTTGGCGGGAGCCTTGACCCGCTCCTGGACGCCGTCAAAACCGGCGCCATCAAGGGAATCGGCGCACTTGTGGGGTGCAACAACGTCAAGATCCAGCATGACTACGGCCATGTAAACCTGATCCGCGAGCTGATCCGCAACAATGTCCTGGTGGTGACCACCGGGTGCAACGCCATTGCCGCGGCCAAGGCGGGACTGCTCCTTCCCGAGGCCGCAGAGAAATGCGGCGAGGGATTGAAGGAAGTATGCAAGACATTAGGCATCCCTCCGGCCCTCCATATGGGCTCCTGCGTAGACATCAGCCGGATCCTGGTGGCCTGCGCGGCCATTGCCAAGGCCCTTGGCGTAGACATCAGCGATCTTCCGGCCGCAGGGGCCGCACCCGAATGGATGAGCGAGAAGGCGGTCAGCATTGGGGCCTATGTGGTGGCATCCGGCGTCTTTACGGTGCTGGGGACCGTGCCCCAGGTCCTGGGAAGCCCCATGGTGACAGAGCTTCTGACCCAAGGGGCCAACGACGTGGTGGGGGCCGTGTTTGCGGTGGAGCCCGATCCCTTCAAGGCGGCAAAGCTCATGATCGACCACATCGAGTCCAAGCGCAAGGCCCTGGGCATTTAGAGAAAAGGAGGCCCCATGCCGCTGATTGCGCCACGTGATCATCCGCCTCCCGGTGCCGTGCTGGATAGGCTCCACGCGATCCATTCGGTCCGGGGGTATCTCCCCGAGGCCGATCTTCTAACCGCGGCCCAGGATCTGGCCGTCCCTTTGAGCCAGCTGTACAGTGCGGCCTCCTTCTATTCGGCCTTCAGCTTCCAGCCCCGGGGGAGGCATACGGTCCAGGTCTGCCTGGGCACGGCCTGCTATATCCGGGGCGGGGACCGACTGCTCGAGAGGCTTGAGACCCTGCTCGAGGTAAAACCGGGGGAAACCACCCAGGACCGCATGTTTACCCTCGAGACGGTCCACTGCCTCGGATCGTGCAGCATGTCGCCGGTGGTGCGGGTGGATGAAGAGACCTATGGGCGGGTGAAGGCCGATCGCCTCGGCCGTATGCTCAAGAAATACAGGCTGAACGGCCCGGAACATACCCAAGTCGAGGAGCCTGTTTTATGAAAATGCGCACCCATGCTGACCTGGAGAGGGTGAGGACCAAAGGCAGGGCGCTCCTGCGTCCTGAAAGGCCCAGGATCTGTGTCGGTATGGCCACCTGCGGGATGGCGGCGGGGGCTAAGACAGTATTTGAGGCTATGGAGGAGGCCGCCAATGCGTCCGGGCTGGATTTCATGCTGATCCCCACGGGCTGCATCGGCTGCTGCCAGGAAGAGCCGCTGGTGGATGTGCGCCTGCCCGCCCGGGGAAGGGTCCTTTACGCCCGCATGACGCCTGAGGCCGGGAAACACCTGATTGCAAACCTCTCTGCCCTCCAATTTCCGGGAGACCATGCCCTGGCAGTGATTCCCGACCTGGATCCGGATCTTCCTGAAAGGCCTCCTGAGTTGTCCCGGATTCCCCTGATCCATGACCTGCCCTTCTATAAGAAACAGCACAAGATCATCCTGAGCAACAGCGGCCTCATTGATCCCCGAAGCATGGAGGAGTATGCGGCTGCAGGCGGCTTCAGGTCCCTTGAAAAGGCCCTCCTACACCTCTCGCCTCAGGAGGTTGTGGAAGAGATCACCCGGTCCGGACTCAGGGGAAGGGGCGGGGCAGGCTTCTCCACCGGCAAGAAATGGCACCTCTGCAGCCAGGCCCCGGGAAGAGTTAGATATGTTATCTGTAATGCGGACGAGGGCGATCCGGGGGCCTACATGGACCGGACGGTCCTGGAAAGCGACCCCTGTGCGGTGATCGAGGGGATGATTATTGCCGGATATGCTGTGGGGGCCTCAGAGGGATATGTCTATGTGCGGAACGAATACCCCCTGGCCATAGAGCGGATCCGGCACGCCATTGAGCAGTGCGAGGCCCTGGGGCTTCTCGGCGACGACATCCTGGGTTCCGGCTTCGGTTTTTCCATCCAGGTCGTGCGGGGGGCCGGGGCCTTTGTGTGCGGCGAGGAGACGGCCCTCATCGCCTCCATGGAAGGGGGGCTGGCCGAGCCCAGTCCCAGGCCGCCCTATCCGGCTGTCAAGGGGCTCTGGGGCCAACCGACCCTTATCAACAATGTCAAGACCCTTGCATCGGTTGCCGCCATTGTGGCAAAGGGTGCGGATTGGTATGCGGGGATCGGCACGAAAGGGAACGCGGGGACCGTGGTCTTTTCCCTGGTGGGGAGTGTGGCCAACACAGGGCTGGTGGAGGCCCCCCTGGGCCTGAGCCTGAATGACATGATCCACGAGATCGGAGGCGGAGGTTTGGGCGGCAGGCGGGTCAAGGCGGTCCAGACCGGCGGTCCCTCTGGCGGGTGCCTCCCGGCCGACCTGTTTCATCTTCCCATTGACTACACGTCTCTCAGCCAGGCCGGGGCCATCATGGGTTCGGGCGGCATGGTGGTCATGGATGAAAACACCTGTATGGTGGACGTGGCTTTATACTTTCTTCGCTTCACCATGGCCGAGTCGTGCGGCAAATGCACGCCCTGCCGGGAAGGTACCCGCTATATGGTGGAGATCCTCACCCGCATCACAGAGGGGAAGGCCGGGCCGGATGATTTGTCCCTCCTGGAGGAAGTGGCCCTCTGGGTCAAAGGCGCCTCCCTGTGCGGCCTCGGCCAGACCGCGCCAAACCCGGTCCTCTCCACGCTCAGGTATTTCCGCGACGAATACGAGGCCCATGTCAAGGAAAAACGATGCCCATCCGGAGTCTGTCGGGCCCTGATCCGACTCAATATAGTACCCGAGCTGTGTACTGGGTGTGGTCTGTGCCTGCGCGAATGCCCGGTGGGGGCGATCACAGGGGAAAAGAAACAGCCCCATGTGATCGATCCGGCCCTCTGCACCCGCTGCCGCACCTGCTGGGACATCTGCCCCGAAGGCGCTGTTGAGATCATGAGGTGACGTCTATGCCGACCGTGACGATTAATGGGACCTCCGTCGCCGTGACTCAAGGGACCCTCCTCCTGAAGGCCGTTCAGAACGCAGGAATCCACATCCCCACCCTCTGCCACCACGATGCCCTGGCGCCCTATGGCGCTTGCCGGCTCTGCATGGTCCTGATCACCGCGCCCCGCCGCGCCCTGGTCGCCTCCTGCACCTATCCTGTGGAAGAAGACCTGGCGGTGGAGACCCATGCGCCGGAGGCGGTTCAGGCCCGCAGGCTGGCCCTTGAGGCCCTTTTGGCCCGGTGCCCGGGCTCCGATGCGATTCGCAAGATGGCCGAAAAAGAAGGCGTCACTGCCTCCCGGTTTTCCCTCCTTTCGCACGAGCACTCCGATGAACTCTGTGTGTTGTGTGGGCTGTGCGTGCGGATCTGCAGGGACCTGATCGGCGCCGCGGCCATCGCATTTGTGGGGAGGGGGTCTGAGAGAAAGGTGGGAACGCCGTTTGATCTCCATACCGAGGCCTGCATCGGGTGCGGGGCCTGTGCCGAGGCATGCCCCACCGGCGCCATCCGCATGGAAGACCGGGGCAATGAACGGATCCTTTACGCCTTTGACACCCGCATCGTCCTTTCTGCATGCCCGGAATGCGGCCGTTTCTTCACGCCCGCGCCCACCTCCTTTTTGAAGGAGATGTTTCCTGAAATCCAAGGAGCCTGGGACCTCTGCCCGGAGTGCCGGCAGCGCAAGACCAGCAGGCAATTCATCTCCACGTTTCACCAATGAGGGGACAAAGGCTGCTGCGCATGGGCCTTATCCAAAACCGCCATCTCATCTCAGAAGTTCCCTTGCGATCCGGCAAAACATCTCCACGCCCAATGGCAGGACGTCTTCGTTGAAATCAAACCGGGGGCTGTGGAGGCTGGCACATCCCTCATATTTCGTACCGAGGAAGAAGAAACACCCCTTTGATGTTTCCAGGTAAAAGGCCATATCCTCTCCCCCCATGGTCGGTTCCGGTTCCACCACACGGTCCGGTCCTGTCGCCTCCTCGGCGCATTCCCGAACCACCCGGGCCACGGATGCATCGTTGATAAGGGGCGGGATTCCCGGCCCATAGTTCAATTCATAATCCGCACCCATGGACCGGCACACCCCGCTCACGATGGTCTCGATGCGGACCGGCCATGATTTCCATATCTCCCGGTCAAAGGTCCGGGTGGTACCCAATATCTCCGCCTCGGCAGGAATCACATTAAATGCCGAGCCTGCGTGGAAACTTCCGATCGTGACCACGGTCGGCATCAACGGATCCATCTGCCGGCTCACGATCCGGTGAAGGGCGTTGATCACCTGAACGCCCGTATCCAGGGCATCCACACACTGATGGGGCATGGCCCCATGCCCCCCCTTCCCCTTGACGACGATATCAAAGCGGTCCATGGCGGCCATCATAATTCCGGGCCTGACTCCGATGGTCCCCTGGGGCAGCTCGGGCCACAGGTGGCAGCCTACCGCATAGTCCACACTGGGGCCTTCCATCACGCCCGCATCGATCATGGGCCTGGCGCCCCCGGGGCCTTCCTCGGCAGGCTGAAACAGGAATTTGACGCTTCCTTTTAACGCATGCCTCAACCTGTTCAGCACCCTTGCCGCGCCCAAGGCCATGGCCATGTGCCCGTCATGACCGCACGCGTGCATGGCGTTTTCATGAGTCGAGGCAAACGGCAGGCCCGTCTCTTCGCTGATGGGCAGCCCGTCCATATCCGCGCGGATCATGAGACAGGGTCCGGGAGTCCCGGTCTCCAGGAGGCCTACCACGCCGGTTTGCGCAATACCAGTTTGCACCGAAAGCCCTTCTCCACGCAAACAGTGGGCCACATAGGCCGATGTCTTTTCAAGTTCAAAGCCGATTTCGGGGATGCGGTGCAAATCCCGGCGCATCTCGATGACACGGTCCCTTTCTTCTTTTACAAGCTGTTTCAGATTCATGGGATCGCCTTCAACATGGGGTCGCCTGCCTGTGGCTCCATGAGCGGAAGCAACAGTGCGTTGCCGCTGTCATCCTTTGATCTGAGCAGTAACTGAGTCCATCTTACATTGATGCTTCAGGAGTCTGCTGCGATCATTGTTCGCGCTTTCTTCTAACTGTAACGGTCTCGCCTCCGATGCCCCAGTTATCGGTGTCGACTTCGTCTATGACCACAACAGTGGTTTGGGGGTTTTTGCCCAGCACCTTTTGAAGCAACTCTGTGGCGCCTTTTATCAACTCTGTCTTCTTTTCCGGTGTTACTCCCTCATTGGTGATCTTGATATTAACGTATGGCATCACGATCCTCCTCTCCAGCTGTTTAAAAACCGAACAGGCCCTTGTTGAGCCTCACATGCACATCAGGCGGCGTAACGCCCCAGCCGCCGGATCTCCTTCTGGGCCGATACAACGATATCCTTCAGCAACTCCTCCACCGGCCTGATTTCCCTGATCATGCCGGCGATCTGCCCCATCATAAGGGATCCCCAGGCAACATCTCCTTCCACCGCAGCCTTTTTCAGCGAACCGATGGTGAAGGCATCGATCTCTTCTCGCGGCCTCCCTTCCCTTTCCATCTCCAGAACCTTTTCGGCCAGTGCGTTTTTGCGCACCCTGAACTGGAGGCCTGTTGTGCGGCCGGTCATGGCGGTATCGCTGTCAGCGGCGTCCAGAATGGCCTGTTTGTAATGTTCATGCAGGGTCGCCTCCCGGGTAGCCAGGAATCGCGTCCCCATCTGGATGCCTTCTGCACCAAGGGCAAGGGCTGCGGCAAGGCCTTTTCCGTCACAGATTCCGCCTGCAGCCACCACCGGCAGAGCGGTCTCCTGCACCACTTCCCTCACCAGGACGAGGGTGGAGATTTCAGCGGGACTGATGTTGCCGCCTCCCTCCGCGCCCATGGCGATGACAGCGTCCACGCCCGACTGGTTGGCCCGCCTGGCCATATCGCGTGAGAAGATCACCTGAAGGAGGGTGATGCCCCGGGCCTTGACCTTTTCCGCATAGCGAACAGGGTCGCCGGCAGAAAAGATAATGATGGGGACCTCTTGCTCCACCGCAATCTCCACGGCCTTTTGGGCCGTAGGGAGCCGTAGAGGAATATTGACAGCAAAGGGGCGGTCACTTTTCATGCGGATCTTTTCGATGCTTTCCGTCAGTTCCCCGGGCTCCAGCGTAGCAGCTGCAATCGTCCCCAGACCGCCGGCCATCGAGACGGCCGCGGCCATCTCCCACCCTGTGATCCATGCCATGCCGCCCTGCAGGATGGGGTGACGGATCCCCAAGAGCTTAGTAATTCTTGTCTGGATCATGATCCATCTCCTGTATCTTTATCATTCTCGGTTCAAGTGTATGACCTCAATATTCAGGGGATAAAGCCCTGACGGGTAAATTCCGGACTTTAGAGTCTTTGTCCGTGAGTTCTCCGCAACGTGCGAAAAAGTTTGCCCGTGGGGGTCTCTGCCCAAGGGCTGCAAAAACCGAATCGAGCTCGTGGGGACGGCAGCAGGGCTTTAAAATACAATCTGTTCCAGCCCCAAGGACAGCCTTTCACCTGCCCGCCATGCGAGCGAGGCGAGTCAGGCGGGTCGATAGGGATTCCTTGCTGCCTTTCAATAAACAATATCCCGCGCCCGGGGGCGGTCGCCGAACGATACGGCTGCATTTTATTGCAGCCCTTGGGCAGAGACCCCCACGGGCGGGCAGAACGCTGTTTGGTTGCGGCCGTCAGGCCGGCTTAGGCGTGAGCCTTTTATCTGGGGTCTTGCTCCGACCGGCAATGCTCCCCCGGTTTATTGAGATGATACATTCAAGTGTTTTATGGTTGTCCTTATTTTTTGCCATCAAACTGCTTCAACCGCTTAATCATCCCTGTAACCAGATAATCTTTCTGCGGTTCCCTTCATATCAGCCAGGGCGTAAACGCCTTTTTTTATCTGTCCATCGTTTGAATCCATCTCACTGATTTGCAGGCTAGGGACCAAGCCAAGTGATTATACACGTTTCTTATATCTTTCCAAAGAACAACCCGGGTTTGATTAAAGGCGTCAGCCGAGAAAGACATGTTCTGTGTAAGAGGCGAAGGGGTCTGATTATCTCTGTCAGCTCACTGGGAACCATCGGACAACCCTGATAAAAGGCCCACAGCTAAATTCCGGATCAGGAGTTTATCCGGATTTTATGAGATCCCTGAAGATTGTCAATTCGAAGATCAAAGGTCTTGCACAGCCACCATATCTGATTGCACCCCCTGAACCTTTGAACCCCGTTGCCGCTTACCATTTATTCAATGGTTGGGCTTAATATGTCCTTCCTGTGGCGGGGAATTTCACCCTCCACCATGTAGATGACCTCTTCAGCGATATTGGTGGCGTGGTCTGCGATTCGTTCCAGATGGCGGGCGATGAAAAGGAGGTTGATCAGATAGCTCACCCGATCGGGGTGAATTTTGATGACTTCCTTGATTTTGTCGTAGATATCCCGGTTGATATCATCCACCTCGTCATCCGACAGGCATACCTTGTAAGCCAGGTCGGCGTCCAGGTTCACCAGGGCATCCAGGCTTTTGCGCAGCATGGCTTCCACTTTTTCGGCCATGGCCCCGTATTCAAAGGGGACTGTCACCGGGACCCTTATGGAGATGTTTTCAACGCGCTCGGCGATATTGACGGCCTCATCGCCTACCCGCTCCAGGTCATTGTTGATTTTAATCACCGCGCTGATAAACCGCAGGTCCACGGCGACCGGCTGGTGTAAGGCCAGTATCTTGAGGCAGTCCTCCTCCACCTCCACCTCGGCCTCATCGATTTCCCTGTCGGCTTTGATAATCTGTTGCGCCAGGTCCCCATTTCGCGTCTCAAAGGCCTCGATAGCCATTCGGACCCGCTCCTCCACCATAGCGCCGAGGGATAGGATCTGTTTTTTCAAGGTCTCCAGTTCTCTCTGTAAATGCCGTTTCATAGTTCCTTCCTTAAAATAGCGCCCCCAGGGGCAGCCTCCCAATAAGTTCGGGAGGAGTTTGCCAGGATTTTATAAAAGACTCACGTCTAAACTCCGGATAAGGAGATAAAGGCCTGACGCCTGGCATAGATCCCGCTAAGCCGGCGAACTCCGGAATTTACCCGTCAGGGTTTTATCCCCTGAATACTGAGAACATACAAATCATGCAAGCAATAATGGTTTCTTTTGATTAACCTTAAGTATAGCAGTCTCATTCGTCCCCGAACTTATTAGTGTAGGAAGTTGCCGTCAGCTTAGCCGAATCGACCGGTGATGTAATCCGAGGTCTGCTTTAATCTGGGCCGGGTAAACAGGGTCTCGGTCCGGTCCACCTCGATCAGCTTGCCCAGATAAAAGAAGGCAGTGACATCCGACACCCGCGCAGCCTGCTGCATGTTGTGGGTGACGATAATGATCGTGTAAGTTTCTTTGAGTTCATGAATCAGTTCCTCGATCTTCTGGGTGGCGATGGGATCGAGGGCCGATGCCGGCTCGTCCATGAGCAATACCTCCGGTTCCACGGCCATGGCCCGGGCTATGCAGAGGCGCTGCTGCTGCCCGCCCGAGAGCCCCAGGGCCGACTCATGGAGCCGGTCTTTGACCTCGTCCCACAAGGCCGCCTGCTTCAGGCTGGTCTCCACCCTCTCTCTCAAGAAGGTCTTATCCTTGATGCCGTTGACGCGCAGGCCATAGGCCACATTTTCGAAGATGGTCTTGGGAAAAGGGTTCGGCTTCTGAAAGACCATGCCCACATGACGACGAAGCGCCACCACGTCTACCGCAGGGTCGTAGACGCTTTCTCCATCCAGAAGAATCTTCCCTTGAACCCTGCTGTACGGGATCAGATCGTTCATCCGGTTGAGACACCGCAACAGGGTGCTTTTGCCGCATCCGGATGGCCCGATCAGAGCGGTTACCTGGTTCTCTTGAAAATCCAGACTGATATCGAAAAGGGCCTGGAAATCGCCGTAGTAGAAATTGAGACCCTGTGCCGACATTTTCGGTGCACGTTTATCTTCAGCAACCATATCTATCCCAAGGCAGCCGGTTGGGCCGCAGGTTGATCGGGTTTCGGGTTTTTGCGCCTTTGGGGCCTCTTGGGAAAGCCCGAACAAGGTTTCAATCATCAATGTCATCGCTTTTTTCTGAGCCGGGAACGATACATGATGGCAATCAGGTTCAGCCCCAGCACCAGTACGATGAGCACCAGGGCCGTCCCATACTGCAGGGGCCGCGTGGCCTCGATGTCGGTGCCCGCGGTTGCCAGCACATAAATATGATATGGGAGGGCCATGATCTCGTCGAAAATAGAGGTCGGCAATGAGGGGGTGAAGAAGACCGCGGCCGTAAACATGATGGGTGCGGTTTCTCCGGCCGCCCTGCTGATGCCCAGGATGGCGCCGGTGAGGATGCCGGGGAGGGCCGTGGGCAAAACCACATGATAGATGGTCTGCCATTTGGTAGCTCCGAGACCCAAAGAGGCCTCCCTGTAGGTGTCCGGTACGGCCCGGAGGGCCTCTTCTGTGGATCCGATGATCACCGGCAGGGTAAGGGCGGCCAGGGTCAGGGAACCGGCCAGGATGCTGACGCCCATTTTCAAATAGACCACAAAGAAGGCCAGCCCGAACAGTCCGAACACTACCGAGGGGACCCCGGCAAGATTGTTGATGCCCAGGCGGATGATGCGGACCAGGCGGCCTGGACGGGCGTATTCGTTCAGATAAACAGCTGAGGCCACGCCAATGGGCAGGGCAATGACGATAGCGCCCACGCTCAGACAAAGGGTGCCGATAATGCAGGGGAGGATGCCTCCCCGGGTCATTGAGTCCATGGGAGGCTGGGTGAGAAAGGTCCAGTTGATGGCACGCCACCCCCTCGCCACAAGGAAATAGACCACCAAAATGAGGGCGGCCCCGTTGATGGCGGCCGAGATCCTGAAGAGCCAGAACATGAGGCCCTGGACCACCTTCCTCCGGCGCTGAACCTCACTGCTGTAACTGATCCCGCTCATCGGTTGATCCTGAGTATCCTGCGGCATTGGTGGTTGTTGTTTATTGCTTTCTGTTGACTGTCCACTACTGACTTTTCATTCGTAGCTCTTCCTGGCTGCTCGTTGCTGGTCACTGGTTAGCTGTCTCCCGTCCTGATCGTCTTATCTTCTCCCGGCTGCCGGTTGCCGGACCTCTGCCTCCTCCCTCGCGCCTTGCACCTCGCGCCTCACGCCTCACAACGTCGCCGCCCCCACCTGCCGGTAACGATGGGAGATCTGCTCGGCAATGATGTTAAAGGCCAGCGTGAACAAGAACAGGATAATGGCCGTGGCAAAAAGGGCGTAATAATGATCGCTCTGAAAGGGGGCCTCGGCCATCTCTGCGGCAATGCTGGCGGGCATGGGCCTGACCGGATCGAACAGAGACGAAGGTATCATGGCGGCCCCCCCTGCCACCATCAAGACCACCATGGTCTCGCCCATGGCCCGTGACATTCCTAAAATAACAGCGGTGGTGACGCCGGAAATGGCTGCCGGGAAAATCACCCGGGCAATGGTTTCCCAGTGGGTGGCGCCCAGGGCCAGGGATGCCTCCTTGAGTTCTACAGGGACCCCGAAGATGGCATCCTCGGAGAGACTGCAGATGGTGGGGATGGACATGAATGCCAGCATTAAAGAGGCGTTGAACAGATTCAGTCCTGTGGGGATGTTCAGAAGCTGCTGGAGAAAAGGCGCCACAATGACCATGCCAAAAAATCCAATGACCACCGAGGGCAGCGCAGCCAGCAATTCCACGATCGGCTTGACCCACTCCCGGACCCTCGGAGACGCCCTTTCCGCGAGGTAGAGTGCGGTCAATACCCCCAAGGGAATCGAAATCACCGAGGAGACCAAAGTCACGGCAATGGACGCCACAATCAAGGGGAAGATGCCGAAGTCGGGCGGATCGTCCGTAGGA
>Ga0209270_1001685_pt1 | contig 28083 bp, 28 predicted proteins | sample MTBAKSrepl1MetaG_FD_187456 | JGI IMG/M metagenome (GOLD analysis project Ga0209270, IMG submission 187456) | Enrichment culture microbial communities from Arthur Kill intertidal strait, New Jersey, USA, that are MTBE-degrading - MTBE-AKS1... | ecosystem: Environmental > Aquatic > Marine >...
TGAAAAAATATCGAAGTGCTGCTGCTCTTCCTTCACAAGTCGCTCAAAAAGAGCCTTTTCTTTCTCTGATTTTGCCTCTAACCCTGCCTTTTTATAGAACTCTATACCTTCCTGTTCCATCTGCATCGCTATTTTAAAGGCATCGAGTTCGTCGTTCGTTGCCTTAATCTTCTCCTGCATCTTGTCTTTCAACGTCTCGAAAACCGTTCTGATATTCTTCATGGGACTAACATCCTTGATGGTTACATTCAGTTCCTTGAATATCTGGGAGAGCATCTCAAGATGCCTTTTTTCATCTTCTGTTATCGAAAGGAATATCTTTTTTCCCACAAGGTGTGAGGTCTTTTCAGAAGCCTCTGTGTAAAACCTGATAGCATCTTTTTCCATTTTGATGGCTATTTCAATTGCATTCATCATTTTCCTCCTCAGATTTCATCTTGGCGAGATATCAATGTACCTCTCTTTAACTGCTCAATAATGCCTTGTTCGCCTTTAAAAATCTGTAATCAGTTTAATCCTTTTCTACGAGAATAATCAATTGTCTGCCGAGATTGATTATAATAAATCAGTCATGCAACCTCTAATATCATACCCCCCTTTTGTCCAGTTCTATCCAACGCTGAGATGCAATCAAAGATGCACATTCTGTTTTAATCAGAATATCATCCGGCAACCTCAAACCCCTGACGTGAAGAGTTCTGATGCACGGCACCTGTGCGACATTTTACAGAATACAGGCACGGCTGAGATCGATATTCTCGGAGGAGAACCCCTGCTCATTCCGTGGATAAGGGATTTTGTTGCCTATGCAATCGCCACAGGTTTTTCTGTAAACATGAGCACGAACGGCAGCCTGCCCGATGCCGTGAACGATCTCGCTCGTATTGATACGCATGCCTTAACCATAGGGTTCTCTATCCTCGGATTTGAAAAAACCCACAATAGATTGACTCTGTCGGATAATTTTTCAAAAACCATTGAAGGAATAAAAACTGTACAGGCGTCAGGGAAAAATCCTGTAGTAAAAAGTGCAGTAACAAAGGAAAATTCCCATGAAATTCACGATCTTGCCCTCTATCTTTCTGAACTGGGCATAAGAAAATATTACCTCTTATACGAGGACATTGTGGGAAGGAAGGAAGAGACACCCTTTTTCTCCTTCCCCCGGTTCTGGCAATTCTATTCGAACTTGAAAACGATTATGAAAGGAATGATCGAATTGGATTTTGTTGCTGCATCAGGCTTCTGTATGTCGATACACAACCCCCGGGGAAGATGTAATGCCGGAGTCACAAAGATTGCGGTCATGCCTGACGGGTCTGCCTTCCCCTGCAATCTCTTTGCCGGCTTTCAGAGATTTTACCTCGGCAATATTTTAAGGGATGGTATTGAGGCGATATGGGGGAACAGGGTCCTGGAATTCTTCAGGGATACGAATCACAAAAATATATGCAAACAGCACGAATGCATTCATTACCCTACCTGCAAGGGTGGGTGTCCTGCACACAGTTATTTTGCTTACGGCACCGTTGACAAGGCTGATCCCCGGTGCAATGCGTTTTGAACCTTTTTGTTGTCAAAAATACCCCACGGCTGATGCCATAGTGATAACCTTTCAACTTTGTTATAATCTTTAGGTATCCTGTTTCATCGATTATCACTTTTTCAATGGTAATGTCAAAAGTTTCATGAAAAGAGAGGAGAAGATATGAAGGCAACAGAAATAAAACCCGATATTTACTGGGTTGGTGCAATTGACTGGTCGATCAGGGATTTCCATGGCTACATGACGCCAAATGGTTCAACCTATAACAATTATCTCATCCTTGACGAACAGGTTACACTTGTTGATTCAGTGAAACACAGCTTCTCTCATGTAACACTCGATAACATAAGGAGCCTGGTCGATCCCTCAGCAATACAGAATTTAATTGTAAACCACATAGAGCCTGACCATGCAAGCGGGATTAGTCTTATCATGAAGCATATGCCGGATGCAACGATATATATAACCAGGAAGGGGAAAGACGGGCTTGACAGGTATGTCGATACATCAGTGTGGAAATTCAAGATCGTGAAGACAGGCGAAATCCTTAACACAGGGAAGAGAAATCTCATGTTCATAGAAACCCCCATGCTCCACTGGCCTGACTCCATGATGACGTACGTCAAGGAAGACAATCTCCTTATCAGCCAGGATGCTTTCGGCCAGCATTATGCATCTGCAAGCAGATTTGACGGAGAATTCATGAAAAACATCTCAGAAGCAGAACTTGATGATGCAGTGCAGGATTACTATGCGAATATCCTGATGCCTTTCGGCACCTTGATCAAGAGAAAAATTGCAGAGATTCAGGAACTCGGTATTCCGATAGACATGATAGCACCCGATCACGGGATAATCTGGAAAGATAATCCATCAAAGGTTATCAATATGTATCTTGATATGGCCAATGGTAAGGCAGACCTTCGTGTTGTGATTATTTATGACACCATGTGGCACAGTACTGAATTGATGACCCTGCCGATCATGCAAGGCATAAAAGATGAAGGAGTTGATGTAAAAATTATAAAACTCAGGGCAACACCAAAAAGTACCGCTGTTAAAGAGTTCTGGACGGCAAGGGGATGCCTTGTCGGTAGTCCCACACTTAATAACGGCATGTTTCCCTCGGTTGCCGAGTTTTTAGCCTATCTCAAGGGTCTCAGGCCCCAGAATCGTATTGTCGGGGCCTTCGGCAGTTATGGATGGGGAGGAGGAGCTGTCAAAGAACTATATGACGCATTTGCAAAGATGAAGCTCGAGGTCGTTGAGCCCGGAATCCAGCTTATCTACAGGCCCTCCGCTGAAGAAAAGGAACAGTGCTATGAGTTTGGTCAGGAATTTGCAAGGAAAGTAAAAGAGTATCATAAGAATTTTTAGCTGTTATCAGTTACTGTTTACGTTACTGTTTATGTTTATAAAAAAAAGAGGAGGATGAGATGGCAAAACTACCGGGTCAATATGTACGATTACAGAAAAGATTCAAAAAATTCCTCGATGCAGTCGAAAATCTCGGGAAGGCAGCGAAAGATGCCGGGCCGCTTGATGACAAGACTTCCCATCTGGTTCGTCTCGCTGCGGCTGCTGCCATTGGGTCTGAAGGAGCACTCCACTCGCACACAAGAAGGGCCCTGGCGGCAGGTGCAAAACCTGATGAGATCTATCACGCTCTCATCCTGATCACGAGTACGATAGGATTCCCGAGAGTATCCGCTTCATTAAGCTGGGCTGACGATATCATAAAGAAGCGTTAGCGGTTTGCACGGTTATGCGAATTTTCTGCGCTATGCATCTGCCATGACCGGTGCTCCTGATTACGCAACATTCAAAAATGACTGGTGGAAGCTCAATGAAACCATCCAGCTTATGAAAGACCGGATTGAATTATACAAAGTGTCATAATCCTTTGCTCATAACACGCTCGCATAAGCTGTCATTCCGGCTTGTCCGGAATCCTTCCTGTTTTTTGAAGTAAGGATTCCCGACGAGTTTCGCTTGCAGGAATGACATGGGCTATCATTTATGACGCTCTGCATAAAAAAGGGGAAAAAGTAACATGAAGGTTATCGCATTTCTTGGAAGCCCGAGGAGAGACGGGAACACCGAGCTCCTTTTGAAAGAAATAACGAAAGGAATAGAAGAATCAGGTTCCAGCGCTCGTACATTTATTCTGAACGAAATGGACATCCTGCCCTGTCAGAACTGCGGGGGGTGTGACGAAAAAGGCATGTGTGTTTATGAAGATGACATGTTACAAATATATGATGCTATTCGCACTGCTGACAGGATCATCCTTGCCTCGCCGGTCTTCTTTTTTAGTATCAGTGCCCAGGCAAAGATAATGATCGACCGCTGTCAGTGCATATGGGTCGAAAAATATATCCTTAAAAAACCCATACCTGAAGGAAAATATGGAAGAAAAGGCCTGCTCATCATGGTTGGCGGCATGAAGAAAGACACGGGGATTCAGTGTGGGAATACCGTTGCAAAGGCGTTTTTCAGAACCATCAATGTTCCGGAGCATAAAACGTTAGGGTTCACAAGTGTCGATGCGAAAGGGGCAATCCTCAAACATCCAACAGCAATGAAAGAGGCATATGAGGCAGGGAAGGAGCTGGTCAGGATCTAATCTGAACCCCTATTTTATTCTTCTCCTCTTTTTTATTCTTCTCCTCTTTCTCTTTCTTGTTTTTCTTTTCTTTCTTGTCCTTCTTCTTTTTCTCTTTTACCGCCTCAGAAATCTCGGTCAGGCGCTTAACGATAAGGTAATGCAGCGTTCCTTCCGGATAGGTGCCGTCATCTCTGACTTTCCCTGCCTGCATACCGGTCATGATCTCCAGGCCTTCCTCGACTCTCTGTATGGGATAGATGAAAAACCTGTTTTCCCTGACAGCCTCAACAACATCTTTTTTTAACATGAGATTCTTCATATTCCTTGAAGGTATGATCACTCCCTGATTCCCCTCAAGCCCTTTTAACTTGCAGAGGTCAAAAAACCCCTCGATTTTTTCGTTTATAGCTCCAACGGGCTGGACATCTCCGTTCTGGTCCATTGAGCCCGTCACCGCTATGTTCTGCTTCAAGGGGAATCCACCGATACTGCTCAGGAGGGCATAAAGCTCTGCACAGGTGGCACTGTCACCTTCAACCATTTCATATAATTGTTCGAAAGCAATCGAAGCGGACAGGCTTATTGGGTTCTTTGTTGCATAGGTGCTGCCGAGATAGTGCGTTATAATCAAGATAGCCTTTTCATGTATCTTGCCGCTCATCTTTGTTTCACGCTCAATATTGATGACGCCTGCCTTTCCCGTATATGTCCGCGCTGTTATTCTTGACGGTTTTCCAAAACGGTAGTCACCAAAGTCAAGTACTGCAAGACCGTTGACCTGCCCTATTTTCCCGCCCGTGATATCAATAATGATCGTCCCTTCAACAATCATCTCTCTCAAGCGCTCTTCTATTCTGTTCGTCCTCAGTATCTTCTCATCTATAGCCTTCTGGACATGTACAGCGCTCACAATGGAACTGTTATCCTTCGATGCCCAATAGCTTGCCTCCCTGAGAACATCAGCAAGGTCACTGAAGCGTAACGACAATTTGTCCTGGTATTCAGCAAGTCTTGAACCAAACTCAACAACCTTTGCAACACCAAGCCTGTCAAAAGGAACGAGCTTCTCTTCCTTGCAGACGGTTCCGATAAAGGATGCGTATTTATGGATATTGTCGTCTGTTCTATCCATCCGTATGTCGAAATCAGCCTTTACTTTGAAAAGCTCCTTGTACTCATCATCGAGGTTGTAAAGGAGGTAATAAAGATGGGGATTCCCAACAAGGATAACCTTGACATTAAGTGGGATTGGTTCCGGCTTCAGGGTTGTCGTCGATATGAGTCTGTACTGTTCCCAGACATCTTCTATCTTCAATTCCCGATTCCTGATTGCGCGTTTCAATGCGTCATATGCGAAAATATTTCTCAAGAGGTCAAGGGCATTGATGACAATATAGCCTCCGTTCGCTTTATGGAGTGAACCTGACTTGATCATTGAAAAATCTGTTAATGCGATCCCGTACTGAATCTTGTGTTCAATCCTTCCAAAAAGGTTGTAGTAGGTGGGATTACTTTCAAATACACACGGCGCCCCTTTGCAATCTTTATTGTTGACAAGGACATTGACCGAATACCGGGTGAACGTCGGCTCGGACTTTGGAAGTTTCATAAACGGCAACTGGGCAGACTGTTGTTCCTCCTGAATCTTGAAATCATCGAGGTGCTCGAGAATGTCCTCTTGAACACCCTCAAGATATCCGGTAACCTTTTCGTAATCCTTGAATTTATTTTTCAGCTCATCTATGAGATGTCCGACAGCTGCAAGAGCTGCATCCTTTTCGAGCTTTTTCAGTGCCTCTTTCACCATCTTTTCACTTTCTCGTATTAAACGAACGGCGTCATTGAGCTTTTCCTGGAGAGCCTTACCCAGCTCATCTATCTTTGTGCGTGTGGTTTCATCAAACGCCTCGTATTCCTCTTCTGTGAGTGGCTCACCCGTTTTCTTCACGGGAGCGATGATCAGCCCGCTGACGGTCTTCCTGAGCGAAAACCCCTTGGCTTGACATTCCTGCTCGAGTAAGGCAAACGTTTCTTTCTGCTTTTTCTGAGATTCCTCGATGATCTTGTTTTTCTGTCTTTCGTATTCTTTTGATTCAAAGACCTTGGGGATTTCAGCTCTCAGTATCTTGATGAGTTCTTCCATGTTCCTTTGAAATACCATTGCTGCACCGTGGTTCATCGCTATGGCAACAGGAATATCCGGGTCTGCAAAATTATAGACGTAGCACCAGTCCTCCGGAACAGGCTCATTCATTGCCTTTCGAGAAAGGAATGATTTTACCGTTGTCAACTTGCCTGTTCCATGTGCACCGAGAACAAATATGTTAAATCCCGTGCTCACAAGGTCAAGACCGAAATCAAGGGCGTGCAGGGCCCTTTCCTGTCCTATGGTCGCTTTCCCTTCCGGGAGATCGTCTGTTGTAGTAAATGAAAATACATCAGGGTCACATGAACGATAAAGCTCGAGAAAATTAAGACTGTCAAGCATGCCGCACCTCCACTCCTCAATTTGATTAGCCTAAAGTTTACCCATTTTTATACTTCGTTTCAACTGCAAAGCAGAGGGGGAGTATTACCCGTGGCCCTGTTGACTGTCCGACAATGTAGCCGCAGGCTTCAGCCTGCATGAATAAAACGCAACCTAACCCAGATTATTCATGAAGCGCAAAATAGCAGAACAGATACTGTATCATCGCTTATTTTTATCCGCCTGATGAGGACTCCGATACAGCATCTGCCCTGGGTAATCAGGAAATTTGTGAATAATAAAAGCTAAAGGTTGCGGCTACAAAATATTGATGCAATGCGTCATTGGTTAACCCGCAACTCCACCCGATTTACGTAATAGGCTTATAAAAATATGCTCTAATTGCTTGCTACTACCAACTTGACGATAATTATTTGACGTACAGCATGTTACGTACTAAAGGATACGTCTACTATGCCATATTATTTGTCATCTCCGACTTGTTCGGAATCCTTCTTTAACCATTTGCTTTCTAAAGATAGATTCCCGAAGCGCTCCGCTTGCGTGAATGACAACCATGAGGCTTTGTTAAGTTGTGTCTTAGTAAGTATACGTAATATTGAATTTTGCTTTGTTTAAAGTTTTCCTAATAAACCTCTCCGCCGCAGAGACAGCGGTGTATCATGAAATCTCCCCTCCCCTCAAGGGGGAGGGGAGTATATGGTAACCCCACAGCAGAGACTGTGGGGTATTGAAAATTTAATAAATAAAGGGGCTTACGTTAAATGGATAGCGAGCGTATTCCCCGTGGTTTTGCCACGGGGTTAGCGAGCGAATAGAAAGAATTTCTACCACTCGATTGCGCGAAGACCCATAATAAATATTCCATACATTAATCCCGAAAAAATTCGGGACTGCGGTCGTGCCACAGGGAGTCTTCAATTAGAAAACATATTATATAAATCCGGCGGAGTTACGGGTTAACCTGAAAAATGCACTTATAGAAGGCGCAGTTGTCTGAAAAGTCTTTTGCAGCAACACCCTGTTCAGGCCCGTGGATGGTGCTTTATAAAAGCCTTTTTTAACCGTTCTGACGTTACTTTCGTATAAATCTGTGTTGTCGATATATCAGAGTGCCCGAGCATCTTCTGTACAGACCTGAGATCTGCTCCACCTTCAAGCAAGTGTGTTGCAAAGGAGTGTCGTATCATGTGCGGGTGAATCCCGATACCGATCCGTTTTCCCAAGCTTCTCATAGTCTGCCAGAAGCGTTGCCTGGTCATTGGTTTCCCTCGACCGGTAATAAAAAGATATGCGGACTTCCTTTTCTTTAAAATTACCGGCCTCAGCTGATTTATATAGTGCTGTAACTTTTCTTTTGCTCTCATATTCATGGGGACGACTCTCTCCTTCAAACCTTTTCCCAAAACACGCATAAAGCCGGCTTCAAAATTTATATCTTCGAGCTTCAGCGATATGAGTTCGCTCACCCGCAAGCCTGAAGAATAGAGCAACTCAAACATGACAGCGTCTCTCATTACGGTCGGCCGAGATTTATGGGACGATGCTGGTACCTCAAGAAAGGCCTTCACCTCAGGAATGGTCAATGACTTTGGAAGTCTTTCCCACATCTTTGGCGTCTGCAGATTTTCAGAGGGATCTTCACTGATGGCATGTTCAATCAAAAGATACTTGCATAGGCCCCTGATTGAGGAGATAAAACGGCAAATGCTGGATATTGAGTAACCTTCACTTCTGAGCTGCTCAATAAAATCAATGACATCAGCCCTGGAAAATGAAGGAACAGTTTTTCCCTTTAATGACAGGAAATCATGGAATTTCCTGAGATCAAGATAATATGAATCTACCGTGTTCTTTGAGAGACCTTTTTCGACTGATAAAAACGACAGATAGTCCTTTAATAATTTCAAAAATATCATTTATACGGGAAGAGATTTTATCTCTTCCCGTATAATTTCTCGTAAAATTACCTGTTACATTTTTGCAGGAGCAAACTTGCTTTCATCCATGCTGTTAAATATCTTAAGATCCTTCAAGACACTGGGGTCAGCCTTGGCAGGATGGCACATGGCACAGAAATTCTGCATCTTTGCACCCTTTGCAGTGTCAACCCTCAGATATTTATGGTTCAGGTTCGATGGATGAGGGTCATGACAGCCAACACACTCCAATTTCCCTTCCCTGAGGAATATAGACGGAACAACAGCAATCTTTGTTCTCGGTGCAACGTCATATGGATGGCTGTGAGAAGCTGAAACGGCGAGTATTCCTAAACCACCTCTTTCCGTGGACTCGTGGCAGGCGAGACAGAGTGCGGTAATCCCTGCAAAAGGCTTGTTCGTCCATGGACTTATTGCCTTTGTGTTCGGTGCAACCACAAATATTATCTCCCCTTTTGCATCGTGAATACCGTGACAGCCAGTACAGTTGAGACCTTCGTGTTTACCCGCAGCTAAAGTAACCGCAGGCAATGCAAGAACAAGAACAACGATACAAAATACCTTTAATAGCTTCATAGTCCCTCCTCCTTTGAATTTTCTGCCTTATTATACACAAAAAACAGAATAGAATTCTATAAAATATATAAATCAACCGATAAACAACTCCTATTGTATATCTCTTGTATCATGTGCATAAATATCCTGTAGTTCTTTCGTATACCTGCCACTTTTTTCATATAAATAAAGCGGCCTTTCGATTTTCATCCCTCCCTTTCCGTCTTTAACTGCCTCCATGAGAATCATCTTTGCATCTGATGAAATATGAGAATGAACAAACCGCAATCTTTTTGGCTCAAGGTTTGTTTTTCTTAAGTTTTCCATGATTTCTGAAAGTCTCCACGGATGATAAATAACACAGAACCTGCCTTTTACCCGCAAAAGACACGAGGCTGTTTCGACAAGGTCTTTAAGCCGGAGTTTTATCTCGTGTCGGGCAATGGCTCTTTCCTCTTCCACATTTAAACGCCCGCTCTTGAGCCTCCGGAAAGGCGGATTTGATACAACGAGGTCAAATTCAGTGGATGTTGCCTTATTATATGGCAGTTCCTTTATGTCACAGGTGATTACCCTGACACTGTCTTCAAGGCAATTCCGGATGACATTCTTTTCAGCTAATGTTGCCATGCCTTCCTGTATCTCGAAGAGTGTGACTTTTGCTTCAGGATATTTTTTTGCGAGGAGCATCCCGACAATACCTGTTCCAGCGCCGAGGTCCGCAATGGCATGCACCCTCTTCAAATTCACAAAACTGTAGAGGAGGAGGGAATCAACTGAAAAACGGTATCCCAACCTTGACTGGTATAAACGTAAGTCCCGGATGCTGTCGAGCGTGACATCCATACTGCGCGGTCAGAGATGTGCGTTTCTAAATATCCTTGACTGTCCCCTTCTCCTTGAGGAGGGAAACAAATATTTTAACGATTTCAGGGTCAAATTGTGTGCCGGAACATCTCCTGATTTCTCTCACTGCTTCCTCTATGGAAAGCGCTCTTCTGTAAGGCCTGTCAGTAGTCATTGCCCCGAATGAATCAGCCACAGCTATTATTCGTGCACCTAACGGTATATTTTCTCCCTTGAGTCCGTCCGGATATCCTGACCCGTCATAACACTCCTGATGATATTTGATGATGTCTTTGGCATTTCTGAGCGGTTCTACAGGCTCGATGATCTTTGCACCATTTTCAGGATGTCTCTTTATAATTTCAACTTCCTCTTCAGTAAGCTTACCGGGCTTCATGAGGATATGATCAGGGATCGATATCTTTCCAAGATCATGCAGCAAAGCTGCCTTCCGGATGTTCTCAATCTCATCTTCAGAAAGATTCATTTTTTTCGCAATCTCAACAGAATATTCTGCAATATCCTTCATATGCTTGTCCGTATATAAATCCCTTGCTTCGACAACACAGGACAGGGCGACCATCATGGAAAGATATGACTGCTGGAGTTTTTCGTAGAGATGTGCATTTTCTATGGCAGCAGCAGCCTGACCGCTCAGTACAGAAATGAGCTCTATATCGGAGGAATTAAACGGGCGCTCTTTGCTCGTCCTGCAGACAGAAATGAGACCGGTAATCTTTCCCCGTGTAGTAAGCGGGAAGCAGATACCATGAGCAATATCTTCAATCTTCACCGCCTTCTCAAGCTCAGGAGGGAGCTGAGCATTCGGAGAAATAAAGACTGGTTTCATATCTTTGAAGATAAGATCTAACAGCTCTTGACTATATACATTCTCAAATTTGTCAATATAATCAGATGAAGCGCCATATGCCTCTTTCACACGTAATGAGCCCGATTCCTCATCGAGCAATGCAAGGCATACTCTGTCAGGCCGTATCTCCCTGACTGTTGTATCTACGAGCAATTTAAAAAGTACTTTCGTGTCTACCTCGCCGATGATTTCCTTGCTGACCTCAAAGAGCGGCATAAGCGCACGCATCCTGATATTTTCACTGAGCAATCTTGTCTTTTCCAATGCCTCGGTAACAGCAGTCCTGAGTTCAGCGGGTGTAAACGGTTTCAATATGAACCCTTGAGCCCCTAATCTGAGTGAATCAATAGCGATATCCAGTGTTCCGTGACCCGTAATAACAATGATAGGTATTTCCTTATTGTTTATCCTCACGTGCCTGATGACATCGAGGCCATTGATGTTGGGCATTTTTATATCTGTCAAGATAAGGTCGAACTTGTCACTCTCAAGAAGTTTTATCCCCTGCTTTCCGTCAGATGCAGTCTCAACACTGTATTCGCTTTTTTTAAGAATATCACTTGAAAGCTGAAGAATAAAATCTTCATCATCGATTATCAGTATTTTCTCTTTCCCCATAAAATAAAATTACCTTTTTAAAAATTTTACTATTTGATAATACCAATTGATTATATATAAAATAAATAAAAAAAAGCCATGCGATTTCGCATGGCTTTTTTAACATCTATTTAAAAAATTTACCTTCTTCTTTCGGCTATACCTATCCTTGAGATAGCCCGTTCAAGTGAAGAAGTAGCCCGTACATGATCTATCTCCGCCATCTGCTTGAGCCTTTCTTCCGCCCTCTTCATTGCAGCCTTTGCTCTTTCAACATCAATATCCTCAGATTTTTCCGCACTGTCTGCAAGAACCATGACCCTGTCCGGACCGACTTCAGCGTATCCCCAATTCACAAAGACAAATCGTGCTTCATTGCCTTTCTTATAGGTAAGCATCCCTATCTTGAGTGTTGTGAAAAAGGGCACGTGACCTGGAAGGACGCCAAACTCGCCTTCACTTCCGGAACAGACTACTTCATCGACCTCTTCGCTTAATATAAGGCCATTGGGGGTTACGATCTCAAGTTTTATTTTATTTTCCACTTCTGTCTCCCTCTGTTTTTATACCTGTCGGGACCATCCGAGTTTCTTTGCCTTCTCCTCAGCCTCTTCTATCGGTCCAACCATGTAGAACGCCTGTTCAGGCATATCGTCGTATTTTCCATCAACTATCGCCTTAAACCCTTTGATGGTATCCTCAGTCTTGACGTATTTACCGGGTTGTCCGGTAAATGTCTCGGCAACATGGAATGGCTGGCTCAGGAATCTCTGGAGTTTCCTGGCCCTTGCAACGACGAGCTTGTCATCTTCTGAAAGCTCTTCAATACCCAGAATTGCAATAATATCCTGGAGCCCCTTATATCTCTGCAAGACAGACTGAACACTTCTGCCAACATCATAGTGTTCATCCCCGATTACCTTCGGGTCAAGGATCCTCGAAGTGGAATCGAGCGGGTCAACACCCGGATAAATACCGAGCTCAACGATCTGTCTGGAGAGAACGACGGTTCCATCGAGGTGTGTGAATGCTGTCGCAACAGCAGGGTCTGTCAGGTCGTCAGCAGGAACGTATATCGCCTGCATGGCGGTAATAGCACCCTTCTTTGTCGTGGTGATCCTCTCCTGAAGGATACCCATGTCAGTTCCGAGCGTCGGCTGATAACCAACAGCAGACGGCATCCTTCCAAGGAGGGCAGACACTTCTGCCCATGCGAGTGTATACCTGAAAATGTTATCTATAAATATAAGCACGTCCTGACCTTGATCCCTGAAATACTCTGCTACTGTCAGGGCGCTAAGGCCAACATTTGCCCGCGCTCCGGGAGGCTCGTTCATCTGGCCGTAAATGAGTGCTGCCTTTGGTAAAACGCCGGAGTGCTTCATTTCAAGATAGAGGTCATTTCCTTCCCTCGTTCTTTCACCGACACCGGCGAACACCGAGACACCGCCGTGGACCATTGCAATATTGTGAATCATCTCCATGATGATAACGGTCTTGCCGACACCTGCACCGCCGAACATCCCCATCTTGCCGCCCCTGACAAATGGCACAAGAAGATCAAAGACCTTAACGCCTGTCTCAAATGCCTGTGTGGTTGCCTCCTGCTCGACAAATTCAGGCGCTGGTTTGTGGATGGGCATTCTCAATTCTGACTTCACTGGGCCCAATTCATCAATAGGCTCGCCTATGACATTAATGATCCTTCCGAGTGCTCCTTCACCAACGGGCACCGTTATCGGCTCACCCATGTCAACAGCCCCCATACCTCTGACGAGACCGTCAGTTGCTCCCATGGCAATAGTCCTTACCTTATTCTCACCGAGATGCTGAGCGCACTCCAAGGTAACATGAATCTCTGGGATACCTTTTGACGGATCAGCTGTTACGTCAACTTTCAAAGCATCGCGGATTTTCGGCAGCTGTTTTTCAAATTCGACGTCAACGACCGCACCTATTACCTGACATACTTTTCCTACATTCATAGTAATACCCCCTTTATTTCATACCCTATGGGATTTATCATTTCAATGCCTCGACACCACCGACAATATCCATCAGGTCTTTCGTGATGGCCGCCTGACGTACCTTGTTAGCAAGCAGTGTTACCTTATCTATGAGTTCTCCGCAGTTCTTCGTTGCATTCTCCATGGCTGTCATCCTCGCTGCCTCTTCAGAGGCAGAGGATTCAAGCAATGCCCGGAAAACCTGTATCTCAATATATTTCGGCAGTAAGGTCTCGAATATTCCAGCCCTTGAAGGTTCATAGAGATAATCACCGCCTAAAATTGACGGGGCCTCTTTTGCACCCTCTTCTTCTTCAATTGCGCCTATAGGGAGAAGTTTTGTTGTCGTAACCTGCTGCGCGACAAGCGACTTGAATTCATTGAACAGGATCGTTACCTCGTCGATAGTCTCGTTTGTGTAACTTTCGATCAGGTCTGTTGCAATCTCCTGGGCGTCCGAATACGCAACCCTTCCTGATATCCCAATCCAAGTATTCCTGATAGTAAAATTTCTCCTTCTGAAGTAATCACGGGCCTTTCTTCCGACAACACTGAGACTGAGCTCAAAGCCTTCCTGTTGCAAGTTGTTGATATGTCTGGTTGCAGCCCTGAGGAGATTTGCGTTGAATGCACCGCAGAGACCCTTGTCAGAAGTAATCACGAGCACCTCTACAGTCTTCCTCGGTCTCATGACAAGGAGAGGATGCATTTCCCTATCTGCTGTCTGTGCAAGATTAGAAAGAACCGACTCCATCCTTTGAGCATATGGCCTGAAGTTCAGCATCCTTTCCTGAACCTTCCTCAGTTTTGCAGCAGCAACCATCTTCATGGCAGCTGTGATTTTCTTTGTATTCTGTATCGCCTTTAGTCTTTGTCTAATGTCTCGCAGCGTTGGCATCTATCTTCTCCTCACCCTGTTTTATTTTATGCCGTGAAGGTCTTCTTAAACGTTTCTATTGCAGCAGAAATCTTGGCCTTGAGATCATCGTCCAGCGCTCCCTTTTCTACGATCTCCTTCCTCAGGTCCTGCTTTTCAGCCCTCACGTATCTCAGCAATCCTTCCTCAAAGGGTTTTAATGCCTCAAGGGGCTGGTCATCGAGGTAACCCTGTGTTCCAGCATAGATAACGATTATCTCATCTTCAACCGGCATCGGAACATATTGGTCCTGTTTAAGGAGTTCGATCATTCTTTTCCCTCTTTCAAGCTGTGCACGGGTTGCCTTGTCAAGGTCAGAGGCGAACTGTGCGAATGCGGCAAGTTCCCTGTACTGGGCGAGGTCGAGCCTGAGCATACCGGCAATCTGTTTCATAGCCTTAATCTGGGCTGCTCCACCAACACGGCTTACCGAAAGACCTGCGTTAACAGCCGGTCTTATACCACCGAAAAAGAGTTCCGGCTCAAGGTATATCTGGCCGTCTGTAATCGAGATAACGTTTGTCGGGATATATCCGGAAACGTCACCAGCCTGTGTCTCAATGACCGGGATTGCGGTGAGTGAACCTCCACCATGTTCGTCACTCATTTTTGCAGCCCTCTCAAGGAGCTTCGAATGGAGATAAAAGACGTCACCCGGGTAAGCCTCACGGGCAGGCGGACGCCTCAAGATCAGGGAAAGCTGCCTGTAGGCATGTGCCTGTTTCGTCAGGTCATCATATCCGATAAATGCATGCCTTCCGTTATCCCTGTAATACTCACCCATAGCACATGCTACATATGGTGCTATATATTGCATCGGTGCGGGCTCACTTGCTGTTGCAGCAACGACAATCGTGTGCTTCATAGCACCCATTTCTTCAAGTTTCTGCACTGTGTTAACAACAGCAGGCCTCCTCTGGCCGACTGCGCAATAGATACATATAACGTCTCCGCCTTTTTGATTAATGATTGTATCAATAAGAAGGGCGCTTTTACCGATCTGACGGTCACCGATGACAAGCTCTCTTTGTCCCCTTCCTATGGGGATCATGGCGTCTATTGCCTTTATGCCTGTCTGGAGGGGCGCGTTAACAGGCTGCCTCCTAATGATACCTGGGGCGATGACCTCAACAAATCTCGTTTCTTTTGTATCTATCGGACCCTTGCCATCTATCGGCTGCCCGATAGCGTTCACGACACGTCCGACGAGGGCATCGCCAACCGGTGTCTGCATGACCCTTCCGGTTCTCTTGACGATATCGCCTTCCTTAACAAGCTTGTCCTCACCGAAGAGAACGGCACTGACTGAATCCTCTTCAAGGTTCAGTGCCATGCCGAATATATTATTCGGGAATTCCAACAGTTCCAGGTTCATGCAATTGTCAAGGCCGTATACCCTCGCAACACCGTCACCTATGTACGTAACTGTTCCAATTTCGCTAACATCAACCTTCTTCTCAAAATCGGTTATTTGCTTCTTAAGAAGTTCGCTTATTTCCTCTGATTTGATGCCTTCAATATTGATTGACATAATTTCACCCCTTTATTAGCTCATCTCTTAAAAGCCTTAACTGGCTTTTTATACTCGTATCATACATGGTGCTTCCGATCTTGACGAGGATGCCGCCAAGGAGGGAAGGGTCCATCATATACTCTATCTCAACATCCCTGTCCATCATCTTTTTCAGGGATGATCTCAGAGAATCTTCCTGTTCCTTCTTTATTTCTATCGGAGTCATAACAACTGCCTTTGCCTTCTTTTTCTTTTCGAAATAGAGGTTTGTTGCAGACCTAATTATTGCAGGGAGGGCCCTGATAATCCCTAATTCGGAAAGGTACATAACGAACTTTATTGTGTAGTCAGAAAGCTTAATTTTTGCAGAGAGTTGCTTTAAAACCGTTTCTCTCTCTCCTGATGTAAACTGCGGGTTAAAAAGCAGGCTTTTAAATTCCTTGCTTTTCAGCGTGAGTGCGTTGATTGCTTCCAGTTCGTTAATCGACTGAGGCGCATTGTCGATACCAACGTTCCTGATCAAAGCATTTGCATATCTCTTTACTTCCTTTATCTTTTTCAACCTTTGCCTCCTATCTTCATCAGGGAATCTTGTAGGAGTTTTTCCTGTTCCTCTTTCGTCATCTTCTCCTTGATCTTCTTTTCTGCAAGCTCCATGGCTATCTCAACGGCTTCAGCCTTGATAGCCTCTTTCGCACTTTTTACCTCATACTGGATGTTGACTTTTGCCTGTTCGAATATCCTTTCTTTGAGTCTGTTACCTTCCTCTATAATCCGTTCCCTCTCCTGCTCGCCAGCGTGTCTCGAAGTACTCATAATCTCGTCTATTTCCTTATCCTTGGATTGGATCCTTGTCTGAACCTCCTGGAGCGCCTTTTGAGCAAGCTCTTTTGCCTCCTGGGCCTCTTTGAGGGTCTTCTCGATCATCTCGGTTCTCTGTTTCAGCATATTCTTCACAGGCTTTCTGGCAAAATAGTAAATAAGTCCAAAAATGACAACAAAGTTGATAATCTTGAATGCATATTCTTTCACGAGAGAAGGATGCGCCTCTTCACCTCCGGCACTGGCAAAAACGATCGAGACGAAAACAAGATTTAAAATGCATAATGATAGAAGAGAGGAAATTTCTATGATGTATTTTTTCTTCATACCTTTACCAACTTTCTTACGATTTCATCTGAAAATTTTTCGACCTCAGCCTTTAACGAATTTCGGGCCTTTTCAGCCTCTGCCTTGACCTCTGCCCGGGCCTTTTCAAGAATTGTAACCGTCTCGGCTTCAGCTGCCTTAATGGTCTCTTTTGATTTTTCCAACCCTTCGTTCTTGAGTGAATCGAAAGTCTCTTTTGCCCTGCTCCTGGCTTCAGCAAGTTCCTGGTTCATCTGGGTAATACTGTCTTCTCTCTTTTTATTCATATCATTCGCAGCATCGAGAGAGTTTTTGACCGTATCATCCCGCTCTTTGAATATCTTGAGGAGGGGTTTATAAAGGATACCATTGAGAACAAAAAGAAGTATAAAAAAATTTGCTGCCATTACAAGAAGCCATACTGGATAGATATCTAACATTTTGCACCTTCCATAGAGAATAGTCTGAAAAGACAGACCAGCATACCACAGGGCAAAAAAGATTGTCAAGATATTTTTCGTATAAAAAATCCCTTTAAAATCCGCTGAATTTTCCAGGAAATGCATGCCCCGATGCTATGGTACAATATGATATGTTTATTGAGAAACTCGCCGTTTTAAAGGGACAAGGTCTGTTCAGAGCAATAAGGGATAGGGCTTCTGCTCAGGGACCGCGGGTGAGATTCAATGACAAGGACTATATAAATTTCTCGTCAAACGATTATCTCGGACTTTCAAATCACCCTCATCTGGTCAGCCGATGTCAAGAGGCACTGAATACGTTCGGCTGCGGGTCAGGGGCATCCAGACTTCTCGGTGGCGGATGCACCCTGCACCGGGAACTGGAGCAGGATATCGCCCAATTCAAGAAAACCGAACGTGCCCTTGTCTTTAATTCAGGGTATGCAGCTAATACGGGAATCATACCTGCTATAACAACTGAGCAGGATGTGATTTTCAGTGATGAATTGAATCATGCAAGTATTATAGACGGATGCCGGCTCAGCAAGGCTCAGGTGCTTGTCTACAGGCACAAAGACACAGTGCATCTCGAGAACCTGCTGAGTAACGCGTCCGCCAGGAAGAAAATCGTTATAACAGACAGCGTCTTCAGCATGGACGGAGATATCGCTCCGCTGGACACCATTTATAATATATGTAAGGAAACCCGGGCAATCCTCTATATTGATGATGCTCATGGCACCGGTGTCCTTGGCAACGGAAGAGGTGCGCTCTCGCATTTTCACCTGAACCCGGAACCATGGATTGTCCAGATGGGAACATTCTCAAAGGCACTCGGTTCATTCGGTGCATTTGTCGCCGGAAGCAGTGAGGTTATTGACTGGATCTTAAATACTGCGAGGAGTTTTATATTTTCCACAACATTGCCTGCGTGCGTCATTGCCGCTTCACGTGCAGCTTTAGAGGTGATAGAAAACGACCCTGACTTAGTACGAAGTCTCTGGGCGAAAACAGAAACATTTACCAGGGCCGCCGAAGAACTCGGACTGAATAAAGCTTCCATAGAAACATCGATTGTTCCCATAAAAACAGCAACCGTTGAAGACGCCCTCAGGATATCCCGGAACCTTTTTCAACATGGGATATTCGTCCCCGCTGTCAGGCCGCCAACAGTAAAAGAACCCCGGATCAGGATAACGATAACCGCAGCTCATGCTGATCAGGATATCGAAAGGCTCATCACGAAACTCAGGGAGGTATATAGAGGTATATAGATGAAGGGAAAGGACCAGGAGAAAGAGCATTCTGTTACCAAGGGGTTTTTTATAACGGGAACTGATACGGGTGTGGGCAAGACCGTTATAGCCGTGGCACTCATTAAAGCACTTCATATCCTCGGGTTGAAAGCATGCGGGATGAAACCGATAGAAACAGGATGTATCAAGGAAGGGGATGTCCTTATCCCTTCAGACGGCATGTTTATAAAAACTGTTGCCCGCATGGAAGAAAATGTCAGGCACGTGACACCTTATTGTTTTGAGAGCCCCCTGGCACCACTCCCGGCCTCTGAGTTAGAAAGAGTTTTTATTGATTTTGGGAAAATACTATGGGCATACAAAGACCTTTCAAGATCCTACGACACCATCGTTGTTGAAGGGATTGGCGGCCTTCTTGTCCCCATTAAAAGGGATTATTTTGTGCTCGACCTTGCAAGGGACTTTGGTTTACCGCTCATTGTTGTTTCAAGACCAGGGCTTGGCACTCTCAATCATACAATGCTCACGGTCAATTATGCGATAAAGGAGGGCCTCGATGTCGCAGGAATCATCATTAATTCCAACCAGCCTCCGAAAGAAACCCTTGCGGAGGAAACAAATCCGGATATTTTGAAACAGATCAGTCCTGTCCCTCTCATAGGGATCGTTCCCTATCTGAGAGATCTCGAAATCAGTACCATTGAAAGAGCAGTCGTAAAAAACCTTGATCTCGAGATTATAAAGAAATACCTCTGATCATTGCTGTTAACCCAAAAACTGCAATTAATTATTAAACCGGAGGCACAGTCGCCTTCAAAGTCTTTTAATATCAATCCCGACTTTTGTCGGGACAAAATACTTTTCAGTCATCCGTGCCTCCTATAAATGCAGTTTTCGGGTTAAAATAACCTGAAAAAAGGGAGGCCGGGTGCTGAATAAACACAATGACTACACCGTATAAAAAAATCCTGCCTCCCCATGACGCTCTCTGAGCGTAATCAGAAAAACTTCTGATAACTAAATGGGACGCGTTGTATTAAGGGAGAGTCTGTGTATAAAGTCCACATTCTAACACCCTTCCCCAACCCCTCCCGTCAAGGAAGGGGCATATTTACTACCCTCTCCCCTGGCGGGAGAGGGTGAGGGTGAGGGTGAGGGGGGTTAATAGTTTATACACAGACTCTAATTATCCTGTCGATTCAGTGTGTTTATGAGGTATCCGGCCTCCTGTTAGAATTTACCTTGGAAAAGTATGATCTCTGAGTCCTTTTAAATCAGTTTTAAATCCTTAAGCGTTTTTTTCAGTTTCTCCTTGTTCGCAGGTGCCATCTCACAGAGTGGCAAACGGAATTCTTCCTTTATTTTTCCCATCATGGCAAGAGCAGTTTTAACAGGGATTGGATTTGTCTCGATAAACATGGCTGCATTGAGTGGTTCGAGCTTATAATGTAATTTCAGCGCTTCATCATACGCTCCGTTCAGCATCAAAGAGCACATCATTGATACTTCATTGGGAGCAACATTTGCAGCAACAGATATGACTCCTTTCCCTCCGAGCGCAAGGAGCGGCAGCGTGGTGAAGTCATCCCCGGAGATAACGGTAATGCTCTCTCCGCAGAGCCTGATAACCTCGCTCACCTGTTTCATGTCTCCTGTTGCCTCTTTGATCGCAACAATATTTTTTATCTCTGCGAGGCGGGCAACGGTTGAGGGAAGTATATTCACCGCCGTTCTACCAGGCACATTATATAAAACTATCGGTATATTGACTTCTTTCGCAACAGTTTTATAGTGTCTGTAAAGACCCTCCTGAGTCGGCTTGTTGTAATACGGAGCTACAAGCAACGCTGCATCAGCACCTGATTTCTTGGCATGTTTCGTTATCTCAATAGTTTCATCAGTTGAATTTGCTCCTGTACCTGCAATAACCGGAATTCTTTTATTAACCGCCTGCACGGTAAAATCGATGACACGGAAATGTTCCCTATAGTCAAGCGTCGCGGACTCCCCTGTTGTACCGCACGGGACAATAGCATTTGTTCCCTGAGCTATGTGCCACTCTATTAAATTACCAAGTGCCTTTTCATCTACCTTCCCTTTTTTAAAAGGTGTAACAATTGCGACTATTGATCCCTTAAACATCTCTGCCTCCTTTCTGAATGGTTAATGGAAACACTGCCATGGTTTATATATTATATATTGGTACCTATAACGAGATAGTTCCCTCAAAAACCTTTGCAGCAGGTCCTGTCATGTAAACATGGTTATCAGCAGCCCATTCAATCAGGAGATCCCCGCCGAGGAGATGTACAGTTGCCGATCGTCCGGTAAGTCCCTTGACATGTGATGCTACGGCTGCTGCAGATGCTCCTGTGCCACAGGCCGGTGTTTCACCTGAGCCCCGTTCCCATACATGCATGCTTATCTCTGAAGCATTAAGCACCTCTATAAACTCAACGTTTGCCCTGTTAGGGAATATCGGGTGTTTCTCTATTAAAGGGCCATAATATTCTACAGGAAAATCTGAAATATCTTTCACCACAATAACTGCGTGGGGGTTACCCATCGACACGCAGGTAATTTTGAACGTTTTATCTTCTATCTTCAGGGGATAATCAATAACCCCCCCGATCCCCCCCTTGGCAAGGGGGGGATGAAGGAGGGGTCTCTTACCAGGAGAGGGATTAAGGGGAGGTGTTTGCCTTCCGACTTTTGACCTCTGGATTTTTACAGGTATTTTTTCAGGCTCAAAGATCGGTTCTCCCATATCGACCTTTACCATCTGACCTGCCTTTTCCGGTCTGATAATTCCAGCCACTGTTTCTATCTCGAGGATTTCTTTGCGAGAGATATTCCTGTCCCATACATATTTTGCAAGGCAACGGATACCATTTCCGCACATCTCTCCCTCACTCCCGTCTGCATTAAAGATCCTCATCTTGAAATCGGCAATACGTGAAGGATACAGGAGAAGCAGTTGATCAGCACCTATCCCGAATCTTCGGTCACATAAATGCCTGCTCAGCATTCCGAGATCCGCATTCCGAGATCCGCATACTTCTTGTTTCCGGCAGTCTATGAGGATAAAATCATTACCAAGGCCATGCATTTTTGTAAAATGTATGTTCATTTGTTTTTTGCTGTCTTCCGACTTGTTCGGAATCCTTCCTTGGCCAAATTTAATAAAATGACCCGGTTGAAGAAAGATTCCAGGCAAGCTGGAATGACATGTTGTCTAATATCCAATAGTTAAATTTAATATCCTGCATTCCCTATTAATGTCACCTCCTTGGATTAACCTTTGATATTTAAAAACGCAGGTATCCTCTCTTTTCTTACAAGGTCATGGTATGTCTCACGCTGTCTGATCAAAAAATGCTCTTTGCCTTTTACCATAACCTCTGCTACCCGGGGACGGCTGTTATAATTTGAACTCATGGAAAATCCATATGCGCCGGCACCCATGACAGCAAGATACTCTCCCTGTTTTATTCTCATCAGCTCTCTCTCTTTAGCGAGAAAATCGCTTGATTCGCATATCGGGCCGACAACATCACAGAGAACCGTTCTCCTTTTTCTCTTCATGACAGGGAGTATATGGTGATAGGCATTGTAATAGGAAGGTCGCATAAGGTCATTCATCCCGGCATCAACAATAACGAATACCTTTCCTTCCCCTTTCTTGAGATAGAGCGTCTTCGTAACGAGTATTCCTGCGTTGCCCACTATAGATCTGCCGGGCTCGACAATGAGCGTCAGTTTCCTGTGTTTCAGAAGCGGGAGCAGGCTGCTCGCAAGATCTTGCGGTACAGGCGGCTCTTCATCCCTGTATGGGATTCCGAGCCCTCCGCCGATATCAAGGTATTGAATCTCCACTCCTTGCATCCTTAGTTTATCTACAAGGAGGAGGAGCCTGTTCAGGGCATCAACAAAAGGGGAAACCTTTGTTATCTGAGAACCGATATGTTTGTGGATACCAGTGATATGGACATTTCTCAGTCCTGATGCGAGTCTGTAATATTCTAAAGCACCTTCTATCGGGATCCCGAATTTATGGGCTCTGAGCCCCGTTGCTATATAAGGATGTGTCTCCGGATCTATGTCCGGATTTATCCGTAAGGCAACAGGAGCCTTTGTTTTCATTTTTTTTGCAATCCTGTCAATCTCCCTCAGCTCAGCATCAGACTCCACATTGAACATGAGTATCTTAGATTGAAGAGCAAATTTTATTTCATCCTCGGTCTTGCCGACTCCTGCATAAACTATTTTCTTCGATGGGAGGCCGGCCTGCAAGGCAACGTACAGTTCGCCACCCGAGACAATATCAGCACCACCGCCATGCTTTGCGAATACACTGAGTATTGCCTTGTTTGCATTAGCCTTGACAGCAAAACAGACGATGTGCGGATAGCTATTAAAGGCGTCTGTATATGCCCTGAAATGCCGCAAAAGAGTGCTATAGCTGTAAATATATAATGGTGTTCCGTATTTTTTCGCAAGTCTTTTCACAGATACTGATTCTGCATATAACTCGCCCGTCCTGTATTTAAAAAAATGCATTGGAAGCCCCCACGCGTTGAAAAATTGTGGTTCAGTTTATATATTTACCATATTTTTTCTTTTATCTCAAGGAGGATGAAAAGGATTCCGGATTTCATAGCATAAGGTGTGCTACATTTCCATTCTATGTTATGATTATTCTGTTTCGGAGGCGCCATTGGGAAAAAACATAGTAGAAAAAATTCTGGAAACACATAAGGTTTATGGTGCCTTTACCACGAATACGCCTGTCGGATTGAAGGTTGATCAAGTCTATACACAGGATGCAACAGGTACAATGACCTGGCTTCAGTTTGAAGCCATAGGAATCGACAGGGTGAGAGTGCCGCTCGCCGTATCGTATGTCGATCACAATATGATCCAGTCGAATCACATGAATCCGGATGACCATATGTTTCTCCAAACAGTTGCTGCAAAGTATGGTGCCTACTTCTCAAGACCGGGTAACGGCATAAGCCATCAGGTACACCTTGAACGGTTCGCTGCTCCCGGCAGGATTGCCATCGGAACTGACAGCCATACCCCTACAGGCGGTGGCATGGCTATGTTATCGATAGGAGTTGGCGGTCTTGATGCTGCAACAGTCATGGCAGGAGCTCCTCTTGAAATTACCATGCCACATGTTATCCAAATAAGACTGAAAGGAAAACTGAAGCGCCCATGGGTTACTGCAATGGATGTAATACTGGAAATTCTCAGGAGGCTTACTGTTAAGGGTGGCGTTACGAAAATCCTCGAATATGGCGGTCCTGGGGTTAAAGATTTATCTGTAACAGAGAGGGCTACGATCACAAACATGGGCGCTGAACTCGGCGCAACAACTTCCATATTCCCAAGTGATACAAGAACACGGTACTTCCTCAAAGCTCAGGGCAGGGAATCAGACTGGGTAGCGCTTCAATCGGATAAAGATGCAGAATACTATGATATTATCGAACTTGATCTCAGGGGAATAGAACCTCTGATCGCACAACCGCACAGCCCGGACAATGTTGTCCCTGTACGGGAACTCTCAGGCACAAAGGTAAACCAGGTCTGTATCGGAAGCTGCACAAATTCATCATATCAACTGTTAAAAACTGTTGCCTCCATCCTAAAAGGCCGGTCTGTTGCAGAGGGCGTGAACCTCCTTATCAATCCCGGCTCGAAGCAGGTGTACGAAATGCTTTCACGCAAGGGACTCATTGCAGATATGATCGCTGCTGGCGCGCGGATACTCGAAAGCTCATGCGGCCCTTGTATCGGTATGGGTGGCTCACCCGGAACAGGCCAGATATCCGTCAGGTCGTACAACAGGAACTTTAAAGGCAGGAGCGGCACGAAAGATGCATTTGTATACCTTACAAATCCTCTCGCATGCGCTGTCTTTGCCGTCAGAGGTGAAATCGTTGATCCACGATATTCCGGGATACACGTCGAGATGTCCCGTGAACCCTCTCATTACACGATAAATGACAATCTGCTCATAAAACCAAGGAAAGACACACACAATATTACGGTAATAAAAGGTCCCAACATAAAAGAAGTGCCTGTCAAGAAACCACCTCATGAAACAATAGAAGCAGAAGTTCTCCTGAAACTAGGTGACAATGTAACAACAGATGACATAATGCCCGCAGGATCAACCGTTCTTCCCCTGCGTTCGAATATACCTGCCATATCGGAATTTGTCTTTTCAAACATTGACAAGACATTCAGCACAAGGGCGAAAGAGGCGCTGTCTCAGGGTGGAGGAATTATTGTCGGGGCTGAGAATTACGGACAGGGCTCCTCACGGGAACATGCCGCACTTGCTCCTATGTATCTCGGTATTCAGACAGTCATCGCACTTACTTTCGCACGCATTCACAGGGCGAATCTTATTAACTTTGGCATCCTTCCTTTACTTTTTAAAAATACGGATGATTACGACAAGGCAGATAAAGGAGATAAACTGAGGATAATGAGCATAAAAGACGCCCTCACAGGGAATCAACACTATACGGTAGAAAACATCACGAAAAACTATTCCTTCGAAGTACTCTCTAATCTCAATGAAAGAGAAAAAGATATCATCCTGTCCGGGGGCCTGCTGCCCCATATAAAGAAACAATTAGAACCATAAATCTTCTCAGGCATAAAGACCCTCCACCTTTGAGGCTGTCCTCAAATGATAGCCGCAGGCTCGAGCCCTGTGGAATGTCATTATAATTATTCAACAGGGTAGCCTGCGCACATAGAGCGCAACTTAAAAGTTGCGGCTACAATATCTTTGAATTTTAAAGATTATCGAACAACCACCTTGCATTTGACAAGCACATAATCAAAAAGGTACATTAAAAATCTATTTCGGGCCGCTAGCTCAGCTGGTAGAGCAACGCCCTTTTAAGGCGTGGGTCGTTGGTTCGAATCCAACGCGGCTCACCAAAGCGTCCCCATCGTCTAGTCCGGCCCAGGACATCGCCCTTTCAAGGCGGTAACACGGGTTCAAATCCCGTTGGGGACGCCAATGAAATCAAGGGGTTGCGCACGCAACCTCTTTTTTTATGCCGGATAGTAATAGCCAGAGGATTAAGAAAATCTATTCTGCAATTCATTGTGCTTTTCGTCATTGGTGGATGCATAGCCTTGTTTATTGCGCTTCAAGAACACCTGTTGCATCTTGGTGTGGCCATAGGGACAATATTATGTATAGGAAATGCTCTGTTGATCTGGATCTCTTTTGAGCAGTGTGTCACCAACTTTTACTATTTCTTGATTACAATTACCAAAAGAAAAAAACAGTTCTAAAGATAATCTCAAATGTGCTAACTTCAGGATGAATTGAAGCGCTGTCAGGAGATGCTTGACAGCCTTGAGAAAGCTGTTGCAATACTTCCTAAGGGCGCTATAAATGAACGAAAGAAGCGATACAAGGACAAGGTATATTCATACCATTATCTCAAGTACCGTGAAGGCGAGAAAGCTTTCAACAGACATATTGTGAAAAAAGAATTGCAGGATATTTTGAAAAAACTTGAACAGAGAAAAAAATACGAGAAGGAAATACGGTCCTACAAGAGGAAAATTGCCTATCTGAACAAGATCATACGTGTTAGGTGAATAACTGAAGTGAATTTTTATTTATAAATCTCTCTTCTGTGGCCTGCTTTGTGTACAGTGATTAGCTTTTGGTCGTGATCGATATCATAGATAACTCGCCAGTCGCCGATTCGCAACTTATATAATCCTTCATAGTTCCATTTGAGAGGGAGAGGTGAAATAGATTCAATATTTTGAGTAAGCCATTTGAGTTTTTTTAAAATCCTTTGAGCGACCGCCTTATCAAGCGATAAAAACGAACTCTTACCTTCATCGCTGAAATCCAGCTTGTAATTTACCACTTAAGTCCTAATTCAGAAGCTACTTTCTCAACAGGGGTTCTTTTCTTCGATTTTATTGCTCTCTTTAAGGACTCCTCGACTTCAGGTCTGAGTTCCAACCCATAATCAGGGTCAACAAGTTCCTGTAGAGTTTCTCTGATTAAAGATTTAAGCTCTTTAACAGTCATGTCACTGACCTTTTTTTCCTTTACGGCCGTAGACATCTTTAACCCCCTTTCAGTATTGAATATACACTATTTTAACTAAAATGGACAGAATAGGATATAGCATGATAGGATACAGCATGCCAAATATCACAATCTTTTATGCGGCCTTTTGAATCAGCCATGTTCTAAACTCATCAATAAAGGGACGCCAGTAAAATCAAGGGGTTGCGCACGCAACCTTTTTTTTATGCCGGATAGTAATAGCCAGAGGATTAAGAAAATCTATTCTGCAATTCATTGTGCTTTTCGTCATTGGTGGATGCATAGCCTTGTTTATTGCGCTTCAAGAACACCTGTTGCATCTTGGTGTGGCCATAGGGACAATATTACGTATAGGAAATGCTCTGTTGATCTGGATCTCTTTTGAGCAGATAGTAGCTGTGATAGGTATCTATGGATCGCTATCAGGTAAGAAGGGAGAGTTCTGGGCTATAACAGAAAAAGTTGGTAACTCTGCTCTCATTCTGCTAATCATTATTGTTATCCTTTATTTTGCTGCAAAAGATGACATCAGATATGACCCTCATCTGCTCGTTATATATCTTGATAAGGATTGAAGTGAGGGGATATGTACACGTAGACAAAAAATACCTCGATGAAATCGAAAAATTAGAAGACAAAAAAACCGCTTCAGGCGGATAGTCCAACATCGAGCTTCTTCTTGATTAAGTCCCTGAACGGTTCGCAGTGGCTGGGTCTTCCCGGTGGACGCCCGGAATTTTCGATGAAAACCAACTCCTCCAGTAAATATCCGGACCCGGCGGTCGGAATGGCGGGGTTTGGACCTTCCGGTAGCCCGGAGCCGAGGGCCACAATGGCGGGTTTTGACCGATTATGACGTAACCGATCGTATCGAGCCACCGTATCACGGTCTACGCCAAGTTCCCGCGCTATCCTCCGATATGACCACTTCTGTTTCAGTAAGCCTATGATTGCGTGGATCTTTGCCATCTTGAGTCTGTTTGCCATGTATACCTCCCTTGCAAATTGCAAAAGAAGATATACACTATCTCCTCTCAAAATGGCGGGTTTTGATTCGACCTTAGGTGGCGGGTTTTAAGCGACCGCTAACACTTCTCTTTGTTCTCATCAAATCGGGCAGTGTAAACTTGATTGTGTGAATTACAAGAGAGGGTAAAAATAAGGGCGCACCTCCTATAAAATATTTTGTTACACCAATAACAAATATCAAAAGGAGGAGCACCCATGGAAATTAAGATTAG
>Ga0209270_1001695_pt1 | contig 27968 bp, 27 predicted proteins | sample MTBAKSrepl1MetaG_FD_187456 | JGI IMG/M metagenome (GOLD analysis project Ga0209270, IMG submission 187456) | Enrichment culture microbial communities from Arthur Kill intertidal strait, New Jersey, USA, that are MTBE-degrading - MTBE-AKS1... | ecosystem: Environmental > Aquatic > Marine >...
TACTTCATATGTGCACCTCCTGTGAATTGTAGGGGGTATGGTTTTCCTACCGCCCTGTTTTTTACTTAGGGGTTAGTTTATAACTAACGCCCTCGGAGGTGCACTTTTTCATGTTATCATTCCGGCAAGCGAAGCGGATCGGGAATCCTTCTTTCGGAAAGATTCCGGACCCTCCAGAAGGACGGCGGGCGGGCAAGCCGGAATGACATAAATAAGGCCAATGTATCCTTGCCGCCTTAGTATCTGCACCGGGCTTCTCACGGTAAGCTCCTTTTTGCAGATCTTTTCTATCTTTGCTGAACAGACATGACTATTACCTGCCAGGATTACCGATTTTCTTTGCCTTGTGTTTTTTTGTATGATAGTAGCCAAATATGTTTTTCTTAGTCACATTGGTATTTTTGCCATGAATAATGTCATAGAAAAACTGTTCAGAAAAACCCGTGAGGGAGACCTGAAGGTTGACATTTATCTCCTGTGGTGCCTTTCAAAACCATATTTCAAAGTGCTTGCTGCTGCTATTTTCTGCGGTCTGATTCTCTCCGGTATTAACGGAGCCATTGCGTGGCTGATTAAACCTGTAATAGATTCTGTTTTTATTAAAAAATCCACCGGGTTTTTGTTACTCCTTCCGATCGGCGTGATAGTCCTTTTCATGCTCCGTGGTATTTTCACTTTTTTGTCAAACTACCTTATGAATTCCATAGGGGCAAAGATAGCACGCTCTTTGCGGGACACGGTCTACCAGAAACTGCTCGCTTTGCCTCTTTCATTCTATCAAGGGACATCAAGCGGCAATGTCATATCAAAAATGCAGAACGACATCGAGGTGTTAAATCGTGTCGTAGCGAATACTGTCAAGGATTTTTTTGTTCAGGGAAGTACGGTACTGGTCCTTGCTGCTGTGGCAATCATAAGAAAATGGGACCTAGCCCTGCTCTCATTCATTGTCATACCGCTCATTATCTATGGGATCGGCTGGCTGAGCGCCCTAATGAAACGAATCAGTGCGAGAACGAGAAGACTGATATCCGAGGTAACCATCATCCTCCATGAAAGTCTTCACGGGATAAAAATCATAAAGGCTTTCACCATGGAAAAAGCGATGTCTGAACGATACAAGACAGCATTGCAGGAGCATTACAGAAATGTTATGCGCGAAGTAAGGACAGACGAGTTTTCAAGTTTCCTGGCAGAGGCACTTGGCGGGATAGGGGTAGCAATAATTGTTTTTTACGGAGGCCATCTCGTCATATCAGGGCAGATTTCTCCCGGCTCGTTTTTTTCTTTTCTTGCTGCAATCCTTTTGATCTATACCCCGCTGAAACGATTGAGCAAGGTCGTCAATAATTTTCAGCAGACCAGAACAGTCTTTGAACGCCTGCGTGAAATATTCGTTGTAGAGAATGAACCACAAGGAGGTGTTGACAAAGATATACGTGGTCACATTGTTCTGAACAATGTTTCCTTCCGTTATCCCGGATCACAGCATTTTGCCTTAAGAAATATAGATCTTGAGATTGCAGAAGGCGCAATTATGGCATTAGTAGGCCACAGTGGTGCAGGGAAGAGTACCCTTGTGGATCTTATTGCAGGCTTTTGGTATCCAACCGAAGGGAACATTTATATCGATGGTGTCTCCACCAGAGATCTGCGACTTAAATCACTACGGAAGCATCTTGGGATTGTCTCTCAGGACATCGTATTATTCGATGACACGATAAAAGAAAACATTCGCCTGGGACGCCCTGAAGCATCTGACGAAGAAATCATAGAAGCAGCAAAAGCAGCATATGCGCATGAATTCATCATGGAGATGCCGGAAGGGTACGAGACAAACATAGGTGAGCGGGGGGTAAAACTCTCCGGCGGTCAAAAACAGAGGATTACCATTGCACGGGCGATTCTTAAGAATCCTCCCATTCTGCTGCTTGACGAAGCTACCTCGTCTCTCGATATGGATTCTGAGCAAAGGATTCAGAAGGCGATGGAGACATTAATGGCTAAAAGGACAACCGTTGTTATCGCACATAGACTTTCAACGGTAAAAAGTGCCTCACGAATTATTGTCATGAACCGGGGTATCATAGTTCAGCAGGGTTCCCATGAAGACCTGCTCGAAGAGGGCGGACTTTACCATGAATTATATAATATGCAGTTTATGACTTCTGATCCCTCTATAGGATAGAGCCTACCCCAAATAAGCTTACGTATTCAAGGTTAAGGCCTAGCTCTATATGTCTCATAAGTGAATTCCGCTATAATAATTGTCATTTTCCGTCTACCTCAGGCGGATTTCGATTTGTCTATGATCTTATGAGGAAAGGTTTTTCCGCATATATGCCTGACAGCAATTGCACTTTTCGGGTCAATACATTCCCTCTACCAGGGTTGCGGCAACATGTCCGATTTTTACCTTTAACGTCACCAGGACGGGGATGTGTTTCTCATCATCTGTAAGCCAGATATGGACATCACCCTTCCTGGAAAATATACCCTCTGATTTTAACAATGGTTTGACAACAATGGTATTAAACCTGCCTGCCGGAAGGGTCACCGTTTCTTTCCTCAAAACCTGGACCTCAACATCCCAGATTTTCTTGTTATCAAAGACAGTTACGTAGAGCGGTTTTCCAAGCACAAGTTCACGGGTTCTGAAATAGTAAAACCCTGAGAGAGGGTCAAAAACAGGAGAGGGGACCTCAAATTCTTCTTCCTCGTTGTTACGATAGTCAAAATACAGAGCCTTTCCCTTACCGTGGTCAAAGATAACCTCCTTGTCTCTCCTGTGTTTCCCTTCCTGTATCTTGACCCGGTACTTTATGGGCTGCCCGATCGGTAACAGAGATGATCCTTGAGAGAGGGTGCTTTCTATTCTATCCTCTACTTTATAAAACAAAGAGATAAATTTTGATGAATGTGCCTGTGAAATAATTTTCATTGTATCCTTTTCGTTTATGATCTCGATAGACGCGGTACCGGCCTTGAGACCCATCCAGGTCAGATCATAGACGAATTTTTCAGGGACATGAAAAGACTCGGCCCGTGAATGGGCTGAGGAAAAAACACAACATGAAATGCATAGAATACCCAGTAAAAACCCGAGCAAATGGTATGAAGTACGGAGTAGAGAAGAGGTACTATCCGCACGCGTGTTTCTTCTGAAAAAAGCCTCTTTAGCCGGTTTCAATCCTATGACCTTTAAAACTCATTTATAATTGCATATACCTTATTACTCGCTCGATTCCTTTATGGTATATTAATGCATGCTTATCATTCCTGCAATAGATTTAAAAGACGGCCAATGTGTCCGCCTTCTTCAAGGTAAAAAAGAAGCTGTAACAACCTATTCGGACAACCCCACCGCCGTGGCAAAGCGCTGGGAGAATCTCGGAGCAAAATTGATTCACATTGTTGATCTTGATGGTGCATTTGCCGGTGACCTGAAAAACCTGAATGCAATAATAAAAATCAGACAAGCAGTCAAAAGCACATTGCAGGTGGGAGGCGGTATACGAAAAGTCGGAAACATCATCAACCTCTTTTCAGCAGGTATTGAAAGAATTATCATCGGGACCGCAGCAATTGAGGATCATGAGTTTCTAATATCCTCCTGCGACAGGTATCCCGGCAGGATTCTTGTCGGCATTGATGCGATAGAGGGGATGGTAGCTATAAAAGGCTGGGAGGAAGTTACGTCGATTACAGCAAAAGAACTGGTAAAGAGACTGGAGATTATAGGAGCAGCGGGGATTATCTATACAGACATAACACGCGACGGAATGCTCACAGGCCCCAACATCGATGCAACACGTGAAATAGTTGAAAGCGTCAGAATACCTGTTATTGCATCCGGAGGGGTCTCGTGTCTTGACGACATTAGGAATCTCATGAAGATAAAGAACCTGTGGGGAGTCATCACGGGAAAGGCAATTTACTCTGGCAGCCTTGACCTCAAAGAGGCAATAAACCTCGCAACAACCAGCTGATGTTTGCAAAACGGATAATCCCTTGCCTGGATGTAAAAAACGGACGCGTGGTCAAAGGCGTAAGCTTTGTAAACCTTCGAGATGCCGGAGATCCTGTTGAAAATGCCAAATTCTATGATGAGCAGGGCGCTGATGAGCTCATATTCCTTGATATTACAGCATCTCATGAAAAAAGAAATATCATCTTAAATGTCGTCATGAAAACCGCAGAGGAAGTCTTTATGCCTCTCACTGTCGGAGGTGGGATAAAGACCCTTGATGATATCAGGGACCTCCTCAACGCAGGATGTGACAAGGTCTCAATCAATACAACCGCAGTAAGAGATCCTTATTTTGTCAGCAGGGCTGCCGAGAGATTCGGAAGTCAGTGCATTGTCATAGCAATCGATGCAAAACGGGTTTCCGATAATCTGACTGATGCAACAGGTGAAGACTGGTTCGGCGATCCATCTCTCAGTGATATTTGTTTAAAACTACCCGGAAAAATCCCATCTCCGGTAATCCCCCTTCACCCCCCTTTGGCAAAAGGGGGACGGGGGGATTTATCGGGGGGTAAACAGGGGGGGGAAGATGGCAGGGGGGACTTGCCAGGCGCTGCTGGATTGACATGGGCAATCTCAACCCATGGCGGAAGAAAGATGAAACTCATCGATGCAGTCAAATGGGCAAAGAAGGTCGCGGAACTCGGTGCCGGTGAAATCATGCTGACAAGCATGGACAAAGACGGGACAAAAGACGGCTACGACATCGAGCTTACAAGGACAATCTCTGAGGCTATATCTATCCCGGTGATCGCTTCAGGTGGAGCCGGGAACCTTGAGCACCTTTACGATGCACTTGCTGCGGGGAAAGCAGACGCAGTCCTTGCTGCCTCCATATTCCATTACAGGGAATTCACGATCAGGGAAGCAAAGGAATTTCTGAGAGCCAAGGGAATTCCTGTCAGGCTTTAACAACATCTTTACTCTTCAGTCTGTCTATTCTTAATGTTTCAATGATTTCGTTGCTGGCCCGTGAAACCCTGATGCTGCATGTCCTATCCCGGCTAACGACCCGCGCATGCACGTGAGGGATTTCCTTCGCATCAGAGTAACGCGCGCAGAGAGAAGCAGCAATCATCAGGGCCTCGTCCTTAATTGTTCCTGACACGAGCGTTGTCGGGCTTCCATATCCCTCAATGGTAATGAGGCTCTCATTGTTGCCTGCCAAAGATTCAAGCATCTCATTCTCCTTTTGATCCCTTCCGACAATAATCTTACATGCAGGAGAGAACCGAAAATGTCTGCCTATCTTCAACAGGGTAATCTCACGGACGCTTGGGTCAGGGTTACATGCCAGCAAATCCCTGAGCTTGTATGCAAAAATTGGATCGGTAAGGAGACAACCCCCTGCAGGTGCAGGATAATGTACAAGTTTGAATTCTCTTGCAAGGTTTATCTGCGGTCTTCTTGACCTGCCACGGAAATCATGCAGCATGTCTCTGTCGACAATCCCTCCTGCTTCAGGGATGGTAACGCTGAGCAGTTTTGCGCTGAGCGGACGCAAGACATAGCCTTTTACCCCGGCCTCTTTGTCGATACGATTGAGCGTATCTTTTCTCTGGCTCATTGGCCTCTGTCCGAGCACCTCACCTGTTATGATAAAATCCGCTCCCATTTCATCCATAAACTTCCTTGCCTCCCTGAGCATGAGAATCCTGCAGTCTATACACGGGTTCATCTGATTTCCATAGCCAAACCTGGGGTTCCTGACTATTTCGATTACCGTGTCTGTAAGCCAGCGGGTATAGACCTCATATCCTAACGCCTCTGGAGCAGTATTTTCCTGGGCATGCAATGAATTCCCTTCTCTTGGAGTATTAAACGGGGTAAGGAATGCCAGGGCTTTAACGTCTATACCCTGTTTCAGTATAGTGAGGACTGCAAGTTTGCTGTCAAGGCCACCTGAAAATAATGCAACTGCTTTCGCCATATTACAGATATTACAATAATCAGGCACCTCATATCAAAACACTCTGTGTCAACCCATTGAAAAGCCCGCAGCTTGCAGGATGTCCAAGAACATTAAAATTCAATGTCACTTCAATGTCACATTGTAATTTATTGTAGCCGCAACTTTTAACCCTAAAAATACATTTTCTTATTTATTACGATTTACCCTGAGGGATTTACGTAACTGGTCTCTTGTAACGACAGCTGTCCCAACCTCACCGACAACAATGCCCGCTGCGTGATTGGCAATCACTGCCGCTTCTTCCATAAGTGCGCCTGCTGCGTAAGAAAGGGTAAAGGTTGCTATGACCGTATCACCGGCACCGGTGACATCATAAACATTGCGTGCCGCAGTTTGAATGTGTATAACCTTCTCTTTCTTAAAAAGGCTCATTCCGGACTCACCGCGGGTAACTAATATCGCATCACATAATATCTTTTTTAACAGAGCCCTTCCTGCACGTAGAAGCGTTTTTTCGTCTTTAATCTCGATCCCTGATGCAATAGATGCCTCAGCGACATTCGGGGTAATGAGCGAAACATGCTTATACCAGTGAAAATGGCCTATTTTTGGATCAACAGCTACGAAGATTCTCCTTGCCTTTGTGTATCTTAATATCTCCTTTACAAGCCCGGGGCATATGACGCCCTTCTTGTAATCAGATATTATGACTGCGTCATGGGTGCTGACAGCGCCGCGGATGTATTCGAGCATCCATTGGAAAACCTTTCTCCCAACCCTGTCTTTCTTCTCTCTGTCAAATCTTACCACTTGCTGGTTATGGGCTATTATTCTCGTTTTGACTGTAGTGGGTCTCGAACTAAAGAAGATACCACCATGGTCTACATTGCTTTCTTCAAGCATTCTCACGATGATTTCCCCGGCAGCATCATTGCCGGCAATACCAACGATCGTTGCGTGACCTCCAAGTGATACTATGTTATGAGCCACGTTCGCAGCCCCACCGAGAAGGAGTTCTTCTTTCGAAACCTCAACAACAGGGACAGGTGCCTCAGGAGATATTCTGTTTACTTTCCCCCATATGTAGCGGTCGAGTATGAGGTCTCCGATAATAAGTATCTTCTTTTTCTCGAATTCTCTTAAGATTGCCCTGTAATTCATGATGAACTCTGTTGCAATGGTCAAAATGCCTTAAATCCGGAATGACAAAAAGGCAAAGGTCTTACTGATACAATACACTAATAATCCTTTTTCCTTAATAAATCTCTCTGCCGCAGAGACTGTAGGGTATTGAAAATTTAATAAAAAAGGGGCGGCCTGTTGAGCCGCCCCTCTGCTTGTGCTCATGCAGCAGCTTCTGTTTGTTTTAGAATGTTAAGAGAAGCCCGTGAATCAGCTGCGTAACGGTTTCCTTTTCTATAACAAGACCTGATTCTTCATAATAATCGCCCGGCCAGAAACCGGCTGCCTCTACGAAATAGCTGAGGTTCTTTGCGAGCTTGTAGGTGCCTTTGAAATCAAGCTCTGTACCGGCTGATTTTGAAACCCCGCCAGTCGTCTTGGATGCCCTGATGATGAAGCCGTCCAGGGCAAGTTTGAGATCCGGTGTAGCCTTCCAGTCAACGCCGAGGTTATAGTATGTGGTATTGGCAATACCAGTGTTTCTGACATTTCCGCCCGCAGTTGTTGTAAGAACTGCTTCCTGGGCAGTCGTTTGAATAGTGCGCTCATAAATCTGGGTGTAGTGCACGAGCCTTGCAAGTGCACCAATTTCATCCGGCCCCTGAAGGGTCTGGAATTCCTCGCAGTCATCGTCAGTCAGGTCGTCGTCACCGCTACCATATGCAAACGATCCCCTGATGTGTATCGGGTCAAGCATGTAACCTAATTTAACGAAGGCTGCCCAGCCTTTGGGTTTTATCTCTAGGCCCGTTAACTCACGGACCTTTCCGGTCTGTACGTCGACCTCTGCTGCATAGGTAATGCCCGAGATATTACCATTGCCATGGAGACCGAAGTTCCAAAAGTCGAGCTTATCAACGTTAGGCACTGCACCGCTGGAAGGGCAATTGCCGTCGCTATGGACGTATGTAGCGTTTAAACCTATTGTGTTGTCCTTGTCAAGTGCATAGGTTGCGAGAGCCATATAGCCGTCAAGATCGTCGGTGTGGCTCTGAAAAGATCCTTCAATCAGTTTTACCAGGCCTGCTGCCAGGTGGAGTTCCTTTGTCGGGTCAACCCACAGGAGGACCGCATCATCGCCGAACCGCTCGTTGTTAAGGAACTGTTTTTCACCGAGGGTAATCGGCATATGACCTACTTTGATTCCGGCAGGTACGCCCATGAGACCGGAGCCTGTGTACATTATCCATAACTGACGGAAAAACAGATCGGATGCGGGTTTCGTATCATAGGTACCCCATACATACAGACCCGTGTTTGGATTACCGCTACCACCTACTGTTGTCTCAAGCTCCATAAAGCCCTTTACATTTTCTTCAACCGCGATGTCAACGGTTAGGTTTGCGTTTGTGCTGTAAAGTGCCTGAGAGGATGAGTCTTGCGGTAAGCCACTGCTAACATTTTTAAAATACCAGCCTCTTACAAGGATCTTTCCGCCGAGTGTTACTTCGGTATCCATGGCAGAGGCAGTGGCAGCAACACTGAATACTAGAAGTACGCCTAAAACAATTGCAAGATATTTTCTCACTTGCTAACCCTCCTTCTTTTTAAAGATTAAATGTTAGAAGCCAGGATTCCCTGATCCATGACTGCCAACAAAACTTTTTTCCGCCAAGGGCGGATTCTAAATTTATCTTTTCCCTTAAACTCCTTTCCTATCACCTCCCCTTCAAAAGCACTTAGCCTCCAACGAAGGACTTTCATTAATTAAAATAATGTATCCACGTACAAAAAATATGCACACTTTATATCATTACCCATGCATATTTGTCAAGAAATTTATTTTGCACATACATAGCATCATCAAATAATTTTGTCAAGTTTCGCCATTGATATGCTGATTCTTTAAAAAATATTACACAAGTTTCCCTATGCCTGCCCTGGTAAAAGGCAAAAGCAAAAAAGAGGCCAGATTTAAAAAAACCTTTCCAATTGCATCTAAGGTATTAAATTTAAGGTAAAAACACATAAAATCCATAAACAGTATCTATAAGTATACGTAGTATCAATAATTTTATTTGTATTCATTTTACAACAGGGGTGTAGTTTAAATGTTGCAAATTATAATATCTTAATGGTAGTATTATCAAGAATTTTAAAGCCACGAAGGCTCAGTGCTTCAGCAAATCTGCTGAGGCAGAAAAGACCAGGAGGTCTTGAAAGCTTTCGCGGCTTTTTTTATTGCTGCGGGAAAGGAGGAATATTTTTTATCCTTTTGATTCAATGCCATCAATCTTTTCTATAACAGAGCGTCATAAAACTTTACTCATAAGACGCTCACATAGACTGTCATTCCGGCTTTTCCGGAATCCTTCCTGCTTTTTAAAGAAGGATTCCCGACCTCCCGAATCCCGAAAGCGTTCGGCACAGGATTGCGGGAATGACAGACTATTGTCATATTGCCACCACGAAGCAAGGCTTCGGGGAATTCTTTGCGCAAAGGAGGGTTCATAATGTCAATCACATTGAAGATCATATTCTGTGCAGTATTGGCTATAGTGATTTCATTTATAGATCCTCAGGTAATGTATGCCTACGATATTAATGACAAGTTTTCTCTTGAAGGCAATCTCACGGGTATATATCAATATGGCAACTGGAATGCTGAGGATATAGACGATGCCGGCAGGGGTGCTGCCGTCCTTGACCTCGGAGCAAATTTCCATCCTGCCGATGTCGACGAATTCCAGGTAACACTCAGTTTTGCTGCCGGCAATGGCCTGAACAACATTGCGCCGTTTCCCGTGGTACCCTATGCAGATGACATCGAGGATGACCTGAAAAATATCAACGGCAGGAACAGGGATTATCTCCTTGAGGCTTGGTATAAACATACCTTTAACCTGTCCGGGAATATATCACTCGGTATCACAGGGGGTATCATCGACTCCACCGCATACATCGACGATAACAAGTTCGCAAACTGTGAGAGCAGTCAGTTCATGAATGAAGTATTTGTCAATCATAAGAATGTCAACCTGCCTTCCTATGATTTTGGAGGGGTGATAGAACTTGATATACCGAACTTCTCTATCAGGGGCTTGATCATGAATACAAAATATGAGGCTGAAGAGGATGTTTTTAGAAACTACAATTATTATGCCCTTCAAATCGGCTACAGACTTGATACCACGTTCGGTGAGGGCAATTACAGAATCTATGCATTTACAACGAATAATAGATTTTCATGCTGGGACGAAGGGGATGAAGAGAGTCTTAATGGCCTCGGCATCTCCTCAGATCAAGAACTGAGTCGAATCATCGGGGTCTTTGCACGAGTAAGCTGGCAGGATGACAGTGCAGTACTCGACCATGATGTTCTCTATTCGGCCGGCGTAAACATCAATGGTCAATTATGGGGGAGGGAGAGTGATGAATTAGGTATCGGTTATGCATATCTCGATGGTGCCTGCAAGGCAGATATAGACAATACCAATGCATTTGAGGCTTATGCCAGGTTTCAACTGACCGCATTCAGTGACATCACACTGGATATCCAGTACATGGCAGATAATTATAAGCAAACGGAAGATATTGATGGATTTATCTACGGCGTGAGGGTAAACGCCTATTTCTGACTTTTACAATAAAGAAATTTGCTATCTCTGTATAAATTATTACCCTCCTCACCCTTCCCCTCTCCCGCCAGGGGAGAGGGATAGATATACCCCTCCCTTGACGGGATGGGAGAGGGGAGGGAGTTGAACTATGGATTTTATATTCAGAACCTAAATTTAGGAGGCAGCAATGAAAAAATTGACGGCAGAAGTTTTTTTATCTCCTTTAATACTCTTCATCTCCTTTTCCCTTGCATGGGCACATTTCGGGATGATCATACCCTCTGATGACATTGTTTCCAAGGATGACAAAAAAGAGATAACTATCCGGGTTAAATTCATCCATCCGTTCGAGGGAGAGTACATGAACATGGAGATGCCAAAGGCATTTGGGGTAAAAACAGGCGAAGAGCAGACCGATCTCCTTAATACGCTGAAAAAGAAAGATGTAAATGGTTTTACGACGTGGGAATCCTCATACAGGATCAAGAAACCCGGAAATTATATCTTCTTTGTTGAACCTGCACCATACTGGGAACCTGCGGAAGAGTCCTTCATCGTTCACTACACTAAAGTCGTAGTGAACGCGCTTGGCCTTGAGGAAGGATGGGACACCGAACTCGGGCTCAAGACAGAGATCGTCCCTCTCACAAGGCCATATGGGCTCTGGTCAGGAAATGTTTTTCAGGGTATCGTGAAGGTTGACGGAAAGCCGGTCCCTTACGCAGAGGTCGAGGTCGAGTATTATAACGCAGACGGCAAGGTTAAGGCGCCGGAAGAACCGTATATTTCTCAGGTGATCAGGGCTGATGAAAACGGCGTGTTCACCTATGCAATGCCAAAAGCGGGCTGGTGGGGCTTTGCAGCTCTGAACACGGCAGATTATACGATGAAGCATAACGGCGGGGAATATCCTGTCGAGATCGGCGCTGTCCTCTGGGTAAAAACGAGGGATATGAAGTAACATGCACATATCAGAAGGTGTTTTATCGGCACCCGTGCTCATTGCGGGTGCCGTGCTCTCAGCCGGGGGCGTTGCGATCGGGCTCAGAAAAATGAGCTACGACAAGATCCCGCAGGTTGCAGTACTGTCTTCGGCTTTTTTTATTGCCTCTCTCATTCATGTCCCGATAGGTCCGTCGAGCACACACCTTGTTCTGAACGGGCTCCTCGGAATTCTTCTTGGATGGATGGCTTTCCCCTCGATCCTTGTCGCCCTGTCCCTGCAGGCCCTCCTCTTCCAGTTCGGTGGATTTACCGTACTCGGGGTCAACACGCTGGTCATGGCTGCTCCTGCATTACTCGCGTATCTCCTTTTTAGACCGCTTGTTAAAACTGCAAAGACCCCGCTGGTGTCAGCAGGAGGTTTTCTGGCAGGCATGACCGGCATTGTTTTCGGTGCGCTTCTCGTTGCGTTAGCGCTCATTACAGCCGGTGAAAGTTTCAGGAATGTTTCAATAGTCATCATCATTGCTCACATACCTGTTATGATAATTGAAGGTGTTGTAACAGCCTTCTGTGTCCTCTTTTTAAAAAAAGTAAAACCGGAGATCCTGGAGGTCGGCAAATGAATTATTTTAATTTTGAATGCTTCCATGTTTTCAAAAGCAAAAAAAACCCGTGCCTGCTCTGGCTATCCTTCTGCCTGCTCTTCATCTGCATACATGTTCGGCCGGCGGACGCACACAAGGTCAACATCTTTGCATATGCAGAAAAGGGGGAAATCCATGCGGAAGGTTACTTTGTTGACGGTTCAAAATGCAAGAACTCGCTCATTGAAGTTGTCGATAATAAAACAGGGGAAAAGCTTCTTGAAGGCAATACCGGTTACAATGGACAGTTCTCATTCGACATTCCGCGTGCAACCTCATTGAAACTTGTCCTGCACGCAGGAACGGGACATCAGAATGAATATATTCTCAGTGAAGAGGAAGTAAGGGAAGCGATGCTTCCCGGAGAACAAAAGACATACAAACCGGATGTCAGGAGCAAGAAGACCGCATCCGAGCCGAAACCGCAGAAACAGGAACAGACCGCGGATATTGCGCATGACATGAATAGTACCATGACTTCTGAGGAGGTCGATGCTGCAATAGAGCGGGTTATTGACAGGAAACTGCAGCCTGTTATGAGGATTCTCGTGAACCTGCAGGAAAAAAGTGAAAAACCCGGGCTGACCGAGATTCTGGGAGGTATCGGATATATTATTGGGATACTGGGTATCATTGCGTATTTCAAGGGACGGTCAAAGGAGCGTCATACACGGCCTTAAACAAAAGTATAACGAGGGACATAGATGCACCTTGAAGAATTTGCAGAGGGAAATTCAGTCTTTCACAGGCTTGATCCACGGGTGAAGTTCATCACACTCATCCCCTACATCATCGTTGTGGCGATTATACAGGGGATTAAATATCCTGCTCTTGCTCTCACCGTCTCGACTTTGATGATTATCATCTCCCGGATCGATAAGAAAAAGCTGCTTAATAGATTGGTGGCCGTTAATATTTTTATCCTTTTCCTCTGGCTTTTTCTGCCGTTCAGCCACCCCGGACATGAAGTGTTACGTGTCGGACCGCTGACTGCTACCCGCGAGGGGTTCCTTTTTGCACTGTCCATCACGCTCAAGGCAAATTCGATTGTGCTTGCAACAATCGCTCTCATTGGGACCACAGAGGTTTTCTCTCTTGCCCATGCACTTGTTCACCTGAAATTCCCCCGGAAGCTTGTCTACCTGTTTTTCTTTTTTTATCGATATATAAGTGTACTTCACGATGAATACAGCACGATGAGAAGGGCAATAACGGTAAGGGCTTTTCAGGCGAAAACGAATCTTCATACATACAGGACGTATGCCTACCTTGTCGGGATGCTCATTGTCAGAAGCTTTGATCATTCCAAGAAAATTTACAATGCAATGCTGTGCAGAGGTTTTACCGGGAAGTTCCCTGTTATCAGTCATTTTGCATTAAAGCCCTCCGACGTGATTTTAGGAATCCTGATATCTCTTATAACGATCGCTCTGGGTCTTGCTTCATTATGAAATATGATAAAAATAGCAAACATAACATTTAGCTATTCAAACGGGAAAAAGGTCTTTGAAGGTCTGAATTTCTCTCTCAGCGAGAAGGAGAGGGTAGGGCTGACAGGACCAAACGGTGCAGGGAAGACAACGCTATTTCATTTGATCATGGGTCTGTTGAAACCCGAGTCAGGAACAGTGGAGATATTCGGGAAGGTCAGGAAAGAGGAAAAAGATTTTATAGAGGTGAGGCGGAAAATCGGTCTCCTTTTTCAAAATCCGGATGACCAGCTCTTCTGTCCGACCGTTGAGGAAGAAATTGCTTTCGGGCCCCTGAACATCGGCAAATCTCATGAAGAGGCGCATGAAATCGTACACGACACCTGTGAAAAGTTGGGGCTGAACGGGTATGAAAAAAGGGTTACCCACCGTCTTTCAGGAGGTGAAAAAAGGCTCGTTGCACTCGCCACCGTCATAGCAATGCACCCTGCGTGCTATCTCCTCGATGAGCCGGTAGCAGGGCTTGACGAGGCAACAGCAGAGAGATTTTTGAACTACCTCGGAGAACATGCTGATACGTACATGATCATTGCGCATGACCGCAAATTTTTAGAGAAAGCAACATATAAGATATATGAACTCCGAGAAGGACGCATAAAACTCTTGTAACCCCCTCTCCCTACCCTCTCCCGATAGTGTCATGAGTCAAAAATTGTTTGTCATTGTCCCCGGCTTGCCTGCCCGCCGTCCTTTTGGAGGGACCGGACAATCCAGAAGCCTTTGAAACAACTGGATTCCCCGATCAAGTCGGGGAATGACACTAGAGAAAACTAATGCAAGGCATTTATGACTCAGGACACTAGCCCAGATTATTCATGAAGTGCAGAATAGCAGAACAGATGTCCCGAAAGCATTCGGGACTCATTTAAAGTCGCTCCGATACAGCATCTGCTCTGGATGACAAAAAAATTTATGAATAATACAGGCTTGAGCTATCAGAAAAACCAATGAAAAACGTGTTTGTGAGGGAGATATGATAAAATGCTGAATGGCAGATTTATTAAAAATCTTGACCGTCTTTATCCTCATCCTGCTCTTGCTGAGAAAAAAGCTGAACATCGGCCTCGTCATGTTCATTGCAGCTTCGTCATTATTCCTCCTGTATCAGATGTCTCTTTCCTCAATATGGGAAACAGGGAAAAGCGCACTCCTTAATGATGTAACGATTAAGCTCATCCTCGCCTTATCCTTCATCAGGGTCTTTGAGATGATACTGAGAGACCATAAGGTTCTCACAAAGATGACGGCAGCAGTAAAGGCTATCTTTAAGCACAGGAAAACAGTGATCATTTCAATGCCACTCCTCATCGGTCTGATGCCCTCTATCGGAGGAGCATATTTTTCTGCTCCAATGGTTGCCGAGACGACACGTGATACGAACATGAGCCCTGAAGAAAAAGGGTTTATTAACTACTGGTACAGACATCCGTGGGAATTCATCCTGCCGCTATATCCCGGCATACTCCTCGCTTCCGCTATCGCGAAGGTTGAGCTCTATAACCTCATAATCGTAAACGCGGGATATGCTGCGCTTGTGGTGATCACAGGATTTATCTTTTCCATGCATGGGATTAAAGGTATGGCAAAGACCGGAGAGAGGCTTCTTAAAAAAGACCTGTTTAATTTTGCACCTATAGGAGCCGTCCTTTTCCTGGTCGTCATATTTCGTGCAGAATTGCATTATGCACTCCTCGCAGTCATTATATTTCTTCTCGCGTTCTATCGTTACAATCTGAAATCAGCACTGAAAGCGTTCAGATATGGTTTTTCTGTCGACGTTCTCGTTCTTATACTCGGCATCATGACCTTCAAGGAAGCGATGGACCATTCAGGAGCAGTCAGCAATCTCAGCCGGTTTTTCATACAAGAAGGCATTCCTGTGCTACCGATCCTCTTCCTCCTCCCTTTCATCACAGGTCTCCTTACGGGCATAACGGTCGGTTTTGTAGGGGCTACATTCCCTCTCATCATTAGTCTTTATGATACTATCTCTCTCGGTACCCTGTCGTTTGCATTCGCATCAGGCTTTTTGGGGGTGCTCCTTTCCCCTGTTCATGTCTGCCTCCTCCTTACAAGAGAATATTTCAAGGCCGACCTGTGGGGGATCTACAAGATCATGCTCCCTCCGTGTCTCATTGTGTTCCTCGGAGCAATCGCTGAATATGTAATACTGAAATAACCGTGGCTGCTGATACTGAGAAAAGACGTAAGCAGGCTCAGCTATGGTTTTTTTGCATGGATATAAGCCGAACAGACCATATTCTCAACGCCTTCTCCAAAATTCCAGCCCCTGATTATTTCATCACTCTTTTCTTTATCCTGTATTGTAATATCGCAAAATCCGGTTGTTTCAAGCATAATTTTCAGTTCCTCCACGGGAACTGCGCCGGTGATTCAGCCGCTGTAAGCTTTTTCATTCTGCGTTATAGCTTCGGAGAAATCACCCTTCTTAAGGATATCAGAAATTGCCAGTCTACCTCCCGGCTTCAAGACCCTGAATGCCTCCTGAAAGACTGCTCTTTTGTCCGGCGAGAGATTAATTGCACAGTTGGATATAATCACATCAACTGAATTGTCATCTACTGGCAGATGCTCAATATCTCCATGCCTGAAATCCACATTCTTAATTCCAAGCTTCTGTGCATTCTCTTCTGCCTTAGTCACCATTTCAGGTGTCATATCGATGCCGATTACGTATCCCTTCTTCCCCACTTTCATTGCTGAAAGAAAGGCATCAAATCCGGCCCCGCTCCCGAGGTCGAGAACAGTCTCTCCCTCCTTCAATCCTGCTATTGCAAGGGGGTTCCCGCATCCAAGGCCGAGGTTTGCCTCGCCAAGACCGGTCTTCAGGTCTTCTTCAGAATATCCTATGAGTTTTCCTGTTTCAAGAAGGTTCATATGATTGATCTCCGGCGAACAACAGGTTGCAGGCATTGCACAGCATGAGCCCTGCGAGACGATATCCGAATAGGTCTTTATCACAAGCTGTTTCAGTTTTTTTTTCTTTTTATCCATATTACTTTTCTTTAAATTCCTGCTGTATCTTCTTTTCATAACGGTTCGGCCCCTTTAATCTTGCAGTACTCTGAAGGGTAATACTTTCTGCGAAAATACAGCGCCACATTTACCAGTCCGATCAAAACAGGCACTTCAACCAAAGGGCCTATTACGGTTGCAAAAGCTGCTCCGGAATTAATCCCGAAGACAGCAACTGCAACCGCAATTGCCAGCTCGAAATCATTCGAAGCTGCGGTGAAACTCAGGGTAGCGGATTTCGGGTAATCGGCACCTATTTTCTTTGCTATATAAAAGGTGATGAGAAACATGAAACCAAAATAAATAAACATCGGTACGGCAACCCTTACGACATCCACGGGGAGTTTAATAATATATTCCCCTTTGAGGGAGAACATGACGATAATGGTGAAGATAAGAGCGATCAGTGTAATCGGGCTTATTTTCGGTATAAACTTTTCGTGATACCATTTTTTCCCCTTTACCTTAACCAGCGTGAAACGGGTTATGATGCCCCCGAGGAATGGAATGCCGAGGTATATAAAAACACTCTTGGCTATTTCGCTTATGGTAACATCCACAACTGCTCCGCTGAGGCCAAACAGGGGAGGCAGTTTTGTGATAAAAATCCAGGCATACACCGGATAGGTCAAGACCTGAAACAGGGCATTAAAGGCAACGAGGCCTGCAACATAATCAGGGTCACCGCATGCAAGATCATTCCAGACAAGTACCATGGCAATACAGCGGGCAAGTCCTACAAGGATTACGCCGACCATGTAGTCGGGATAATTATGGAGAAAGACGATAGCCAAAACAAACATGACAATAGGGCCGACGATCCAGTTCTGGATGAGGCTAATCCCGAGAATTCTATAATTACTGAATACCTTCGGCAGTTCCTCATAGCGGACTTTCGCCAGAGGAGGATACATCATGAGGATCAAACCAACAGCTATGGGAATATTGGTTGTTCCGACCTGGAAGATATTCCAGAATCCGGTGATTTTCGGATACAGATATCCTGAAACAACCCCAACGGCCATTGCCAGGAATATCCATAGGGTCAGAAACCTGTCGAGAAACGAAAGCCTTTTCACTACCTCAGCCATTTTAATCACCTCTCACAGCACACAGTTTTATTCCTGAGGGTAACAACATTGCTTTTTGTAGGTTTATGCTTTAAAAATTCTTTCAGCCTCTTCCTGTCAGCCATTCCAGCCTCTTCAGAAATCCTTTCCAGTGTTGACAACAGTAAAAACCTCCTGAAGAAATCTGAATCGTCTATGCGGTAATGAACCCATTTGCCCTGCTTCCTGTCTTTAATCAGGCCGGCGTCTTTGAGCACACCAAGATGAAAAGACACCTTTGGCTGTATCATGTTTAGGGCTGCCACGATATCGCACACACAGAGTTCTCCATGTTCGAGGAGCTTCAGGATCCTTAGTCTTGTCTCTTCAGAAAGCGCTTTAAAGATATTTAAGAGGTTTTGCATAATTACGCCTCCGCTTTAATTAATTCTTTTACCTCGTTAAGGGTCGGCAACGGTCTTCCGGCGTGCTTCAGTTTGCCGTTGATTACGAGCCCCGATAGGGCTGCAAGAATATTACCTATAAACTCTTTTTTATATAATAAAATTCGCTTTGTTCTTTCCGGCGGGAAGAAGCTCCTCATTACTGATACTGAAAATATTATGACAGAGAGCAGGAGAAACATCCTGATCATATCATATATAAAGAAATATACAGCATAAGCATGATGCGATCCGTACTCTACTTTCAGCAGTTTATAAGTTATATAGTGCGAATTATTCTTTAACATCTTTATACTAATTGATTTAATATATAAATAATATTTGATGGATGTCAAGAGGTACGGTTGACTGAAAAGACTTTCTACTGTGCCTCCGATTCAACCATCAACCCAAAAACTGCATTTATCGGAGGCAATGTTGTCTGAAAAGTCTTTTGCAGCAACACCTTGTTTATGCTGTGATGCAATTCTTGAGTTGCTTAAAAATATGCGGGAACCCCTCCTATCCTCCACTTAAGTTAAGGGGAGGTAAAGGTGGGGTTATGAGAATGGATAACACCCAAACAAAAACCGGAAGAATCAATTTAAAAGACTTTGAAGGCGATTTTGCCTCCGGTTCAATAATCAATTGCATTTTTCGGGTCAATTGCATTTTTCGGGTTGAAAGCAAGTAAAAAAGAAGGGTGTGAAGGTCAATAGAGAGGATACCGGAAAGAAGTAATATTCAGGTTGTGATTTTTATCCCTTTATAACCCCAATCGGCCTGAGTCTCGCAACTTTTTTGGAAATCCCGGCATTATGAACAACATCCACAACATTTGATATATCCTTGTATGCCTCGGACATCTCTTCTGCAAGCGTACCTCTTCCAGCAGCCATTACGATAATCCCTTTATCCTCCATCTCACGCCATATTGCTCGGCCCTTTGCCATCCTGACAGCCTGATGTCTCGACATGACTCTCCCTGCGCCATGGCATGTTGAACCAAATGTCTCCTGCATGGCCTTTTCTGTCCCGAGGAGGACAAATGATGCTCTGCCCATGTCTCCGGGGATTAAGACAGGCTGACCAATATGCCTGTAAATCTCAGGGAGCTCCGGGTGCCCCGGAGGGAATGCCCTCGTTGCTCCCTTTCTGTGCACGACGAGCTTCATCGTTTTTCCATTCACCTGATGTTCCTCGACCTTTGCGATGTTATGCGCAACGTCATAGATCAGTGTCATACCGAGCTTTCCCTGGGATATGCGAAACACCTTCATGAACGCCTCTCTTGTCCAGTGCATGATACACTGTCTGTTAGCCCATGCATAGTTGGCAGCAGCCTTCATTGCAGCGAGATAATCCTGTGCCTCAGCGCTACCAAACGGCGCACATGCAAGCTCTCTGTCGGGCAATTCTATCTTGTATTTACTTGCAGCCTTTGCCATAACCTGAATGAAATCCGTACAGACCTGATGACCGAACCCGCGTGACCCGGTATGGATCATGACCGTAATCTGGTCATGAAAAAGGCCGAGATTGTTTGCAGCATGTTCATCATAAATTTCATCAACATACTGTACCTCGAGAAAGTGATTCCCCGATCCCAGCGTGCCCTGCTGGGCCTTACCCCGCTCATATGCCTTATCACTGATGAGGGATGGATCAGCTCCATCGATACACCCGTTTGATTCCATCTTTTCAAGGTCTCCGGCATCACCAAAACCCTGCTCTACAGCCCATCGGGCCCCCTTCAGGAGGAGTCTCCTTTCATCTTCCGACTTGAGGCGGATCTTCCCTTTCGAGCCGACCCCGGAGGGGATTTCGCTGTAGAGCATGGTAACAAGATCTTTTATTTTTGGTATGACTTCGTCCTTCTTGAAATTACTTTTCAGGAGACGTACCCCGCAATTGATATCGTAACCAACACCACCGGGTGAGACGATCCCTTCCTTTAAATCAAAGGCAGCTACACCGCCTATCGTAAACCCATACCCTGTATGCACATCAGGCATAGCCATCGAAGATTTCATAATCCCTGGCAGGGTAGCTACATTTGCGACCTGCTCTACTGACTGGGGTTCCAGTTCCTGCTCCAGGACGGTATCAACATAGATAATCCCTTTTACCCTCATGCCCGGTTTATAATCCAGAGGAACCTCAATTTTTGTATTGTCAATCCTTCTGAGTTTCTCTAATGTCATTGATAACTCCTAAAAGCTTATATGTCAAATATAACACGTATCTCAAACATACCGTGTTTTTTTTCTATCTTGAGCTTATGATACGTGGCTGCCTTAATGAGAAGCCTTCCTTCATGCCTCTGCTGATCAAATTCCTCCCCACGTATAGAGGCTTTAATCTTATAAGTGGGCTGGCTGGCAATCTTGTCAACCTCCCCCTCCCCCTTCCCTTCCCCTCGAGGGTCGAAGACTCGCCGGGGAGAGGGGAGGGTTAGGGTGGGGGTGAATTCATTTACCTCTATTTTTCTCCCGATGAAACCGTACGTATCAAAATGGAAAATCAATTCATTCAGCCAGGAAACAATGAGTCCGTCAAGGGAATCGCTCTCAACCGTAACATCGATCGCCTTCTTCACTTGTATTGTTTCAAGGTCAGTTATTAGGCTGAACATTCCCAGAGCTGCATGAACAAACGCCTCCTTTATATCTTTCCCGAAGGCCTTTATTCCTACATCACCTGATATATCGAGGATTTCGAATTTATTCATCCGGATTGCAAGTATTTTATGAGGACTGATGTTTACATGTTCAGGAAAATACCGGGTTGAAAAAGGAAACCTACCTGTTACACAAAAAAGCAAATAAAATTGTCATTGCGATCCTGAACAGGGTTCGGGATTCGCAATGACAGAAAAAACACATGCTGGTTAGTTACATATGTAAGGATACATTATTTATAAAATTCCTTCTCGCCCATCTTTGTAAAAAGGAGGTGATTGGAGATTTTACAATCAAAAAGGTTCTATTTAATGAACTCCTTACCATATTCAATCCAAGTGTAAAGATCTATTATGTGCCCAGTTTGTTTTTTCATGGTGCTACATGAGACGTTTCTTTTTCTTCTCCTTTTTTCTCTTCCTCTTTTTCTGACTCTTTCTCTACCTTGTCAGATCCTTCCTTTATGTCGTCAGTCTTCCCGGGTTCTTCCTGCATTGATTCTTTCTCTTCCCCGGCAGGAGGGCCCGCAAGTGCTTCCTTATTTATTTCAACTGTGTAGGTCTTTTTCAGGTTCTCTATGTATGAATCAAAAACCTCCTTCTGCTTCTCTGCAGAAAGATGCTGTGAGATGAGGTCTTTCACTTTTTCAAATTCTATAACCTGGGTCGCCTTCTTATCGGTAACTTTGATGATGTCATACCCGTGCTGTGTCTTGATCGGGTCACTCAGTTCTCCTTTTTTTAACCTTACGATTGCCATTTGATACTCCTGGGAAATCTGATCTCTTGAGATAAAACCCAGATCTCCTCCGGACTTTGCAGAATGAGCATCTGTGGAGCTTTCCCTGGCAAGCTTTGAAAAATCTTCTCCTTTTTGTAATTTATCTAAAATGTTGTTGGCATCATCTTCGGTCTTTACCCGTATAAGACTTAACCTGATCTGACTGGAAGGCGAAAAATCCTCCTTATGTTCATCATAATATCTCTTTACATCCTCATCAGTAACCCTGGCCCTCTCTTCGATCTCCTTTTCAAGGAGTTTGCCTATGAGAGTAATCTTCTTGAAATCCTCCACTTTCTGAACGTATTCAGCGTCTTTCTCAAGCCCTTGCTTTAGCGCCTCCTGATAGAGAAGTTCTTTCTTAACAAGCTCGTTGAGAAATTTTTCCTTTCCCTCGCTCCCCTCAAAGATCTTCTGTGCAAATGGGGGCAGATTCTCCATTTCCCTTTCAAGATCAGCATTTGTTATTTTTACTGTACCTACCTTTGCCAGGTACGGTTCCTTCTGTTCTCCCTGTTTTGCACATGAAGAATACACAAAAAGTAACGATATGAGCAGTGCAAAAACTGCAATTTTCTTCATTGAAACCTCCTGTCCCTTTACATGCTGCTGGATAAATTTATTCGTTGGTTAAACGGGAAATTCCCTTTAAACCGTTTGCTGCATCACATTATATATCAATACCGGAATTTTTGACACATAAAATTTTTTATGATAGAGTATCAACGTTTAGGCTAATTGCGTTCTTTGAGTTCCTCGTGTTCATTGCGTTCATAACGCAAGAAACTGGGGGAAAAACCAAAAAAAACACTAAAAACGTAATATCGATGAGATGGAAAAAATCTTATAAATTATATAAAAAAGCATGCGATATCATTCCCGGGGGAGTCAACAGCCCTGTCCGTGCTTTCAAGGCAGTGGGGGGAAAGCCGCTCTTTATTGATCGGGCACACGGTTCCATGATTTATGATGTTGACGGTAATGCCTACATAGACTATGTCCTTTCCTGGGGACCCCTCATACTCGGACATGCTCATCCAAAAGTAATCAAGGCCATCAAGAAGGCAATTGAGCGTGGTACGAGTTTCGGGGCACCAACATCCCTCGAAATTGAACTCGCTGAGCTTGTTCTCAAAGCCTACCCCTCAATGGATAAAGTGAGAATGGTAAATTCAGGTACAGAGGCCACCATGAGTGCCATCAGGGTTGCCCGCGGGTTTACAGGAAGGGACAAGGTTATCAAGTTTGAAGGATGCTACCATGGCCATGCCGATGGTATGCTCGTTAAAGCCGGATCAGGAGCTACCACATTTGGCATACCTGACAGCCCCGGAGTTCCGAAATCCTGTGCTCTAAATACAATTACCCTGCCTTTCAATGATATTTCAGCATTGAAAACTGTTATCAAGAACGAGTGGAAATCTATCGCCTGCGTCATCATTGAGCCTGTTGTAGGTAACATCGGTTGCGTTCTTCCAAAAATCGGCTTCCTCGAGTCCCTCGGAAAGCTCACGAAAGACTACCATATCATCCTCATCTTTGACGAGGTGATGACCGGTTTCAGAGTGGCATACGGCGGTGCACAGGCATACTTCGGCATCAAGCCTGATATGACCTGCCTTGGAAAGGTTATCGGCGGCGGGTTACCGGTAGGCGCATACGGCGGGAAAAAGGAGATCATGTCCACGGTATCTCCTGAAGGTCCTGTATATCAGGCCGGCACATTATCCGGCAATCCTATTGCCATGACTGCCGGGATAGAAACCCTCAGGATCCTCTCAAAGAAAACTATATATAAAAACCTTGAAAAAACAGCCCTGCTGTTGGAAAAAGGCCTCCTGGATGCTGCAAGCAAAGCAGGGGTAAAAACAAGATTTTACAGGGCCGGCACCATGTTCTGCACCTATTTTACCGATACAGACGTGTTTGATTATAAAACTGCAAAGACATCGGATACCTCAAAATTTTCCAAATTCTTTTCAGGCATGCTAAAGAGGGGCATTAACCTTGCCCCATCTCAATTTGAAGCCGGCTTCCTGTCGACTGAGCATTCTGAAAAGGATATCGAAAAAACCGTGAAGGCAGCTTACAGGTCATTCATGGACGTAAAATAACCAATCAATTTGTTTCGAGTATCATTCCTGCCTCACATTCGTCCCATACACTATAAGTTATTTCACCGTATTCTATGTTACAATCTACATTAAAGAAATGATATTCGACAGGACAATTCTAAGACAGATATATAAAGCGAGCGTCGTCGGGCTCAACATTGTTATTGCGACTGTTGTCGGTGGTTTCCTGGGGTATTTATTTGACGCTGCCATGGAAAAATGGTTCGGCATTAAAACTGCTCCGTGGGGTCTGTTCATCGGTGCTCTATTCGGGATCGTAGCCGGCTTTAAAGACCTGTTCATGCTGGCAAAGAAAATAGAACAGGACTCTTCCAAGAAAAATAATGATTCTTCTGAAAAGGATTTATAAGCGTACAATTCTTGTTCTCATACCACTCGCTCTTCTTTCAGCATTCATTGAATGGAAGAAACTCCCCTTTAGCATTTTCATCGGGGGTATCCTCGGTCTCATCAATCTGCGAGGCCTTGCGAGAGGGGTCTACAGCCTGATTGGTACGTACAGACCTACGGCCAAGATCGTCATCTCCACAATCCTGCGCCTTGGCTTTCTCGCTGTTGTCCTCATCCTTCTTTTTTCTTTAAAGATAGTGAATGCATTTGGCATTCTGATAGGATTCACTGTCGTTTTTGTCCTGATCATGACTGAAGGGTTACGGATTGCGAAGGAGATGTAAGGGGAATACGCTCGCTATCCGTTAAATATACAATTGCTTCTGAATCAGTTCCTGCTATATGGTCCACTATGCGGACATCTTGACCCTTTGGAAAAAACAGGGCATTGGATACCGGATGAGGACTGCAAAGGGAAATGGCAAATCCAGAGAATAAGGTCAGGCCTTTTATCCAGATAGACTCCTTTGCTTATCCTTTCCACAATCCTTTTTTCGAGATGAAGACAGGAGTTTCCCTTTGCTGAAAATTCAACACCCATGCGTTTTCCTTCTTGTTGACCTGTTTAACTTTTTTTTATTTATTGATTGCCCTGATAGCTTTATTATCGTCAACTGTCTTAAAGACACAGATTGAAGATTTGCCCGTTCCGGCAGTCCCGTACATATAGATGATGTCAATTCCGGCATCAGCTATTTTCTGTGCAACCTTCTGTAATGCTCCTGCCCTGTTCGGCATCTCTACAGCAATAACATCCTCCTCAGGAATGTTCTTTTTCAATTTACCGAGCGCTTTCTTCGCTTGAGCGTTTTTATCAGTAACCACCATAAAGTATGCTTTCTTGCCCATACCGTATGCACAGATTGCCTGCATATTTACCTTTGCATCTGAGATAACTGTGCTGACCTTTGAGAGCAAGCCGACTCTGTTCGGCAGAGCAAAACTCAACTGCTTTGACTTTTTTGCCTTTGCCATACCACTGCACCTCCTCAAGGAAAATTTTATTACAGATATTGTACTACAGCAAAGCATATGTTTTAACCCGAAAAATGCAAATATATAAGTAATCTATAGGGCATATGTGCGGAAAAACATGGGAATGTCTCTTATTCGAGGTGATATCCTTTATCGGTAAAAAGCCTCAAACATGCATCCACGACGTCCTGGTCATAGAGGATGCCCTTTTTTTCTGAGACTTCCTTGAGTGCTTTTTCTAAACCGAGAGCCGGCCGATACGGTCTGTGGGATGCTATAGCTTCAATAGCGTCAGCAACTCCTATGATTTTTGCTTCAAGGAGAATTTCTTCCCCGGATAGCCCTTCCGGATATCCGGATCCATCTATTCTTTCATGATGCTGTATGATGACTTCCGCAATCGGCCAGGGAAATTCAACTGTCTTCAATATGTCATAGCCGACCCTGGCATGGTTTCTTATCAATGTGGACTCTACGTCAGTTAACTGACCCGGCTTATTGAGAATTTCAGCCGGCACGTATATCTTTCCGAGATCGTGAATAAACCCAACCATACGAACCCCTTTGATCGTTTCCTCCGGCAGGCTCATCTCCACGGCGATAGCGCATGCCAGATTGCTTACCCTTTTCTGATGGCCGGCTGTATAGGGATCCCGTTTTTCGACTGTTGAAGCAAGGGCATGGATCGTTCCCTCCAGGGCCCTGTGCAATTCACTGTAACTCTCTTGAAGTGCCCTCTCAGCACTTTTTCGTTCGCTAATTTCAACAAGCAATGCTTCATTGGTCTTTCTCAGTTCCGCTGTTCTTTCCCGAACCTTTCTCTCTAATCCCTCGTGTGCCTTCCGAAGTTTTTCCTCCACACGCTTTCGCTCTGTAACATCCCTCAAGACCCCATTAATACCGACCACTACTCCTGATTTATCGCGTTGAACCTTTCCATATTCCTCTATCCAGTAAACACGACCCCTTTTATTCTTTATCCTGAACTGACTGATGAATTCTGATCCCTCTGTAATCGTTTTCCGAAAGCCGTATAGCATTTCCTCCCTGTCTTTCGGATGAACAAAATCAAGGAAATTCTGAGTCATGAGTTCTCCGGGCTTAAAACCGTACCGGCTGGCCTGGGGACTTATATACGTTAGATTCCCTTCGATATCGAGTGAATAAACGATATCATGTGTGTTTTCGATAAGGATGCGGTAACGCTCATTCCCTTTGGCGGCTCCTACCACAGTCTTCTTATCGAATCTCCCTGATTTACTGCTCTTCTTATTTTGTGGTATTGCCATTGTTTAGTATTGAAGACTTCCTGCATCAAGCGATTGTCCGGCAATGTAGCCGCAGGCTACAATATAGTGCTATGTGACTTTGAATTTTAATAATTGCCGGACAGCCATAAGACCAAGGAAATGCGCTTGCTATCGATTGAATAATTCCCTGTGCATGCCCTACTGAGTAATAGACTATTTTCAAAAATTTTTCTACACATATTCTGTTTTTTATTTAACGTTTTTTGTTTGGATTTCAGGTTATCCTGAAACATGCATTAGATGATATTTTCGAGAAGGCATAAGTGCAGAAACACATCTTCTGAAGCTTTGAAAAGGGCTTAACCCGAAAAATGCATTTATCGGGGGCAAGGTTGTCTGAAAAGTCTTTTGTCCCGACAAAAGTCGGGATTGAAATTAAAAGACTTTGAAGGCGACTTTGCCCCCGATTCAACAATCAATTGCATTTTCTGGCTTAAGTCCGGAATGCCTGTAAAATAGTGAGGGATATTGTATTCAAGCGGTTTTATCCCGATGAATATCGGGATTCCTCGGTCTATGACTCGTAGAGAGTCTCGACAGTATGTCGAGACGAGAATAAGCGAAAATATTATATCCCTCACTAAAAAGTTGAATAATATTGACTAATTTCCTTTGGAAAAAGCATGTCTGACCATCTTTCCCTGACACAGATAAAGAACCATCTCTGTAATATTTGTTGCATGGTCTGCAATACGCTCAAGATATTTCGCGACATAAGTAATTCTTGTGGCCCGTGTTACTGTCTTAGGATCACGCATCATGAAAATAAGGAGTTCGTTAAAGACCTGTTCTGTCAGATTATCTACTTCGTTTTCTTTTTTTATGACTTCTAAGGGCAGATTTGTGCACCCTCTTACAAATGCATCAAGTGAATCTCTCACCATATCTTGCGAAATCTCAGCCATCCTCGGTATGTCTATGTATGGTTTTAACTGGGGTTCTTCGTTTAATTCGATTGCCCGTTCCGCGATATTGACTGCAAGGTCTCCCATGCGTTCCAGGTCTGTTGTTATCTTCATGGCTGTTATAATAAACCGTAAATCACGAGCCTTTGGCTGCCTGAGCGCAATCAGTCGTATACACTCTTCATCAATCTCAACATCGAGTGCGTTGATCTCATGGTCATTCTTAATGACCTTTTCTGCAAGATCACTATTTCTCTCGACGAGGGACCGGATAGAATCTTGTATTGCAGTCTCAACGAGAGAACCAACTCTGAGTATCTTCTCTTTTAAAAGCCTTAATTCGTCGTCAAAAATAGCCATGTATGAAAAACCGATAAATATATCTATTCATCTGCCGTGGTATGCCGTATCATTTTGCCTTTACACATATAAATGATCATCTCTGCAATGTTTGTTGCATGGTCTGCTATTCTTTCAAGGTATTTCGCAACATAAGTTCTC
>Ga0209270_1001697_pt1 | contig 27959 bp, 19 predicted proteins | sample MTBAKSrepl1MetaG_FD_187456 | JGI IMG/M metagenome (GOLD analysis project Ga0209270, IMG submission 187456) | Enrichment culture microbial communities from Arthur Kill intertidal strait, New Jersey, USA, that are MTBE-degrading - MTBE-AKS1... | ecosystem: Environmental > Aquatic > Marine >...
CTTTGCCAAGCTGCTCAAATGGGCAGCCGCCCTTTTGCGCCTTATTTTTTACTGGCTATTTGGTTGTCAAAGAACGCCGTTGTTAATGCCCGCATATTGAATACGGGCTTTTTCAAGATCGACTAATTATATTCGAAGGTCAGCTTCTCATCCTTCAGGTCAATCGTCACCTTGCCACCCTTTTCCAATTTGCCAAACAGGATTTCGTCGGCCAGGATATCCTTGACGTTGGTCTGTAAAATCCTGGCCAGCGGACGGGCACCATAGTCTGGATCATAACCCTTTTTGGCCATCCATTTGCGGGCCGCGTCGGTATAAGCCAACTCAACCCTCTTGGCTGCCAACTGAACGGCAAACTCGGACATGAACTTGTCCACGATCTGCTCCATGATGTCCGTGTTCAGTCCGTTGAAGGTGATGGTGGCATCCAGGCGGTTGCGGAATTCCGGGCTGAAATATTTCTCCACGGCCGTCTTGCTTTTGCGCGAAACATCCTTCTTGGGGTCTCCGAATCCGATGGTGGATGCGGCCATTTCCCGGCTGCCGGCGTTGGAGGTCATGATCAGGATGACGTTGCGAAAATCGGCCTTTTTGCCGTTGTTGTCGGTCAAGGTGGCGTGGTCCATCACCTGCAGCAGGATATTGAACAGATCGGGATGGGCTTTTTCGATTTCGTCGAGGAGCAGCACGCTATAGGGGTGCTTGCGAATGCCGTCGGTGAGCAGGCCGCCCTGGTCGAACCCGATATAGCCTGGCGGCGCCCCGATGAGGCGTGCCACGGCATGCTTTTCCATGTACTCGCTCATGTCGTAGCGGATAAACTCCACGTTCATGTTGAGCGCGATCTGGCGGGCCACTTCGGTCTTGCCCACGCCGGTTGGACCGGTGAAGAGGAACGACCCGACAGGTTTTTCAGGGTGGCCCAGCCCGGCACGCTGGCGCTTGATGGCGGTGACCAGGGCCGTGATGGCGTCGTCCTGGCCGAAAACCACCTGCTTGAGCCGGCCATCCAGGGTCTCGAGTTTGGCCTTGTCCGGGGTGGAAACGCTCACGGTGGGGACGCGGGCCATCTTGGCAACGATCTTTTCGATATCGGCCGGATTGATCTTGGTGCGGTGGGCGCCGCCCGACAGCCGCACGAAGGCGCCGGCTTCGTCGATCACGTCTATGGCCTTGTCCGGCAGAAAACGGTCGTTGAGATATTTGGCTGAGAGATCGCAGGCCGCCTTCAGGGCCGAATCCGTGTAAACGATGTCGTGGTGCTCCTCGTAGCGTGTGCGGAGGCCCTTGAGGATCTTCACGCTTTCGGCAATGGAGGGTTCGGAGATTTCGATCTTTTCGAAACGCCGGGACAGAGCGCGATCCTTTTCGAAGTGGTTCTTGTATTCCTCGTAGGTGGTTGAACCGATGCAGCGGATCTCGCCGTTGGCCAGCACGGGCTTGAGGATGTTGGACGCATCCATGGAACCGCTGCTGGTTGCACCGGCACCGACGATGGTGTGAATTTCGTCGATGAACAGGATGACGTTCTTGCGTTTCTGCAGTTCTCCGATGACGCCCTTGAGGCGCTGCTCGAAATCGCCCCTGAACTTGGAACCGGCCAGCATGCCGCCCAGGTCCAGGCTGTAGATCCGCATCTCCTTGAGCATGTCGGGCACTTCGGCGTTGAAAATCTTTTGGGCCAGGCCCTCGGCCATGGCGGTTTTGCCCACGCCCGGCTCGCCGACGAAGACGGGGTTGTTCTTTCGGCGCCGGCACAGCACCTGCATCGTGCGCTGCAGTTCGTCCTCCCGCCCGATGAGGGGATCGAGCTTTCCCTCGCCGGCCATCTGCACCAGGTCGGTGGTGTAGGTTTCCAGGAAATTGGCCTTTTTCTTCTCCTTGTCTGCCTCGGCCTCTTTATCGGTCTTTGCGAAACCGATCTGATCCGCGCGCGGCGGTTCGACCGGGATATCGTGGGAAATATAGTTAAGTACATCCAGACGGGTGATGCCCTCCTGGTTGAGAAAGAAGACGGCGTGGGAATCCTTCTCCATGAAAATGGAGGCCAGGATGTCGCCGACCGACACTTCCGATTTTTCGGCCGAGCGCACATGATTGACGGCGCGCTGGATCACCCGCTGGAAACCGATGGTCTGCTGCAGAACATATTCACTGCCATCGGGGATCACTTCCATCTTTTCGCTGAAAAAATTTTCCAGCGCCTGCTTGAGATGCTCCACGTCTCCGCCGCAGCCGCCGACGATTTCCAGGCCGTTGCTGTCGTGCAGGATGGCGTATAGGATATGTTCGATGCCCACATATTCGTGGCGGCGGCGTTTGGCCTCTCGAACGGCGAATCCCAATGTAACGCTGAGTTCTTTGCTGATCATGGTCTTATGCTTTCTCCATGGTGCATTTTAAAGGATGCCCGTTGTCACGGGCCATGCGAACGACCGTATCGACCTTGGTTTCGGCGATCTCGTAAGTAAACAGGCCGCATACGCCGATGCCTTGCTTGTGGACATTGAGCATGATGCGGGTCGCGTCCTCGATGGACTTGTGAAACACTACCATGAGCACCTGCACGACGAATTCCATTGTTGTATAATCGTCGTTGTGAAGCAAGACCTTGTACATGGCCGGTTCGCGGAGGTCATGTTCGGTCTTGGCATTAACATCCCCTATGGTTTCGGGTAGATACTCACTCATGAGATCAAAATTCTATCGATACATTCCTTCATCTCATCTCGCTTTTTTGAAATCATTATAAGCATCAGGGTCGGAGTTTGTAAAGAGCCTGGATAGGGGAGCGGCTCTGCAAAAACACCGGGGCGGATGCTGGCACACGGGGCCTGCATGGATTATCGCTCCGGAGGGGAAATTCTTGAGATTGGTGTCTTTCCCGGGGTGCTTTTTTATCCCTTCAGATCCACGATCTCCGGCTTCAGGCCGCTTTTGGAGATGTGGATTCGGGCAAGGCTCAACCCGGCCCCGTTTCTGGATTGGCTGGCCGATCCAGGGTTGAGGTACAAAACGGCACCGGTCGATTTAATTTCGGCGCGGTGGGTGTGGCCGCTGACGACCACCTGGACGCCGGCGGCGACCGGGTCGAGATCGAGGGTCAAGATGTCGTGAAGGACGTAGAAGGTGATGCCGACCAGGGTCACCATGTTCACGGCCGGCAGTTGCTTGGCCAGGTAGCCGCCGTCGGTGTTGCCGCGCACGGCGGTGACCGGAGCGATCCGTTTTAGGGCGGCAATGATATCAGGGGCCCCCACGTCTCCGGCGTGGATGATGTGATCGACCCCGGCCAGCGCCTCCGAGGCCTGCCGGTTTAAAGATCCGTGCGTATCTGAGATAATTCCGATGACCATGCTATCGCCCTATCGGCCGCAGCACTTTTTGTACTTTTTGCCGCTGCCGCACGGACAGGGATCATTGCGCCCCACTTTTTCGTTGGCCCGCCGGATGGGTTTCTTTTTGGGCGGACCGGAATCCCCTGCCCCCGAAAACACAAGCTCCTGGTCCTGCTTTTTCTGCATCTCCTCAAGCGAGGCCGGTTCGGCCAGCTGGATGCGGAACAGGATACCGAGGGTCTCCTCCTTGATGCGCTCGATGAGGGCCTGGAACATTTCGAATCCCTCTTTCTTATAGACCAGCAGGGGATTTTGCTGGGCATAGCCGCGCAGGCCGATGCCCTCTTTGAGATGATCCATGCTGAGAAGGTGGTCTTTCCACAGGTTGTCCACGGTCTGCAGCATGACGATCCGTTCCAGGTGGCGCATGGCGTCGGGACCGAATTGGGTCTCGCGATCCTTGTGGACCGCCACGGTCTGATCATAGATTTCCTGGGCCAGCCCCTCTTCGTTCAGGCCATCGAGGGTATCTGCGTCAAAGGACTTGATCCGGTAGTTGAACTGTTTGAAGACCGCGTCGGAGATCCCTTGCCAGTCCCAATCCTCGGCCAGGGCCCGCTCGTCGGCGAATTGTGCGGCGATCTGATCGGCCCGTTCACCGATCGTATCCAGGATGGTCTCCTTGATGTCGTTGCCCATGAGCAGTTCGCGGCGCTGACGATAGATGACCTCGCGCTGCTGGTTCATCACATCGTCATATTCCAGCAAATGTTTGCGGATATCGAAGTTGTGGGCCTCGACCTTGGTCTGGGCATTTTCGATGGCACGACTGATCAGGTTGTGCTCGATGGGTTCGCCGTCCTGCAGCCCAAGCCGCTCCATGATGCTGCCGATGCGCTGGCCGCCGAAGATGCGCAGCAAGTCGTCTTCCAGGGAAAGGTAAAACCGCGATGAGCCGGGATCGCCCTGGCGGCCGGAACGGCCGCGCAACTGGTTGTCGATGCGGCGGCTCTCATGTCTTTCGGTGCCGAGGATGTGCAGGCCGCCCAGCTCGGTGACGCCTTCGCCCAGCTTGATGTCCGTGCCGCGGCCGGCCATGTTGGTGGAGATCGTCACGGCGGCCTTCTGGCCGGCCATGGAGATGATCTCGGCTTCGGCCTCATGGTTCTTGGCGTTGAGCACGGCGTGCTTGATGCCGCGCTTTTTGAGCTTCTCGGCAATCTGTTCGGAGACATCGATGGAGATGGTGCCCACCAGCACCGGCTGCCCCTTGGTGTGCAGGGCCTCGATCTCATCGAGCGCGGCTTCGTACTTTTCGCGGCGGGTCTTGTAAATCACGTCCGGATTGTCGATGCGGATCATGGGCATGTTGGTCGGCACGACGTTGACTTCGAGGTTGTATATCTTCTTGAATTCCGCGGCTTCGGTGTCGGCCGTGCCGGTCATGCCGGCCAGCTTGTCATACATACGGAAATAGTTCTGGAAGGTGATGGTGGCCAGGGTCTGGTTTTCGTTTTCGATCCGGACGCCCTCCTTGGCCTCCAGGGCCTGGTGCAGGCCCTCGCTGTAGCGTCGGCCGGGCATGAGGCGACCGGTGAATTCATCGACGATGATCACCTGCCCTTCCTTGACGATGTAGTCCACGTCGCGTTTGAACAGGGTGTGGGCCTTGAGGGCCTGGTTGACGTGGTGCAGCGTTTCGATGTTGCGCGGGTCATACAGGTTTTCCACCTGCAACAGCCGTTCGGCGGCGGCCACGCCCTCCTCGGTCAGGGCCACACTGCGCGCCTTTTCATCCTTGGTATAGTCCTGCTCGGCCTTGAGGCTGGGGATAATGCCGTTGACCTGGTAGTACAGATGGGTCGACTTTTCGGCCGGACCGGAAATGATCAGCGGGGTCCGGGCTTCGTCGATGAGGATGCTGTCCACCTCGTCCACGATGGCATAGTGCAGGTCGCCCTGGACGATGGTGTCGATGTCGAACTTCATGTTGTCGCGCAGGTAGTCGAAACCGAATTCGTTATTGGTGCCGTAGGTGATATCGGCGCCGTATGCTTTCTTGCGCTCTTGGTCGTCCATGCCGTGCACGATGGTGCCGACCTCGAGACCCAGGAAGGTGTAGATCTGCCCCATCCATTCGGTGTCGCGGCGGGCCAGATAGTCGTTTACCGTGATGATATGCACGCCCTTTCCGGTCAGGGCGTTGAGATAGGCGGGCAAGGTGGCCACCAGGGTCTTGCCCTCGCCGGTTTTCATCTCGGCGATACGCCCCATGTTCAGGATCATGCCGCCGATCAGCTGGCAGTCGAAGTGGCGCATTTTCAAGGTGCGCACCGATGCCTCGCGAACCGTGGCAAACGCCTCTGGCAGCAGGTCGTCGAGCGATGCACCGTTTTCCAGCGCTGTTTTTAATTTTGCGGTCTGGGCCTTGAGCGCCGCGTCGCTCAGCCCCTGCATCTGGGCTTCGAGCTGGTTGATCTGGTCCACGAGGGGTTGCAGCCGTTTTATTTCACGCTCATTTTTACTGCCGAAAAGGCTGGTGAGCAGTTTCAATACCATGTGATTGTAGGTCCTTCCTCTGTTTTGGAACCGGGCTTAAACAAAACAGCGCCAGCCTAAAATATTTTCCCGGCATACTCAAGGCAATTCTAGAACATGAAAAACGGCGCTCACGGACGCATTTGTGTCGCGATGGGGTAGGTTGCATTGTTTGGAAAGGGGTTGATGAGATCGGCCCGCGGTTCTGCCCGGACCGTGCAGGGACGCACTTTCTGCCAGCGTTGAGGTTGCCACCAGGTTCATGGCATTGGATTTTGACTGTCAATTGAGGATATATTTTTCCGGATTGACCGGAACGCCGTTCAACCGCACCTCGTAATGCAGGTGGGGGCCGGTGCTGCGGCCGGTGTTTCCCATAAGTGCGATCTTGTCTCCACGACGGACCCGTTCCCCGCGTTTCTTCAGCGTCTTTTGGACATGGGCGTAACGGGTGACCATACCGTAGCCGTGGTCGATGACCACCACCTGGCCCAGTGCGCCGTTTTCCCCTGAAAACGAGACAACACCATCGCCGGTGGCGACAATCGGCGTGCCGTGCCGGTTGGCGATATCGATGCCCTTGTGAAATTCCCGCCGGCCGGTGAACGGGGATCGGCGGTAATCGAAGCGTGAGGTGATGAATCCCTGTGCAGGACGAATGGCGGGGGTGTGCGCCATCATATTCTTTTGCTCTTCCAGATGATCAATGAGGCGCGTGAGCGTATTTTCCTTCATTTCGGAGGCGCTGGCCAACTGTTTGACCTGGCGGTGCATGTCCGTCACGAGGTGTTTTTGTGTCTCGTGCAACTCCATGGTCGGATTCAGATCTTCGGGAGCCGACCCCCCGACCCCGAACAAACCATCCGTATCGCCCGGTTGTTTGATGTCGGCCAGCAACCGTATCTGCTGCTCGAACTGATCGAGCACGACCATTCGCTCTTTTAAAGCGTTGATCTCCTCGGCGAACCTCACTATCTGGCGCCGCTGGTTGACCACTTCCTCGTTTTGATGGGCCAGCTGGCGCTCGAGTATCCCCTTTTCACGGATCTCTGACCGCATGGAAATATAAGCGATAGCGCCATAGACCAAACTTGCCGCTGCCAGACAAACGACAACCATCAATGCATAAGCCTGCCTGTCCGAAAAGTGAATTTGCCTGATTTTCGAACCTGAACCACCCAAGACAATGAAAGAGAGCTTATGTTTCATGATCAACCCTGTAATGATGGTGCATGCTCTGTTTTTATTGGCGCTTGGAAAATCGGCATGTAAGTTAACTAGTGCTCATCCACAAATATCCAATTTGGCCGATATCGGCGTTGCGTGAAAAATTTTATCCTCAGAGTATCACCTATATGCCTGCGGTTAAATTTTTCGTGCGCCTTGATTTCAACCAAATTTGCCTGTTTGTGAACGAGAACTAACTATTTGACATTAATACAATTTCTGACAATAAGTCCTAAAAAATAGCATGTGACCGCGAATCTGTCAACCTTGGCCATGCTTGCGATTTGATTTTGTTAGGTTTTCTAATCACGGGCGGGGTGTTGCCCGCCCGCGACAGGATTCGAGAAACGGCTTGTGGCACGGCCCGCGGGAACAGGCAGGATGGCGTGTCGGCGCCCGGTTCCACACGGATGTTGCAACTTACATCAAGCCCAGTTTGAACTTGAGGGACTTGAGGGTGTTGAGCATCAGCATGGTGATGGTCATGGGCCCTACCCCGCCGGGCACGGGTGTGATGTAGCCGGCGATCTCCTTGGCGGCGTCGAAATCCACGTCACCACGCAGAATGGCGACCTTCTTGCCGGTCTTTTCGCTGATTTTTTCACCGACGCGGTTGACCCCGACATCGATGACACAGGCGCCCGGTTTGATCCACTCGGGTTTGACCAGGCCGGGAACGCCGGCCGCGACGATCAGGATGTCGGCGCGTTTGCAGTGTGCGGCCAGATCCTTGGTGCGGGTGTGCACGATGGTGACGGTGGCGTTGGCACCCGGTCCTTTTTGGACCATCATGTTGGCAATGGGTTTACCCACGATGTTGGAACGTCCCACGACCACGACTTCGGCGCCGCTGGTTTCAACGCCGGCGCGTACGATCATCTCCTGGATGCCGAAGGGCGTACAGGGCGGAAACTTGACTTCCTTGCCGCCGATCATCAGTCGGCCCACGTTGACCGGGTGGAAGCCGTCCACATCCTTGTCCGGATCGATGGCGTTGAGCACCTTCTTCTCGTCGATGTGCTTGGGCAGGGGCAACTGAACCAGGATGCCGTTGATTTTGTCATCCTTGTTGTACTTGTCGATCAGGGCGAGCAGCGCTTCTTCTGTGATGTCTGCTGGCTGGCTGTCCTGGATCTCCGTGAAACCGACCCGGTGAGCGGTCTTGATCTTCAGGGTGACATAGGAGATAGACGCCGGGTTTTCGCCCACCAGGATGGTGACCAGCCCGGGGACCACGCCGTGCTTTTCCTTGATCTGCTTCACTTCGGCTGTGATTTCTTCAAGGATTTGCTCCCTAATCTCTGTGCCCATGATAAGCTTTGCAGTCATTTGCTTCTCTCTCCTTTCAAAGTCGTAAATAGGGTTGTGTTATCGGATCTCCCCGATCTGTATGGATGAAAGTTGTTGCATCGGTGGCGGCTGGTTGCCGGTGAACGAGAGACGCCCCAAAAAGGCGGATGTCACCCCTTATTGCATATCCGCTGTGATGTCAAGGAATCAGCGACCGGCATAGTGATTCTGACTGAAGGCTATCCACGCCTGACATGCTGGTTGCCATGTAAATTTGCTTATAGGACAACCTTCGGACAGCGTGCCCTTCAGGGTGAATCACATTCTGTTAAAATTGCTACGACCAGGCATCACATCGGATAGGGGCACGGGCCGAGACCTTCGGTTTCCGGCAGGCCCAGCATGATGTTCATGTTCTGTACGGCCTGTCCCGCGGCGCCTTTGACCAGGTTGTCGATGGCGGACATGAGGATCAGCCGGCCGTTGCGCCGGTCGATTTTGTAGCCGATATCGCAGTAATTGGTGCCTTTGACGTGCAGGGTATCGGCCGGGGTTTCGCCGCGCAGCCGCACAAACGGCCGCCCGGCGTAAAAGTTGCGCAGGCAATCGGCGATCTGCTCAATAGAGACGCCACTGCGCGGTTGGGTATAGATCGTGGTCTCCATGCCGCGCGTCATGGGCACCAGGTGGGGCACGAAGTTGAGGTGCAGCGACCGGCCGGCGACGTCGCTCAAGATCGCCTCCATCTCCGGTGTGTGGCGGTGGCCGCCGACCTTGTAGGCCTTGAACGATTCGTTCACGTGGCAGAAGTGGGTGGTCGCGCTGGCGCCGCGGCCGGCGCCGCTGACGCCCGATTTGGCATCGGCGATGATCAGGTCGGTATCGATTAGATCGGCCTTGACTATCGGCACGAGGGGCAGCAGCACGCTGGTGGGATAGCAACCCGGATTGCCGACCAGGTCGGCGCCCCGGATCTGGTTGCCATAGACCTCGCAGAGCCCATAGACCGCCCGGTCGAGCAGTTCCCTGGCCGTGTGCGGCTGATAGTGGGCCTCGTATGCCTCTGCGCTTTTGAAACGGAAATCGGCCGACAGGTCCAGCACTCGCAGCCCCTTGGCCAGCAACTCGGGAACGATGGCCATGGGCTGCTTGTGCGGGAGGGCCGTGAACACCACATCCACGGATTTGGCCAACTTTTCGGCATCGTAGGCCTCGCACACCAGTTCAACCCAGCCGGTCATGCTCGGGTAGATCTGGTCGAACCGCTGACCGGCATCGGTCCGGCAGGTCAATGCGGTTAAAGTAACTTTCGGATGGCTCGCCAGAATGCGCACCAGCTCGGCCCCGGCATATCCCGAGGCACCGATGACACCGACTCTGATCATGTTTTTTATCCTCCCAGATAGGCCTTCTTCACATCCGGATTTTCCAGCAGGGCCCGGGATTCACCTTCCAGTACGATCCGGCCGTTTTCGATCACATAGCCGCGCTGGGCGAACTTGAGGGCCAGGCGGGCGTTCTGCTCGACCAACAGGATGGTGGTGCCGGCGCGGTTGATCTCCTTGAGGGCATCGAACATGGAGAGCATCATCAAGGGCGCCAATCCCATGGAGGGTTCGTCGAGCAGCATCATCTTCCGGCCGGTCATGTAGGCCCTTCCCACGGCCAGCATCTGCTGCTCGCCGCCGCTGAGGGTGGCGGCGAGTTGCGATTCGCGTTCGAGCAGCCTGGGGAAAATCTCGAACACGGTCTCCATGTTTTCCTTGATCAATGCCCGGTCCCGGCGGGCGAAGGTGGCCAGTTGCAGATTTTCCATGACGGTCAGGTTCCCGAACAGGCGCCGGCCTTCGGGCACATGGGAGATGCCCAGTTCGCTGACCACCTTATCCGGCTGATATTTGAGCAGGTCTTTGCCCTCAAAGACCATGTGCGACCCTTTTTCCGCATCCACCAGCCGGGATATGGCCCGCAGCGTCGTGCTCTTACCCGCCCCGTTGGCGCCGATGATACAGACGATCTCGCCCTGGGCGATGGAGAAACCAAGCCCGTGCAACGCCCTGATCTGTCCGTAGGAGACATGCAAATTTTCCACCGTCAACTGCATCAGGCGACCTCTTCCTTGCCCAGATAGGCCTCGATGACATCCGGGTTGTTCTTGATCTCTTCGGGGGTTCCCTCGGCGATCACTTCGCCAAACACGAGTGTCTGGATGCGTTCGCAAAGTTCCATAACGAACTTGAGCCGGTGCTCGATGAGCAGAATGGCCACCTTGAATTCCTCGTGGATCTTGCGGATGATGCCGATCATCTGCACCAGTTCCTCGGGCGTCATGCCGGCCGTGGGTTCGTCCAGGAAAAGCACCTTGGGCTCGGTGGCCATGGCCCGGGCCATCTCCACGCGGCGCTGCACCCCGTAAGGCAGATTGGTGACGATCTGATCGGCAAAACGGGCCACATCGAAAGTTTCCAGCAGACGCATGGAATTGTCCGCCACGCGCTGCTCTTCGGCATACCTCAGGCGTGATCCGAAAAAGGCGCCGGCCAGGCCGTACTTGAGTTGGGCGTAGTGGGCCAGCTTGACGTGCTCGAGCACGGTCATATGGCGCCACAGCAGCATGTTCTGAAACGTGCGTCCCAGACCACTGGCCGCGATCTGGTGCGGCCGCAACCCCACGAGGCTACGGCCTTCCAACTCGATTCGACCCTGCGTGGGAGTATGAATGCCGGTGATCAAGTTGAAAATCGTGGTCTTTCCGGCGCCGTTGGGGCCGATCAAGCCTCGGATCTGGCCGGGCATGAGGGTCAGATTGTAGTCGTGAACCGCTCGCAGGCCCCCGAAGAAATGGGTCATCTCGATGACCTCGAGCAGCGCTGGGTTGTTTTGTGCGGCAGCGTTCATCGTCTGGCCCCCAGGATGCGTTTGATGTCGAAATCACGGAAGGCCACCAATCCCGTAGGTCTGAAAATCATCACCAGGATCAAGATCAGGGGAATGATGATCCATTTGTAGAGCTGCAGCGGCTTGAGGATCTCGCTGATCATGCTGATGCTCACCGCACCGACGATGGATCCGACCACCGAATTGAGCCCGCCGAAGTAGACCATGGCCAGGATTTCGGCCAACATCTGGATGCCGAAGCTGCCCGGCGTGACATGTCGCACTTCGTGGGCATAGAAACCGCCGGCCACACCGGCCCAGAAGGCGCCGAACATGAAGGCCACCATCTTGGTGCGCCGTGTGTTGACTGTCATGGCGTCGGCCGCGATTTCGTTGTCGCGCACGGCGTTGAGGGCCTTGCCCATGGTGGAGCGCACGAAATTATTGATGATCCATATGCAGATGGCCATACCGGCGAAAACGGCCGGCAGGGTCGACCATTGCGGCTGACCGCCCATGCCGCGCGGACCGCCGATGGGCTCGATGTTCTCGATGGCGCTTTTCACAATGAACATGAAGGCCAGGGAGATGATGGCCAGGTAGTCGCCCCGGGTGCGAAACGACGGAATGGCCACCACCAGCGCGCCAAGTGCCGCCGCCGCGCCGCCGATGACCAGGGCGATGGGAAAGAAATACGGCCCCAGGCTCTCGGGCAGCAGGGCAGCTCCGAACAGGCGGTCCTGCTTGAACAGCAGCAGGGTAAACACCGAACTGGCATAGGCCCCCAGCGCCATGAAGCCGGGGTGGGAGCAGGAAAACTCCCCCATATAGCCGTTGATCACGTTGATGCTCAAGGTGAGCATGACAGCGATCATGATCAGCTTGGCCACCTGCAGACGATAGTCGCTCGCCTCGGTCCAGACGTGGAGCACGGCGTAAAGCAGGCCCAGATGCACCAGGACCGACAACCAGATGGGCACCCGTTCCAGGACAACGGCGGCACGGTTGGTCCATCCGGCCGACAGCCGGGCCACCACGCCGATGGGCAGCACGTAGACCAGAAGAACGAACAGCAGCGCGGATGGAAAAAGCAGCGGTTGTTTGAGCACCAGGGTGGTGCCGAAGAGGGCCGGCACCTTGGGCAGATAAAGCATCACGGCCAGGGTATCGCCGATGACGTATTCGATGATCACCGCACACAAGACGCCGACCAGCCAGCCGAGCGCGGGCACCACGGCCAGCGACCGGCCGATGCGCGGCAAAAGTCCAGCGGTAACGTGTTCAGATGTTGAGGTTTGGGGTGTTTGCGTTGCCATGAGATGCCTTGTCTTCGCCTGATCAGAGCCTCAATTGAGCGCTGTGGGCCTGTCCGAAAAACCCGTAGGGCCGGAAAGTTAAAATCAACAGGATGATGCTGTAGGCGATGAGGTCCCTGAAGGTCGAGGGAAAGACCATGGCCGTGAAAATCTCGATGAAACCCAATAGAAACCCGGCCAGAGCAGCACCCAGAATCGACCCCCGGCCGCCGAGGATCGCGGCCACGAAAGACTTCCAGCCGAGCAGAATGCCCATGAAGGGGTCCAGCACCGGGTAAGCCATGCCGTATAAGATCCCGCCGGCGGCGGCGAGGGCCGAGCCGATGGCAAAGGTCATGGGTGCGATGACATTGAGCGAGACACCCATCAGCGGCACCACCTGAAAGTCGTAGGACATGGCGCGCATGGCCATGCCCCAGCGGGTCTTGTGGATGAACTGGTGCAGGGCGATCATCAACAGCAGGGCCACGCCCACGATCAGGATCTTCTTGTTGGTGAAGAACACCCCGCCGACATCATAGGTGACGGTCTCGATGATCGAGGGGAAGTTATACCGCTGGGTGCCGAGAATGGCCAGGTTGCCATATTCGAGCATGATGCCGATCATCAGGCCGGTGATGGCCGCCGAGGCCCGCGGCGCCTCGCGCAGGGGACGATAGCCGACGCGCTCGACCACCACGCCTAAAATCGAGGTGAGAAACATGGCGATAATGATGGTGAGCACCAGGAGCAGCCACCCGGGCATGGACCAGCTCAAGGCGGTGGCGAGGGCCACCAGGGCCGTGGCCACTCCGAAACCGATATAGGTGCCGGTCATGAAGATATCGCCATGGGTGAAGTTGAACAGCATCAGGATGCTGTACACCATGGAATAGCCCAGGGCGATCAGGGCATAGAAGCTCCCCCATTGCAGCGCATTGATCACATTTTGAAGAAAGAAAGCCATTGGCGCTCCCGGTTCCACCTCCCTGCAACAGTCTTGGACGTGATTTCGGGCGGGGATAAACCCCGCCCCAATCAATTTTTTATACGCGACAGCCGGATTGATACCCGACAGCCTGGCGGGCACCCAAAAGGCGGTCACCGATCCGACAAATCAAATCGACAGCATACCTTCACTTCAAACTTCTAACTTTACACTTTAAACTTCTATCTTTAAACATTCCCGCGAAGCGGGAACTATGGACACACCTGCTTGTAGAACTCGTATTCGCCCCGATCGCTGATCCGCACGATCACTGCACATTTGATCGGGTCGCCCTCTTCGGTGAAGGTCATGTTGCCGGTGATACCCGCAAAGTCTTTAATCTTGGCGAGTTGATCGCGCACGGCGATGCGATCCTTCTTGATGTCGCCTGTCAGTCCGCCGATGTTCTCGATGGCCTGCTGGGCCAGGCGAATGGCATCCCACGTCAGGGCCGCCACATCGTCGGGCACGTAGCCGTGTTTTTGCTGATAGCGGTCGATGAACGCCTTGGTCGCGCCCTGGGCACCGGCAGCGGCGTAATGGGTGCTGAAAAAGAGACCGTAGCAATCTTCGCCGCACAGGCTGACGGTTTCGGCAGAACCCCAGCTGTCGGAGCCGATGATCGGGTTGTTGAAACCGAGTTCATGAGCCTGCTTCACGATCAGAGCCACTTCATTGTAGTACTGCGGGGTGAAGAGAAACTCGGCGCCGCTGTCCTTGATCTTGGTCAGCTGGGAGCTGAAGTCGGTATCCTTGGTGGTGAAACTCTCGTAGGCCACCACCGAATCCGGACCGTTGATCTCTTCCCAGGCTTTTTTGAAGAATTCGGCCAGCCCCTTGGGATAATCGCTGGCCACGTCATATAACACCGCCGCCTTGGTGTACCCGAATTCTTCCTTTACGAATTTGGCCGCCACCGGCCCTTGGAACGGATCGAGAAAGCAGGCGCGGAACACGAAGGGGCGATCCTTGGTGGTATCGGGGTTGGTGGACCAGGGGCTGATCATGGGCGTCTGGTAGTCGTTGGCCACGCCGCCGGCAGGGACCGCCTGCTTGGAGGATTGCGGGCCGATGATCACCATCACGCCGTCTTCGGTAATCATTTTGGTGTTGGCCTTGACTGCGGATTCGGCCTTGGACTCGTTGTCCTCGATGACCAGGGCCACCGGGTACTTCTTGTCGCCCACCTGCAGACCGCCGGCCTTTTCGATGTCTTCGAGCCACATCTGGGCCGCGAATTTACTGCCCTCGCCCACCTTGGGAATATCGCCGGTGATGGGGGCATTGATGCCGATTTTGATGATGGTTTCGCGCTTCTTGCCGCAGGAGATGAAAACCATCACGAGCATGACCGATAGAACCAGAACCAGGGCCGTTGATAATTTACGCATAACCTCCTCCTTCTCTTTGCATCTACGGTGAGATGAACGACATTTCCCGGCTGGGTGCCTGGTGGCAGGGAAATGATTCGGGGACTGATAGCATAGGGCGGACGGTGGTTTCAATGTCTAAAGTCACAACACCTTCACCCACAACATGTTCGTGGTGCCGGTCTCCCAGATCGGACGCCCGGCGGTGATCACCAACTTGTCGCCCTTATGCAGGTAACCCTTTTCCAGGGCCGCCGTGGCGGCCTGCTCGACCATGGCGTCGGTGTCCTCGATGTTATCTAGAAATGCTGGAATGCAGCCCCAGAAGAGCGCCAGGCGTCGCACGGCGTTCGCGTCCGGGGAGAGGGCCACGATGGGTTGAGCGGGTCGGTAGCGGGCGATCTGGGCCGCCGTGGAACCGCTGCGGGTGGTGGCGGCGATGGCGGCCGCATTCAGGTTTTTGGCCAGCGTGCAGGCGGCCAGAGCCACCGATCCGGCGATGTCGATCTTGGAGGGCGTCGTGCGCAGGTAATAGGCATGCGGGTAGTTCTGTTCGGCGCTGCTTGCGATCAAGGCCATGTAGCGCACGGCCTCGACCGGGTGCTGCCCGCTGGCCGTCTCCTCGGAGAGCATCACGGCATCGGCGCCGTCCAGGACGCCGTTGGCCACGTCGGCCGCTTCGGCCCGGGTGGGACGCGGGGCCTCGACCATGGAGCGCAGCATCTGGGTGGCGATGATCACCGGCTTTCCCAGATTGTTGGCCTTGCGCACCAGCTGCTTCTGGATCGTGGGGACATTTTCGAGGGGGATTTCGACTCCCAGATCGCCGCGCGCCACCATGATGCCGTCGGCAGCGGCCAGTATGGCGTCGGCATTGGTGACGGCTTCGTGCTTTTCGATCTTGGCGATCACCGGGATCTTTTTGTTGTGCTGATGGATGATCCTTTTGATGGCATGCACGTCCCCGGCGGTGCGCACGAAGGACAGAGCCACGTAGTCCACGTCGTTTTCGATCCCGAAGAGCAGGTCCCGGCGGTCCTTTTCCGTCATGGCGGGGATGGATAGCGTGCTGGTGGGCAGGTTGATCCCCTTGTGGGAGGTGAGCAGCCCACCGGTAATCACCCGGCACAGGATCTCCGAGGTCGATGTGCGTTCGACGCTCAGTTCCATGAGGCCATCGGCCAACAGGATCCTGTCGCCGACTTTCACTTGCGAAGGCAGGTCCCCATAGCTCACGGGCACCCGCAGCGACTGCTGCGGCGCCTTGTCGTTGGTCAGGGTGATGGTTTCTCCGGGGGCCAGTTGGATGCCGGCCTCGGGCAGTTCTCCCACCCGGATCTTGGGACCGCATAAATCCTGAAGGATCGCGATTGGACGTCCAGCCTTGACCGATGCCGCACGAAGATCGCGGATGATCCGCCCGTGATCCTCATGGGTACCATGGGAGAAATTAAGGCGCGCCACGCTCATGCCTTTTTCCATGAGCGCCTCCAGAATCTGCGGCGAACGGCTCGCCGGCCCGATGGTGCAGACGATTTTGGTCTTGGGTAGGGTCATGGGGTCAGGTTCCTCCTGTTCGGTGGCAAACCGCCATCACCAGATGCTTGACGACCAGGACCGGGTCCTGGCCCGAGGATTTGAGACGGATGTCGGCCTCGCCCAGTTGCGCCAAAGCGGCGATCAGTTCTTCCTGGGTGAAATTTTCGGATTTGAGCAGCGTTTGGAAAACAGGATACGCGCTACCGGTGCCGGATGCAAGGCCCAGTTCGGCAGAGGGCTTCTTGGACCCCTTGTCGCCGCCCTGCCGTAAGCCCTCGGATTCGGCCGGCTCCCACTGGGACCGTTCCGAGGCGATTTGGGCATCGTACTGCTGGATGGCCGGAAGGACGCTGCTTTGGAATTGCGGGAAAGGCAATCCCTTTTGCCAATCGCGGCCGTAGGTACTTCGGGTAAAATCCTTGGCGATCAATAATCGGCGCATCTGGTTGGCCAGGGCCGACAACACCTGAAGCGGGTGAAAGTCGTTGGCCAGCAGGGTATTGAGATAAAAAAGGGCGGATTGGAGATTGCGTTCGGCCACGGCATTGGTCAATTCATAGATCGGATCGCTCTTGGAACGATTCAGGATGCTGTCGATATCCTCCCGGGTGATTTCCGGTCGCGGGCCGCTGTAATCGATCAGCTTTTCGATATTGTTTCGAAAGGTGGCCGGATCGAATCCGGTGAGCTGGACCACCTGGGCCAACAGGCCGGGATTCATTTTTTTGCCGGCGCCGCGCAGGGTGCGATCCGCAATCTCCCTGAGCACGGTTTCCTGGGCCGCCTTATCGGCTTTGCGCTCGCCCAGCGGCACATGGCAGTCGACGACGAGCCCCCGCCCGGCAACACATTTATAGAATTTGCGGTTCTTGGGTACCTTCGTGCCGGCGGTAATCATCAAGTAATGGTTGGGTGGAAATCCCTTTTCGATGGCGTCGACAAGGTTTTGAACATCGTCGGATGCTTTCGAAAGTGACCACCCCTGCGCCTGTATGTGGTCGTTCAAGCGGCGAATGCCTCCTTCGCCCAGGACCTCCTGAAAGGGTTGCAGCTCCGCCGGCAGTTGACGATAGCCGGCGCCGGCCGGCTCGAACCCCACTTCCACACAGAGGCTGAAAAACAGTTTGGCCGCCCGTGGGATGTTGTCGCCCTCGTAAGCCTGCTGCGTCTGTTCGAATATGCGTTGATGGCGGCCGGCGGTGTCGAAAAGTCTGGCCTCCTTGAACCAGTAGACCTTCGGACCCGCGACCAGGGCATAGGTGTTGAGGCGTTCGATCAGATCGGGGATATTTTCGGTGAGGCCATCGATGACATCGCAGCTCAGATCCCGGACGCCGGGATCGGCGCCGAGCAGATGGTCGAGCAACGCGGCCGCGGACTGGGCAACCAGTTCAGGCTCGCCATGAATCAGGCAAACCCGCGGCGTTTTGGACACGGCCGTCTTTTGCAGATAGGCGCCGATCTGGTTGTAGGCGATTTCGGTCATGGCGTGGTGCGGACGCCGATCATAGCGGCACTTTTTTGGTGACCAGGTGGAGCAGGAAAATGATCACCCCAACGGTCACGGCACTGTCGGCCACGTTGAATGTGGGCCAGTGCAGATAGCCCACATACACGTCGAGGAAGTCGACCACTTCACCGAACCGCAGGCGGTCGATGAGATTGCCGATGGCGCCGCCGAAGATCAGGGCCAGCGCGAATCCGAAAAAGGGCCGCGAGCGGGGGGTCTGATGGTATAAGTAGAGAATCATGCCCAGGGCGAACACCGCGGCCAGCAAGAACAGCCAATGCCGCAGGGGCGAGTCGTTCTGGGCCAGGAAACCGAACGCGCCGCCGGGATTTCGAACGTGGGTGAGGCTGAAAAAACCGGGGATGACGGCGACCGAATCATGCAACGGCAGGTAGCGCAGTACCAGCAGCTTGGTGAGTTGATCCAGGATGACCACGCCCGATGCGAAAAGGGTGAAACGCAGGTATTTCGAGAACACCTGGTTGCCAACGCCTGCTGATACGGAGTCGGCCATCATGAGGCCTTTCCCATGGCCTTCAGGTGGCCGTAACAGCGTTCGCAGATGCCAGGGTGATCGGCGCTGCCGCCCACGGACGGATCGTGTACCCAGCAGCGCTCGCATTTCTGGGCGGCCGCCGCGGTGACCCTTACGGTGACGCCCGGCGTCTCCGGATTACGATAGCCGTCCTCGAGCTCGCCGAGCTGCATGTCGGCTTTGGAGACGATCAGGATGGAACGCAGCTCTTCCTGGTAGGGAAGCAGCTGTTCGTAGAGCCCCTCGCTCAGGCCCAGCGTGACTTCCGCGGCCAGGGAGTGGCCAATGCGTTTGTCGGCGCGCGCCTCTTCCAGGGCCTTGGTCACCTCGGCGCGCACCAATTTGATGGCCTGCCACTGTTCGGCCAGCCGTTCGTCGCGCAGTCCGTCGTCGGCCTGGGGCATGTCGGTCAGATGGATGCTATCGGCGCGTCGGGCTGCGCCGGGCAGGTATCTCCAGATCTCCTCGGCCGTGAAGACCATGATCGGAGCCATGAGCCGCGCCAGATTGTCGGCGATCCGGTACAGGGCCGTCTGGGCGCTGCGGCGTTCGGCTGATTCTGGCGGCGAGGTGTAAAGCCGGTCCTTGAGAATATCGAGGTAGAAGGCCGACAGGTCCAGCGTGCAGTAATTGTAAAGGCTGTGGTAGATGACGTGGAATTCAAAGGCATCGTAGGCTTTGCGGCAACGGTCGATGAGAGTCTGCAGGCTGTGCAGCGCATAGCGGTCGATGGGCAGCATCTGTTCGGTCGGCACGCCGTGGGCGGTCGGATCGAAATCGCTCAGGTTGCCAAGCAGGAATCGGCTCGTATTGCGAATGCGACGGTAGGCGTCGGTCAATTGCTTGAGGATCTTGTCGGAGATGCGGATGTCGTCCCGGTAATCCGAAGCCGATACCCACAGGCGCAGGATCTCGGCGCCGTATTTGTCGATCACCTCCTTGGGCGCCACCACGTTGCCCAGGGATTTGGACTGCTTCTTGCCCTCGGCGTCGACCACGAAACCGTGGGTGAGCACGGCCTTATACGGGGCCGCGCTGCGGGTACCTATGGCGGTGAGCAAGGAGCTGTGAAACCAGCCGCGGTGCTGGTCCGAGCCTTCCAGGTAGAGATCGGCCGGCCAGTGCAGGTTCTCGCGAGCCTCGAGCACGGCCACGTGGCTGACGCCGGAATCGAACCAAACGTCCAGAATATCGGTCTCCCGTTCGAAGCTGTCGCCGCCGCACTGGCTGCAGGTGGTGCCGGGGGGCAGCAATCCATCGGCCTCGGGCCCGAACCAGGCGTCGGCGCCATGGGCCACGAAGAGGTCGTGAATCTTCTCCATCAGTTCGGTTGTCATATGGGTGGCGCCGCAGCGGGTGCAGTAGAATACCGTGATAGGCACACCCCAGGCGCGCTGGCGCGACACGCACCAGTCCGGCCGGTTCTCGATCATGCCGTAGATGCGTTCCCGTCCCCAGTGGGGAATCCATTTGACCTGATCGATTGCTTTCAGGGCCGCCTTGCGCAGTCCGGTCTTTTCCATGGAGATGAACCATTGGGGTGTGGCCCGGAAGATCACCGGCCGCTTGCAGCGCCAGCAGTGGGGATAGGAGTGGGTGATTTTCTCCTTGGCCAGCAACGTCCCGTTTTCCTGGAGCGCTTCGGTGATCGTCTCGTTGGCTTTGAAAACGAATTGACCGGCAAAGAGGCCGACCTCGTCGGTGAAAAGCCCCCGGTCGTCGACCGGCGAGTAGGCATCCAGGTCGTACTTCAGTCCCACTTCGTAGTCTTCGCGGCCGTGGCCCGGGGCGGTGTGCACGCATCCGGTGCCGGTGTCCAGGGTGACATGTTCGCCGAGGACGATGATCGATTCGCGGTCGTACAGGGGATGCCGGCACCGCTTTTTTTCCAGGAAGGCCGGGGGCATCCCTCCGAGGACCTTGTAATCGGAAATGCCGAAGGCGGCCACGCAGGGCGCGATGCGCTCCCGTGCGAGGATTAGCACCTCGCCGCCATCGATCTCCACGGCGGCGTAGTCGAACTCGGGATGCAGAGCGATGGCCAGGTTGGCCGGCAGGGTCCAGGGCGTGGTGGTCCAGATCACGACCGAAACCTTCCGGCCGGCCAGTGCCGGCAGCTGCGCCGACAGGTCGTCGAGCAGTTCGAATTTCACGTAGATCGAAGGCGAGGTCTCGTCCTTGTACTCGATTTCGGCTTCGGCCAGGGCGGTCTGGCAGCTGCAGCACCAGTAGATCGGCTTCTTGCTGCGGAACAGGCCGCCGTTCAAGGCGAATTTGCAGCACTCCTGGGCAATGACGGCCTCGTAGGGGTAGTTCATGGTCAGATAGGGATCTTCCCAATCGCCCTGCACGCCGAGGCGCTTGAACTCGCTGCGCTGGATGTCGATAAATTTTTCCGCATAGGCGCGGCAGTGGCGCCGAATCTCGGCCTGGCTCATCTCCTGTTTTCGTGGCCCCAGCTCTTTTTCCACGTTGTGCTCGATGGGCAGGCCGTGGCAATCCCAGCCGGGTACGTATACGGCGTCAAAGCCGAACATCTGGCGGGATCGGACGATGAAATCCTTAAGGATCTTGTTCAGGGCGGTGCCGATGTGAATGTGGCCGTTGGCGTATGGCGGGCCATCGTGGAGGATAAACGGCGGCCGGCCGGTCGAAGCGCTACGTGTCACGGTGTAGAGCTTTTGGGTTTCCCATTGTTTGAGTTGCTCCGGCTCGCGCTGCGAAAGATTCGCCTTCATGGGAAACGCGGTGTCCGGCAAATTGAGGGTCTGCTTGTAGTCCATTCCATCCTCCAAGGTGCGTACGTGATAATAAACTGGCATTTTTAATGTCAATCAATGCCCATGTCAAGGAATGAGATTGTCGGGAAATGCAGGGGGTACTGGCGGATGGCGGACGAAAGTTTGGTGGCGGATGGTTGACCATCCGCCACCCTTATAATTGGCTACTGACCTTCTCTATCTCCATATACCTGCAAATACCAGGAGCCGGGCCGATTGCTGATTGCCGGCGGCGTCGTAAGCCGTCACGGTGATGGTGTTAAACCAGCGGCTCAGCTTGATCTCGGGGATTTCCCAGGCCGTTGTCCCGATGGCCTGGCCGCTGCCGCCGCGGTCATTTTGCCACACCACGCGCACGACCTGCTGGTTATCGGACGCCACACCTTTCAAGGCGATCTTGGAGGTCCGTATCATATAAAAGGACGCATTGGGAGATGTGATGGCAACCTCCGGCGCGGTCGTATCGATGACCGGCGCCGCCGCGTGAACCAGGACCCGGCAGCGATCAACGCTTTGCAGACCGCCGCTGTCCTTCACCGTCAACTCGAATTCGAGGGAGCTGTCCATGGTAACCAACGGGGCTATGAAGCGGGTAACGGCCGAGGTCGTGTTTTCCAGGGTCACCGAGGTTCCGGAGACTTGGCGCCACCGATAGGTGCCGATGCCACCGTCGCCGTCCCAGGAGGACGATCCGTCAATGGTCACAACATTACCGGCCGTCGTTTCCTGGTCTTCACCGGCATCGGCCACCGGCGGCACGTTTAGCCAGGTCACGTTGACAAGGCAATCGTCCTGACGCTGCAATCCGCTGTAATCGACGACGGTCAGTTGGAAGGTCAACGACGCTCCCTCCGGACCGACATCCGGCGCCTGGAAGGTGGGCCGGGCGGCCTGGGCGTCGGAAAGGGCGACGGCCGGTCCGCTGATCTGATGCCAACGATAGGCGCTAATACCGTCATCCGGATCGCTCGAAGCACTGCCGTCCAACTGTACCGTCACGCCTTCGCTCACCGTCTGGTCAGGTCCGGAATCGGCCGTGGGGGCGATGTTTTCCCAGGATATGTTGACCATGCAGGTGTCGTCATGCTGCAGCCCCCCCTGATCGGTCACGGTCAATTGAAAGGTCAGAGTTGCCCCTTCGGGCCCTACATTAGGAGCGACGAACATGGGTTGCGCCGCCGTTGCATCGGACAGGTCCACCGGCATACCGTTGGTCTGGCGCCATTGGTAGGCGGCGATGCCGTCATCCGGGTCGCTGGAGTTGGAACCGTCCAGGTTGACCTCCTGCCCTTCAACCACTTGTTGATCCGGGCCGGCGTCGGCCGCCGGTTGGGTGTTGTTCCACCCCACGGTGACGATGCAGCGGTCGGTATCCTGCAGGCCGCCGCCGTCGGTCACGGTCAGTTCGAACAGGAGCGAAATGCCTTGCAGATCCACATCCGGGGTCGTGAAGGTGGGCCGCACCGCCGTGCCGTCGGATAATGCCACCACCGGCCCCTGGATCTGGCGCCATTGGTAAAGGGCGATGCCGTTATCCGGGTCGACCGAGTTGCTGCCGTCGAGCTCCACCACCTGGCCTTCGGTGACGGTTTGATCGGCGCCGGCCTGCGCTGTCGGCGCTTCGTTGACCCAGGAGACGTTGACGATGCAACTGTCAGTGGCCACGGCGCCGCTGTGATCGGTAACGGTGAGTTCAAACACCAGGGCCTGGCCTTCGACGTCGACATCGGGTGCGATGAAGGATGTCTCGGCAGCCGTGGGATCGCTCAATGCCACCGGGGTGCCTTGGGTCTGATGCCAGGCAAAGGTGGCGATGCCATCGTCCAAGTCTACGGAGTTGCGCCCGCTCAAGGTGACTTCCAGGGCCTCATCCACAGTCTGATCCGGTCCGGCATCGGCCTTGGGCAGGTGATTGGATTGCACGAATGTGGCCCCGATCGCATGGTTGCCCGACACCGTGCTGAAGGTGTAGCTCTCCACGGCTCCCACGTCCTGGCCGTCGACCATGACCGCCTCCACGTCATATCCGTTGTCGGCGCGGATGGTGAACACCTGCCTGGCACCGCTGTTGACGGTCACCTGCCCGGTCGGTTCGATCGATCCCCCCTGGCCGGCCGAGGACGAAATCGTATAGGTGTTGACCGCGAAGGTCGCGCTGATGATGTGGTTGCTGCTGACCGTGCGGAAGGTATAGCTGGTCACCGCCCCCACCGACAACCCGTCCACCATCACGTTGCTCACGTGATAGCCGCTGGCCGGTGAAATCGTATAGGTCTGACTGCCGCCATGGGCCACGCTGGTCCCGCCAGACGGACTGACCGTGCCGCCGGTTCCGCACGAAGCGGTAATCGTGTAGGTGTTGACCGCGAAGGTCGCGCTGATGGTGTGGCTTGTGCTGACCGAACTGAAAGTATAACTGGTCACCGCACCCACCGAGACGCCGTCCACCGTCACGTTGCTCATATGATAGCCGGTGGCTGGTGATATCGTATAGGTCTGGCTGCCGCCATGGGCCACGCTGGTCCCGCCAGACGGACTGACCGTGCCGCCGGTTCCGCACGAAGCGGTAATCGTGTAGGTGTTGACCGCGAAGGTCGCGCTGATGGTGTGGTCTGCGCCGACTGCATTGAAGGTATGGCTGGATACCGCGCCAACCGATACACCGTCAATGACGACATCGGCAACGTGGAAACCCGCGAAGGGGGTGATCGTGTAGACCCGATCTTCGCCGGCGTTCACCGTCGTTGCACCGGCCGGCGAAATCTGGCCGTAAGCGCCGGCGGAGGCCGTTATGGTGTAAGTCAGTGGCGCGGGCGGATCGGACCGGTAGGAGGCTTCATTGGAGTCGCCGCTTTCATTCGTCCCGACGTAAGCCCGCACAACGTAATAATAAGTGGTGTTGTCAACAAGATTGTCCAGGCTGGCACTCGTCGTAGTGCCGATCCAGGCAGGCGTCGCGTAGTCATATGTACCGCCTTCGGTGCGCTGGTAAAGCCTGTAACCGTCCGGGGCGGGGTCGTTGGCGTCCCAGGCCAGGGTGACCTGGGCGGCCTGGGCCGTTGCAAACAAAATGAAAACAATTCCGATGGCCAAGATCCAGGCAAACGATCTCCTGGTGGCCATGCCCAATGGTGCTGACATAGTGCTACCTCCGAGGTGCATTGTTTTTAGACAACCGATGCAACCTCTGAGGAAGCCATCGTTTGCCTTCGGCAACCCTGCTACCTTGTCCTCGGATGCCGAGGATTTAGGCCAGTGGCTTTGCGTCCCACCCTTTCGGATGGTTTGCCGTTTCGGGCAGTTCGATCTGAACTGACGCCGTACAAATTTTTAGCAAATATAGTGCCATCAAATCTGAGCGAAGCCCTGTGTGGGGACAACTTGCATGGATCACTCATTTTTCGAGTTCAACGGGGAGCGTCGGGCAGCGTCAAAATCGCGTTATACCGACAGGGGCGTATTATAAAGGAGACAAGGTTTTCCGGGATGTGAACAGCGGGCATTGACGGCACCGTAAGAAGCCCAATATCTGCGTTGCGCTCATCCCGTCGTCCTTGCGGCGTACGGCAAGTACGCCAGGACACGGAATTTCGCGCGCCTTGATCTTGAACATCTTACGTCGCCGTCCGACAAGGACGTTTTTATGAATTGGTCAACATTAAACCCGCTGCAGCAGCGACACTTTTCTTCTGTCGTCGAGAAATGGCAGTTGGTAGTGAACTGTTTTGATGGGAATCATTCGGAGGTCTGCGGCATCTCCTGCCAAACCCTCGGTGGAGCTGTCGTTGGGCCCTTGATAGGCGATAAGTCGCCCCTGGGGCGCCAGCAGCGGCGATGCCATCCTGACGGCGGTCGTCAGATCGGTAAGAGCCCGGCAAACCACCACCTGATAGCGTGCTTTGCGATCCGTCTGTTCCGCAAGGGTTTGGGCCCTCGCGTGGAGCGCCTCGATGCGCGTCAGGTGCAACTGGCGGATCACATGATTCACGAAACTTATTTTTTTGCGCACGCTGTCGATGAGCGTCATGTCCAGATCGGGCCGCATGATTTTGAGGGGGATCCCCGGAAAACCCCCGCCCGTGCCGATATCGAGCAATGCCCCCTCTTCCGGGAGCAAATGAAGGGGGGCAATGGCATCCAGGCAATGTTTGACGGCAACGTGCACGGAATCGGTAATGGCGGTCAGGTTGGTGCGTTGGTTCCACTCGAGGAGCAATTGCACATGCAGGGCCATTTTGCGCGCCTGGTCCAGGGAGAGGGAATGTCCCAGCCGGTCAGCGCCCTGGACCAACAGGTCGATCCATGCGTCGGAGCCGATACGGGTCGTCATTTCGTTTCAGAGGGTGCCTCGGCGGCATCGTCGAAATCCATGATGACGGTGGTATCAATCCCCCCGCTGAGGTCGACCTTGGCATTGGGATAGCGTTTTTTAAAAACCCGCAGCATGGCCTTGTTTTCCTTGAGGATCGTGGCGGTGAAGCCTTTGAAGCCGTTTTCCCTGGCGATCTTCTCCAATTGCGGCAGCATGTGAGAGGTCACGCCCATGCCCTGGAAATCTTCCCGGACCACGAAGGCCACTTCGGCGCGTCCGGTGCCTTCATCGGCATACGAGCCGATGGCGACGATCTCCTGGTGGCCGCCTTTCTGGGTGAGTCCGATCAGGGACATGTTTTTACGGTAATCCACGCTGGCCCACTGCTGTTGGGCGTGCTCGTGCGAAAACAGCCGCATCTTGTAGAAAAACCGAAGATAGATGGTCTCTTCCTTGAGTGAATAGAAGAAGTTGCGGTATTCGAACTCGTCGGAGGGCAGCAGGGGCCGGAATTCGATGGTCTTGCCGTTGCGCAGGGTCACCCGCGATTTGTAGCTTTCCAGAAAGATCAGGTCGTCCTGGGCCGGGGGGAGCTGGTCGCCAAAGATGTAATGGCGTTTCTTGGCGACATCGATCAGCTCTTCGCGGAATTTGGGATGGGCGATCTGGGCCAATTCCATGACCCGCTGGTAGATGCTCTTGCCTTTCAATTCGGCAATGCCATATTCGGTCACCACGAAATTGACGTCGCCGCGGGTGGTCGCCACGCCGGCCCCCTCGCTCAGATGGGGGACGATACGCGACACCTTGCCGCCCTGGGCCGTGGAAGGCAGGGCGATGATGGAAAAGCCTCCTTTGGACATGGCGCTGCCCCGCAAAAAGTCGACCTGGTCGCCGATGCCGCTGTAGAACAGGTACCCCATGGAGTCGGTGCAGACCTGACCGGTCAGATCGACCTCCAGGGCCGAAGATATGGAGACCAGATTGTCGTTGCGGGCAATCACGGTAGGATCGTTTACAAAGTCCGACGACCGAAAATAGAATTGGGGATTGTCATCCACATAACGATAGAGTTTCTCCGATCCCATGCACAGGGAGGCCACCACCCGGCCGGGCAGCAGGGTCTTCTTCTTGTTGGTGATCACCCCCTTTTCCAGAAGTGGAACAAAGGCGTCGGTGATGACCTGGGTATGCACCCCCAGATCCTTTTTGTCGGACAGGTAAGGCAGGATGGCATTGGGCAGATGGCCGAAGCCGATCTGGATGGTGGCGCCGTCGTCCACGAGCTGGTTGACGTAATATCCTATGCGGCTGGCCACCTCCTGGTTTTTGGACAGAGAGACGGCTTCTACGAGCGGTTCCTCGTGCAGCACGAAGTAATCGATGTCATCCACATGCACGATACAGTCTCCCCAGGTCCGGGGCATCATGGGGTTGACCTGGGCGATGACCATCTTGGCGGCCTCCAGGCCGGCCTTGGTGATATCCACCGACACCCCCAGACTGCAATACCCGAATCGATCCGGTGGACTGACCTGTACCAGGGCGACATCGAGACCGATGCGATTGCTGGCGAACATGTTGGGGATTTGCGACAGATAGGTGGGCAGATAGTCGATCTTGCCCTCGAAGGCCGCCTTACGCATGCTGGTGCTGATAAAAAAGAGCTTCAGGGCAAATCTACGGAGAAATTTGGGATCATCGACATATTTGGACAGGGTGAAAGAGAGCATCTGGTAAATGACCGCATCCTGAATGATCGGATTGGCGACCAGCGATCGAATCAGATGCTGAGGCTCGCCGCATCCGGTGCCGATGAAAATCCGGCTGCCGTTTTTTATATGCGAAAGGGCCTCTTTGGTACTCGCCACCTTATCGGGGCAGTATTCCCTGACGTCCATCCATGTCTCCTTTTTGTCTGTGCCATCCAAAAATGGCTGATTGGTGCCATATCGGGCCAGGTGTTCCCCGGGCGACCCTCCGGCGCCGGTCCACTCGGTGTTTTAAAATTTGGGGCTAATTTGACTTGAATTGCCGGCAAGTGTCAAGCGGCCATTTCTGAAAACAGGCATTCTATCGAAATGCTATTCATTTAACCAGGCGTGAGTTGAGCAGGCGGCCGATGCCACACGCCAAGCGGTCAAGTGTCGCTAAAATGCACGGCGGGCGGCCCAGAAACTCGCTGCGCTCAAACAGTCTGGGCCGCTTGTCCGCCGTTTGCATTCAAGCGACACTTCCATGAGAAGGCTTGTCAATACGATAATCCGTTCACGGATTTCCTTTTTTCCAACGAGTCTCGACCGTCATGCTTCCATCCGCACCCTTTAATGGAGCTGCCGTTTGCTCCGGTGCATAGTAAT
>Ga0209270_1001699_pt1 | contig 27928 bp, 20 predicted proteins | sample MTBAKSrepl1MetaG_FD_187456 | JGI IMG/M metagenome (GOLD analysis project Ga0209270, IMG submission 187456) | Enrichment culture microbial communities from Arthur Kill intertidal strait, New Jersey, USA, that are MTBE-degrading - MTBE-AKS1... | ecosystem: Environmental > Aquatic > Marine >...
GGCGCTGGATGAAATATACCGCTTCCCCTTGCGGCCGGTGGCGGTTGACACTTTGAACCGCCAGCTCAAGTCCGGCATCAGCGATCAGCAACTTGCGGATCTGGTGCTTTTGCTTCGATCCGAAAGCAGGCTTTGCATCATCCATGAAGACGAACAAGAGGACCGCGAGCCGCGCATCATCTGCTCCATGGGACTGACGACTGCAACCGGTCTTGAAGGCGGGAGTTGACTATGGAAGTAAATACAGCCCGCATCCGGCAACTGCTTAAGGCCTTTGACTTCCGCCCGTTATTCATAGAGGAACTCGGCTGGGACCATCACGATGCCCGGCTTGAAATTATCCTCGACGGCCGAACGATACACCTGCAGGCCTTTGCCCAAAAACGCGGCATGGTCGCTTATCAATATTCCACGCCATCGGGCGAGCAGCTGCCCGATCATGCCGTCCGCCGCAAAATCGAACACCAGACGGCCAGAACCGCCCATGAGCATCTCATCGTCTTTGTTGATGCGAATCAGGCCACCCAGGTCTGGCAGTGGGTCAGACGGGAGCCGGGAAAACCGATTGCCTGCCGGGAGCATACCTTCCATAAGGCCCAGCCGGGAGATGCCCTTATCCAGAAACTTCAAGCTGTTGCCTTTTCCCTGGAAGAAGAAGAAAGCCTCACCCTCTTTGACGTCACCCGCCGCGCACGGGCCGGATTTGACGTGGAGCGGGTCACCAAGCGTTTTTATGACCGGTTTAAAAAGGAGCATGCAGCCTTTCTCAAGTTTGTTACCGGCATTACCGAAAAAACGGATCATGAATGGTATGCCTCGGTCATGCTCAATCGCCTGATGTTCGTCTATTTCATCCAGCGCAAAGGGTTTCTGGACGGCGACCCGGATTATCTCCGCAACCGGCTTGCCCGGATGCGCCGGGAGCATGGCCGCGACCGGTTCTATTCCTTTTACCGCTACTTTTTGCTGCGCCTGTTTCATGAAGGACTCGGAGGAAAGGCGCGCCCGGCTGAGCTTGAAAAGCTGCTGGGCAAAATCCCTTATTTTGACGGTGGCTTTTTCGAACGACATCCCGTTGAGCAGCGCTATCCTGATATCAAGATACCGGATGAAGCCTTTGAACGGATCTTCGACTATTTTGACCAATATCAGTGGCACTTGGACGAACGCCCCTTAAGGGCCGACAATGAAATCAATCCCGATGTTCTAGGCTATATTTTTGAAAAGTACATCAACCAGAAGCAGATGGGGGCTTATTACACCAAGGAGGATATTACCGAATATATCAGCAAGAACACGGTGATTCCCTTCCTGTTCGACGCGGCCCGGGCCAAATGCAAAGTGGCTTTTGAAAACCCCGGCGGCCCCACGGTCTGGAATCTCCTTGCAACCAATCCTGAACGCTACCTTTACCCGGCGGTGAAACATGGCGTTATTGGGGATGGCGGCAAAGTGCTGTCCGAAGCCGACCTGCCCGACTTTGTCCAAACCGGCATGCACGATCCCAAGGCCCGCATGTTCGACAATCGCTACAATCTGCAGCAGGCGCCGGCCCATGATTCCATACGCCTGGTGACAGAAACCTGGCGGGAGTACGTTTGCCGGCGCAGCCGCTGTTTTGAAATCAGAGAAAAACTTCAAAACCACGGAATACAGGAGATTAATGATCTCATCACCTTAAACCTGGACATCCGCCAGTTTGCCCAGGATGCGGTTGAAAATTGCGAAGGGCCGGATCTGCTGCGGGCCTTCTGGCACACCATCAGCGGCCATATTCCCGAAAAGTCCAACGAGAAGCATCAAAACGGCATCACCATTCTGGACCCCACCTGCGGTTCGGGGGCATTTCTATTTGCCGCCCTCAATATCCTGGAGCCGCTTTATGAGGCCTGTCTGGACCGGATGGCGGCTTTTGTGGAAGATCTTGAACGCTCCAATGAAAAGCATCGACCGGAAAAATTCTCCGACTTTCGCAAGATCCTTAAACAGGTGGAGGACCATCCCAATCGCCGCTATTATATTTTCAAGAACATCATTCTTAACAACCTCTTTGGCGTGGATATCATGGAAGAGGCCGTGGAGATCTGCAAGCTGCGGCTTTTCCTAAAACTGGTGGCACAGGTGGAGCCTGATCCCAACAAGGATAACTTCGGCATCGAGCCTCTGCCCGACATCGATTTCAACATCCGCACCGGCAACACCCTGGTGGGTTATGCTACGGCAGACGAGGTTCGTCGCGTTTTCAAAGAAGATTCTCATAAACAGGGCAAACTTCCATTTGGAGAGACTCTCAGTGCATATCAACGCTTTGAAGAGCAGGTTGAAAGGGCTGACCGCTCTTTTAAACATTTCCGCATGATGCAGACTATTCTCGACATGGATTCAAATCATTTTATCGGTGCTAAACAGACGTTACGCGAACAGCTCAGCAATTTGGATGATGAACTCAGCCGCCACTTGGCGACCGAATACGGGGTAAAAATTGATAAAAGGACTGAATATGACAAATGGCTGAAGGCCCACCAACCGTTCCATTGGTTCGTGGAGTTCTACGGTATTATGCAAAAAGGTGGATTCGATGTCATTATCGGGAATCCTCCCTATGTCGAGATTCCAAAACATTTGAACCGTTCACTCCTCCGAGACATGTTCAAAAGTGCTTTGAAAAAATGGAGTCGTGACGAGGATGTCTATTCCCTAATTGTCGAACGAAGTTTATGCTTGATCAAATCTGAAGCGGGTCAATTTGGGATGATCCTGCCCTTATCGGTATCCTTTTCCACCAAGAGGCCCTTTGCTGTGCTGCGGCAGCTGATGGCTGCCGAAAAGGGGTTCTGGCACTGGTCTCATTTCGACCGCATACCAAGTGCTCTTTTCGGCAATGAAGTCCGCACCCGATGCACTATTGCTATACTTTCTCGCTCAGCGCAGGCACAAGAGTTTAATGCCGCTACCACCTCCCTCCATCGTTGGAACGCAGGATATCGAGAATGCCTATTTAAGACCCTGCGTTTCGCTCGGCTCGATCTCGATATCTCTGCAGGTATTCCAAAGGTTGGAAGCCAAGTTCAAGCAGATGTTCTTAGAGCATTATTTCAGGCAAAAGCTCCGCTTTCATCAAATCTGACAGATTCAATACCATTTAGCCAGCTTGCGGATGCCGCACCTAACTTTCCGCAGCCTTGTGTTTTCGTAGGCGGAACTGCCTACAACTGGTTTCCAGCATGGCGCGATATTCCCGAGACGACCGATATCAACGGAAAGCCATCGCTACCTGCGCGAACTGCAGGTTTTAGGTTTTCAAGCGAAGAAACTGCAAATATTATATTTGCTCTGCTATGCAGTTCGATGGGTTATTGGTGGTGGGCAGTTGCTTCGGATGGATTTAACCTTAAGAAGTGGCTTCTCGAAAGATTTCCCTTATCCTTACATATGATTTCACCTGACGCAATTAGGAAAGTGACCAGACTTGGGGCCAAGCTTCGTGAAAAACTCAATTCTAATTATGTTTATAAGGACAATAAGGGGCATATTGGAAACTTTTTTCTGCCTGCCTGCAGTGATGAGACTTTAGAAATCGACATCCTCCTCGGAACCTCCGTGCCGTTTTTGTCGGTTGAGTTCTTTAATGACATTCGAAATTTTAATGCGAGCTTCTCCCGCCCTGACTCAGGCGCAGTTACCAATGAGGTCGATGCGTAAACTCTTGAGGGAAAGGAAGGTAGAGTGCTGACAAAACTTCATATCAGGAATTTTCGAGGTTTTGAAGATCACGAAATGCCCTTCAGACCCATTACTGTGGCGGTGGGAAGAAACAACGCTGGGAAGTCGACTTTCATAGAGGCTCTCAGAATAATTTCAATATTTACTGTCAGATACAGAAACCTGTCTTACAGAGAACCCCCAAGCTGGCTTGATATACCCAGGCGATTGTTTGGAGCCTCTATCGATCTCAGTAATCTGCAAATTGACTTTGATACTATTTGTTATGAATACGGTGAACCTCCCGCAGTGATTGAGGCTTCATTTAAAGATGGAAAAATAATCAAGGTTTTTATCGCCGACGAAAAGAAAGTACATGCCGTCTTACTTAATGAGAAAGGACATGCTATTAAGAGCCGCTCTGAGGCACAAAATCTACCACTTTCTCAGGTCAAAATTCTACCGCAAATATCTCCGCTCGCTCGTGAAGAAAAGGTATTGAGCCGAGAATATGTTCTGGGTGCTATAGACTCACATTTAGCTTCCTCGCACTTTAGAAATCAATTGTTCCGACTAAAGAAGCTAACGCCAGAGTTTTGTCGCGTAGCAGAGGAAACTTGGACAGGCCTCCAAATCCGGGATCTGGCATATGTGCGTGGATACCCTGGAGACCCTCTTTCGCTAGAGGTACGTAACGAGGAATTTGTGGGTGAAGTCGGAAAAATGGGTCACGGACTCCAAATGTGGTTGCAGTGCATCTGGTTTCTTGTCAGAGCAAAAAATGCTGAGACTTTGATCCTGGACGAACCTGATGTATATATGCATGCGGATCTTCAACGGCGTCTGGTACGACACCTTAGGGCAATAAAGAAGCAGCTGATTATTGCAACCCACTCAGTCGAAATAGTATCAGAGGTTGAACCACAAGATATATTAGTGATCGAGCGTAGAAGGAGAAAATCCAGGTTTACTGACTCGATACCATCTGTCCAAAAGGTTTTAGAGCGGGTGGGCAGTGCGCAAAATATTCACCTTGCACGTCTTTGGAATTCAAAAAGGTTTCTTATAGTAGAAGGACATGATCTTCGCATACTGAAACATTTTCATGATATTCTTTTCCCAGAGAGCTCTATTTCTATTTCGGCGATACCAAATATGTCGATAGGGGGATGGGGTGGCTGGGCTTGGGCTGTAGGTTCTTCCCTTGCGATGAAGAACGCCTTTGGCGAGACAGTCCAGTGTTATTGCATTTTCGATCGCGACTATCATACAGACCAAGAGATAAAAAAGCGTTATGAGGAAGCAAAAGAGAAGGGAATCTCTCTTTATGTGTGGGAAAGAAAGGAACTTGAAAATTATCTACTTGAGCCTTCAGTGATAGCGAGAGCGATTTCAACGCGGGGCTATCAAAAGAAAATAGGGTCAAAAGATATTCTTGCTCTTATGATGTCAATTGCTAATGATCTTAGAGACGAATTGGTTGATGGTCTTTCGGAAGAACTATGCCATGTAAACAGAGGAATTAGGGCTGGTGGTGCAAACAAAATGGCTCGCGAAATAGTTGAATTGAGGAGCTCGCAAGAAAGAGGGATAATTGATCTTGTATCCGGAAAGCTATTGATAAGAAAACTGTCGGAATGGAGCCAGAAGGAACTATGCATATCAATAAGCCCCATGAGCATTATCAGGGAGTTTAGACCAAATGAAATTTGCGAGGAGGTAAAAGCTGTTATTGAAGCTATAGAGGATCTCTGGCCATTCCCAAAGATCATGTTGAGGGTGTCATGACGGGGAGTGGCGGGGTCAGGTCTTCTTTCTTTACAAAAAAGCGAGAACGGTACAAGAATAAACACCAACGATGTAAGCTGAGCGACCATAAAATTCAAAAAAATATAGAATGACATATTTGGTGATTTATATGGGGTTATGAGATCGGTAACGTGACAAATATGGAGGTGCTGTATTGATTTTCAATAAAGAAACTCCGGAGGTGCACCTTCAAAAGGGACGCTTTCATGCCTATACGGAACTTGCATCAAAAGCCGTTTGATGATGGTACACGCGATAAGCTGAAACTTTATCGGGAGTACCTGCGTGAGTGGCTGCCGGTATTTATAAATGGGTCATCGGTTGAAATCATTCAAATTTTCGATTTTTTTGCCGGTCCTGGGTTCGATGTGGATGGAAATTCGGGAAGCCCTGCCATCACATGTGATGAAATCAGTAATGCCATGATTCAACCTGGAAACCAGCGTTTTAAAATCATCAAAGCGTATTTTAATGAAAAGGATGAGGAAAAATTTATAAACTTATCATCTTATGTTGACGAACAGAGAGTCTCTTTGACGCCGGTTGAATTTACCACAGCAAAAATTGACTTTCAATCTGCGTTTATGAAATGGGAACCTTGCATGCATGGGAGGGTAGCAAATCTGATATTCCTTGATCAAAATGGCGTGAAACAGATCACAAAGCCGTTGTTTCAGACCATTGTCAGACTTCCCAAAACGGATTTCCTATTCTTTGTTTCCTCGTCAATGGTCAATCGCTTCAGGACGCAGCCGGAAATTCGGGATTGTGTTCCCGTAACGGACGACGATTTTTCAAGGATGAACGGAACCAATGTTCATCGCATCGTTGCAGACTCTTACAGGCGGTGGGTTCCTGATGGGCTTGAGTATTATCTTGGGTCATTTTCAATCCGCAAAAAGGCAAATGTATATGGCCTTGTATTTGGCTCAGGTCATCCTCTTGGGATTGACAAGTTTTTAAAAGTTGCCTGGAAGCTTGGCGGTGATGCCAATTTCGACATCGATCACGATGGGATCGATCCTTCTCAACCATCATTGTTCCCGGAGTTAGTTAAGCCGAACAAAATTTCGGTTTTCGAGAAGGATCTTGAGGCAGCGGTGCTTGGACGTAAACTAAAAACAAATAAAGACATCTTTATATTTGCCTTGCAAAATGGCATGCTTGCAGGCCGTGCAAAAAATGCTGTGAAATTGTTGATCAAAAACAAAAAGTTGCCTGAGCAAGTTTTACACATTTCCTATGACGCATGGAAAAAACCGGAAACGGAGCAGATTCGTTATTTATAGGAGAGGTCTTTCATGAATGTTGTTTATGAACCCAGGGGCAGGGCGCGGGAATATTCGGAGCTTGCATGCAACCTTTATCGAGGATGCACGCATGGTTGCCGTTATTGTTATGCACCAGCCTGCATGCGGACAACCGGGGAAAAATGGCATGCAAAGGCTGAACTCCGAAAAGATATATTAAGCCTCCTCGAAAAAGATGCCCGGCGGTTAAAGGGAGATACCCGCTCCATCCTGTTTTGTTTCCTGAGCGATCCTTACCAGCCGCTTGAACGGACCGAACGACTGACCCGGCAGGCTCTTGAAATTGTCTCTAAATACCAGTTGAACAACCAGGTGCTGACCAAAGGATGCGCCAATCTGATCTTGGAAGACATGGAGCTGATGAAAAACGCCAGCACGCAGCTTGGCATCACGCTTTGCTTTGCTGATGATAATGAACGCAAGAAATGGGAACCGAACGCTTCATCCATAGAGGACCGCCTGACGGTTTTGAAAACCACTCATAAAGCTGGTATTTTCACCTGGGTCAGTCTTGAACCGGTGATCGATCCCAACCAGGCACTTGCGGTCATCCGCATGGCGCACCGATATGTGAATTTCTGGAAGGTGGGCAAACTAAACCACATGAAAGAATATGAAAAGACCGTGGACTGGGGCAAATTTCTTTTCGATGCGGAATCCCTTTTAACTAAACTGGGTGCTAAATACTATATCAAGAACGACTTGCGGTCTTTTTCAATACAACAATGAATTCATTGACTATAGTATCAAATGCCGAACGGGTACGTCTGAAACCAGGGAGAACGAGGCATGAGCGATCAGTCCAACAAATTTCCTGAAGGCGGGTCTCAGATCGTCTTTTTTCAAACCGAGGACGGACGGAGTCGAGTCCAGGTGCGATTGGAGAATGAGACGGTCTGGCTGACGCAGAACCTGATGGCCGAATTGTATCAGACGACCAAACAGAATATCAGTCTCCATATCCAAAACATCTTCGAGGAAGGCGAACTCGCTCCCGAGGCAACTGTCAAGAAATACTTGACAGTTCGACAGGAGGGCTCGCGATCGATAAAGCGGCTGCTCGACTATTACAACCTGGACATGATTATTGCCGTGGGCTACCGGGTTAAGTCCGGCGTAGCCACCAGGTTTCGCCAGTGGGCCACCGAACGCCTGCGCGAATACCTTGTCAAAGGGTTTACGCTGGACGATGACCGCCTGAAGGGACGTGACCGGGTTGCGGATTACTTCGACGAGTTACTGGCCCGCATCCGAGAGATCCGAGCCAGCGAAAAGCGCCTCTACCAGCGTATCCGCGAAATTTTTGCCATGGCTTCCGACTATCGCGAGGGTGAACAGGAAACGCAGGCCTTTTTTGCCGCTATGCAGAATAAAATGCACTTTGCTGCTACCGGCATGACGGCGGCAGAGATTGTCCGGCGACGTGCCGATTCGAACCAGGCTAACATGGGTCTCACCGCATGGAGAGGCGGACGGGTCTTGAAACGCGATGTGCCGACGGCCAAAAACTATCTGGACGAAAAGGAAATCGATACACTCAACCGCATCGTGGTCATGTTTCTGGATCAAGCCGAATTCCGCGCCCAGAGGCGACAGGACATCAAGATGCGGGATTGGACCTTCTTTCTCGACAAGTTTCTGCGGGATACTGAACTGCCGGTGCTGGAGGGTTCCGGTTACGTAAGCCATGAAGATGCAAGTTCCTGGGCAGAGGCCCAGTACGATGCCTTCATCGAACGACGGAGATTAGAAGCGGAGAAGGGCGCCGAGGCGCGTTACCTGGATGACCTACGGTCCTCGGCCGGTGCTCTCGAAAGAGGTCGAAAGAAACCATCCTCCAGAAGGGCATTGTCAAAGACCCGTGGCAAACGAAAAAGATCAAAAGAAGGGCAACCCTAATGCCCATAGATCAACCCATACAGGTCATTGATCGCAATAGCCGGTCTTACCCGAATTTGCTGGCCAAACGTCTGGGTAAAGAGGCTCCTGACAGGCTTTGGGCAATCGGTCGCCTGGATTTGATCAACACCCCTAAAACAGCCCTTTTCTGCTCCAATCGCTGCCCCGGCGATGCCGTTCTTAAATCCATGGATCAAGCTCAGAAATGGCGCGACGAGGGCCGCTGCATCATCAGCGGATTTCATTCGCCTATTGAAAAAGAATGCTTGCAGATATTGCTGCGCGGCCGGCAGCCTATCATCATCTGTCCGGCCCGCAGTCTTGAAAATATGCGCATCCATAAAGACTGGAAGCCAGCAATTAATAAAGGCTGCCTTTTAGTTCTTTCACCGTTTACAGCAGCTCAAAAGCGCATAACCGAAACACTGGCCGGGCAGCGGAACCAAATGGTCGCGGCTTTGGCCGATGAAACTTACTTCGCTCACATCACATACGGGGGCAGAATCCATGATTTTTCAAAACAAATCGTGGAATGGGGTGTTCCGATTACAGGATTAGACAAATACCAATGAGAGAATAGCATGGAATAAGCCGGTCCATGTTCAACTTTTGTAAGGAGTATTTGATATGAAAGTATCAGAGGCCAAAACACTGGTTCTGGACTTGATGCTCAAAGATATTCGCCATACTGGACTATCTGTGCTCGTCGACCATCATAGCCCGGATCAGTCAGATCCTGGTAAATTCCTGCTATCTGGAAAACCGGCAAGAGTGATCCACCACTATGACGGATGGTATGTGCCTATAAATCTGTCATGGTTTAAGGGAAGTTTTGATTATCCGAAAATTCAGAAAGGGCAATTTTATTGGTACATTTTTGCAATTCCGGCTATGGGTCGACTAAGTCGATCGCACTATCTGATCTGTGACTATCTCCAGGTTCGGGATTGGGTGCAAGAGTTTGGAGCGCCCCTCGGCCGAGATCATAAGCACCACAAGGATTGGCGGGCGGATATTCGTGTAGACCGTGGTCTCAGCGTTGAAACGCAAGCGTATTTTCGTTGGGGCGACGAGCCCATAGGCGAATGGATTTATCCGAACCGCATTGTAAGTCTGGACAACATCGCAGCAGTAGCCAACGCCAGCCGAATAACGGAACTTGGACTGCATATCGGCTCTACGGCCCCTGGGGGCGAATCTGAAGCCCATCGAAGGCTCAAGCTCTATGTAGCTCAGAACCCAAGGTTACTTTCACTCAGCGCCAGAGCCATATCCGAGATCGAGCATCGTTTCATAACCGGAGACGTTGTCGACGTCCTTTTCAAGAACCACGGACCTCTTCGCACTGTAGCTGAAATTGAACTCTCAGGGACAGAAAACATAATCGTCGGTATTCATCAGGCGATAAAGTACAGATCCCTTGCAGCGGCAGAAAGCAAAATTGGCATATATGAAACTCAGGATCCGCGTGCTCATGTTGTCTCGTATGAAAAAGCCGGACAAGAAGCATACGATCTTGCAGGAGCTTACAATGTCAACCTACTGACTATCGATAAGAGAGTAGTTTTAGCACCCTCTGATTCTGAGGTCATGCCAGGCTAAATTCATACCAGGCAGAGCGTTGGACCAAAACAGGGCAGCTAATGGAGTTAAAACCTCTTACGAGATAAAAAAATTGCTTGATTATACGAGGACGAATTTAAATGAAGTGAGGAACTCATTAGGAGCCCCTAAATGATATTTGATTTCATCCAAAAAATTGCACCCCAAGAGTCCGATCCGACTATGCTTCGGATAACGGACGGCTACCTCCAAGGCCTTGTCTATATTTTCATAATCTTTTCAGCGTTGATTTTGTTTCCAGTACTCAAAAGGTGGATTCAAGTTTTGTCTTACAGGATTTTCGTCAAACGTTTGCTAAAATCAAAGGAACCTTCTGAGATACGCCAAAAAATTCAAGCCGAATTGTTTAAATATGCCGCCTGGGCCAAAGGTGGTTTTGATGAATACCGTCTCGCTTGGGCGGAAGCCAGACCGCAGGGGGAGGAAAAAGCAGTAATCCCGATCAGATTACGTGATTTTCTGACACCTGAAGTTGTGCTTGACAGCGGAAGAAACCGCCGGATCGCAGAGGCGCTGCCTGGAATTTTTGTAGCCTTGGGCATTTTCGGCACCTTCTTGGGGCTTGTTTTAGGTTTAAAAGAGCTAAAACTAGACCAGTTAGAAACGTTAAAAGATAGTTTGACGCATCTTATGTCCGGTCTGTCTCTTGCATTTCTAACATCGTTAGGGGGCATCGCCTTGTCAGTTCTTTTTTCTATATCCTATCGTCTTTTAACCCACCGTTTGGAAAGGGCACTGATGGCCCTTGATAGACTGCTTTGCAGAGTTTTTCCCTTTGATTCCCAAGAGCGTTTCGCACGCAAGTATTATGAGCTCCAAAGTGACATCAAACAAGGTTTGCAAACTCTGGCAACCGATGTGGCTACGCAAATAACAGGTACTATTGCCCCCAAACTGGGGGAGGCATTGGAAAAACACCTTGTGCCCGTGTTGGAGAGTTTGCAGGAACGGATTCAACTGCAATTAGGCGAGAGTCATAAGCAGCAGGGCAAATTAATTGAGAACATGTCCGAGCATGTCACCCGGCTGAGCAAAGTTATTACTGAAAATTTTCATGACTCACAAAAACACCAAGCTGAAGCTATGGAAGCTGTTTTACAGCATTATTCTGAGGCGATTACCAAAAATTTTGCTTCACAGTTTGAAAACATGGCAAAGGTTATTGAAGATACTACACAATCCCAGTTGGAGATTAAGCAGCAACTCATCAATTTTACCAAGCAGTTGGAAAGTCAGTTTGACGCCCAAAATGCATTGATCGAAAAAACCAGCCGGGCTGGAGAAATATTAGGTCAGAGTCTTGAAAGTTTGGAATCTATTGCCCAAAAGCTGAAAAATTCAGCTGAAGACATCACCAATGCGGCAAAAATGCTGGAAGAATCCGCCATAAGTGCCAAAGAAGGACAGGATTATTTGCGTGAAACGATGCAGCGTCAGGTGGAAAGCATGCGCAGCACCCGCGAAGAGCTTGAAAAAACCTGGGAAAAGGTCACTGAAAACGCAAAAGATATGATCAGCCGTATTCGCGAAACAATTGATGAGCTCAGTAAAGGGATTAGCGATAATATGTTAAAAGCCTTGGATACGTTCGATGGTAAGGTTGCGGAAGTTGTCGAACGCTTCAGCGGTAGTCTGTTTGAGGCAGGTCAGACGATTCAAGAGCTACCGGTTTTGATGGCAAAAATGGATCAAAATTTGAGTGCCATCAGCAAAGACCTGGGGATCCAAAAGGATCTTGTTGCAGATCTGAAGGATACCACAAAAACTGTAGTTTCTGATAATATCCAAACGGCAATTGAGGCATCCAAACGACTTAGCGAAAACATCGTAAATATCGCATCAACCAGCAGCGACCTCCGCAACCTAATGGTCAATTTGTCGGAAATTTTTGAAAAAAATGTTTTAAATTATAAACATGTCAATGAAAAGTCTCTTTCAGAATTAAGCCAAATGGTCAAGGAACTGACCGCTGAGATTCGCCAGGGTGCTTCGATGATCAGTAAAGAAGGCATTGGCAAAAGGGACGATAATGATCTCAAAAAAATCAACGCTGCCATTTATAATCGGATAGGCGCAGTGAAAGAGCAATTGACAGACGTGGCATCGGGACTTACGAACAAAATGCAACTGCAAAATGACAAGATGGAAACCGCTGTTAACAAAATGACGGACACTTTAGAGACCATTAAAACCACAACAGAAACGAATGCCAACAATAGGGGGGGCTGGTTCAAAAGAGGAGTTAAGAAATGACGCCGTTGATCTCAAGAAAAAACGATCCATGGGCAGTTCCCCTCCAGTCGACATCCACCGAAACATTTTGGGCGTCGTACAGCGACCTGATGGCCGGGCTTTTAATGATTTTTGCTTTGACTACGGTAATCACACTGCTTGATATTGGAAAACGAATCATTGAACCAACAAAACCATTAGAAGAATGGGAAAGGGTTGTTGGCAGGATATGCAATAATGAAGATTTGAAGGCGATTAAAAACGTCGAAGTTGATTGCGAAACAGGCGCCTTAGTGATCAGTGAAGAAAACCTGCGCTTTGGATTTGGGGAGACTGATCTCGGAGGTGAGGCAAAAGACGCACTGCGCCAGGCGGTGCCAAAGTATATGGCAATAATCAGCCATTATCCAGAATTTATAGAAAAAATTCAAATGATCGAGATATCCGGTCATACAGATAGAGTAGACCGCGCTCTTGCTAATCCATGGTTTTCCCGAGAAAGGGCGGGTCAGGTTTTACTTTTTTTGATGGATGAGCCATTAATGAAACCATATATGTCTCTGCTAAAAACCAAAGTAGTTACCGCAGGGTATGCAGCCACGCGATTTCCGGAAAATAAATGCAATGAAGATAGATGCGCTGAGGCCAGACGAGTGGAAATTACTATCAAATTAAATGAGGCGGATGTCTTTAGAAAGTTTTTGAAAATTATAAGGCAAGTAGTCAAATAAAGAAATGTGGTTATCCTTTCGTTCACATCGGATTGATGACGTTCTTGAAACCGTTCGCAAGCAGCATCCGGTTCGCAAGGGTAAGACCTTTGAAATCGAATCTTCCATTGTTGATGATGTGAGGAAGCGTCTTGATGGCAGCGAAATGGACGGTTTAGATGAATTGGCTTACTCTTTTTATTTGAAACACATACTGGCATGCATAGAAATTATCGCAGTTGATAAAGAAGGCAACACCGCAGAGAAAGCGTTGTACATTGCCCGATTACGACCCCGAAATGAGGCAATTTTAACAGGCTGGTTTAAACTGGTTAAATCTTATCCAAATTCACTTCTTGAAATTCTGTTAAAAGAGCTACTAACTGAAAAGGGATTTGAAATACTTGTTCAGCATCAAAAAATTACAGATCGTGTGCCCTATTGGTTTATCGCTGATAATTTGGCGAGAGGCGTTTTAAGGGATTATCAAAGGCGACGTCAACAAAGCAACTTCGACAGCTACTTGACCGAACAGCAACTTATCCCTGGAGATGCTCTGTATCAAAAAGCTTGGTGGATTTTGCTGGCTAAAGGGAAAGCCGGTGAGTTAAAACGAGAGAAACCTGAACGCATACTGGCAGAGTTTAACAAGGCAATCAGCTCGGCTCTCTTAATCAAATTCGGGCAACATTATCTAAATACTTTAAATGGAAGATCAGAATGGGCAGAATCGATACTAAAATTTATTAACAACCAATGGGGAAGACCAAAGCCAAAAGACGATCGGAAAGAGAATGACAGCCGATTTTGGCAAGGAGTTAGCGATTTTGCCCGTCAAGAATTTCTTCAATGGCTCATGATCAAAGAAGTTGAGGGCTTTTTCGAAGGCGAGCGAGCTGATTTCTGGCGGATGTATTTGGAAGCAAACCAGGTTCGAGAAGTAAAAAACATACTTGCGGGTGATGGGTTTATGATTGATTTTGGACGATTTGGAGTCATCGAATTTAAAAATGTCGGCAATGCTGCATACTTATATCCGGAAAAAGAGTTTAAAAAGTTTTGGGAAGGCGCAGAATTTTGGACAAACACCGCTGCTCATTTTAAAGAAATTAACAAAACTGTAAGCCTGGCATCAGAAGCCGGCTGGGATGGCAGGATTTTGCATTTCAGAACCTGGCAAGACAGAACAGAAACGAGAATAAACAGACTTTTAAAAATGAGATAAAATGAAATTATTTGAACGAAAGAAAAGGGCATCCTTGACACGAATTTTCACGAGGGAGGGTATTGAATTCTCATTTACTGGAGAAAGGCCGCCTGTTTTCCCCATCAATGCAAATCCCCCGGAAATTCTCTCTGATCTTTTGCCGCAGGGGGTTTTGTGGGCTGAACTGGATAATCTTTGGACGGATGACCTGCTGCATAAAAAGGATGAAAACACTTGGATCGTTCCATATGACGTTTACAACAGGGTGGATCATGAAGAGGACCATCAGGTATTTGATACCTTGGGTATTCCTGTTCCAATGGCACTTAAGCTTGAAACGCGCTCCCGGTCAAATGTGGGTGACATAAACTTTCGTATTTCAGTTGAAGCTACACATCCAGATCATGGGCCTTTGCGTGAAGGGGATCCTCAGCGTGATGGCGGTGTGTTCTTTGTCTCAAAAGATACGATTATACCACTTGCAAAATCCCAGGCAGATCTTTTTGATGTTGCAAAAGGCGAAAGCGTTGATTGGTCTAAATTGGAAGACCGGATGAGTTACCTGGCGGCAACCAAAAGAGCCGCCAAGGAGGCGGGCGCTATCATTGACAGCTACATGGCGAGCGAGGATTACGAATTTAAGACAGAAGCTGCTATTGACCTGACTGAAAAAGCACCGGATGAAATCCAGCTAATACCAAAGATTGACGGATTGGAGGACCAGATTTCAAGTGCCAACTTACTCGGGGAAGAAACCCGCAGAGTTATTACACAAACCAAATCTCCCACAAAAAGGAAACGGTTCATTTTAGGATCAAATTTGAGAGCACAACTCAGTAAACTGCCTAAAGGAGGCAGAGTCACCGGAACGGATGTTCCAAAACTCCTAACCAATCCAGAAAGCATCATACCTGAGGGATTTGATCTCTCACTGTTTAGCGAACGGGTGAAGGGAATTCGAACCAAAGTCTATAACTCTCGACCGTACATCCACATCAACAGAAACAAAGGTGGTTGGTTCGAGGGAATTCCAGGTGTCGAGTTGGAGGATTGGTCGCCCATCGGAGATGACGATGGTAAAACAGGACACCCTGAAACTGATTTTGGGACTAAAAACTTGTCTGAAGAAACATATCGGGAGCTCGTCAAAAGGGCAAAAGAGTCACGCAGCGAATATGTTCTGCATGAGGGAAAATGGATTCATATCGACCCCGGGATTGCTGAAAGATACGAACGTACACTTGAAGAACTTAAAGGGGAAGACGGCGCCATAAAAATACCACCGGGCTCTATACTAGATATTTATGAGAATTTGGAGTTATTGGAGTTTATTGATCGAAAGTCTTTCCGTCTTGACGAAGATCGCTTGATAGATGACTTGCCGAAAATAGACCCACCAACCTCATTTAATGGTGAGTTATACCCTTATCAAGTCGATGGATATCGATGGTTGTCACGACTGAGTGATAAAATGGCAGGGGGACTGCTGGCTGATGAAATGGGGCTTGGGAAAACAATCCAGGTTATATCCCATATGTTGAAGCTTAAAGAGGAAGACTCTAAGGGGCCTCACTTGGTGGTAATGCCCAAGACATTAATGGAAAATTGGAGCAGGGAAATCAATCAGTTCGCAAAAAGTGAGCTGACCTGTTTTCATTACGATGGATCCAATCGACGATTCAATGAGAAAATTTTTAATCAATTTGATGTCGTAATAACAACATACGATGTTTTGCGCATCGACCAGACAAAACTTGCTCAGGTGGACTGGAATATGCTTGTTTGTGATGAAGCGCAGTATGCGAAAAACCCCACAACTCAAAGAACTTGCGCTGTCAAGGCACTGAAATCGAGACACCGTGCGGCGCTGACAGGTACACCGGTCGAAAACGGTTTGATTGAGTTCTGGTGCATCATGGATTTCGTTCAGCCCGGACTTTTGGGGAGCTGGGCAGATTTTCGCACCAATTTCGAACGTCCGATTTTACAAGGCGGCGATGAACAAAGGACGGAAAAAATTGAGAACCTGCTTTCTAAAATAAAGGGCCACTATCTTAGACGAATGAAGGAGGAAACACTTGCTCTGCCCCCTAAGAAAATTCAATATATTGAAACGCAACTTTCTGATGGGCAGTTCGAAATTTATCGAAATATTGCTCGGCAAGCTAAAGCAGGTGGAAAAGGTGCTATGTTGGCTGCGATAGGTAAGTTGATAAGGCTTTGTGCCCATCCTTCTGCGGTAATTGAAGAAAAATACGATTCAGCCTTAGAAAAGATAAAATGTCCTAAATTAGATGCCACATTAGATATAATAGATAAAATTAAAAGTCGTTCTGAAAAAGCAATCATCTTCACGGATTTCAAAAAAATTCAACGTGTGCTTCAAGAGTGTATCCGTGAAAGATTCGGTGTCTGGGCAGATGTTATCAACGGAGAGATCACCAGTAACCGGCAGCATATTATAGACATTTTTTCTGAAAAACCAGGTTTCAACCTAATCATACTGGGTCACCAAGTTGGCGGAGTTGGATTGAATATAGCGGCAGCAAATAATGTGATTCACTATACGAGACCGTGGAATCCTGCAAAGGAAAATCAAGCAACTGATAGGGTTCACCGAATTGGCCAGGGGAAAGAAGTCAACGTTTATTATCCTATAGTTAAAGATGAAAGATTCATAACCGTTGAGCAGAGGATGGCAGAATTAATTCAATCAAAATCCGAATTAGCTCGAGACGTTTTAAGACCTTCTGCAGAATTCAAGCTTAAACCCGAAGATCTAATCGATTGTATCGATGATTCAAAACTTTTAGACGCATTTGTTTTGAGACCATAGAGAGTTTATACATTTTTTTCTACGACGGACTGATGTTGAACATTACCAGACTTTGCTTGAAGAACAGATTTTAGAAGTAGATCGATTTCTTTTGCCTCAATTTTATCAGGAGAAATAAGGTGCCTATATATTTAAATGAACCGATTAGGCAAGAGCTGCTTTCCATCCATAACGAACTTCTAAAAAAAGGAGAGCTTCATTCGGAGGAAAGGCTAAAGGAATATTATTCTACATTCAGCCAAAAATTTGGTCCTCAGGTTCTTTCATCCATGGATGGTGAAGAGTTGCTCGAAATTATGCACGCCCATGGGAATAAGGATAGCCTCGTTTATTGGCTGGAGTTTAAAAACGATGAGGAATTCCCTGCTCTTTTTGGGGGGATAGGTGGAGGCAGCGCACTAAAGTTTCGAATCTATCGGAGCAGTGAAACCGAAAAATGGATGACAGGATCTCCTCAGAACCAGAAGGTGATTAGTGTCGAAGAAGCGGTTCTTATTGCTAAAACACACCGTGATCAAATTGTCGCCGGATGCGAGGCTATAAATCGGTTGCCAGACGATGCGGATATCTCTCATTATGAGGACCTTCAAAAAAGAATGGATGCAGTCGCTCCGGATGTCAGCAACACAGCCTGGGGACATAAATATTTTTCGGTACTATTTCCGGAACGGCTGGATGATTTTCACAATTTGGATTATCAGCAGTTTCAAATGATCAAAAATCTTCAAATCCCCCCCAGGGTACAAGGCCGCTATTCATATGCCTGGCCATTTGTCGAGATGAAAACAGATCTTGCAATTCCCATGAACCATTTGACATCGATCCTCAATTACCGAAATGGTCGCCCTGTTCGTTATTGGCGCATTGGAACTCACGTCGGGGGCGTCTTAAGATGGGACGAAATGCGGTCCGGGAATTTTGCTGCCGTCGGTTGGGCGGCAATAGGAGATCTTTCGTCGCTATCTCACGACCAGAAGTCTAAGAATGCGCTTAAGGAAATGGTCAAGCAAAATTTCGATTATACACCTGTGCAGGTTGGAAAGCAGTCGACCCAGCTTTTTAATTTTGTAACGACGATTCAAGAGGGTGATATCCTATTGGTTTCTGACGGAGCGGATGTGCTCGGAATCGGCAAGGTTGAGGGCGATTATTACCATGAGCCGGGATCGGAATTTTCGCACAGGCGCCGCTTGCAATGGATTGATCTCTCACCCTGGAAGATGCCTATTCCGGAAGGGCTTCGAACAACAGTTCATGAAGTTCGTAAACATCCTGAAAACCTCATTGAAGCTGAAAAACACATGCTCTCTTCAAAGCCGCCGCCGGTTGAGCCTGTGATTCACGCGCTGGCGGGGATATTGGGGAAGATACAAAAAGTCCTCGATCGTAAACGCCAGGTAATCCTCTATGGCCCTCCCGGAACCGGGAAAACCTACTGGGCTCAGAAAGCTGCTGGAGAACTGGCAGCGGTTAACAATTTTAATAAAACCTATAACCAACTTACAAATGATGAATTAAGTGCTCTTAACCAGATAGGTTCTTCCGGTATTGGATACGTAAATCTTTGCTGTTTTCACCCAGAGTATGGTTATGAGCATTTTATCGAGGGCTACCGACCTGACCATGTCGACGGGCAGCTATTTTTCCGACTTCGTGACGGTCTCTTTAAAGAATTATGTGACGAGGCTTTGAAAACGCCGGACAAAAGGTTTTATCTGATCATCGATGAAATTAACCGGGGGGATATCCCAAGAATTTTTGGTGAACTCCTGATGATTTTAGAAGCCAACAAACGCGGCAACCGGCTCCGGCTTCCTGTGTCGGGGCGAAATTTTCAAGTTCCAAACAACGTCTATATCATCGGGACCATGAACACCGCAGATCGCTCCATTGCCCTGCTGGATACGGCTTTACGTCGACGATTTGGCTTTATCGAACTGATGCCGGATGTAAGCGTTTTAGAGGACCATGTTCTGGAAGGTTTGCCGGTCCGCCTTTGGGTAAAGGCGCTCAACGAAAGGATCTGTCAGTATATCGGTCGGGATGCGAGGAACCTTCAGATAGGGCATTCTTATTTTATGCCTGCTGGCATAACCGTTGATTCCTTCAGAAAGTTTGCCGACATCATTCGTGAAGACGTAATACCGTTGTTGGAAGAATATTGTTACGAGGACTATTCCATTCTTGTGAAATTGTTGGGCACGTCACTTATAGACGAAAGTGCAATGCGTATCCGGGATGAACTTTTCGATCCAACGGCCAAAGAAAAGCTATTATCAGCTCTAATGGCCTCCTGTCCTGAAATCGCAGCCTCATCTCTGGCCGTTGATTCCGAGGCTGATGAAGCGCAATCCGACGATAGTGAAAGCGAAGATACAGGAAAAGACGAAGAAGCACTATGAACAACACTCCTGTTCATGTGAAACTCAATGAGTGGCAATTTGCCAGTCCTTCCACAAACAAAGAGCTTTTTAACTTCTGGATGGAGGAACCGGCCGACCGAGAGCGTGCCCGGCAAGTTACGAAGGCCGGTATAATTGAAATACTGGAATTGCGAGATGGGCTCTCCATCCAAGCCGGATCCTATGTCGGCAGGCTTCGTATCGGACGGCTGTCTATTACCATCCAGCCAAAACTCAGCGGTCTTCCTCTTATGGTTTTATTGCGTTACGCTTATCGTCTGCGGAATCTACAAACCCTGCCGACTGCTGAATTTGCATTATCCGATCAAGGTCTTCAAGATTTGCTCATTCTTCAACTGGTGGCCGAATGCAGGGAACTTATTGCAAGGGGTCTTCACCGTAAGTATATACGAACAGTTGGCAATCTTTCGAATCCCCGTGGGCGCCTGGCCATTAACCAAATCGCTTTGCGGCAGTCCATGGCTGCTCCTACATTAACTTGCATATATCACCCGCGCCTTTTTGACTGCCTGCCCAATCGGATTCTGCTGGCCGGGCTTCATTTGGCTGCCCGGATGACCAATGACGCCCTGTTAAAATCGGATTGCCGGCGTCTGGCAGCAGTCTTAGGGGAGAACGTCAAGGATGTTGGGCTGAATAGAAGTCTGCTGCGCGAATTTGAACTTAGCCTTAATCGCTTAATCATCTCATACCAATCGCCTGCTGAGATTATCGGTTTGCTTTATAGCGGACAGGGTATAGTGATGGAAGAAGATGAAACGGTGATAAAAATTCCCGGTTTTTTGCTGGATATGAATCTTTTTTTCCAGCGTCTTATCTCTCGTTTTTTCAATGAAAATCTTTCTGATTACAGGGTTCGAGATGAATATGGTTTGAAAAATATGATGTTCTACCTACCCGGTTACAACCCTTTGAGAAAAAAAGCACCTACGCCCAGACCGGACTTTATCATTCAGAAAAAGCAGCAAGCCGTTTCGGTTTTGGATGCCAAATACAGGGACCTCTGGGAGATGCCTTTGCCGAGAGATATGCTCTATCAGTTAGCCATCTATGCCTTAAGCCAGAAAGCTTTGTTACGCGCTTCAATTTTATATCCAACATTGGCAACTGAGGCAAAAGAGGCAAGGGTGGGTATATTCGATCCATCATCTAACAAGCCATTGGGCCTGGTTGATCTACGGCCTGTTAACCTTATGGAATTGGCCGATTTAGTTACCTCAAAGGATTCACCGAAAACGGCTCGCGCCAGAGAGGCATATGCTATCAAGCTTGCTTTTGGTAGTGGACAAACAAAGGGAGTCTAATTTTGGTCCACAAAAAAACAAAAGATTGGTCAGCGTTGTGAAGTCATAATCTGATAGTGGATTTATCCAACGACTTGAAAGGAATAAATAATTGACGGTTATACATCAGACACCGCTTAAGGTATTGAAAACGGTCTTTGGTTTCAGCGATTTTAGGGAAAATCAACAGGAGATTATCCATGCAGTTCTAGAGGGCAGGGATGTTTTTGTTTTGATGCCTACCGGAAGCGGAAAGTCGATCTGTTACCAGATACCATCGATTATACTAAACGGCGTCGGCTTGATAGTGTCACCCCTAATCGCTCTTATGCAGAACCAGGTTGAAGCATTGAGGCAAAACGGTGTCAAAGCGGAGTTCTTAAATTCCAGTCTGTCACCTGATGAAGCCAAACTGATAGAGCTTCGGGTATTAAACAGGAAGTGCGATATTCTTTACGTTGCACCAGAGAGACTCTTTACAGAGCGTTTCCAAAATTTCATATTGAAAATCCCGGTTGCCCTGTTTGCCATCGATGAGGCCCATTGCGTGTCCCAGTGGGGCCATGATTTCAGGCCGGAATACCTAAGATTAGTGGAGGTAACGCGAAAATTTCCGGCGGTGCCACGAATTGCTCTCACGGCAACTGCTGATTTGGTTTCACGCAAGGACATCGTTGACAAACTGAATCTGTCGACTGGGGGCCGGGGTCGGACCAAGCTAAACTAAATCCAGTCAAGGGATTGGACTAAAAACAGGGCTGTTTTTATGCCTTAGACAATGATTTTGGGGCTGAAAAGAAGGTTTAAAAAATAGCAGCCCAAAATGTGGCGGTACCATTTTATGACATCGGGCAAATTCATTCCGGAAATAAAGTATTCATATGACTTTATGGTCACAAGATAAATACATTAAGGCCTTAAGATGTGCGGCAGAAGCCCACAGCGGCCAAGCTTTCCCGGGAACGAATCTGCCCTACCTGATGCATATTAATCTGGTAGGCATGGAGGTTATGGCCGCAATATCCATGGATCAAAACAAACGGGATGGCGATCTGGCTGTTCAGTGCGCTCTTTTGCACGATGTCATCGAGGACGCCGATCCAAGGTATTGCTCGACTAAAGTAACGAAATGTGTTACTTTGCATGAGCAATTCATTTGAGAGGGGCTCATGACTGCAGCGAAATTCATATCGGATCTGGTCGCAAGGGGACGATACTGTTTCAGCTCCGAAGAGGCGGTCGCCGCTTTGGGGGCCAATGCGGTAGCCACCAGGGCTGCTCTCCGCCGCCTGCGGCAAAAGGGCGAACTCGCCATGCCCTACAAGGGTTTCCATGTCGTTGTTCCGCCTGAGTTCCGCAATATAGGGTGCCTGCCCGCCGGTCATTTCATACCCTCCCTGATGGCGCATCTGGGAGAAAAGTACTATGCGGGTCTGCTCAGCGCCGCCGAATATCACGGCGCGGCGCACCAGCGTCCCCAGGTCTTTCAGGTCGTAGTGGCCAGGAACAAACCCGAAATCACCTGCGGCAAGGTCCGGGTCATATTTGTGGCCAGAAAAAATATGGCACATATCCCAACCTCGGATTTCAAGACCCCGCGGGGATACCTGAAAATATCCACCCCGGCGGCGACCGCCTTTGACCTGGTCGGATATCCGAACCACGCCGCGGGGCTGGACAATGTGGCCACCATTCTTGCGGAGCTTGCCGAAAATCTTGATGGAAAGGAACTGGTCCGCCTGGCAGAGCTTTCACCCATCGCCTGGGCGCAGCGGCTGGGCTATCTGCTCGACATGGTGGGTGCGCAGAAAAAAACCGGAGAATTGGCAAAATATATTGCTGAGAGGAAACCGGTTCCGACCCCTCTCGCGCCCTCGCTGCCTTTTGAGGGGATCAGCCGCATGAAACCGTGGAATATCCTGGTGAATAGCCGTGTGGAGGCGGAGGTTTGATCCCACAGGACTTCATTTCCGAATGGAAGAAGGCTGCCCCCTGGCCCCAAAACGATCAGGTGGAACAGGACCTGATCATCTGCCGCGCCTTGGTGGAGATCTTCAGCCATCCCACCCTGGCGGAGAACCTGGCTTTCAGGGGCGGTACTGCGCTTTTCAAGCTGCATCTGCCGTTCGTTATTCTGAAGACATTGATCTGGTGCAGGTCTATCCGGGTCCGATCGGTCCAATTATGAACACCCTGCAGGATAAACTCAATCCCTGGCTCGGCAATCCGAAACGAAAACAATCCGAAGGGCGGGTAACGCTGACCTACCGGGTGGCTTCCGAAGAGGGCTTGCCGTTGAGGCTCAAGGTGGAGATAAATTCCCGCGAACATTTCACGGTTCTGGGGTTTGATAAGCGCAGCTTTTCCGTCGATTCGCGTTGGTTTTCCGGAAGCGCATCCATCCTGACCTATCACCTGGACGAGCTCCTGGGTACGAAGGTGCGAGCGCTGTTTCAGCGAAAAAAGGGACGGGATCTATATGACTTGTGGGCGGCATTTACGACCGCCCATGCCCGGCCGGAGCGGGTGATTGAATGTTTTCTGCGCTACTTAGCTCAGGAAGGACACAAGGTGTCTCGTGCGGAGTTTGAGCAAAATCTGTACGAGAAACTTAGAGATCCCAGATTCATCGCCGATATCGGACCACTTGTCGTTGCCGACAGCGGCTTCGATCCTGCTACGGCGGCCGAATTCATGCTCAAACGATTGGCGGTCCTGATTCCCGGAGAACCCTGGAAGAGAACGGGGGCACCTATTTCACAAAGGAAACAGCTTGGGGCACACCTTAAATCTTAATTGTTTGGCCTCCACCATGAAGGTCGAGGTCGGACCGAGCCAAATGCACACTAGTTAAGGGACTGGTCAAAAAATAAGGGTGTTTTTGCGCCTTAACACGATGTTTTTGGAGCTGAAAAAGGGATTTTAAGAAATATTGGTCCAATACATAGCCGGCGACATTATCTGATTCCATTTTTATGACATCGGGCAAATTCATTTCACTATATATCATTTTTTCCAATATTCGGTGAAAATAGTAAATATAATGAAAATTATTGACAAAATGATAATTATTAAGATAATAATCATTTTCAACAAATGTTGAAAATGGTGATTTAAATGAAAACTGAATTCCAGCGGCTTGAACGTGAAGCTGAAAATGCATTGAAAGGATGCCTGAAAAAAGTCCCTTTTGTTCAAATCGGTGACATCCAAAAAGAACCCGAGGGCGGCGACCGAATAGATTTTACCGTAAAATTGTCTGTTTATGGAATGAAGCAGGTCCTGGCAGTGGAAGTCAAGCGAAACGGCCAGCCCAAAGCAGCGCGGGAGGCCATTAACAGTCTTTTCCGCTGGTTATCCCTTAATCCTGGTGCATACGGGATTTTCATGGCTCCTTACATTGCACCGCGCACGGCAGAAATCTGCCGCCAGGATGGGGTTGGGTATTGCGATTTTGCAGGAAATTGCCGTCTGACGTTTGGCGGCGTTTATATCGAACAAAGCGGGAATCCCAATCCTGTTCGGGAAAAGCGTGATCTGCGCTCCCTCTACTCCCCCAAAGCCTCGAGAATTTTAAGGGTTATTCTCAATAATCCCCGAAAAATCTGGAAGATGCAGGATCTGGCCGGCGAAGCGGATGTCAGCCTTGGACAAGCCGCCAATGTCAAGAAGCTCCTTGACAGTCGGGAGCTGATAGAAAAGACGGCAGGGGGTTTTGCCCTTCGCGAGCCTTTTTCGCTTCTTTCCGAATGGGCTGAGAACTATGTTTTTCGAAAAAATCGATCAAGAGATTTATATTCCCTTAAAAGCGTTCCGGATATCGAAGGCGAAATTGCGGAAGTCTGTGAGCGGAATAATATCCCTTACGCCTTGACCGGCTTTTCCGGTGCGGCCCGTTTCACGTCGTCCGTTCGATATCAGCGGGTGATGGCATATGTTGATGCTGAGGAAGATCAGTTGTCAAAGCTTTTCGAATTAAAAGAAGTCGGCAGCGGCGCAAACGTAACCCTTCTCCTACCCTACGACGCAGGCATTTATTATGGCGCTAAGACAAAGGAAGGAATTCGCGTGGTTTCCCCCGTTCAGTTGTATCTCGATCTGATGGGTTTTAAGGGAAGAGGGGCAGAGGCGGCCAATACCCTCCTTGATGAGGTGATCAGACCGTTATGGTAACAAGGCGAGATTATACGGCGGAAGCCATAGCGGCAGCAAAATCGGTCCTGATCGAACTGGTTCATCTTCTTGGTGAATACCGGGAACATACAGTTTTAATTGGCGGCTGGGTGCCGGAATTGCTCCTATCCGGCAGCGAGGCTTTCCATCCTATCAGAAGCTTTCAGGCCACACCTTGAACACGGTTTGATCCGGGAGGGCATAGAAAAAATCAGAAAACATTTTTCTTCACCGAATCATATTGGACCAAAGTTTGTAGCGGATTTTGAAGAAGTCGAAGATACAGAAGAAAGAGCACGTATCATGCGGGATGCCTATGAGCGGGTTCAAGCCCTTTTGGAAAGGCTGGCAAATGATCATTAGGCTGCATCAAAAGAAAGCGGATAGGTTGATGATTATGAACAAACGGTTGATGATTAGTTGATAATTATTCATGAGGGTTATACCCGTAGCGCAAGCTCCGGGGTCGGACCAAGCTAAATGCACAGCATTCAGGGATTGGACCAAAAACAGGGCTGACATTCAGCGCTGTAAGCGCCGAATCCTTGAAACCGATAGGATGAGATGTCGAATGGTGAAGCGTCACAAGCCAACTTTGCGGGCAGGCCGGCATCCTTGGAATAAAAGATTATGAAAAAGGAAATCCCGGAATATTCATTTTGTTATTTGTTAAAGAAACCCCAGGGGGGATTTGTCCCAAATAATTTTTCTGAAAGTGAGTCTCGGAAAGTTCTTCATTTTCATTCCCGGATTCCGGGCTACCAGCCTACCAGGCTTGTTCGATTGAGAAAGCTTGCCCGGGCATGGGGAATCGGAGAGATACTGATAAAGGACGAATCGTCACGCTTTAACCTCAAGGCATTCAAGGCGTTGGGAGGTATTTATGCGGTGGCGCGACATCTGTGTAAAAAATTAAAGTTAGACATAGAAGCTGTCGATTTTCCCTGCCTCCGGAGTGATGAAGTCATGCATCAAATCGGCCCAATGACGCTGACGACGGCTACCGACGGCAATCATGGCCGCGGCATTGCCTGGACTGCGGAGCAGTTGAAACAACGAGCAGTTATCTATATGCCCAAAGGATCGGTGCGCAGCAGGATTGAAAACATACGCTTACACGGCGCCACGGTTGAAGTGACCGATTTGAATTATGATGATACGGTAAGGCTGGCTCGTCGCATGGCCCAAAAAAACGGGTGGTATGTCATCCAGGATACTGCTTGGGAGGGTTATACTGAAATTCCGCTTTGGATTATGCAAGGCTACATGACGATATGTTCAGAGGCTGTAAGCCAAATGTCGCAGGAAGGAATACGCCCCACCCATGTCTTTGTTCAGGCCGGCGTGGGATCGCTGGCAGGTGCTGTGATTGGTTATTTGGTCAACAAGTTTAAAGACAACCCGCCACGGTTCGTCATCATGGAGCCCAATCATGCCGCCTGTTTTCTTGCTTCCGCGGCAGCCGGCGACGGCCGACCTCACCCTATCGCAGGTGATTTGAACACGATCATGGCGGGTCTATCCTGCGGTGAGCCAAACCCCATCGCATGGGATATTGTGCGGGATTTTTCAACTTGCTATATCAGCTGCGACGACTTTGTCGCAGCTGACGGGATTCGTATTCTGGCCAATCCTCTTGAAGGCGACAATTATGTGGAAGCCGGAGAGTCCGGATCCGTAGGCATCGGTTTGCTTGATCTATTGGTTAATCGGTCCGCTTTTATTGAACTGAAACAAAAATTGAAGATCGGATCTGATTCTAATTTGCTTTTCATTAATACCGAAGGGGCTACAGATCCCGAAAATCGCCGTGAAATTCTGTGGTACGGGAAATATCCGTTTGCTTTTATTTAAACACGTTATGTGTTTCGAGGTCGGGCCAAGCTAAATGCCCACCAGTCAAGGGATTGGACCAAGAATATGCCTGTTTTTATGCTTTGGTCAATGATTTCAGGGCTGAAAAGAGGTTTAAGAAATAGCAGCCCAAAATGTGGCGGTACCATTTTATGACATCGGGCAAATTCATTCCAGGAATAAAGAACTCATATGACTTTATGGTCGCGAGATAAATATGTCAAAGCCTTACCTGAGCAGGTCAGAAGCGATCCGAAGCCTGTTCTATTACATTGAAATCTTTTACAACCGAAAAAGACGTCATTCGTCAATTGATTACGCAACCCCGCAGGAGTATGAACCTTTTCCTCTTGCGGCTTAACCGTGTGTCCACTTTTTTGGGGCAACATCACAATATACATTGGCTGCATTCAGGGAATTTTTAAATGGCCTTGAAAAACAATGATCATAGGACATCTTTCGGGGGATGAAAATCAACCAAAAAATTCTCCGGGAGAGCAATCAAAAAAGATTACCCTCCCGGAGACCGGTTACATAGATGCTGTTCAGTTAAAAGTTAGCTACTTGAAAAAATATAAAATAACATGCGTTTTCGCTGGCTCCAGTCCGACACACGACGTCCATCCATTACCTATCATTTTAGGCTTGCATTTCCGTTTCGATTCGGATATGAAAGAGCCCATGTTTATTAGATGTTGATTAGACCGTTTTTACATCTAATAATATCAAGTAGTTAGGTGGCGGCGCGCGGGTTCAAATCCCGTTTCCCGCTCCATTTTTTTTGGCGGCATAGCCAAGTGGTAAGGCAGCGGTCTGCAAAACCGTTATACTCCGGTTCAAATCCGGATGCCGCCTCCAAATCAAAAT
>Ga0209270_1001700_pt1 | contig 27923 bp, 24 predicted proteins | sample MTBAKSrepl1MetaG_FD_187456 | JGI IMG/M metagenome (GOLD analysis project Ga0209270, IMG submission 187456) | Enrichment culture microbial communities from Arthur Kill intertidal strait, New Jersey, USA, that are MTBE-degrading - MTBE-AKS1... | ecosystem: Environmental > Aquatic > Marine >...
AACGCCGGCAAACAGGCCCGGCCCCAGGCCGAAGAACTTCAGCCGGCCGGCACCCTTACGGGGTAGCTGCAGGATCAAAAAATCCGCTCGTTATGTTTTACACCCACGGCAGGATTGTGATATAATCCCTTCCGATTGTAAATAATAAAAGCGAGAGTCTCAGGAGAAACACTTGGACAGGAAAACCAAATCCACTATTATCGAAGAGTACAGGCTGCACGAAGGAGATACCGGCTCCGCCGAAGTCCAGATAGCCATACTCACTGCCCGCGTCAAGCAGCTCACCCGCCATCTGACTGAAAACAGGCATGATTTCCACACCAAGCGCAGGCTTTTCCAGCTCGTCGGCCAACGGCGCCGCCTGCTGGCATATCTGTACCGGGAAGATGCTGGCCGTTACCAGCAGCTCATCCAGCGCCTGGGACTGCGCAAATAAAAACCAGGAGAAATCATGACTCCCCAAACTTTTAAAACCACACTGGGTGGCCGGGAACTCATTGCCGAAATCGGGCGCGTTGCCGCCCAGGCGGAAGCCGCCGTTACACTGCGTTATGGTGATACAGTAGTGCTCACCACCGTATGTGTCAGCCCGGAAGCGCGCGAAGGGGTAGATTTTCTACCCCTTACTGTTAACTACGAAGAGCGCATGTATGCCGCCGGTAAAATCCCCGGGGGCTTCTTACGGCGTGAGGGCCGGCCCACGGATGAAGCCCAGCTCGCCGCCCGCCTGACGGACCGGCCTTTAAGGCCCCTGCTGCCGAAAGACTGGCGCCGGGAAATCCAGATAATATCCACGGTACTTTCCACCGACCAGCTTAACGACCCGCGCATGCTTTCCCTGATCGGCGCTTCCACCGTACTCAGCCTTTCCCAGATTCCCTTTGACGGCCCGGTCGGTGCCGTGCATGTCGGTTATGCCAATGGAACCTACACCATCAACCCGACCATGCCCGAGCTTCAGGAAACCGAACTTGACCTCATCCTGGCTTCCACCCGTGATTCGGTTGCCATGATAGAAGCCGGAGCCAGAGAGGTTTCCGAGAAAATATTCAATGAGGCGGTCAGGCTGGGGCAGGAAGCCAATCAGGCCGTAATCACCCTGCAGGAAGAAATAACCGCCGCCCTGGGCAAGCCCAAGGCAGTCGTGGCTAAAATAGAACCTTCGCCGGAAGCTGTCCAGGCGGTCGAAGCTCTGCTCTCGGACAGGCTCACCGCCGCCCTGGAACAGCCCCTCAAGGCAGACCGGATCGAAGCTATCGACAGCCTCAAGCAGGAAATCCTGGACAACCTCGACAGTGAATACGCCGCGTCCGAACTGATGACAATTTTCGAAGCCAACCTTAAAAAAGTTGTACGCTCCTCCATCCTGGATAAAGGACAGCGCGTCTCCGGCAGGGGCCTGAAGGAAATCCGCCCGCTGAGCGCCGAAGTAAGCCTTCTGCCGCGGGTGCACGGCTCGGCCCTGTTCAACCGGGGGGAGACCCAGGTACTTTCTATTGCCACCCTGGGTGCTATCCGCCAGGAACAGATGCTGGATGATATCGGCATAGTCGACACCAAGCGCTTCATGCATCACTATAACTTCCCGCCTTATTCCACCGGTGAAGTCAAACGGACCGGAACTCCCGGCAGGCGTGAAATCGGCCACGGGGCACTGGTTGAAAGGGGCCTCCAGGCGGTAATGCCGCCGGACGCGGACTTCCCCTACACCATCCGGGTGGTATCGGAGGTACTCAGCTCCAATGGTTCGACCTCCATGGCCTCCACCTGCGCTACCACGCTGGCGCTGATGGACGCCGGCGTGCCCATCAAGGCGCCGGTTGCGGGTATATCCATCGGCCTGGTAACCGCAGATGACGGGCGTTTTACCCTGCTTACCGACATCGAAGGCATGGAAGACCACCTGGGTGACATGGATTTCAAGGTCGCCGGCACCGCCAGGGGCATTACCGCGGTGCAGATGGACATGAAAATAAAAGGCCTCAGCCTGGAAATAGTCTCTGGCACCGTAGCCCAGGCAAGGGAAGCCCGGCTTGAAATACTGGACGTGATGAAGGCCGCACTGGCCGAGTCCCGCAGCCAGCTCAGCCCGTATGCTCCCAGGATGTACAAGATAAGTATCAATCCGGAAAAAATCGGAACCGTTATCGGCCCCGGCGGTAAAATGATCCGCAGCATTATCGAAGCCAGCGGCGCTACCGTCGACATCGAGGATGACGGCTCCGTATTCGTCGGCGCCACCAGCGAGGAATCAGCCCGCAAAGCCATCGGCATGATCACCGACCTCACCCGTGAAGTCGAGGTCGGCACCATTTATACCGGCAAGGTCACCCGGCTGATGAACTTCGGCGCTTTTGTCGAAATACTGCCGGGCAAGGAAGGCCTGGTGCATATCAGCGAACTGGCCGATTACCGGGTGGACAAAGTCGAAGATATTGTAAAATCGGGTGATGAAGTCACCGTAAAAGTTACCGATATAGATTCCCAGGGGAGGATAAACCTCTCCCGCAGGGCCCTGCTGCCTGGAGCGGCTGAAAAACAGGGCTCCCCATCCGGGCCCCGCCCGGATAATTTCCGCGACCGCCGGCCGAATGACCGGCCTCACCGCCCCGGCGGCTTCAAACGCTAAGAGGTTACCCATGGAAGGCATAGATGTTATAGTCCATGGCGCCCTGGGCAAAATGGGGCAGACGGTAATCAATGCCGTTTCCCTTGAACCGGGCATGAGGGTCGTTGCCGGCGCCGACACCAGTTGTGCCGTCATAAGCCTGCCCGGAGGCACTGGAACGGTTCCGGTTTACGACAGCATTGCCAGAGCCGTAGAAGCCCATCCCGCCCGCGTGGTGGTGGATTTTTCCCTGGCCGCCGGCTTTCTGCCCCTGGCCAGGTACATCCTGCCCCGGGGCATCTGCCTGGTAAGCGGGACTACCGGAATGGGCAGCGATGCCCTCGAAGAGGTAAAACTGCTCTGCGCAAAGCACCGGACCGGAGCTATTGTGGCTTCCAATTTCGCCATCGGCTCGGTACTGATGATGCACCTGGCAAAAATTGCTTCCGGTTACTTCCAGAATGCCGAAATTATAGAACTCCACCATAACAAAAAAGCCGACGCCCCTTCCGGCACGGCTCTTGCCACCGCCCGGGCGATGGCTGAAAACCGCGACCGGCCGTTTACCGATCCGGACAAGGCGCCCGGCATGGCCAGCCGCGGCCTGGCTCAGGACGGCATGCACATTCATTCCATCCGCCTGCCGGGAATACTTGCGCGCCAGGAAGTACTCTTCGGCGCTCCCGGCCAGACCCTGTCCATCACCCATGACGCCATCAGTAGAGATTGTTATATGCCAGGTGTTATAATGGCGCTTCACAGGGTCGTAAACTTGAAGGAGATGGTTTTCGGCCTTGATAAACTGATGGGTTTATAGGAGGCGATGTGCAACATTCGGCAGCAAAGCAGTTCAAAGTAGCCATTCTCGGCGCCACCGGCCTGGTCGGCCAGCAGTTTATCAGCATCCTGGAACAGCGCAATTTCCCTGTTGCCGAGCTCAAACTCCTGGCTTCTGACCGTTCTGCCGGCGGCCGGCTGGCCTTCAGGGGCACGGAAATACTGGTCGAAGAAGCCAGCGCCCATTCTTTCGAAAACACCGAAATCGCCCTGTTTTCGGCCGGTTCTGACATCAGCCGCTACTTTGCCCCCATCGCCGCCAGGCAGGGAGCGGTGGTGATAGACAACAGCGCCGCTTTCCGCATGGACAGCCGGGTGCCGCTGGTTGTCCCCGAAATCAACCCCGAGGACATTAAAAAGCATTCCGGCATAATCGCCAACCCCAACTGTTCCACCATTCAGATGGTGGTAGCTCTGTGGCCGCTGCATAAGCTGAACCCGATCAAACGTATCGTGGTAACCACTTTTCAGTCCGTTTCCGGCACCGGCAAAGCCGCCGTAACCGAACTCGAAAACCAGACCCGCCTGGTGCTGGAAAACAGGGAGGTTATTCCCCACGTCTACCCGCACCAGATAGCGTTTAACGTACTGCCGGAAATCGATGTATTTCTGGATAATGACTATACCCGGGAAGAATGGAAGATGATTGAGGAAACCCGCAAGATAATGCACGCTCCGGATATCGCCGTTTCTGCCACCTGCACCCGGGTGCCGGTTTTCGGTTCGCACTCCGAGGCGGTGAACGTAGAATTTACCGAACCGGTGTCACCGGACGATGCACGCCGGATTCTGGCCAGCTCGCCCGGTGTTAAAATTCTGGACGAACCCTCGGTAAGCCTTTACCCTCAGCCGGTATCGGCCACCGGCACGGATGATGTTTATGTCGGGCGTATCCGCCGCGACGTATCCGTTTCCAACGGGCTGGTAATGTGGGTAGTGTCGGACAACATTCGAAAAGGCGCCGCTTTGAACGCCATCCAGATTGCCGAAGTAATGGTGCGCCAGGGATGGGTAGCCCGGTCAGAGGAGGACAATCAGCCATGAAAGAACTGGGCAGATTGATAACTGCCATGGTTACCCCCATGAAAGCGGACGGGTCCGTGGATTACGAACAGGCAAGCAGGCTGGCGGTCAAGCTTATGGACTCCGGCTCGGATGGCGTCGTGGTGGTAGGCACAACCGGGGAATCGCCGACGCTGGTGCGCTCCGAGGAGCTCAAACTGTTTGCCGAAATTAAAAAGGCGATAGGCGGACGCGGTTCGGTGATTGCCGGTACCGGTTCGAACGCAACCGCAGAAGCGGTCGAAGCCACCCGCCAGGCGGAAGAAATCGGCGTGGATGCCTGCCTGCTGGTGGTACCTTATTACAACAAACCTTCCCAGGAAGGCCTGTACCAGCACTTCAAGACCATAGCTGCCTCCACATCGCTGCCCTGTATTCTTTACAATGTACCGTCGCGGACGGTGGCCAGCCTTTCAGCCGAAACCACGCTTCGGCTGAGCCGGATCGACAATATCATAGGCACCAAGGAGGCTAGCGGTAATTTCGAGGAAATTTCCAGGATCATCAGCTCTGCAAGGCCTGATTTCAAGGTCTGGAGCGGCAACGACAGCGATACCCTTCCCCTGATGTCTATCGGCGCCTATGGTGTAATCAGCGTCGTCTCACACCTGGTCGGCAGGCAAATCAGGGAAATGATCGAGAGTTATCTGGCAGGTAATTTGAGCCGGGCAGCGGCAATACACAACAGCCTGATGCCGCTGTTCAAAAACATGTTTATAACCGCCAACCCCTGTCCCCTGAAATATGCCCTGAACTACCTGGGTTTCGAGGTCGGCAAACCGCGCCTGCCCCTGGTGGAGCCGGATGACAAATCAGCCGCCGTAATCCGCGAAGTTTTGGCCGGCATCAGCCTGGATCTGCCTCTTGGCTAAAACAGCGGGTTTATTTCGATAGTCTGGGCTCTTTCCGGGCCTATACAGGCATAATTCACCCGGCAGCCCATCAGGCCTGAAAGCTTGTCGATATAGTTTCTGGCTTCGGCCGGCAGGTCTTCCCAGCGGCGCACACCGGTCGTATCGGCCAGCCAGCCCGGCATTTCTTCGTATACCGGTTCGCATTTCTGAAGTTCGCTTATGCTGGATGGAAAACCGGTTATTTCACGCTCCCCGATACGGTAGGCGACACATACTTTAAGGCTTGGGAACCCGTCGAAAACATCCAGGCGGGTGATTACCGCGCCGGTAAATCCATTGATGCGGGCGCTGTGCCGGGCGGCTACGCCGTCGAACCAGCCGCAGCGGCGGGCTCTTCCGGTGGTGGTGCCGTATTCCTGGGCCTGTTCACGGATCCGGTGACCCATTTCATCGTGCAGTTCGGTGGGCAGCGGCCCACTGCCCACACGGGTACAGTACGCCTTGTATACACCCAGGATGCGGTCAATGCGGTTGGGCGCGATTCCACTGCCCAGGCTGGCATTGCCGGACAGCGGCGAGGATGAAGTTGCGAAGGGGTAGGTTCCGAAATCGATATCCAGCATGGCTCCCTGGGCACCTTCCAGCAAAACAACCTCATCCCTGTCAAGCGCTGAACCCACCAGTGCCACTGAATCTTTTATGTTAGGTTTCAGGATATCGGCATAACCGGCGTATTCGCGGTAGATATCCTCGAGGAACAGAGGATCTACGCCATAAACGCGCTGCAGGATGATGTTCTTGTTTTCCAGTACGCTCCTGAGCCTCTGGCGCAGGGTCCGTTTGTCCAGCAGGTCTCCCGCCCGGATGCCCATCCGGGCAACCTTGTCGGTAAATGCCGGACCGATCCCCCTCAGCGTGGTGCCGATAGCCTTTTTGCCCCTGGCCTTTTCCTCCAGCTCATCCAGCAGGCGGTGGTAGGGCATTATAAGGTGGGCCCTGTCGCTGATTACCAGCCTGGAAGTATCAATTCCGTGAGCGGCGAGCTGGCCGATTTCCTTTATCAAAGAAGCCGGGTTCACTACTACACCGTTGCCGACCACGCAGGTTACTTCGGGGTAGAATATGCCCGAGGGTATCAGGTGCAGTTTGAAATGACCCCGGGGATTTATTACGGTATGCCCGGCATTGTCCCCTCCGGCAAAGCGTACCACTACGGATGATTTTTCCGCCAGCATGTCAACCACCTTGCCCTTGCCTTCATCCCCCCACTGGGCGCCTATAATAGCTATGACCGGCATAAGCCTCTCCTTGTGTGCATTTTGTTTTTAAACAAACGCGCTACTGCCCCTGCAAACTTAAAGCTGGGGCTTTTCAGATCTAACCTGCCCTGGTTTTGAACCATACCAGGACAAGCCTTTGAACCGCTGTTATTATACTAAAGAATGCCACGATTGCTAAAGCGATGACGACCTGGTTGATAATTATACCGAGGGCAATAACGATTACCCTTTCGGAACGGGTAAAAAACCCGTCCTTCAGTTCCAGCCCGATGCTTTCCGCCCTCGAGCGTATATAGCTGACCAGGAATGAAAACAGCATAACTACCCCGACCAGGGTAACGCCGGGTATCGACGGACGGCCGGCCAGAACATAAGCCAGCGCTATGAGCACCACGCCTTCGCTGGCACGGTCCAGCGTTGAGTCCAGCACCGCGCCGAACCGGCTTACCTTACCGGAATAACGGGCCAGCGCGCCATCGAACATGTCGAGGGCTCCGGCCACCAGGACCATGATGCCCCCGGCTGCAGAGTACCCGGCAGCCACCAGCCCGGCAGCCGCCACGGCGAGTAAAAAACCCAGCCAGGTTATCATGTTCGGCGTGACGCCCATCCTCGAGAGCACCCCCACCACCGGGGCGGCGATAGCTCCGGACAACCTTCTTCTTAAAACTTCCAGCTTCGGCTGGTTTGTCGAAGTGTGCATTATTCCTCTTTATGTGCCCCGGGCCTGACTGAGCCGGGTTTGGTTCGTTTGGCATGGTTTTGCATGGCTTTGTAATAGAACTCTTCAATGCGCCGGGCTACTTTTTGCCAGTCGTATCTGGCTGCAGTGGCTAATCCGCGCTGTCCCATATCATGCCTGAGGTTCTCATCGTCAACCAGCCTTTTTAAAGCCGCGGCAAGCTCATCTACCTTTTTCGGCGGAACCAGCAGGCCTTCTTCACCATCGGTTACCACGTGACGGTAACCCTCGATCCCGGAAGCGACAATGGGTTTGCCCAGGGCCATGGCTTCCAGCAGCACGATACCGAAGCTCTCCCTGCCGGTGGCCGGGCTGCAGTAGATATCGGCCGTCTTGTAATACTTCGGCAGTTCGTCGTAGGAAACCCGCCCGACGAATTCTATATCTCTGATCCCCTGCTTCTTCACCATTTTCTCATAGCGGCGCCGCAATACCTTGCCGGGCCCGACGACGATAAGGCGCACGGCGGGGGTTTGCTCTTTAAGTTGAGCATATGCCCGGATCAGGTAATCCAGGCCTTTACGTTTTTCCATGCGCCCGACAAACAGGATGTTGATCATGCCATCCCGGAAACGCTCGACAACCGGCACTCCGGGATGGAAATGCTCCAGGTCTATGCCGTTGGGTATAATCTGATAATCTCCGGGCACGTGCCTGAAAGCGTACTGGTAAGCCGGTTTGGATACGGCTATATGGCCGTGCAGCTTCCGGTTGCGGTAGCGCATAATATAATAAAAAAGCGGCCAGCTGATGTAATAGCCCGGCCGGCCTCCAAGTGCATGAAACGTACCCACGTTGACCGTAGGGGAAAAACGCAGGGTAGCGCTGCACAGCATGGGCATGAAAGGTTCATGCAGGTGAATGATATCGAATTTTTCAGCGGCAAGAACCCTTTTTATATCTTTTGCCAGCCTTAGCGACAGGCAAATGCGGGCAATCGAACCCGACATGGGCACCGAGCGCGGCTTGCCGATTTGAATGAACCTGCCCTTGATCTGGGTGAATACAGGCGCCTCGGATGCGGGTGCAATTATACGCACTTCATGGCCCATGGAACAAAATTGTTTGTCCAGCGCCAGTATATGGTTGACTACCCCACCGGGATGAGCGAAATCATACGGCGAAACCAGCGCAATTTTCATTGCCGAAATACCCGCCCCGAGGCGTCTTGGTTTTCAGAAAAGCCGTTATTACTTTTCTTCGGCTGCAGTTTGTTCGGCCGGTTGCGGGCAGGAAGTGGTATCGGCAATATAATCCTCCACCATGCGGTGAGCGACATCGTCGGTAAACTGCACCGGAGGTGATTTCATGAAATATGAAGACGGGGCTTCGATAGCGCCTTTCAGGCCCCTGTCCAGAGCCAGTTTGCAGCAGCGAACGGCATCGATAACCACCCCGGCCGAGTTGGGGCTGTCCCAGACTTCGAGTTTGCATTCCAGGTTAAGGGGAGCATCGCCAAACGAGCGGCCTTCCATACGGATATGACAGAATTTCCTGTCCAGCAGCCACGGAACATAGTCGCTCGGCCCGACATGCACGTCCCCCGGGTCCAGCTTGTAGTCGATCTGGCTGGTTACCGCACCGGTTTTGGATATTTTCTTGGATTCGAGCCGTTCGCGTTCCAGCATGTTCATGAAATCGGTATTGCCGCCGAAGTTGAGCTGGTAAGTACGCTCCAGCCTGACGCCACGGTCGGCAAAGAGCCGGGTGAGAACCCGGTGAACTATGGTGGCGCCTACCTGGGACTTGATATCGTCGCCGATTACCGGCAGGCCCTTGGAGGCAAACCGCTGCTGCCAGTATTTCTCCCGGGCGATAAACACGGGTATGCAGTTGACCAGGCCGCAGCCGGCCTCGAGAATTTGCTCCACATACCACTTGGTAGCCATTTCGCTGCCGACCGGCAGGTAATTGATAACGACATGCGTTTTTGTCTCTTTCAAAATCTTGACGATGTCGGCTGTGGGGCCGGGTGCCTTCTCTATTATCTGGGACAGGTATTTGCCCAGTCCGTCGTGGGTCATGCCGCGGTCGACCTTGACTCCCAGTTGAGGCACATCGCAGAACTTCATGGTGTTATTGGGAGGTGCGGCGATTGCCTTGCTCAGGTCTTTGCCGACCTTGTTTTTATCTATGTCGAAAGCGGCTACAAAATTCAAATCACTGATGTGGTAGCCGCCCAGATTTACATGCATTAACCCCGGAACGAATTCGCCCTCTCTGGCTTTCTTGTAGTATTGAACACCCTGGACCAGAGAAGAAGCACAGTTTCCCACGCCTATTATGGCGACATTAATACTGCCCACGTTTTTCCCCTTTCATTTTATGTAAAGTTTATTTTATGTCCGTTTACAACCTATGCAATATAGCTATTTGGACAAAAGTTGTCAAGGTGAGATCGCTGAATCAAATACCTTTTCAGGCTTGTAACAACCTTCGCTGCCTGAGGGAGCCAGCAGAGCTACCAGCCGGCCTGCGCCGTCGTAGGCGCGCAACAAACCGCTGTCCGTATCAGCCGGAGAAAGTTGAACTTCAGAGCCGTGGCATATCATTTGCGCCTGCCGGCAGTCGAGGGTGACCGCAGGAAAGTCCTGCAGGATTACATCCATGGGATAAATCCCCTTCTCCAGGACACCACCCTGTTCTTCTATATGCTCAAGGCTGAAAGCCCGGCTTATTTCGAACGGGCCGTAGGCAGTCCGGCTCAGTTCGCTGAGGCACCCGCAGCTTCCCAGGGCTTTACCCAGGTCGCGGGCCAGGGACCGGATATAGGTACCACGCCCGCATTTTACTTCTATGGCAAGCTCAGGTGGACGGAACCGGATAATACGTATACTGTAAATGTCGACTTCCCGGGGCTCAACCTCCGGGCTAAGACCTTGACGCGCCAGTTCGTAAAGGCGGCGGCCGTTGACCTTCAGGGCGCTGTAAGCCGGGGGAACCTGGCTGATTCTGCCCGTAAACCGGGTGACGGCTTTCTCTATATCGGTTTGTAAAATATGTTCCCAGCCGCACCGGCCGGTAACAGTGCCGCTAACATCCAGGGTGTCGGTTTCCGTGCCCAGCAGGACGACCGCCAGGTATGTTTTGGGGTATTTAAGTAAATACTCGGCCACACGGCTGGCCTTGCCCAGAAACACGGGCAGCACACCGGTAGCAAAGGGGTCGAGGGTTCCTCCGTGGCCGGCTTTTCGTTTGCCGGATGCTTTTCTGACTCTGGCCACAGCCTGAAAAGATGTAATTCCTGCCGGTTTGTTCAGGTTGAGGATTCCATCCAATTTAAGGCAGTTCCTCTTGCTGTATATGATTCAGTTTTTCGATAATCCTGGCCGCTCTGGCGATGGAATCATCCTCCCGGAAATCAATTTCGGGAATGGTGCGTATACGGATGCGCTTCATTAGTTCGCCTTTGATAAAACGGGAAGCCGCCCTCAAAGCCGTCAGGGTTTCAGCTTTTGTTTCAGGGGAGCCCATAAAGCTCACATAAACGCGGGCGTTGCTCAGGTCAGCGGCGGTATCCACCCGGACGATAGAAACAAAGTTGTCCAGCCGGGGGTCTTTCAGTTCGCGCAAGAGTAAATCAGATATTTCCTGGCGGATAAGACTGTTTATCCGCTCAATGCGCCGTGGCATGGTTGCACCTACTTAACTTTTTGTTTACGGAAGAGTTCGATTATATCACCGACTTTAATGTCGTTAAAGTCTTTCAGGTCTATACCGCATTCATATCCGGCCGGGACATTCCTTACGTCGTCCTTGAACCGTTTCAGGCCGCTGACTACCGTCTGGGCTATGACAGTGTTATCCCTCTTGATCCTGGCCGATACATCCCGGGTGACAACGCCTTCGGTTACGTAGGCACCGGCTACTTTGGCCCGTTTGCCGCTCGGGAAAACCGCACGGACTTCGCAAATGCCCTCCACTACTTCAACCATCTGAGGCGCCAGCATGCCCTTGAGGGCTTTTTCCACGTCTTCGATCAGTTCATAGATGATGCGGTACAGGCGAATGTCGATGTTTTCTGCATCGGCGAGTTTCTGGGCGCCGGCCTCGATGCCGGTGTTGAAAGCGATAACAAGGCCCTTGCTGGCAACCGCCAGCATGACATCGCTTTCGGTCACGTTGCCGGTACCGGCACGTATTATAGTTACGCGCACTTTATCGGTGCTCAGCTTTTCCAGCGAATTTCTTACCGGTTCGAGACTGCCCTGGACGTCGACTTTCAGGACAATGCCCAGTTCCTTGATTTCCCCTTCTTTTATCTGGTCGTACACGCTGGACAGGCTGACCGCCTGTGATTCCCGGCCGGCCTCATCGGCACGATGCTGTACAAACGCCCGCGCTTCCTGTTCGCTGTTAAAGGCTACCACCGGGTCGCCTACTTCGGGAATATCATGCAGGCCGAGTACCGCCACCGGGGTGGAAGGATTGGCTTTACGCATCCGGCGGCCGGAGCTGTCAAACATCGCCCTTACCCGCCCCCAGGTAGTGCCGGCTGCCACATTGTCTTCAAGCCTCAAGGTGCCGTCATGCACCAGAACAGTCGCCATAGGGCCACGGTTTTTATCCAGCCTGGCTTCCACGACGACGCCGCGCGCCAGCAGGGTCGGGTCTGCCTTGAGTTCTTCCATCTCAGCCACCAGCAGGATATTCTCGAGCAGTTCGCTGATACCGATACCGCTCAGGGCGGAGGTGTGGACACAGATGGTATCGCCGCCCCATTCTTCGCACAATAAGCCGGCTTCGGCCAGCTGCTGTTTGACGTGATCCGGGTTGGAGCCGGCCTTGTCTATTTTGTTTACCGCCACGATTATGGGAACTCCGGCAGCCCTGGCATGATCGATAGCTTCGAGTGTCTGGGGCATGACGCCGTCATCGGCAGCCACGACCAGTACGGTAATATCAGTGACCCGGGCGCCCCTGGCCCTCATGGCGGTGAAAGCTTCATGACCGGGTGTATCCAGAAAGGTAATTTTCTGCTCGTTAATCTTTACCTGGTAGGCGCCGATATGCTGGGTTATGCCCCCGGCTTCACTATCCATAACGTTGGCTTTACGAATTGCATCCAGCAGGCGGGTCTTGCCATGGTCTACATGGCCCATTATGGTTACCACCGGAGGCCTGGGTTTTAAACCGGCGGCTTCGCCGATGGTCTTCTGCTGTCTTTTAATTTCACTGATGACACTGGCTGCCTGGGAAGATATGGGCTGGGGCCGGGTCTCGACACCAAGCTCATTGCATACTGCAGAAGCGACCTCGTAATCGATAACCTGGTTGATGTTAGCCATTATGCCCCGGCGCATCAATTCTTTGATGATTTCCACCGGGGTCACGTTCAACGCGTCCGCCAGCTGCCGTACGCTCAAGGCGCGAGGCAGTTCCAGTGCCGTGTTTTCTTTGTTGCTGTCTGATTCTTTAGCCAGTGCCAATTCTTAAACACTCCCCTTCAACTTATCTATATACTGGCAAATATTATCCTTCTCTGCCTGGTCAGGACGGGTGCGCAGCGCATGTGCCAGCCTGTCTTTTCTGACGGCTTCCTCCCAGCATCCCGCGGAAGGGCAGATATAAGCGCCGCGGCCTTTCTTGCGTCCGGCTTCATCCACCATGACCCCTTCCGGGGAAGCCACTATACGTACAAGGTCACGCTTGGGCGCAACCCTGCGGCAGGCAATGCAGGTGCGTTCCGGTACATGTTTAGAAGTACTCATCCTCATCTTCGGCTAACATCACATCGCGCTTCTGCCGCCTCAAACGGATACCGTCTTCAGCCTGCTCGCGCCGTGTTGATTTCTTCTTCTTTTTCTTGGGCTCAGGTTTGGCAGGAGGCGGGATCAGAACATCCTCGGCAAACCTCAAAGAGGGACGCGGGCCGGTTTTTTCTGCAGTTTCCCCGCCGGCTGAACCGGCAATGGGTACCAGTTCTCCGGTTTCTTCTGCAACTGCTTCAGCTTCCCGGGGAGCTTCTACCTGTTCAACACCGCGCGCCAGCGCTTCTTCGGCTTCCCGGGCCGCTTGAGCGGCGCGCCTGGCTTCGTACTCGACTCTATCTTCATCCGCCTGTGTCTGGCTCTTGATGTCGATTTTCCAGCCGGTAAGTTTGACAGCCAGCCGTACATTCTGGCCTTCCTTGCCGATAGCCAGCGAAAGCTGTTTATCTGGAATAATTACTTCAGCCGCCTTTTCATTGCGGTTGATTCTTACTTCGGTTACGTGTGCCGGGCTGAGCGCATTGGTAATATAAACACCCGGCTCCTCGTTCCAGGATATCACATCGATTTTTTCGCCGTTGAGTTCATTGACGATATTCTGGATACGAATTCCCCTTAAGCCCACACAGCATCCTACCGGGTCCACACCGCTCTGGCGTGCCGCTACAGCAACTTTGCTGCGTGCCCCCGCCTCGCGGGCAACGCTTTTAATTTCAACGGTACCGTTGAATATTTCCGGCACTTCGAGTTCGAACAGCCTTCTCAACAGGCCCGAATGGGCTCTGGATGCAATCAACTGCGGACCCCGGGCGGTCTCGGCGACTTCCACCAGGTAGACCTTTAACCGCTGGCCAACCCGGTAGCGTTCATTGGGGGCCTGGTCCTGACCTGCCAGAATAGCTTCGGCCCTGCCCAGGTCGATGTAAACCTGCCTCGAGTCAACACGGCGGACTGTACCGGTTATGATATCGCCGACTTTGTCGGCATACTCGGCATATATGGCTGAATGCTCGGCATCGTGGAGGCGCTGCAGGATTACCTGTTTGGCAGTCTGGGCAGCAATCCTGCCGGCATTGTTGGGTGTATCTTCGACCATTATCTGGTCGTCGACAGCTGCTTTTTTATCCAGGCGCCGGGCATCGACAAGGCTGATCTCCTGGCGGGGGTCGGTTACCTTTTCGACCACCGTCTTCTGAGCCCAGACGGAAACTTCCCCGGTGGACGGGTTTATTTTTACACTTACGTTCTGGTTAAGCGCAAAGTTGTTTTTCCGATATGCTGAAACCAGAGCCGATTCCACCGCGCCCAGAACCACCTCTCTGGAGAGATTTTTCTCTGCCGAAAGCTGCGTAATGGCTAGCATGAAGTCGCTCTTCATACCGTTCTACTTTTCCTCCAGCCTTAAAACTCCTTGACAATAAAAAAGTGGGCTTTTGGAGTCCCACTTAATAGAAGTATTCGCTTGTAGCATAAATATAGCACAGCCCGCATGAAAATTGCAAGCATTTGCCGGTAATGATTGACACAACCTTGAGGTTAAGGTTACCATAACAAATGTATCATGCTTGCCAAGGCCTTTAGTTGCGCCCTCGTCGGGCTTGAGGGCGCAATTGTCGAAGTAGAAGTGGATATCTCCCCGGGGCTGCCTTCTTTCACCATTGTCGGCCTGGGGGATACTGCAGTCCAGGAAGCCAGGGAACGCGTACGGGCCGCCATCCGTAACTCCGGTTTTTCCTTCCCATGCCGGCGCATCACCGTTAACCTCGCCCCTGCTGATTTAAAAAAAGCCGGCCCGTCGTACGACCTTCCTATCGCCCTGGCTGTCCTGCTCGGGTCCGGCCAGTGCCAGGGTGACGTATCTGATGCGCTGCTGCTGGGTGAACTTTCCCTGGACGGCAGCCTGAGGCAAACCAACGGCATACTGCCCATGGTGGCTTTTGCCCGGGACAGGGGAATACCCCGCGTCATCGTGCCCGAAGTAAATGCTGCCGAAGCCGGGCTGGTTGAAAATGTCAAAATCGGCGCATTTGCCTCCCTGCGCCAGATAGTTACAGCTTTATCCAGCCCCGAACCCATAGCGTACTACGAACCGCCGGCGCATGTCCCTGCCGCTCCGGCGGTTGAAAACATCGCCGACCTGGCATATGTCAAAGGCCAGGAACATATCAAGCGCGCGCTCGAAGTAGCCGCCGCCGGCGCGCACAACCTGGTTATGACCGGCCCGCCGGGCAGTGGAAAAACACTGCTGGCCCGCGCCCTCCCGACCATATTGCCTCCCATGACCAGGGGCGAATCCCTGGAAGTTACCAAAATATATTCGGTAAGTGGGCTGCTGCCGCCGGAAACCCCGCTGGTTTTCAACCGGCCTTTCAGGTCTCCGCATTACACTATTTCCAACGCCGGGCTGGTTGGCGGAGGTTCGTGGCCGAAACCGGGAGAAATAAGCCTTAGCCACCGTGGAGTGCTGTTTCTGGATGAACTGCCTGAATTCGGCCAGGCCAGGCTCGAACTGCTGCGCCAGCCTCTCGAAGACAAAGTGGTAACCATCAGCCGGGCCAGAGGCAGCCTGTCATTTCCTTCCAATTTCATGCTGGTTGGAGCTATGAACCCGTGCCCGTGCAGAATGTAATCGCAACTATTGAAAAGCAGGTAGTGCTAGAAAAAGGGTAAGGTTACGAATGCCTTAAATCAAGCCGATTTAGCTATAAATAACTACCTTTGGTTACCATGCCATAATAGCAAATTACGTTTGATTTCGACTAATGGTGATTAACAAATAATTGCAAATAGAATAGCAAGAATATTTTTTGAAATCGGTCGTTGAATTCAAAAACTACTTGACAAATAGCATCTATCTGGTGATAGCCATACCCATCATAAACCCCACATGTTGTGCCTAATTCTATGGTAGAATTAATCTATGTTGAATTGGGGCAAAAATCTTAAAAAGATATTTGGTCTTCCGCTTAACCTGATAACTGGGGCGCTTTTCGTACTTGGCACTTATTTTACAGCAAGAGATATTATGTTTTTAGGTCTGCCAAATTGGATTTGGTTGACGGTTGGAGTAACCTTTTTCGTCATAGCTTTAAGTGGCATGTTGTTTAAGCTACAGACGCAAATTGAGTCTGGTCTCAAACCCGAACAACACACTAGCTTGTTCCCTTCAAAAAAACCACAATATAATAAGAAAACAATTAAAGAGGCTAGATTGTTAATAGACCAATGGATAAGCAAATCTGAAGAATTACGAAATAAAATCGGTCCCGAAAAATCCTATGATATTGATATACGGGAAAAAGTTGCTTCTCTATACAATGAAGCTGACAGGAAAATTGCTGACCTAATCCCAGATTATTATGAATATTTCTCCAGTGAAATACCTCAAATAGATACGATTAGGTATAATTACTGGCTTATCCCCCAAGCAGAGGAAGCAAAAAAAATAGACAGGATTTTGTACAAGCTCACCAAGATTCGGAAATGCCTATGATTGCCTATGGCTGATAAGCAGTGCATTGCAACATGGACATACTTTGTTTTGAATTTCCCATATGTAGAGACTTCTGTTGCATTTTTCACAACAGAAATATGCTACTCCCAACCAGTCACCGTTGCCTTTGTACTTTTCTACGGCTACTTCTACTCTATTAACCATTAAATTATTTACTTGTTCATAGAGAATGGGGTCTGTTATTTCATTCAACTTGCTCAATCTTCCATCTGGAAGAACAACAGAAGAGCCCCAAAGCAATGGTCCGCCGATATATAGCGCAATTTCGTATGTTGGCCATACTAAACGAGCAAAACGATTGTCCCAGGTTTTGTTATCGAAACTTTCTACCTTAAAATTAGTTATGGGTTCTCCTTCTATGCCAGAAGCTATGAAGTAACTCCTAAATTCCCCTCCTGACTGCAAATATCCTTTGCCCGCTATATAACGAAGTTGTACATAAAGACCAAGGCCGTTCAACAAAGCTTTCGTTGTCATAGGCAAATTGGCTTTTACCGCTCCGATGATTCCCAGTTTATCAAGTAATAGTTCCGTACTATTAACTTTTGGAGGTATATTCACTTTATAGCCCCTGTTGGTTGATTATACATCTGAAATACCCGGTGTCAATAAGGCAATGATATTTGGACTAGTCCGGCATCTGTTCCCGCCTTACCACCCTTCACAGAATCGATTGCTGGGTCCCGAGCGTTGCCGAGGACTCCTATGGATTGGGTCCGGCAGACTGGAGGGGTTAAATAGCAGAATCTTATTGAGTTTAGTACAATAATACAGATGTACAACATCGAAATACTGAACCCGGGGCAAAGAAAACCAAACGAGTTAACCATCGATATAGCCGTCGAATTAGCTGATGGCCTACACAGAATCACGAAAATCGTTTTTGGCAATAATGAGCTTTATTTTATCCCTACTACCCATGAAAAAAATAAATTGGGAATAGACTTAAAAACGTCTTATCATGGCACAGGTGTCATTCATATCAAACTAATCAGAGGAAAATTAAAGCAAGCTACTTGGAAAATCGACAAGGGGAAATCAAATTTATTGGAAATGAAGACCCTGGGTGAATCCGACCCATCACAAAATCAGGCACCAATATACCTTTGGAAAGGCAAGGGTCTACCTCTTAATCAAATAAAAGGTACTCAATCGATATTTGAGCGAGATTCAAATACGACGTCAATGGTAGATTTGAACCTTACAGCCTCTTCTTACCCTTTAATCGAACGGAGCAAGGCCGATTATTTGTTCAAAATAGTACCTCAAATATCAGCTTGGTATACAATGGATTATTACCTAATCGAGCCAGACAATATTTCTTCCTTGCAACTATACCTTGACACCTATACGGAAAGATGGCGCACCGATAAACGGCCTCTGCTATTATCGTCAGTGAGAGTAGATGTATTCAAGAACCTATATCCTTGGCTTGGTATTGCCATAATCGAGTTTCACGATAGCAAATAATATACTTGGCAAGCTCCTACCCCAATAAAAGTACCCTTGTGCTGACACAGTGTTAAAGTCCAGCCTTATCTATGTCGTAACAGATTACCTGGTGGGCTCTATTGTTGTCGTTACCATATTGCCACAGACGGCGACCCGACGACCGATGTTCAAATAACCTGTCAACGACCGGTTTATATAAGGACCCAGTCCTACGTATAGTCGTTGTCGGGGTCATCGTCGGGGTCGTAGTCATAGGTCATACTCTCTGCCTGAATTAACTGATGACTAGTCATAGGACGTCATGTTTTAGAAGTCGTTTATTGTGCTGCTTTAATGTTGTAACCCTGATAATGCCGGACCGTTTGTTCTTTCAGGGAACACCCTGATTCGGCTCTTCCCTCTTTCCCGAGTCGGACTGGCTATATCCCTGGAAAACAGGTTACTTTCCCGAGATAAACAGAAATATTTCACTGCGAACTTCGCTGTTTTACTTCGGGAATTACTTCGCAATTAACTTCGGAGTTTCGAGGACCTACGTGTAGTAAAAAACGAAGTAAACACCGAAGTAAATACCGAAACTGCGAAGTACCGAAGCAGCGAAGTGCGAAGTGCGAAGTGCTAACTGTGAAGTGGCATATTCCAGATAAATATAAGGCTGTCATTTTCAGCCGGTGCTGTGTGCATTAAAAGAAAACGGACCACGTCTGCTTCTGCGCTACCAGTCTCTAGCCATGACGGCACCGTTCCGTCTGTTCTGCCACAGAGCACCCTGATTCATGTCATTTCAGAGCCGTATCGGCTAAACTATCGAAAAGGATAAACCAAGAAACTTTCCCTTGAAAAAGAGAAATATTTCACTGTGAATTTCACTGTTTTTCACAGAAATTATTTCAGAGTTTATTTCAGAGTATCAAGGACCTACGTGTAATAAATACTAAAGAAAACTCTAAAATGTAAACTCTAAAATGTAAAATGTAAACTCTAAACTCTGAAACTGTGAAATACTAAAATTGAAGCAATTAAAAGGCTTCCATACCCAGGCTATTATACCCAGCCAGTGTAATGAGCAATAAATGCGGACCACGCCTGGCTTGTGCTCCATCAAGTCTCCATGATTGCAATACCTTGGTGTTTGATGATGACGATAAGTATCAAAGGCAATCCATCGATGAGCTATGCAATAGCCTTTGAGGCAGTATTATCGAATTATCAACAATTTACGGGTGGCATTCGTTTAACGAAAATATCTGCCCTTTAAGTAATCAAGATACTCGGGGCTAACGTTGGGAATATTTTGAATGTTTGCGAATAACTGTTGATACGTCATGCTCTTGAAGTCAATGTCGCCTTTAACCATATCGGTGAAATATCGGATTTCTTCTCGGTGTTCGTCTGCCTCTAGACAATTAGCATCATACCAAAGATAGAGTAATGCGAAATTCCTGTCTTCATTTTGACGATAGGATAAACCCAATATATGTTTTACTAACTGGGTTGCATTTAGATGTTTATAACCAGGCTGGCACTGTTCACGTTGAACGATTTCTTCTGCCAGTTTCTTGCACCGTGGAAGATTCTGCCAATAATCATCTACAGCCAGGTATTTGTTCATATTGAACTCATAACGATATGGCTCGGTGAATTTTGCCTCAATGGCAAATCTCGAATTTCCACCCGTAAATTCAATATCTAAATGAGCGATACCATGTCTTCCTATCTTGTATCTTTTTTCATAGGCCATATCGTTCATTGAACTTGGTGCACCGCAAGCTGTAGCAATCTCTGCAATTCGGTTGTGTCTGCGCCAATAATCAAAGATATTCACCACCAAGGCAGATGATGACCAAAGGACAAGCATATGCTTATCAAGTTCCTTGCCCGCCCCTGCTTCAAATTCTGCTCTTGATTCAGCAAATAGCTCCTGAAACAGATTCGCATTTAGTGTTTTGGTATGCGTTTCCCATGAGCCGGTAGTTTCAGATTGAATAGCTCTTTTGCTTGCCCACTCTTTTTGTTGTCTAACTATTAAATTAAATGTCTCACCAGTTTTCACAGATTCATACCTACTCTTTGTTTCTTGAGAATCTCTGGTGATTATACTCCCGAAATCACCGGTGTCAATAAACCCAATGATGAGGACCGGACCTCTCTCGGTTTCCGCCTTACCAGCCCCTCCAGAATCGATTCCTGGCTCCCGGGCGATGCCGAGGACTGCTATGGACTGGGTCATGCTAACATTAGAGGTTTAGTGGCTAAATCTTAAAGCCTCCTTGCTCGCACGTCTAAAAACCAGAGTGGTGGTTTAACAATCGAGAAAACTCGTACCTATTTACAGACACTATATAAAACTTTATTGCTTCTCCGAACCTTGGGTACCCAAAGTTGATTTCCAACAAGGGTTAATCTCTTTAGTAATAACGAGCATTGCATTATTGGGAACATACTCTAATTGATAATACCAATCCCTGTTGCCTTTTATGGGCAGATTGGCATCTAAACCAATTTTAATTTTCGCCTTTAATTTCTGTTGTTCAGCACCATGCTTTATTGAAGAAACCCCAACCACCTTACCAAATTTAGCCTTAAAAAACTTGATTTCTCTTAAAGGAACACCAGCCGGTTGTGATTTATATGATTCGCATAATTTTAGAGCTTTTGTGGTATCAGCTCCGATTTCCTCTACATGTTTACCAGTTGCCTCCCAAACCATAGGCACTTCCATTAAATCGCTTTGTTTTAGATTACTAAAAACACCATCCATATCAAAAACACAAGATAGCGTTGCGCTTACATTTGCAGGAAATTGAGTTTTATTGTGAACCATTAAATCTATCGAAATTCCTAATCCATGTTCGTTCCGTGGATATACATCGAATTCTACGCTATGATTCTGATACTCCCTTATTTTCCAATATAACTGACCGATAATTGCAGCGTTACCAATAAAGGCAGCGCATATCCCAAGAAACCATATATTTATTCCAAAGACCGTTGGGGCATCCAAGCCTTGCTGAAGGTCCAGCCATCCTCCGATTATTGCCATTGTCCACCCTCCAATCGAGAGCATCGTAATAATCGTACGAAAGACAATAGTGAGGATAGCCATACACCTATTTTAACACCAATGCCAAGCCTTGAGACAAGTAAATATTTATCTGTTGTCATAGGTGTCATCCTGCCATAGACCGATGCCGAAGACGGCGACGAGACGAAAATGTTCAAATAACCGGTTCAAGACCGCATCTGTATAAGGACCCAGTCGTACGTATAGTCGTTCTCCCGGTCCTCGTCCCAGTCGTTCTCCCAGTCGTAGTCGTGGGTCGTAGTCGGGGTCATTATCATACGTCATACATCATACCCTCGGGCTGATTTACCTAACGACCCGTCCTATGACTACCACGACTACGACTGGGATGACCCGTCATGGGACGTCGTGTTTTTAGGGGTCGTTTGTTGTGCCGGTTTGATTTCGTAACCATGACGATGCCGGTCCGTTTGTTCTTTCATGGAACACCCTGATTCAGCTCTTCCCCGAGGGGGACCGGCTGAATGATTGGAAAGCAGGAAAATGGAAAATGTCTTAAATATTTTGGCGAACTTCACTGTTTTACTTCAGGAATCACTTCACAGTTTACTTCACAGTTTCAAGGACCTACGGATAGTAAAAAGTGAAGTAAACTGTGAAGTAGTGAAGTGTGAAGTTGTGAAGTTGTGAAGTTTGAACTGTAAAGTGGCATATTTCTGATAAATATAGGGCTGTCATTTTCGACCAGGTTTGCGTTGGGGAAAGTAGCTTCAGTCTCTTTTCTGAATAACAATAGTAAGGGCCGCTCCTAGTTTCCATCCTATCAGGCTTTCCAGGTACCCTGTTTAGCTCCTTATAGTGCCGAGGACTAATATAATTGCGTATTAGCTCTATTCTTTTACAAAGTCTAAAACCCAATCTACGCCTATTATTCCGCCCCTGCCCTTCCTATCGAATCTCATATATCTGTTCTTTATCTGGTACCCCCATTTATTTATGAGCTTGTATCCATTTCTAGATGCTATGATAGTCAGAAATTCGGGGCTTTCAAATTTTACTCCACTTATTGAGCAATCACCGACGACCATGACATAATGTGAACCTGGGTTTAAACACTTTCCAACTTCGGAAAAGTGTTTCTCCATATTATAAAAATAGCTATAAGCGATATATGAGTGTTTGTGCCCATTTTTATGGTCTGCTTCGTATACTGTTTGTAAAACTGTATCGAGTTCCTTAATACCCAATGTCGTCTTAAAAGGGGTAAATTCAACATATTTCCTCTGTGGTATGTGCTTGGTTCCAACATAGTGCTCTTTCTTGGAGTTTTGTTTAGTTTGAGTTTGCATATCAAACAAATCGCCAATCCAGAATAACTCCACCATCTGATTATAAATATAATCTATTGCTTTAATATAAGGCGGTGATGTTATTATTAAATCTACCGCATTTTTCTCAATCTTAGTTTTCAAGTCTTCAGTGCTTGAAGAGCATAAGACTTGAGCATTTAAGCTTCTATTAAAAAGATTAGAGAACTCGGCAATCCTCAGTTTAAAGTAACTAAGTTGTTTTAGAAAAAGCTGAAGGGTTTCTTCTGGAATTTTAATTTTAGTATGGGAAACATACGTTTTTTGGGACTCATTATCCGCATTTGAAGCACGCCTTATTATTGAAGAAAAGCAGACTATTAACAAGTCGTAAATATCTGCATTTGTTTGGCTTTGCCCAAAACGCTTCGGTATATTATCTAATAAAGTTCTTATTAAGGATAGTTTGTTAATAGCATCATCTGTAAACCAATGGTCTATACTGGCACATTCTGGTTGAAAAGACCCCAACCGTGTTGTATTTTCTAATTCTGATAATAACCATTTAGTTATAGCTTCCAATTTTTCCAAGTCAATTGGGGTCGTTTTTACTTTTGCAATTAAACAAGAGAGGGGGTCAATATCAATGCCTATTACGTTTTGTCCCGCTAATAGCCCCTCAACAAGTGTTGTGCCTGAGCCACAAAAAGGGTCGAACACTAATCTTCCCTTTTGCCCATCTAAATACTTTAATATAGCCCATCTTGGAATATTTGGAATGAACTTTGCAGGGTATTTATGGAAACCATGGGTAGAACTAGTAACTGAATTCGTTACGATATTAAATATAGTATTTTGTTCAATATCAATAGGGATTTCGCCATTTATTCGGACATTATTTTGTTTATAAGTCATTTTTCTAACAAGACTATGCTTTCCCTTAAGTAGTTTTTTAAAGGTTTTAATTCATTCTTTTGTTGCGAGCTCGTAGTTAAGTGTCTCGCCAAAAATATACTTTGCTTCTTGAATCCTATCTCCTCCGCAATTCTTGATATTAGTAAATCAGTTGGGATTATTACACCTGAATAAGCAGAGTTACCAACAACTATACCTACAAAACCTCTTTGGCACATGCGTTCGAAAAGTTTATTCAAGAGCGTGTGCATGTCATCAAAATAACCCCTTACTACACTTGGAATCTTTTTATTCCAAAGATTTTCAGAATCAAATAAACTAATTAAGTTTTCAAGATATTCACTTCTGTAATTAATCGGTTTGTTACCAAGAGCGTTTGTATTAGAGCGAAAACCATTAGTTCTTAAACACCGAACCTCTTTATTGCTTTTCACGAAATCACCAAGCCATAATTCTACCTTGTGTATCTCAAAATAATCGAAGCAATTACAATAAGGTGGCGAAAAAAAACTAAATTCAATATCATCAGAAAAGTATCTATCGAATTCTAGGGAATTCCCCAGAAATATTTCCGGCTTTATTAAATTAGACCCATAGTTAAACTTTAAGTCTTCAGCAATAATCCTTAGTTGGCCAAGAATTTTCATCTTTACAAAATCGAATTTTTCTCCCGGGAAGTTTTTATTTTCCCACGTTTCCTTGGCAATGCTTATATACCCGGTTGGCGTCCTTCTCCTGTTTTTATATTTTATCCCGTTTCCCTCTTTTTTAATGTTAGAAACATTTTCTATTATAGATAGCCAAGCGACAAAAAAGAGTCGTCTCACCTTTTCATCTTCAATATTTTGTACGTGATTCTTAAACAGCAGCAGCGACCCCAAAATATCTTTATTAAATACCTTGTCAGCTAGACAAAAGGCCGTATTCAATTCATTTTCAGACTTCTCGAGAGTTTTAAACCTATCAACTTCTCTACAAAACTCGTCAATATCATCTTCAGTGTATTGTTCGTTTTCAGCCTGAGATACTAAAACTGAAATGGGGTTAACGTCAATTCCATAAGATTTGAGATTATTCATCCTAGAAGCTAATAGAGTTGTCCCACTACCAGCGAAAGGGTCAAAAGTAGTTGATGTTACATTGAGTTCCTTAATAAAAGCATTAACTAGCCTAGTTGAGTATCCTTCCCTATATGGGTACCACCTTTGAACGGGTGTTCTCGAGGCGGATTGGAAATGTACTTGACCATTGAATACATTACCGTTATATAAGTTTAACCCCTTTTCCAGTTCAAGAAAGATTTTTGACTGTTTTGATTGAGTCTCTTTGAGTTCACTTTCTAGTAGTATATTTTGGTATGATGCTTCCTTTAATATGTGATTAACTTCAAATCCATCAAAAATTAGTTTTTCTTTATATTCCATATTTCATCTTCGGCATCTATACTAACCATTAAGCCTGAAAAGAGTTCATCCTATGATACTGTATGAACTCAGCTAAAGGGTATCTACTATCGTTTCTACTTTTAATTTTCGTATTAGCGCTTGATAGAATTACTGTTTTTAAATGCTGCTCAGGAATTGCGTCGAATTTGCTTGAAATTATAACATTATGGTCATCTGTCAAAGAAAAGTAACCTTTATCAAAGGCGATATGACAATTTCTGCAAAGGCAGAGGCCATTGAGAATATGAGCTCTGTGCGGCGTATCGCCCTCAAGTACATTGTCTGGTTTAATATGGGCAGCCTCAACAAATATTGACCCTATAACATCACAATTAGGGACTGAACAGAGATAATCATAATCCCTTTTTATACGTAATCCCCAAGTTGCATTTCTAATTCTCCTTGGGCTCTCTGAAAATCTTAAATCAGTGCTTAATATGTCAATCTCGGGAATTCGGATTTCTTTTTGCCTCGCCACAACATTAACTAGGGGCTCGGTCAATATTCCATCATTAATTTGACCCCTGATATTTTGTTGTATAGCCAGTTGTTCAAATATTTTTAAGACGGAATCTTTGAAAGGAGATATTTCGATTATCGGGTTTTCACGAATCGCTCTCCAGTCATGGTCTTCCAATAAAGGATTTGGGGTTAAATTATTAAGTTCCCGTATAAAATTCGGGTACTTACCAGTATAGACTAATCGCCCTCTCTCTTCTTGGAAAAGCCCAGAATTAATAAGGTCAGCTTTCCAATACGAAGCGTTGGTTCCAATCCTGGTAGTACTGCCATCTACCAGTATTTCAAATTCACTGAGTGAGATAGATTGTCGTTTATCTAAGATACTAAGGAGAAATTTCAAAGGCATTTCGCCTCTATGTGGATTAATACTAAATTGGTCTACAGAATTATTAAAGGCATAAAGAGCTAAAGAAATCGCCAAGGTTAATTCATATACATGCTTGGCTGCATCATAGTTCCCTATTGAATGAAGGTTATTCCATAGGTCTCCCATTGGGGTCCAATGTAATGGGCAGGTGTTTCCTTCTTTCAAGAATCCGTGCCTAATCATTGTGCGAATCTTAGTTTGCATGGTGGATGGCTGAACATTAATTACAGATGAGAATTGATACACCTTCGGATTATTATGGCGACCTCCAGACCAACCAAAGCCTGCGTACTCCGGCTTCTGACTTTCAAGCACAAGAAGCCTAACAGCTAACAGCTCCTCCATGTTCGAGCTGCTCCTGGAATGGAACCAGTCTCCGTTAATAGACGACATAAGGAAAGTGTATCCCAGAACTCCTATATTTTTCAATCGTGGTGAGTATTAGTTCAGAAAAATAGTATCCTAAAAAATTGCCTTCCGCAAGATGTATAGGCAATCCTTCTCAAAAAATTAAAATCACAGCCAAAACTTTTAAGGCAAGTACTCGAAAATGTTTAATCTATTTTATATAGTTTTCCCTATTTGTCAGAGAACTACCATATTTTCTCATATTGACTAAACATTTTCCATTTGAGCTGTTAATATCTAATATAGAAGGTCTTCTTTAGGCATAACAGTAAATCACGTATTTAATGCCGCCATTTATGCAATAAAATATATCCTGTTTACTACGTTTAAAAATGAAAGCACTCCCTTTTATCTGGGTCGCTTTCTCCTCCGCTTCAAATCAAGATTCATATCTCCTTTATGTTCTATAACCCAATCTCTGCCTAATTTTTTACCATTAATGAATCCTTTTCTTAGCAAATAACAAACATGACAATGTGAGTATTCGTGTATTTCAGCAAATTTTTTAGCAGTCAACAATTCAAAATTCCCACTATTATTAATCGGAATAAGCCAATCTCTCCCCTGTTTTAACCCTAACATTCTTCCTTGCCTTAGAAGGCTGGTTACATATTTGCGACTTAATCCGTTAGCATCTGCCCATTCTTGTGAGGTCATGTAACATTTTTGGCTAGCTTTACTATTATTCTTTAAATCTCCCACGAAAAATATTTTATATAGATATATTAATAGTGTCAAAAGACCACAATCCAAATATTGTAAGAATATAATATATATGGCAAGCCTGCAAGCTGATAAATATTTACAATCAATAGCTATTTACATTTCATTTTAGTATTTCAATACTTCTCAACTTTAATACTAATTTTGAGCTCGGACCAATCGTATTTCTATGCGTCCAAAACACTATTCTAGTAGTGTACAGGCAGCATTAATGGGTGGCTAGCCGGCGATAGAGCGAGCGGAATAATCCATTAAGGTAACTATCAAATAATGCAGAACAATGGGAAAAATAAATATGGTGATTATCCCACCTTGATATAAACGGGGGAATTTATGGATAATTTATCAACGAAAAAATGCCTCAAACTTGGGCAAGACCTCGGTAGCGATATTATTATATACATCCCGAAGGAATTGGCGAACGACCGTGTCCTTCGCAGGGGTATTTTGGCCAAACGCTATGTCAGTAGTGAAATCTACGTGGAGCTTACCTATATCTTGCGCTGGCGTGATATATTCGGTTGCTTTTTCGCCATCTTTGAGAAAGCCCCCACCGAACACGGGATTGGGGCGAGTAAATCCTTTGATTTGAGCTTGTATCACACCTGGCTGCCTGCTGAAGGTGATGGTACCCACACGAGCGGTCAAGATAAGAGGCAATTTGTGTTTATCTCTATTCCAGAGCGCATTGAGGATGTTAAGGACGTGTTTCTGGCTAGGTCGGTTGTAAGACTGTATACTCGCAACCCAGTCTTGAATATCCTTCGGGAATCTAGTAAGCCTCGGTAAGTATTCGGTGAGAAAGTCAACCTCACTTTTTCTGAATTCGAGGGAGAGATTGTTAAGGGATTGCCGTTCTTGTTTCGTATTAGCAAAAACTTGCCCACTGGACCACATGAGATTGTCCAATGTGGCTCGCAGGTTGTGAATAGCATCACCTGCGGCAAAGCTGAGTGCATCTGATGGCTGTTGGTGCACCTTAAAAACATGTGCGACAATGTAATCGGTTGCCCCATAGGGGTGAGCTTCTTCGACCAAATTGTTTGTTGCAGAATAAAATAGGACGAAATTGCAAATAAAATTCCCCATTATTGCAACCAAAATTCCCCACTATTGCAAAGAGGTTATTGGAGGCACCAGACAATAAATAA
>Ga0209270_1001703_pt1 | contig 27893 bp, 25 predicted proteins | sample MTBAKSrepl1MetaG_FD_187456 | JGI IMG/M metagenome (GOLD analysis project Ga0209270, IMG submission 187456) | Enrichment culture microbial communities from Arthur Kill intertidal strait, New Jersey, USA, that are MTBE-degrading - MTBE-AKS1... | ecosystem: Environmental > Aquatic > Marine >...
ATGAAGAAAAGGAACTCATACATAGTGTTTTCGACTTTGCTGATATATTCGTAAAAGAAGTGATGGTTCCCTCAACTCAAATGGTTACGATCGGGATCAACATGCCTATTGACCAGGTAAAACAAATTATTCTGGAAGAACAATTTACCCGTTATCCCGTCATCGGGAAAGATATGAATGACATCAGAGGCACTCTCCACGCCAAAGACTTTTTCAATACATTGCTTAAGACCGACAACATTATAATACGGAGAATCATCAAGCCTCCTCTTTTTGCTCCTGAAACAATGAAGATAAGTTTCCTCTTAAGGGAGATGCAAAAGAAAAGGGTCCACATGGCAATAGTGATAGATGAGTACGGTTCTGTTTCAGGGCTTGTCACACTGGAGGACCTTATTGAAGAGATCATTGGCGAAATACGGGATGAATTCGATACCGAAAGCCCTGTTATCCACCTGAAGGACGGGAGCACGATCATAGATGCTTCAATTAATATCAGGGACCTCTACGATGACCACAACATAGCTATCCCTGAGTCCCCGGATTATGAAACCCTCGGAGGTTTTATCGTAACATCGCTCCAGAGGATACCACAACAAGGAGACGAAATACAGATAGACGGCCAGCGATTAAAGATTATTGAAATGGTCGGCAGGAGAATCGCGAGGGTCAAACTCGAAAAGATAGCGGAAGAGATCATCGAGGAAAAACAGCCATAGATTGTCGAATAGTTAAAACCCTGCATGGAGGATCTTTCTGAGATTCCCTGCGAGGCGCCCCTGAGCCGAGGGACAAGATTCCTCACTCCGTTCGGAATGACAAAACGCGAATAACCCGGGACGACACCTCATTAACACTGGATTTTGGAAATAGCGGACTCTATTCCAGATCTCAGTGGTTGAAATGTTTTTAAAATACCTCTCTTTGGCAAAGAGTGCTTAAGGGAGATTTTATATGCATTTTTCCCCTCATTTCCTGTATAATTTTTGTTTGCAATGAGAAAAAAGGTTTCCATCATCGGTTCCGGCAACGTCGGTGCGACAACTGCATTGTTCGCCTTACAATCCGGGATTGCCGATGTCGTATTACTTGATATAGTAGAGGGAATCCCACAGGGGAAGGCGCTTGATATGGCTGAAGCATGTCCTCTCTGGGATATATCATCCGAGATTAAAGGAACAAACGACTATGCTGATACGGCAGGTTCCGATATTATTGTCATCACCGCAGGCTTCCCGAGAAAACCAGGGATGTCAAGGAGCGACCTTCTGCACGCCAATGCCAACGTAGTAAAGGCATCGTGCAGAGAGATCGCAAAGTCCTCTCCGAATGCTATCATCATCGTTGTGACCAATCCAATGGATGTCATGGCACAACTGGCATGGAAAACAACTGAGTTTTCCTGCAAGCGGGTTATGGGCATGGGAGGCATACTCGATGCATCACGATTAACATCATTCATTTCATGGGAATTGCAGGTTGCGCCGGAAGATATTGAGGCACTCGTTCTCGGAGGACACGGAGACGACATGATTCCGCTCTCACGTTTTACATCTGTCAAAGGGATCCCGTTAACAGAACTCATGCCTAAAAGGAAAATTGAATCATTAATTGAACGGACAAAAAAAGGTGGAGCAGAGATAGTTCATCTCTTGCAAACGGGGAGTGCATACTACGCACCTGCAGCGGCAACATTTCACATGATTAAGGCAATCCTTCTCGATGAGAAGCGCCTGCTCCCCTGCTCTGCTTATCTCAATGGAGAATACGGGGTCAGAGACCTCTATATGGGGGTACCGGTCATTATCGGAAAAGACGGTATCGAAAAAATTATAGAGGTGAAACTCTCCAGGGAGGAAAAGACACGGTTCAGAAAATCAAGTTCATCTGTGAGAAGGCTAATAAAAATACTCTCAATATAGCGGAGGTCGCATGGAAAAAACACTTTCGATTGTGAAACCCGATGGCACGAGGAAAAATATAATCGGTGAAGTGATAAAGAGATTTGAACAGAGAGGACTCAGGATAACCGCGCTCAAAATGCTCAGGCTCTCTCAGGATGAGGCAAAGCTCTTTTATATTATACACAGAGAGAAACCTTTCTATGAAAGTCTCACGAGCTTTATGTCCGAAGGTCCGATTGTGGTAATGGTCATCGAAGGTGAGCATGCGATCACCATGGTGCGGGAAATTATGGGTGCAACGAATCCAAAGGAGGCGGCACAGGGCACGATCAGGTCTGACTTTGCCACAAGTGTTGAGCATAATATTGTCCATGGTTCAGACTCAAAAGAATCTGCTGCTTACGAGATACCCTTTTTCTTTTCTTCCCTTGATATATTCTAAGGTGCTCTTTCGTTACATGACACCCATAAACTTCTCCGCATTGTTCAAAGGATATGTGTGAGCAAAAACTCTGGTATCCCTGTATATCCTCTTATTTACTGCATCTATATTGACTTTCAATCTTCAAAAAAAGTATATTTATAAATAGGATGTTTGAGAAATTTACAGAACGTGGACGAAAGGTAATTATCTACGCAAAGGAAGAAGCTGAAAAACGTCAAAATGACTACCTCGGCACAGAACATCTTCTGCTTGCTGTTTTAAAGGAAGATGACGGCCTCCCCGTAGCGATACTCAAACGGATGGGCATAACCCCTGAGGAAATTCGTCTTGAGATAGAGCGGAACCTCCCTCAAGGGACAAACATCATGACCTTCGGTGACATACCTTTCACTCCTCGCGCAAAAAAAGTTCTTGAACTCGCTGTTGAAGAGGCACGGCTTCTCGGTCACAACTACATCGGGAGTGAGCATATTCTTCTTGGTTTAATCAGGGAAGAAGAAGGGATAGGAGGAAAGATACTTCGAAATCTCGGGGCTAACCTCCTCGGCGCGCGGCAGCTCACGATCAACTTCTCAATCAGAGCACATACCTCCACAAAAGAGAAAAGAAGCACTACACCGGCGCTCGATGAGTTCGGAAGAGACCTGACGCACCTGGCAAAAGAAGGAAAGCTCGATCCGGTCATCAGCAGGGAGGATGAGATCGAACGCCTCATACAGATACTGGGGAGAAGGATTAAAAACAACCCGGTCATTATCGGCGAGCCGGGTGTCGGGAAGACCGCAATCGTTGAAGGACTTGCACAAAAAATTATATCGGGGGATATTCCCGATAGCCTGATCGGGAAACGGATTGTTTCTCTGGATCTCGGGGCGCTCATTGCAGGGACAAAATATAGGGGTCAATTCGAGGAGAGGCTCAAGATTGTTATGAAAGAGATCATACAGTCAGATAGTGTCATTCTCTTCATTGATGAACTTCATACTCTTATTGGTGCCGGGGCTGCGGAAGGATCTGTAGATGCATCGAGCATGTTGAAGCCCGCTCTTTCACGGGGTGAGATACAATGTATAGGTGCAACGACACCCGACGAGTACAGGAAATATATTGAGAAAGACGGTGCCCTGGAACGGCGCTTTCAGCCAATCACCATTCAGCCGCCGAGCATTGAAAATACCATCAATATCCTTAAGGGACTCAAGTCACGATACGAGTCGTTCCATAAAGTAAGGATAAATGATGCTGCAATAGATGTCGCTGCACGTTTATCCGACCGGTACATCTCTGATCGATACCTCCCTGATAAGGCAATAGATGTAATTGATGAAACAGGTTCGAGAATTAAACTGAAACGATATACCCCGCCACAGGAATTGAAGGATCTTGAAAATGATATACAAAAGTTCGCACGGGAAAAAAATTTATACATTAAGCTCCATGATCTTGAAAAGGCCTCTTCAGTGCGTCTCGAAGAAGAGAGGCTCAAACGTCTCCATGAACAAATGCATAAACAATGGATAGATAATCTCAATAAGGAACTCCCTTCCATTCGGGAGGGGGACATTGAGTATACCGTATCGAAAATGACGGGGATACCGCTTTCTAAACTTGAGGAGAAAGAATCAGAGAAACTCATAAAGATGGAGTCATCCCTCCACAGAAGGATCATTGCCCAGGAGGAAGCTCTCAAGGCAGTTTCGAAAGCCATTCGGCGGTCACGGGCAGGTCTTAAGTCCAGTAAGAAACCTATCGGTTCTTTCTTTTTCCTCGGGCCGACAGGTGTTGGGAAGACAGAACTTGCTAAGGCCTTAGCCTGGTTTATGTTCGACGACGAGTCTTCCCTCGTGAAACTGGACATGTCAGAATATATGGAACGTTTCAACGTATCCAGGCTTACCGGAGCTCCCCCAGGTTATGTTGGATACGAAGAGGGGGGACAGCTGACTGAAAAAATCAGGAAGAAACCATATGCAGTCATCCTCTTTGACGAGATAGAAAAGGCACATCCTGATGTTTTCAATATCCTCCTGCAGGTTCTCGATGAAGGAGTACTTACTGACAATTTCGGGAGAAAAGTAGATTTTCGGAATACGGTCATTATTATGACGTCGAACCTTGGAGCCCGATTAATTGAGAAGGCTACACCGCTTGGGTTCCAGAGCAGCTCGCCTGAGACAACATATGAGAAGATAAAGGAAAACGTTCTTAACGAGCTGAAAAAAACATTCAATCCCGAATTTTTAAATCGTGTTGATGAGATTGTAGTCTTCCACCCACTTTCAAAAGATCATCTCTTATCCATCATCGATCTCCTCATAGAAGAGACAAACCTCATGCTCCTTGAACAGGATCTCGTCATAACAGTCTCACAAGAAGTAAAAGAATGGATCATTAGAAAATATTATCAGCCTATATATGGTGCAAGGCCAATGAGAAGGGCGGTACAGAAAGAAATACAGGACCTGCTTTCCGAAGAAATCCTGAAGGGAAAATTCAAAGGGTCCAATAAAATAAAGGTTATTTTAGAAGGCGACTCCCCAGCTTTTGTAGATGTCGAGGATAAGGTTCCCCTCCTCTCGAGTACTAACTAAGCAAACGGCCAAATTGTTATATAATACTGCGCCAAGAGCGTGCACCACATGTTCATAACAGGAAAACATTCAGAAGGTGAAAAGTAAAGCAATTATTCTTGTCATTCTTTTCATTATCGGAATCGCTATTGCTTTCCTGATGTTGCAGGAACGTACCGATAGCCCGGGAATCATAACCGTTGGGAGTGTTGCTCCTGATATTGATCTCATCGATAGCAACCAAAACACACTCAAACTCTCCGAACTTAAGGGATCAGTTGTATTTATAAACTTTTGGTCCACATGGTGCGATCCGTGCATAGAAGAATTACCTTCGATCGAGACACTCTTCAGGCACTTCTCAAATAACCCCCGCTTTCAGGTCATAACTGTCATCTTCAAAGACGATGGACAGAAGGCGCTCAGGTATATGAAGGAAAATGGCTATACCTTCCCGGTCTACTTCAATCCTGATGGCTCGGCTGCGAAAAAATTCAGAATTACCGGCGTACCGGAGACGTTCATCATAGACAAGCAGGGTGTCTTAAGGGACAAGATAATAGGGCCTGAACAGTGGGATTCGCCGGTTATGTTAGAAACGCTCAATAATCTTCTTAACGAACAATAGCGTGGGACAGGTCAGACACCCTGATCCAGCTCTCCTCTTCATAGGAACCCTCTACTGTAATAAGAGCGCAGAACATCATGCATATGAGCTCCTCGAAAAAAACTTCGGGGAAATTTTACTGACAAGTCCTGCCACGCCCTGGGACCATTCGACATATTACCAGGATGAGATCGGTTATCCGTTATTGAGACAATTTCATTTCTTCAAAACCCTCATCGATCCGGCCCGGCTTGCGGATATAAAATTAAAAACAAATGGTATTGAAGATATACTCTCGCTCGGGGGCAAAAGGCGCATCAACCTTGACCCAGGGTACCTGACCCTGTATAACATTGTTCTGGCTTCTACAAAAAATTATTCACATCGCATCTATTTAGGCAAAGGGATATTCGGTGAAGTAACGCTCATCTACAAGGGTGAGACATACCATCCCCACCTTTTTACTTACCGGGATTATCAGGATAAAATGTGGATCGAACTTTTTGTGAATGCAAGAGAAATGCTGAAAAAAATGTTACGTTGATTCACAACAGTCTTCTGTCCCTGAACTTCCGGTCTCTTGAAATTGTTAGAGATTGCTTCGTCGCAGAAATTGCTCCCCGCAATGACAGACGACGGGTTTTTCAACAGGCTGTCAAGTGACCCCATGTTTTTGTTCCTCTATGTCCGGGAATAGATAATACTGTCCTTTTGAAATTCTTCAATAATTTCATCGGTCAGAGATGGACGAATTGTTGGCAATATTTGGATAAAAGTATCTGTGGTTACCCGATAATCTTGCCTGCTGGCATATTCCTGTTCAAAAGCGAATTGAGCTACCTGTTGAAAGAGGTATTCAATATCCGCAGGGGTAAATCGGGATGTCATCCTGACAATGAGATTCAGGTCGATTTCTTCCGTATTGAGTTTGGACAGGTAATTTTCCAGGACAGTTCTTCTTCCATCTTCATCCAGACCACCAACCGGTATGATGCAATCGAACCGTCCCGGACGAAGCAGCGCGGCATCCAGCTGACGGATATAGTTGGTGGCACACACTGGGTCTAATGCCTCTCTGCGACGAACAACCCGAAAGAGAAATAATATTTTTGTCCGAAGTTCTAGTATCAGAAATTAAACTTCATAAGGAATTGTGTTCCTCTCGCGTCTGAATTCTGATTCCTGTTACGGGTTTTTTGGTTGTTGCTTATCCTGCTTCTTTTTTGTCTCTTGTTCATGTTTTTTTATCTTCTGTTTCTGCATCTTGTTCTTATCCTTCTTGCCGCCTTTGTCTCCCATTGTATGTATCCTTTCTTGTTGTCAGTCAACTTCTCGCCTTTAGGCGCTCTCTTATGTCGCCAGTTTTGTTTTGCATATCTCGTTTGTACTGAAGGACAACCAGTATTTAAATAGTTTCTGCAAATCTCCAAAAATCTTATCATACTTGCTTCTTTTTTACAGTTCTTTTTTTTACACGGCTGAGATATTGAACACAAAGAAACGTGGAATTTTATACTTAGAGAAAATATGATATGAAATGATATCTACCCCGGGCAATCCGTAGGATTGTGTTATCCCAGGCCTGCTACATTAAACCATCATAGCTACTTTTTTGACCAGTTATTGAGAGCGGCCTCCCGGCAAGTAGATCTCTTGACCTTCATTTACAGAAATTGTACAGGCACTAAGCCTACCTGTCTCAGGACATTGGTGGGCCTTGATTACTATATTATCATCCACTTCCAGCACAATGTTCAGCCTGTTAGCCAAATAATTCAATGCCATTCCATAAATAATGGTATCGTCGCCGACTGTAATTGCGTTCCCTGCATCGTCAATTGAAGTGATTACTCCGCTCACTGTCACATTGCAATCTCGTGCCCAAACAGCCTGTGCCGCAACTAGACTGAGAACTATTGCTATAAGAATAATCATTTTATTGACAGAAATTTTCATCTGAACCTCCTCTAATTGAAATTTATTTACAGATGTATATCTTCATTTAACTATCACTTGATCTCGATATAACCTTTTTTATGCCTTTTTATCCGTTACGTCACCTCCTTTCATATCGATTTAAATATCTGTGTTCACTCCTTCTTTAAAGTGATGCTGCTGCCTTGGGGGGACAGGCAGCAGCCCACAAGGGAGGAATTTATAGAATCGATCTACAGCAAATGATATGCCAGAAGGAGTTATGTTAATTAACTCTCTGATATTTAAAGGAAAATATTAGCTGGTACTTTAGAGGGCTGTTTTAAGGGGACCCTTCTTGTATGGATTATCATACATGCAGGTCTGAGAAAATCGGGAGACATGGGTTGAATATAAAAATTTCGGTGACAAATCAGTGGCTTGTACTTGAGATGGTTATGTATAGAATCCCATACACCAGATCTAATAACAATTTTAATCTTTAAATTCTTCCGGTTTGTGAGAGATTTTAATCTGTCTTGTATACCGTTAGGTTACAGTAATACCAAATTATCCCTATGTATGGCCTCGTCTGAATATTTATAGCCGAGGAGCTTTTCAATCTCTGTCGTCCTCTTCCCTTTTATCCTGTCTATCTCGGAAGAGGAGTAATTCACGAGCCCCTTTGCAATGCGGTTTCCCTCAGAATCGATGCAGTAAACCGCATCGCCTGTTTCAAAATTACCTTCGACAGTAAGGATACCGGACGGGAGCAAACTTTTACCTCCCTGTGTGAGGGCATTTACCGCACCATCGTCTATTACTACGGAACCCTTTGACCGGCTCCCGTAGGCTATCCAACCTTTTCTGGATGAAAGCTTTTCTCTTTTGGGCTGAAAGACAGTCCCCTGATGCTTCCCTTCAATGTGTGCTTTCAGGAGTCCTCTTTTTCTCCCACTGAGGATATGAACCATAATGCCGTTATTGACGGCTCTCTGTGCAGCAAGTAACTTTGAGTACATTCCTCCGGTACCAACAACGCTTCCGGCACTTCCTGCTCTGCTTATCAGTTCCGGTGTTATTTCCTCGACTATTCTCATAAGCTCTGCGCGCTCATTTTTTTTAGGGTCTTCTGTGTATAGGCCGTCAACATCCGACAAAATGACAAGCCTCTCTGCCTCAATGAGACTTGCAACGAGCGAAGCAAGAAAATCATTGTCACCAAAACGTATCTCATCAGTTGAAACCGTATCGTTCTCGTTTATTATCGGGATTATATGATACGAAAGGAGCGTGAGGAGAGTATTTTTGGAATTAATGTATTTTTTCCTGTCATCAAACACATCTCTTGTAAGTAGCACTTGAGCAACTTTCTTGCCATATTCTCCAAAACTCTTCTCATATGCCCACATAAGACTACTCTGGCCGACGGCTGCTGCGGCCTGTTTGAGTTTTATTGTCTTTGGCCTTTCCTTTAAACCGAGTTTCCTCATACCGGCTGCTATCGCACCCGAGGAAACAAGCACAAGATCGTACCCTCTGTCATGAAGCTCTGCCATATCAGCTGCGATTGATAAGATTCTCTTTGTATCTAAACCGTCATTGCCTGAAGCGAGTATATTGCTCCCAATTTTTACCACAAGTCTTTTCACTGACAAATATCCCTTTCCATCTTTTCGGTGTCGCTATCATGTAAGGTTTTATTCATGTTATAGTTCCTTATCTGAAAGCTCCTCATAAAGAAATACGGACAAACCATGCAGGGCTGCGGAGCGTTATGCTGTTGCTTAGTCAACAAGTCCTTGTTTAACAGCATAGTAAATAATCTCAGCATTGTTCTTCATCTTCATTTTTTCTAAAATACGACTTCTGTACGTACTTATCGTCTGCACGCTTAAGGACAATTCATCTGCAATTTCTTTAACTGACTTCCCTGAAGCAATCATGGACATGACCTGGTATTCACGGTCGGAAAGCAACTCATGCCGCGGCTTCTCATGATCCATATCGAGATCAAAGGCCAATTTTTCAGCAAGGGAGGAACTGATATATTTTTTCCCCTGAGATATCTTTCTGATAGCAGCGATCAGTTCATCTGTGGCACTCCCTTTTGTTAAGTATCCGTCAGCGCCACTCTTAAGCGTTCTCACTGCGTATTGCTCTTCAGGATGGACACTTAACATGAGTACCGGCAATTTGGGTTTTTTACTCTTCAGCTGTTTTAGAACATCCAACCCGCTCTTGCCAGGCATAGATATATCTAAAAGAACTACATCGTAGTTCTGAACTGAGACTTTATTCAATACGTCTTGTCCGTTATCAGCCTCACCAGCTACAATCATATCGGAGGTCTCAGAAATAATTTGTTTTAAGCCTTCCCGTACAACAGCGTGATCATCTGCAATCAAAATCTTTATCATAAAACTCCTCCTCCTGTATTATAAGGGATACATACCGTCACAGTAGTCCCTTTTTGGGGGATGCCAACGATTGCCACCTTGCCGTTAAAAAGATTAACGCGCTCTCGGATTCCCATAATGCCGAAAGACCCGGGATGAGAAACCTGTTCCGGTGTAATACCTCTGCCGTTATCGCTCACTTCAAGTTTTATCTCATAATCCTTCTTGTGCAGCATTACTTTCACATGAGAGGCATCTGCGTGGCGAACAATGTTTGTCAGAGTCTCCTGAAAAATGCGGAATATCACTGTTGACATATCTTGATTCGTAACAAAATCCTCCGGGTCTAAAGAGACCTCGCAGGGAATTCCTGTTCTCCTCTGAAATTCCTCAGCCTGCCATTCGATAGCAGCCGCAAGCCCCAGATCATCCAGTAATCCTGGCCGCAACTCTGCTGATATCCTGTGTACAGACTCGCCTGTCTTATCAACAAGTTCAACCATTGACAGGATCTTTTGACGGAGAATCCCTTCATCTACCGGTAATCGATTTTTTATCCAGAACAGATCCATTTTTAGTGCTGTCAACGCTTGACCTAACTCATCGTGAATCTCACGGGCAATATCCATCCGCTCTTTTTCTCTTATGGATTGCAAGTGTGCGGAAAGATTACGCAGCTGTTCCTGTGAGCTTTTCAATTCGTCTTCCGCACTTTTACGTGCGGTGATGTCCCGTCCTACTGCCTGAAATTCAACAACGGTATTTTCCTTATCACATATAGCACGGTTGGTCCATTGTTGCCAACAAACAGTTCCGTCTGGTGTTACAACCCGGTATTCATATGTTATCACCGGATTCTCACAACTCAGTGAAGCTATTTTATGCAGCACGTCATGCTTATCCTCTTCAAGAATAAACGGGATGAAACTCTTCCCGATAATATCCTCACGCTGACATGCAAAATAACGGCAGTAGACATCGTTCACAAAAGTCAGAGATCCGTCGGAAAGAAAGCGGCAGATAAGCTCGGTTTGATCCTCAACAATAGCCCGATATTTCTCTTCGGAATCCCGCAGACGCCGCACTGCTATTGCACGTGATAAAATTTGTCTTAATATCTTAAACTCTAAAGGCTTTAATACATAGTCAAATGCACCGGTCTTCATTGCTTCGACAGCGGTCTGAATTGTTCCTTGCCCTGTTATAATAATACACACAAGCAGTGGCTGCAGGTGCAAAGCAGCCTGTATCATTTCTATACCACTCATTTCAGGCATGACCAAATCGGTGAGGAGCAAATCGAAATCCCGTTCGTGCATGGCCTCAAGTGCCTGTCTCCCTGATGTAAACCCGGCAACCTCGTACCCCCACCCTGAAAGGAGATCGCATAAAGGTTTCATTGTCTCTATTTCATCATCGACAATGAGGAGACTTGCCGTCTTATGGTTACTCATGCATTCGTTCCTTTTTCAACCATAAGAGCGTATGGAAACAGTTCAGCGGAGACAGACAAAAAAACAGACCATGATATGTCATGGTCTCATTATAACAAATTGGAGACTACATGCTCTAAGACCGCAGCCCCTCACAGTGCAGGCTTTCTGATAATGTAGCCGCGGGCTTCAGCCAGCGTTCCCCCTCACCCAGCACCAAAAGCAGGGGATTATGCTCTCCCTCTATTGAAAACAAGCCCTTATGAAAACTTTTTCACTAAGAACTTTCTTATGTCACGTGACATCAGGCTGTTGAAAAAAGTCTTTTTTCTGTCATTGCGAGCGAAGCGCGGCAATCTCGCCTTTAATAACATCAATGGGTTAGAGATTGCGGAGCTTGCTCAGAGTGAAGCGAGGAATCTCAGAGCTTGCTTCGCTACTGGCAATGATAATTTCTATCGGCAGATATGGAATCCAGGATAATAATTGAAATTTCATGCTGATTTTGATATAGTTTGTCATTTAAGAAATGGAAGACAAAGAAAAACGATCAGTGCTTGAGGCATTACTTTTCCTCTCAGGGGAAATTATACCTTGTTCCTCCCTGAAGGACGTACTGGGGTTTCCTGAATCTGAAATCAAGAGACTCATGGAACAACTCGTCTCCGAGTATAAAGAACGAAATTCAGGGTTGCTCATCATTGAGATTGCAAACGGCTATCAAATGGTTACAAACCCACTCAATGCTGAGTGGATTATGAAGTTCAAGAAAATGCATATGTCGAGTAAACTATCAATGCCGGCCCTCGAGACCCTCGCAATCATAGCATATAAACAACCAATCATAAAGGCTGAAATTGAACAAATCCGGGGAGTTAATTCTGACAGCGCTGTCAAGACCCTTCTCGAGAAGAGACTCATCAAGATAATGGGTCGCAAGGAGGTGCCCGGAAGACCTTTTCTTTACGGCACAACAAGGGAATTTTTGCAGTATTTTGGATTGAAAGACCTTACCGAGTTACCAACACTTAAAGACCTTACAAGGGAACAAGCAGCTTGATGCCCGGAGTGTTTTTTAAAAGGTTACTTCTGTCGTTCACCGTCTTTACGGTTATTATGTTCTTTGCCGACAGTGGATATACCGATACAACATATATCATTCAAAAGGGCGATAATCCTGCTACAATAGCAAAAAAATTTAACGTTACGGTACAGAGTATCCTTTCAATCAATAATCTCAACCCTAAAAAACTCATGCCAGGCACAGAGATAATCATTCCTTCTACTGAAATGAGGCCTCTTGACACAGAAAACCTCAAACTGAAATCTTATTCAACGCGTGCGGGAGATAGTGCAGGCAAGGAGGATAACCCTGATGACACCATAATACACAGAGTAAAAAAGGGGGAGACCTTATCCTTTCTCTCAAAAAAATATTCTGTCCCTGTTCATGCACTGCAAGAGATGAATAACCTCACGTCAACAAAACTGCTTGCTGGTCAAACTCTCCTGGTTAAACAGGCACAGCAAAGAACTTACACGGTCAAGAAGGGTGACAGCTTATGGAAAATCGCTCGAAAGTTTCGTCGTAATCTTGACGGACTATCTGAAATAAATGAACTCAAGACAGACATTCTCAAACCAGGCCAAATAATTGTATTACACAACCAGGAAGAACCTGAACATTTCAACAATCATGGTGTAGACGATCAGCAGAAAAAAATCGAGGACGGTATAGATGCTATGTCAGAATCTACCGATGAATACACGCTGAAAGAAAAGCTTATCATCTTAGCAAAAAAATTCATTGACATCCCTTATAAATTTGGAGGAAGCAGCTTTCTCGGTATAGACTGTTCAGCGTTTGTGCAAGAGGTTTTCAGATTGATCGGGATAGATCTTCCGCGCTCTGCACGCGAACAATTTTCGCATGGAGACCCTGTAGATAAAGAAAAACTCTCTGCCGGTGATCTTGTTTTTTTCAGGACTTATGCCCCGTTTCCCTCACATGTTGGGATTTATCTCGGCAACAATGAATTTATCCATACGTCGGCGAAGCTCAGGAAGGTCACCATCGATAGCCTTTCAACCCCTTATTATCTCAAAAGATTTATCGGTGCAAAAAGACTGATAGAAGAGGCTGAAATAGAGGGTGAGCTTCAGGATAAAAGTTAACCTTCATACATAACCTTACCCATACCTGAGACATCGTAGCCACCGAGGTTTGTCACCATGTCCCTGAATTCAGTGTCCTCTCTGATAATAGCAAGAAGGTGCCGGAGCATCTCCGTCTCTATAAAACTTCGCGGGATTGCGAGGTCATATCGTTCTTTTGCAACAGGGATAAAATCGAGGTCCAGTGCCTTTGCCGATGCAAGGATGGCAAGACCGGTATCCGCAATCCCTGTAAGTACAGCGGATGCAACTCCCATGTGTGTATATTCTTCCCGTTCATACCCTCTGATATCCTCGGGAGAAATGTTATATTCTTTCAGGCATTTATCAGTAAGCAGCCGTGTACCAGAGCCCGACTGCCTGTTAACAAAAATAATATCAGGCCTTGTCAAGTCTTCGAATCCCCTGATGCCTTTTGGATTGTTTTTATGTACAAGAAGTCCCTGCTCCCTGTAGACGAGATTGACGAGTACGATCTCCTTATCGGCGAGGAGCCGTTTCACAAACGGTATATTATACTCACCGGTTTCTTCATCGAGAAGATGTGTTCCTGATATGTGTGCCTCGCCTTTTTTCAGTGCCATCAAGCCACCCATCGAGCCGACATGTGCTGACGAAAGAGAAAATCGCGGATAGCGTTTCTTGAGGACATTAGCAAGCAGATCAAGGGTATTATCATGGCTCCCGATACAGACTATCGTATTTTCAATATCACCTGCGGATCGCATGAGTTCAACATCAATCTCTGTTCCCGCGCCGATACCTTCAGACATAGCAGGTATCCGAACAAAGCCGTCAGCCCGCACAAGAGACATGAGGACGCCTGCACCCCTGCTGACAGGAGTGGCGATAAACTGGTCACCGACCTTCCCAACCTTTATCCTGACAAATTCCTCGTGACCGGGTGCAGATGCAATCTGCCGTGAAATTTTCGCTCTTATAATCTCAGGTGGGGCAATATCGATCCCTTGCCATTGATAAATAAGAGGCCTGGCAAACAGACAAAAAGTTAGATACGCAGACACAGGATAACCTGGTATACCGAGAACGGGTCTCCCTTTTATCCAACCAAGCATCACAGGCTTCCCCGGCTTTATGTTCACACCATGCAGTATGACATCGCCGAGATCACGTATAGCCTGTACCGTGAAATCCTCTGATCCCGCAGAGGCACCGGCATTTATTATGAGTAAATCTCCCATGCTCAGGGAATCCAGTATGGCCTGTTTCAAAACTTCGATATTATCCGGGACGATATGGTATCTGACCGGCATTCCTCCCCATTCGGTAACAAGGCCACCGAGAATCCTGGAGTTGTATTCAATAATATCCCCCCTGTGCAATACTGTCCCCGGCTCCACAATCTCGGTCCCTGTTGGGATGATAACCACCCTGGGTCTTCTTCTGACCATGACATCTACATGCCCGCTTGCAAGCATTGCTCCTACATCAACCGGCCGTATCCTGTGATTTTCAGGAAGAATCAATTCGGTCGCTACAATATCATCACCGATCACCCTGACGTTCTGCCATGGTGTCACAGGCGCTGTAATTTCAATATATTCATTAATCCCCCCCCGCCCCACTTTAGTAAAGGGGGGATTTGTCTTGCTGCTGACTATGTTCACATCTTCTATCATGACAACAGCATTAAACCCCTCCGGGATCGGGTCTCCCGTATCAACAGATAGAGCCTGTTCCCCTATCCTGAGCATCTTCGGTGTTCTCTCTGATGAGCCAAACGTATCTGTAAACCTTACAGCATAACCATCCATTGCAGATGCATGATAAAACGGGGAAGATATGTATGCAGAAACTGCTTCTGAGGTTATCCTGCCAAGGGATTCTATGACCTTGATTTTTTCTCCTGACAGCGGGCTTAGAGCCCCTTCAGCGTTAAGTCTTTCAGTCCACTTTGTCAGCGCTTCGTGGAGAGGTACACTTTCGAGATAGAAATTCCGGTGCTGTTTCACTTGTTTAATAATTCTTTGATTTTTCTCTTCAATTCTTCCATGTCCGACGATTTCACGATGTATGCTTCAGAAGCCCAGACCGCAAAATCGTCCCGGTAATCATATGCTGTAGACATAATGATAGGCACTTTAGGGTCTTTTTCCTTCATCTGCCTGAGGAGACGAATACCGTCAATATCCGGCAACAGGATGTCAAGTGTCACGATGTCAGGATTCTCGCTGTTAAAAAGTTCAATTGCTTCCTGTCCGTTCGATGCTATGACAACGTCATAGCCTTCCTCTTCAAATTCTTCCTTGTAAAGCCTCTGGATATGTAAATCATCATCAACAACGAGAATTTTCATATGAAACCCCCTTTTTATTATACTGTTCTGTTTATTTCATTCACCGGAATAAATAATCTAAATGTTGTCCCTTTACCCGGACTACTCTTTACCTCAATACGTCCATTATGCTCCTCAATAATCCTGTGGGTTATAGAAAGCCCGAGTCCCGTACCAACCTTTTTTGTCGTGAAGAACGGGTCAAAAATAAACGGCATGTTGTCATCAGTTATGCCTTCCCCTGTATCGGTTATTTCAATAACCGCTGCATTGTTTTGCACATATGTCTTAATTGAAATCGTGCCATCGCTTCCGATAGCATGGACGGCGTTTGTCAGGATGTTCAGCAGGGCTTCTTTCATTCTGCCCGGATCAACATATAACTCAATGGGACCGCCACTTTCCCGGACAATGGTAATACCCCGTTCTTCAATATCAGATTGTACAAGTGAGATAATATCATCTATAAGTCTCTCAGAAGTAATTGATTCTTTTACTATCCTCATCTCTTTGACAAAACCAAGTATCTCGTTCAGTATTCCCTCAAGTCGCCCCACTTCTTTCGTTATAATATCTGCATATTCCTTCAGATTTCCGCTCAGTTTTTTTTCGAGCCTTTTTGCAAAACCACCAACAGAGATGAGGGGGTTCCGGATCTCATGGGCCACTTTTGCTGCCACTTCACCGAGTGCAGCCATTCGCTCTGTCATGACAAGCCTCTCTTGAAGCCGGTTCAGTTCTGATATGTCCCTGAGCACGTGCACGGTACCAATCAGTTCATGTTTCATATTAAATATCGGGGAACTTGAACTAATGAATGTCCCTCCAAGGTAAGGTTCCTCAATCTCTATCACATGTTCCTTTTTTGACTCGAGCGTCCTGTGATGAGGGCATTCCTCCCATGGTCCGTTTTTTCCATGAAATATCTTGTAGCACTTTTCACCTATTATTTCTTCAGGTCGTTTTCCTAAACGCTTACAAACAGACTCATTGATATTTTTTACGACATAATCAGTATTGATTAAAAAAACCATGTCCGGTATTGAATCAAAAATATTTGCAAGCTCCTTCTCTGCAACAGCAAGCTGTTCATAGAGTCTTGCACTTTCTATTGCCGTTGCGACCTGGTTTGCAAAGGCCGCCAAAAACCTCATATCCTCATCACTAATCGGTTTCTTGTTGTAATAGTTATCTACCCAGAGCACGCCTTTGACCGTATCACGCGATATGAGGGGAACAACAGCGTAGGCTTCGGTTCCTAACTGTTGCGTAAGGATAATATCCGACAATGGTTCCTTATTGATATCACTGACATTGAAAAATTTCTTTTCTTTGACCGTCTTCGTCAATATCGTTTCTTCATTCAACGGTATTCTCATACCCGTGCTCAGCTTGTCGAAGAATGAATCCTTTCTTAAAGGGCCTGCCTCGACCTCACGTATCATATCTGTGAGTGACTTTTTTTCCATGGAAAGCCTTTCCCATATCTCGCCGGCTTCTCCAGGGCTCGAGGGTCCTACACCCATAGCCCCTTTTAAAACATTTTCCGTCTCATCAAGAAGGAAAAGGATTGCCCGGTTAAAACCGAGGCCATCGCTCATCGTGACAGCTGTGAGAACCATTCTCAATAATCTGTCCAGCTCGAGCGTTCCTCTCATTGCAGAGCTGATAAAAAAAAGTCTGTTAAGCTCCTGGTTTCTCCTCACCAACTCTTTCTCAACACGCTTTTTATCTGAAATATCTCTTGATATACAACTAATACCAATCACTTCTCCCTTTGCATTTTTGATCGGAGAGAGTGTCAGGCTCACAGTTATAATCGAACCGTCTTTTTTCTTCCTGAACGTCTCGATGTCCCTCAGGACTTCACCCTGCTGAATCCTTTCGATCATTTCACGTTCGGGCTCCACAAGAAACTCCGGGACAAACGGAAAGAATTTCCCGAGAGCGTCTTCCTTAGTAAATCCATATATCCTCTCGGCACCCGTGTTCCATGACGTGATCATACCACCCAGGTCTGAAGTAACGATTGCATCAGCCGAATTATCAATAAATCCTTCAAGATACTCCTTTGTCTCGGTGACCTTATACTGAAAACGCATTCTTTCTGTAACATCCTGCATGAATACAACACATCCCGTAATTGAGCCGATTTCATCCTTAATCGGATAAGCTGCGAGCTCAGCATATTTTGTTACATCTCCCTGGGTCTCCTTCTGTATCTCAACGGTCATTTCACCTTTCTCGAATGTCATGGATGCTGCACAATGGGGGCATATTTCCGTACTGTCGTGAAAGACTTCCTTGCAGTCTTTTTCAATGAGATCCGCCGCAGGCCTGTCTGTCCATTGTTCCATAGCTTTATTCATGGCAAGTATTTTGTAATTTCTGTCGAGCATAATAATACCTTCATAAACATGTTCGAAGATCGTTTCTGCAATTTTCTGTTTATCCGACAGATCCATGCTGAATCCCTTTTCGGAGGCTCTTCCTTTTTGCAGCAACTTTATATAATGCAATATATTTTTTTGCCGAGTTCACCCATGAGAAATCCATCTTCATACAATTCGTAACCATTGCCTTCATTTTATCTGAATCGGTATAAACACAAAGGGCCCGCTTCACGGCATCCTGCATTGCAGTAGGGGTGTAATCAGAGAAGAGAAACCCGGTACCGCGTGAGGTGAGTGGCTCATAATCATGTATGGTATCCGATAGCCCGCCGGTTTTCCTTGCTATGGGGATACTCCCATAACGCATGGCGATGAGCTGACCCAGGCCACACGGTTCATATCTTGACGGCATAAGAAAAAAATCTGATCCGGCATAAATCTTGTGAGCCCGTGATTCTTCAAATCCTATAGTAACAGAGACCTTTCCTTTGTACTTTCTCGCCATTTTTACGAGGGTTTTGTGGTATATTTCCTCACCTTTTCCTAAAAAAGCAAGCTTTATGCCAAAAGATACGAGTTCACCTATTGACTGACTTACAAGATCCAATCCCTTTTGAGCCGAGAGTCTCCCGACCATACCTATGAGTGGTGTATCTTGTTTGTCTCCGTCTGCTCGTCCAAATAACAAATTCATGAGTTCCCTCTTGCATGCGGCCTTCCCTGAGAGGTCATAAGAGCTGTAGCGACTATGAATGGCTTTATCACTTGATGGATCCCATGTTTCAAGGTCTATACCGTTCAATACGCTATAGAGGTCACGCACCCGTTGTCTCAAAACACCGTCAAGCCCGAAACCGTACTCTTCACTGAGTATCTCTTTTGCATAGGCATGACTTACGGTGTTGAGGATGTCTGCTGAAAGAATGCCTGCCTTAAGGAAATTTACCTGTCCATAGAATTCTATACCGCCTGGGGTAAAGAGATTCCAACTGAGCCCTGTAAGAGGCATCTGTGATGACGGAAAGATCCCCTGGTAACCAAGGTTATGTATGGTGAATAATGCTGCTGTGTTTTTGAAAAACCTGTCAGTTTTATACAGTGTTTTCAGGTAAAGCGGCACAAGACCTGTCTGCCAGTCATGACAGTGGATTATATCCGGTTTGAATTTTAGCGGCTTACAAGCCTCAAGTATTCCCCTGGAAAAAAATATAAACCGCGAAGCATTGTCCTGATAATCCCCGTCCGGTGTTCCGTAGAGTTCGGGGCGATCATAGAATTCATCACATGCTATGAAAAACGTTGAGAACCGGTCAGTGAAAATCCTCCCTTCTTTCAGCGTGCTTCCGACAGGAACTTCAATAGTAATGCCTGTATCCTTGAGTACGTGCTGTCCTTCCCTGACCTTTCTATAGAGCGGCAAGATAGTATGCACTTCCTCACCCATTTTCAGGTATTCTTTCATGAGAGCGCCGGCAACATCTGCAAGACCACCAGTTTTGACATACGGCTGAGCCTCCGGCGAGGCTAAAAGTATCTTCATATCTTCGCCTCTCTCATAAACTTTGCAGACTCTTCAGGAGGCGTCGGATTAATAAAGAAGCCTGATCCCCACTCAAAACCCGCAATCTTTGTAAGCTTAGGAATAATTTCGATATGCCAGTGGTAGTATTCATTTATTTCATCCTGAAATGGAGAAGTATGTATCATGAAATTATACGGGGGGACCTCAAGAATTTTGTCTATCTGCCTTAGTATCACCTGGAGTATCTCTGCGAGCGAAGAGAAATTTTTATTTGGCGGCTGAAAATTCGACTCGTGTTTCTTCGGCAGTATCCATGTCTCAAAAGGTGCCCTCGGTGCAAAAGGGGCGAGTGCAATGTACTGTGGATTCTCATATATAACCCTCTTTTGAGATTCACGTTCCTGATTAATAACGTCACAGAATATGCAGCGCTCCTTTAATTCGTAATAATGCTTTGCAGAATCTGTCTCTTCTTTAACGAGACTGGGAATAATGGGAAGTGCTATTAACTGTGTATGTGAATGTTCGAGGGAGGCACCTGCTGCATCTCCTTCATTTTTGAATATTAAAACGTATTTGAACCGACGGTCCTTTCTGAGATCAGTGAGCCTGAGATAATAAGCCCAGAGTACATCTTCAAGTGCTTTTAATGTCACTGTTGACAGAGAAAGCATATGATCCGGGGTCTCGACAATAACTTCATGAGCTCCTATTCCATTCATCATATCGAATATCCCTACCCCGGCTTTATTGAGATCCCCGCCTACCTGAAGGGCCGGAAACTTATTGGGCATAACCCGCAATGTCCATCCCGGTGAGTTTGGACCGGTACCGGGTGGTCTGAACGCCATGATCTCCTCCGGAGTCGTATATTCGTTGCCGGGACAGAAAGGACAAAACCCCCCCCTTTTTCTTTGAGAAGGCGAGATGAAATCTGTAGGCCTCTTGCCTCTTTCTACAGAAATGATAACCCAACGACCTGATATAGGATCTTTTCTCAGTTCAGACATATTCCTCCACTTTCTCTATAAAATTTATAGGAAAAAGATTTAAAAACAAAGATATATCAAAATTTCGGCTCGCTGCTGCATCAGTATTCTAAATTTTGTAATATTATATCACAATAGGATATAATCACCCATGAAACCTACGTTTATACACAATCTTGTCAATAGCCCTTTTGAAGATCCAACACTTTTTGTCAGAATAATGCACGAAAAAAGGGCACTTTTATTCGATATCGGTAATATCAGCAAGCTCCAGCCAGGTGACCTCCAGAAAATAACGGATGTCTTTATAACACATACGCACATAGATCACTTCATCGGATTTGATACCCTTGTGAGGGCAATTTTAAGGAGGGATACCCCGCTCCGGGTTTATGGCCCTCCAAACATCACCGAATGTATTGAGGGAAAGCTCAGGGGGTATACGTGGAATCTCATCAAGGAATATCCGATCAAAATAGACGTATGCTCTATCAGCAATAACAAGAAAAGCGTCTCAAGTTTTCTTGCAGAAAATAACTTTCAACGGATAGACAAGGAAAGTACACCATTCGATGATATCATATTAAAAGACCCCCTCTTCACCATAAGAGCTATCCAGCTTGATCATCAGACACCCTGCCTTGCTTTTTCAATCGGCGAGGAATTTCACATAAATATTAATAAGGCATCCCTCGAAGCAAAGGGCCTTCCTGTAGGACCATGGCTGTCAGATTTGAAAAAAGCTATCAGGGAGTGCAGTCCGGCTGATACTTATTTTGTCATATCCCATAAGCGATATTCGCTTGAAGAGTTGCGGGATGTCGCACAGATAACAAAAGGACAGAAAATCTCTTATGTAACCGACATAGCAATGCATGATAACAACATCAAGAAAATTATTGAATTTGTCCGTAACTCAGACACGCTCTACTGCGAGGCATATTTTCTTGAGGAAGACAGGGAGAGAGCATTAGAGCGGTTTCATCTTACTGCCAAGGTAACCGGAATGATCGCACGAAAAGCACGCGTGAAACGTCTCGTTGCCATGCACTTTTCGCCGAAATACCGCCGTTACCGGGAGACACCTGGAGACGAAGCAATGAAAGAATTCAGCTCCTCGTCTTCCTGAAAAGCAATACTGTATTGACTCCGCCGAACCCGAATGAATGGGAGAGTGCATTGGTAACGGGATACTTTCTCATCTCAGTCACATAATCAAGGTCGCACGCAGGATCCTTTTGCGTGAGATTTATCGTGGGGGTGATAACACCCTCGTTCATAGTCAGCAATGTAAAAGCCGCCTCAAGGGAGCCTGACGCAGCAAGCATATGTCCTGTCATTGATTTCACAGATGTTATGGGGATATGATATGCTTTTTTTCCACATGACATCTTTATTGCTCTTGTTTCGGCTTCGTCCCCGAGTTTTGTCGCTGTTCCATGCGCATTAATATAATCTATATCCTCCGGTTTGAGACCTGCTTCATCGAGTGCGCTCTTTATTGCCCTTGCCTCACCTTCGGGAGACGGCATTGTTTGATGAAACGCATCCGTTGTATTTCCGTACCCGATTATTTCTCCGTAGACCCTCACCCCCCGCTTTACTGCCTGTTCGTATCCCTCTATGACAATAATACATGCGCCTTCTGAGAGCACGAAACCATCCCTTGTCTTATCAAAGGGTCTGCTCGCTGTTGAATCCGCAATACGGGACAGAGAACCGGACGAACCGTATCCTTCAATACAGATTCTGCAGAGTGGAGCCTCGGTGCCGCCACAAAAGACAGGCCCTTTATATCCTGCTTTAACGAGACGATATGCCTCCCCGATTGCACCTGTTCCTGATGAACATGCATGAGATATACCCAGACAGTATCCTTTTATGCCCAATTTTTGAGCAACATGGGATGAAGCCATACTGATTGTTGTGGCTGGCATAAGATAAGGAGATATCCTGACAGATAGGCGTGATTTTTGTAAGGAAAATTTTTTCTTGATCTCCTTTTCAAGGTAACTTATCCCTCCCCGACTTGATCCGATAATGATTGCTCCCGATGAAACATAGTTCCTTCTTTTTCGTGTATTCAGTTCCGCATCCTCTGAAGCCATCATAGCCGCAGCAACAGCATAATACACAAACGGATCGAGACGGTTTATCTCCTTAGGAGTAAGGTATGCAGTCGCGTCAAAGCCTTTCAGTTCTCCTGCCACCTTCCACTTAACATCAGCAACATCAAATCTTGTTATAGCTGCTATCCCGGATATCCCTGCCTTTGCTGCGTTCCAGGATTCGCGCAGAGAATTCCCGAGAGGGCTTACAGCACCTATGCCAGTAACAGCAACCCTTTCCATTGTCAGCTATAATAGCATACCATCCTTCACTGTGCCCTCCTGATTTATTGTGTTATCCTGGTTATTATGGCAATATAATAGATATACGGAGGATATATATTGGTAGGAGAATTATTGAAGAAAGCTCGTGAAGAATCGGGCAAGGATCTTAAGGAAATCTCGGCTATCCTGAAAATAAGATACGATTATCTTCGTGCAATCGAAGAAGGAGATTTTAAAAATCTCCCCGAAGAGGTTTACATTAAAGGATATATCCGTGAATATGCAGAATTTTTGCATATTGACCCCGAGTCTGCTCTAAGCGCCTATGTGCAGCAGACGGCCCCACCGGAAGATACTTCAGGGGAACTTCCCGTAAAGGTTTCCGGTGATCATAAGAGGCTGAAACTCATGTATGTCCTTATCCCGTTCATCTTGGTCATTTTTGTATTATTACTCTTTGCTATGTTACATTCACCGCAAGAAGAACCAGAGATAGATCAAAATTCCATCGAAACCAGAGAGATCATGCCCCCCCCTATAATCGAGCCGGCTGAAGAAATAACCCAGGTGCCTGTTGAAACAAAAAAAGAGGGCACTTCCCCTCTTCCCGGAACAAGCCAAAAGGTCCTTACTCCTCACGTTGATACTATTAAGGAAACACCTCCTGATAGTGAAAGTGAAAAAAAACCTTCTGTAAAGACTGTCCTCACAGGACATACGCTCAAAGTAGTCACCACTGACACCATATGGCTTCTTATCACAGCCGACAATGCGGATCCGCAAGAGATGACCCTGAAGCCCGGAGAGACAGTCACATTTCAAGCGCAAGAAGGCTTTTCCCTCAAACTGGGCAACGCTGGAGGGGCAAAAATCATATTTAATGGGAAAGAACTTGGGAAACTCGGGGAAAAAGGTCAGGTCGTCAAACTGACCCTTCCGGAGGAAAATTAGATTGTTATATATTCTGTAGCACATGCCATCAGATCAAGATAAAAGGCGTTTCAAGAGGTACAAACATCAATCGGAATTCTGGATTTCCATTGGCGGGAAATCATTAAAGGCAACATCTCTCGATTTTTCTCTCGGGGGGCTCTGCCTTTTCCTCGAAGACAATATATCCATACCCCCCGACTCAAAGGTCGATTTCAAGATCGAAGATCTCAATTTAGACATAGACGGTAAGATAGTATGGTCCCAAGTGGTTGATTCTCATCTCAGAGTTGGGATTGAACGGCTATCAATAACAGGATCTCTTGACCATTATCCTCTGTCTGATATCTTCTTGGACTTGCAAAGGAGCGAAAAAAACGGGATACTCGAGATTAAAAATGGTCCGATATTAAAGAGAGTCTATATTAAAAACGGCGATTTGATCTTTGCAACCTCCAACCTGGAAGAGGACCGCCTGGGAGACATGCTTCTGAGAAATGGCACGATCACCCAAAAGCAATACGATCATTCAGTAAGTGTCATGAAGGAAACAGGAAAACGCCACGGAACGGTTCTCGTTGAACTGAAGTATCTCAAAGCAAACGATCTCATTTTGGCAGTAAGGCACCAGGTTGAAGAGATTATTCTGAGCCTCTTTCATCTGAAACACGCAGAGTTTGTATTTCTCGATGGCCCCCTTCGTCCGCAAGAGGTTATTACGCTTAAACTGAGTGCTGCAAACCTCATCTACAACGGCATCAGGAAGGCATATAACCTTTTGCATATCAATCAGTCCATGCCTCATCAGGATGTGATCCTTTGCTATTCAGCAGACCCGATGGACCTTTTCCAGGATATAAACCTTCATGATACAGATAAAGAAATCCTTTCCCTCATCGACGGCAAGCGCACGATGAAAGAGATATTCTCCCTGTCCCCCATTGACTATTTCCAAACAATGCGGACCCTCTATGCTTTTTTAAGTATACGCATAGTTGACACCAAGAATAAAGCACTAACACAAGATGAACAGTGGGAAGAAATTATAGAGAAACCAGAAGTAGAAACAGATTCTGCTTTCATTAAAAAGGTCGAAGATACCTTTGATAAGCTCACCAGTACCGATTTTTATCGTATACTGGACATTGAAAAGAATGCTACCCGGGAAGAGATCAAAAATGCCTATTACAAGGCCGCAAAGGTTTTCCATCCTGATAGACACTTCTCCTTACCCTCTGAGACTCTAAAAAATAAATTGCATGCCATCTTTTCCCATATAACTGAAGCATACCGGACACTATCCGATCAGAAGCTGCGGAATGATTACAACCAAAGCATTGATATAAAACCAGCGGCGACCGAAAGAAGCAAAGAAGAAATTGCAGGAATAAGGTTCAGTGAAGGCAAGGAGGCTTTGAGGAACGGGTTTTTTACTGATGCAGCAGAGCTTTTTGGACAGGCTGCTTATCTCAATGGTTCTATTCCGGCCTATTATTTTTATATGGGACTGGCATATGAGAGAGCAAAAAAATTCCGTGAAGCGGAAAAAGCCTTCAGGCATGCTCTGAAACTTGATCCTTTTCATGCTGATTACTTAGCTGAACTCGGTTATGTCTATTTGAAACTTGATTTGCTATTAAGGGCACAAACGGCTTTTGAAAAAGCACTCACTATCAACCCTTCTCATGAAAAGGCAAACAAAGGATTACAGCAGGCCAGAAATCATTCCTGAGCCTGTATGGGAAGACCTTGCGCCGGCACTCTTACAGCATAACGGTACTATCTTTCTTATAGGTGCAACAAATTCAGGTAAATCCACACTGATACGATATCTATTAGGATGTTTCCTCGAAATCAATGTACCGGTTGCCATTGTTGACGCCGACATCGGTCAATCATCCCTCGGGATACCCGGTACCATCACTATGAAGGTTTTTAAAAAACCAGAGGACGCTGAGGCCTTTCATGCCGGGAAGATCTTCTTTATCGGTTCATTGAACCCGGCACAAAACATTCCGCTCATGATTAAGGGGACCACGCACCTGGTCCAAAAGGCAAAAAAAAGCTCAGAACACATTCTGGTAGATACCACAGGCCTTGTCCACGGTGAGTATGGCAAAGCGCTCAAATTAGGAAAGATCAATACAATAAAGCCTGAGATTGTCATTGCTCTTGAAAGGGAAAAAGAACTCGAACATATCCTCACGATGGTTCGTGATATAACGGTATACCGCTTGAAAACCTCGCAGAACGCTCATGAAAGAAGCAGGGATGTGCGTATGCGATACAGGAAAAAGAAATTTAACGAGTATTTCATCGAGAACACCATGCATGAGTTTCTTCTCCAAAACGTTGCATTTTACTATAATGGAAAATCTTTCTTCCCAAAGGGACCGGACTTCAAAAGCGGCACCATAATCGGTCTGAATCATAATGAAGATACAAGAGCATTAGGGATCCTCCTTGAACTCAATAAGAATTCCGTTACTTTTAAATCACCACGAGCATCCTTAAGAGGCATTAATCGTATCGTATTCGGTGACATTACTATTAACCCAAAAAATGAAATCGATTGTTGAATCGGGTTAATGATTAAACAAACTTTTCTCTTGTCCTGTCACTAAATCCTGTTCTTCCATGCATCACGTCGGCGTGCTGTGGCTCTTTGAGACATCTGATCATGACACCGATACAATTTGAAATAATAAAAGGTATAATAGACGCATGATAAGGCATACATTTAGTATGTTACATGGCATAGGAAAGAAACTCGAAAAAAGACTCTGGAGGAACGGCATACTAACATGGCGCGATTTTATAGGAGCATCAGACGTCCGTTTCATAAATCCACTGAAGAAAGAAACCTTTGACAATTATCTGTCCCTTGCCTCAAGAGAACTGTCCGAAGGTAATGCCCCATATTTTACAAAAAATCTCAAGAGAAACGAACACTGGCGGCTCTTTGATATTTTCAGGGGAGAGGCGGCCTGCCTTGACATCGAAACAAACGGTCTTATGCCTGAAAACGGCGGGTACATAACGTTGATTGGTATATACGACGGCTTTGACTACAAATGTTTTGTTAGAGATAAAAGTCTTACCCTTGATAATGTCAGGAGGGAGCTCTCGCGATATAAATATCTTATCACATTCTATGGTTCTGCCTTTGACATTCCGTTCATGAAACGGTCACTGCCTGAGCTTACATTTAACATCCCGCATTTTGACATCTGTTTTGGTGCACGAAGGCTCGGGATAAGGAGCGGACTTAAGACACTCGAGAAAGATCTCGGGATCGAAAGAGACGAAACGGTCAGGGGCATGAATGGCTACGACGCAGTGCGCCTTTGGGAGTATTCAAAGAGGGGAAGCAGTGAAGCTCTAAATCTGCTTATTACCTATAACAAAGAAGACACCGTTAACCTCTTTCAAATAGCTGATATCGTCTATCAGAGATTAAGATCCCAAACTGGCATTGAAGATTATCTATAACCCAAACCGAGTACCAATCTGTTATCCCGCCATCCTGACATTTAATGCATTTCTATCATTTCTACGTTAAAATAGAATTATGTGTACTTCGAGACGGGAAAGGAGGATATTATTATGACAAAAGGCAGTAATAGAATAAAGGAAATTTCGGATGAACTGAATGAACATCTCATTGCAGTGAAAGGGACACTGGAACTTCTCGAAACATCCGTATCAGACAATGAGTTACATAATCTGCTTGTAAAGGCCATCGAAAGGCTGGATACAATAGAACTGCTATCTCACGAAATGTTTGCAGTACTGAAACAGGTACTTGACAAGATGGACGAAATGAAAACCTCAAAAATTGACACTGAGAAACAATAAAAGAGTGAATGCTATCCTTAGTTGAAATTTAAAGTAGAGGCTCCTAAAATGATGTAGTTTCCAGGAAGAAACAAACCATCAAGAAAGGAGCCGCTATGAAAAAAGTACTACAAATAAGAGGAAAA
>Ga0209270_1001704_pt1 | contig 27861 bp, 24 predicted proteins | sample MTBAKSrepl1MetaG_FD_187456 | JGI IMG/M metagenome (GOLD analysis project Ga0209270, IMG submission 187456) | Enrichment culture microbial communities from Arthur Kill intertidal strait, New Jersey, USA, that are MTBE-degrading - MTBE-AKS1... | ecosystem: Environmental > Aquatic > Marine >...
CGTGGGAACGGCAGCAGGGCTTTAAAATACAGTCTGTTTAAGCCCCAAGGACGCCCTTTCACCTGCCCGCCATGCGAGTGAGGCGAGTCAGGCGGGTCGATACGAATTCCTTGCTGCCTTTCGATAAACAATATCCCGAGCCCGGGGGCGGTCGCCGAACGATATGAACGCATTTTATTGCAGCCCTTGGGCAGAGACCCCCCACGGGCGGGCAGAACGCTCTTTGGTTGCGGCCGTGAGGCCGCCTTGGGCCATCAGGGCCTCTTGAACAACAGGTCTTATTCTGATAGAAGGCTGACGCCTGAACCCCGCACCTGATTTCTGAAATCATACATTTTTCTCTTGACTGTATAAAATATATTCAGTTATATAAATTGGAATTAGATAACTGAACTATTTTTAGCAGGGGGCGCGTCCTTGGGGATTGCCGAAAGAAAACAGCGTGAAAAAGAGACCCAGCAGCGGGTGCGGCGCGAACAGATACTGAATGCCGCCAAACGGGTCTTTCACAGCAGGGGATTCAGCAACGCCACGGTGGAGGACATCGCCAAGGAGGCCGAGCTGAGCCCTGCGGCCCTCTACCTCTATTTCAAGAACAAGGACGACATCTACGTCTCCCTCAATCTCCAGCTCCTGGAATACCTCTCCGGGAGGCTCGAAGATCTCCGCATCCAGCACGGCGTCAGCCCCGAGGAAAAGATAGCCTCCCTGAAAGACCTCTTTTGCGACGTCTACCGCTTCGATCCGCTCATCCTGATCAATCTCTTTCACCTCCAGGCCAGCGACGGACTCCAGAACCTGCCAACAAAGCGGCTTTCCCAGCTCAACGCATTGGCAGGCAAGAGCCTTCGAAGCCTGGCCGCCATATTTGATGAGGGACAGACACAGGGCCGTTTTGAAACATATCACACCACGGCTCTGGCCGATATCGTATGGATCATCTTTACGGGCGCGGTCCTCTGGGAAGAGAGCAAGCGCATGATCAATCCGGGCAAGGATTATCTGAAGCCGACACTGAAAACCGCCCTCGACATTTTCAGGAAAGGGATTACCAACCCATAGCACTGGCCCACAGGCCAACCCATGGATCACCTGCACAGAAAAGATGAGCCGGTCATCCGTATCCGGCGTCTTTCCCTCAGGTTCGGAGGGCTCCAGGCCTTAAGCGACGTGTCCGTGGACATCCGCCAGGGGGAGATCATCGCCATCATCGGCCCCAACGGGGCGGGCAAGACCTGTTTTCTCAACTGCATCAACGGCTTCTACCACCCCTATGAGGGCGAAATCCTCTATCGCGGCCGGGACCTGACCCGCTACAAACCCCACCAGATCGCATCCCTGGGAATTGCCCGGACCTTCCAGAATATCGAACTCTTCTCCGGCCTTACGGCCCTGGACAACCTCATGTCGGCCCGGCACATCCATATGCGCCGGGGGGCCCTCCTGGGGTGCCTCTTTTTCGGTCCGGCCCGCAAAGAAGAGATTAATCACAGGGAGCAGGTGGAAGAGGTCATCGACCTTTTGGAGATGGCATCCATCCGGAAAAAGACGGTCGGATCCCTTCCCTACGGCCAGCGCAAGAAGGTGGACCTGGCCAGGGCACTGTGCATGGACCCCGCGGTCCTTCTCTTGGACGAACCCATGGCCGGGATGAACGTGGAGGAAAAAGAGGACATGGCCCGCTTCATCCTGGATGTCTACGAACTCAAGAAGATTCCCGTTGTCCTGATCGAGCACGACATGGATGTGGTCATGGATATCTGCCACTATATTGTGGTCCTGGACTTCGGCCGCAAGCTGGCCGAGGGGAGGCCCCAGGAGGTCAAGGATGATGAGCGGGTCATCCGGGCCTATCTGGGGGAAGAATGAGAAACCGTGATGCAGCGTGAGGTCCTGTGCCCATGACCCTCGACACATTGCCCAAAATCCTGCGGGAGAATGCCAACAGATACGGCCAACGGGTGGCCATGCGGGAAAAGGACCGGGGCATCTGGAAAGAGTTTACCTGGGAAGATTACTACCTCACAGTGAAATATTTCTGCATGGGCCTGGTCCGTCTGGGTCTCGAACGGGGAGACAAGGTCTCCATTATGGGTGAAAACAAGCCGGAGTGGTTCTGGGCGGAGCTGGCGGTCCAGTCGGCCGGGGCCGCTGCCGTGGGCATCTTTACCGATTGCCTCCCCGAAGAGGTGAAGTACTATGCGGTCCACTCGGACTCTGTCTTTGCCGTGGCCCACGACCAGGAGCAGGTGGATAAGTTTCTGGAAATCAAGAAGGACCTGCCCAAAATCAGAAATGTCATCTACTGGGACCCCAAGGGCCTCTGGTCCTACGCCGATCCGATCCTCCTCTCCTTTGACCAGGTGGTAAAGATGGGGAAGGCCCATGATAAGGAACACCCGGATCTCTTTGACAACATAGTTGACCAGGGAAACGGCGAGGAAATCGCGGTCTTCTGCTACACCTCCGGGACCACGGGCCTCCCCAAGGCCGGCATGCTGAGCCAGCGATGGCTCGTGGACTCGGTCAGGGAATGGGCCAACCTGGACGGGTGGTTCGGCAAGCAATATGAGTATCTCTCGTTCATCCCCCCGGCCTGGATCACCGAGCAGGGCATCGGGATCGCCGGGGCCATCCTGGCCCCCATGGTGGTCAATTTTCCCGAAGAGCCGGAGACGGTCCAGGAAAACATCCGGGAGATCGGGCCGGAGATCCTCTTTTTCGGGGCCCGGCTCTGGGAAAACCTCAACCGGATGGTCCAGGCCCGCATGATCGACTCCACCAGGCTGAGGCGGCTCATCTACCGGCTGGCCCTCCCGGTGGGTCTCCGCATGGCGGATATAAAGACCAGCCGCAAGAGCCCGGGGCTCCACTGGCGCATCCTCTATTTTCTGGCCTATCAGGCGGTCTTCCGGCAGCTCAGAGACCGGATCGGCCTTTCCCGGGCACAGACCGCCTATTCGGCCGGGGCCGCGGTGAGTCCGGACATCATCCGCTATTTCAAGGCCCTGGGCATCGACATCCGGCTATTTTACGGGAGCACCGAGCAGGGCGTCATGAGCATGCCGAGGGAAGGCGACATCCGGCCGGACACCTCAGGACCCCCGGTCCCCTGGGTGAAGGTGAGACTTTCGGACGAAGGCGAGATCCTGATCAGGAACAAATATCCCTATTCCGGCTATTACAAGGATCCCGAGGCCACGGATAAAAAGATGATGGACGGCTGGTTTGCGACCGGTGACTTCGGACACATGAACGAGGACGGCCACCTCATCGTCATCGACCGCATGGACGACCTCAAGGAACTGGCAGGGGGAAAGAAGTTCTCGCCCCAGTACACCGAGGTGCGGCTCAGGTTCAGCCCTTATATCAAAGATGCCCTCATCATCGGCGGTCCGGACAAGGACTTTGTGACGGCCCTCATCAACATTGATCTGGAAAACGTGGGCCGGTTTGCCGAGGCCCGGCACATCGCCTACACCACCTTCACCGACCTCTCCCAGAAGCCTGAAGTGATCGGTCTGGTCAAAAAAGAGATTGAAAAGGTCAATGCCACCCTCCCGGAGTGGACCCGGGTGAGGCGGTTTGTGAACCTGCACAAGGAATTCGACGCGGACGAGGAGGAGCTGACCCGCACGCGGAAGCTGCGACGGACCTTTGTGGAAGAGCGCTACAGGGATCTCATCAGCGCCCTGTATGGAAACGAAGCGGCCTTCCAGGTGGAGGCCACGGTCACCTACCGCGACGGCCGCAAGGGGACCATCGAGACCGCCATCCAGGTCACCCGGTTGGAGGATTGAGCCATGATCGCGTTTCTTCAGCACACCATCACCGGGCTTATGACGGGGAGCCTCTATGCCCTGGTGGCTGCAGGGATCGTCCTGGTCTACAAATCGACCCATGTTGTGAGTCTGGCACATGGTCAACTGGTGGCCTTTGGGGCCTTGTTTTTTTGGTTTTTTCTGGGCGGACTCGGTCTCCCCTTCTACATTGGACTCCTCCCGGCCTTTATCCTGACCGCCCTCCTGGGCCTTGCCATCGAACGGGTGGCCCTCAGGCCCCTCATCGGGCAGCCTCTGCTTGCGGCATTCCTCATGACCTTTGCCATCTTCATCGCCCTGGAGGGGGTCTTTGTCCTGTACCTGAAGGGAGAGACCCGGACCCTCCCCCATTTTCTTCCCGAGGGGAACCTGGTCCTGTACGGCATCTCCATCCCCATCAATCAGTTGATCGGCTTCCTGGCGGCCCTCCTCTTATTTGGAGGGCTCTCTGTCATGTTCAGGTACACCAAACTGGGCCTGGGCATGCGGGCCACGGCAGAGGATCACCGGCTGGCCCAGAGCACGGGGATCGTGGTGAAAAACATCTTTTCCTACATCTGGATCCTGTCGGGCGTGGTGGCTGCCATTGCCGGGATCGCCACGGCCAATGTCATGGACATCTACTACATGCTCCCCTACATCGGGATCAATGGACTCATCGTGGCCATCTGCGGGGGTCTCGACTCCCTGGTCGGGGCCCTCGTGGTAGGGCTCTTGCTGGGTGTGGTGGAAAACGTGGGGGCCGCCTACCTGGACCCCCTGGTGGGAGGCGGGATCAAGGATGTGGCCGGATATGCGGTCCTCCTCCTGGTATTGCTGATCCGGCCCTACGGCCTGTTCGGGCTGGTAAAGATTGAAAGGATTTAACCCATGCGGCCATGCGGCGTATTTGACAAAAGCTATGCCCTCGATATCGCTATTGTCCGGACCTGGCAGCACTGGGCACTCCTCATCGCTGCACTTCTTTTTCTTTACCTGTTTCCCCTGTTCGGCTCCTATTATCTGGTCAGCTTCATCAACCTCCTCTCCATCAGCATCATCGTGGTGCTGGGGCTTCAGATCGTGAGCGGCATGTGCGGCCAGATATCCTTCGGACAGGCGGCCTTCATGGCCGTTGGGGCCTACACTTCCGCGGTCCTCACCATCCATTGCCATGTCTCTTTCTGGCTGGCCCTCCCCCTTTCCGGGATTATGGCAGGGGCCGTGGGGATCATCGGCGGGGCCCCGTCGCTCCGGATCAAGGGGATGTACCTGGCCATGGCCACCATCGCCATCCACTTTGTGGTGATCTGGCTGATCCTCCACATGGAGATCACCGGATCGTTCAAAGGTCTTTACCCCGAGCCGCCCTGCATCGGCAGGTTTGAATTTGATACGGACGAACGGATGTTCTACATCATCGTAACCGTCATGATCATCATGACCTGTGCAGCCCGAAACCTCATGCGAACCAAGGTAGGAAGGGCCTTTGTGGCCATACGGGACAACGATCTGGCCGGCGAGGTCATGGGGGTGAACCTTTATTACTACAAGCTGTTGGCCTTCTTCATCTCCTGCTTCTATGCAGGAGTGGCCGGATCCCTGTGGGCACATCTCATTACAGTGGTCAACACCGAACAGTTCACCCTCCTGCATGCGCTTGAATATGTGGGCATGCTTATTATCGGCGGGATAGGGAGCATTCCCGGGGTCTTTTTCGGGGTCCTCTTTATCCGGATCCTCAACGAACTGGTGATGTTTACGTCCCCGGTTCTGGCCAAGGCCCTCCCCTGGCTGGGATCATCGCCGGCCGCTTCCCTGGGGCTGATCGCCTTCGGCCTGGCCATGGCCGTGTTTCTCATTTTTGAACCCAGGGGCCTGGCCCATCGGTGGGAGATATTTAAATCGTCATACCGGCTCTATCCCTTTGCGCATTAGGCCGTAACTTCTTTGCAAGATCCGAAGAAATTCGTCCGTGGGGGTCTCTGCCCAAGGGCTGCAAAAACCGAATCGAGCTCTTGGGAACGGCAGCAGGGCTTTAAAATACAGTCTGTTTAAGCCCCAAGGACGCCCTTTCACCTGCCCGCCATGCAAGTGAGGCGAGTCAGGCGGGTCGATAGGGATTCCTTGCTGCCTTTCAATAAATGGTATCCCGAGCCCGGGGGCGGTCGCCTAACGATATGAACGCATTTTATTGCAGCCCTTGGGCAGAGACCCCCACGGGCGCGAATAGCGCTTGTGGGACTTGGGCGAAACCTGTTTGGTTGAGGCCGTCAGGCCGCCTTAGGGCCTTTTTCGCAGAATCCATGGATTGGAAGGTGGAAGGATCCAGAAATCGTGAGGGGATCAGCCTGACAGGGTCAACGTGCAACCACCAACCAGAAAGGAGGATGTCATGGGAAAACGATGGGGATTGTTTTACACAGTCGCACTCGGCATTAGCCTTTGTGTCGCCGGGACGGCCGGGCATGCATCGGCAAAGGAGGTCGCTTACTTGAGCCTGGCAGATTACACAGGCCCCATCGCCGGGCTGAACGTCCCGGCCGATATGGGGCTCGAGGATTTTCTCAAACAAACCAACGCCAAAGGCGGGGTGGACGGCGTGACCATCAAGTTCATCGGCATCGATACCCGCTATGATGTTGCCCGGGCTGTCTCCGCCTATAAGCGCTACAGACGGACCCCCCGGCTCCTCATGGTCAACTCCATCAGTACGGGGATCGGCAAGGCCGTTTCCAGGCTCATTGAAAGGGACAAACGGGCGCAGATCGTCCCTGGGGACGGCGAGTTTCAGGCCCACATTGGCCGGACCTTCCTCTGGGGGCCTGCCTACCAGGACGCCTTCGCCGCCACCCTGGACTGGATCCTGGACGACTGGAAGAAAAAGGGGAATGCAGGGGCCCCGGTGGTGGGCTATGTGAGCTGGGACAACCCCTACGGCCGGGAGCACCTGAGAGGGGGTGCGGAATATGCGGAAAAGATCGGCATTAAACTCCTTCCACCCGAATTCTTCCCACCGGGGACCCTCAAGCACGATGTCTATCTCACGCGGCTGGCCAACGCGGGGGCCAATTACATCCATGCCGGGGGCGTGGATCCCACGCCCACAAACGTCATCCGCGACGGATATGCCCTGGGCCTGACCAAGAGCATCCAGTTTACTGCGGATTACTGGGGACCCACGGCCCTGGGCGTGGGGGTTCACGCCGAGGCCCTCGAAGGGACAGTCATCACCTCATTCTACCAGCGGGGGGAGGACGCCCGCAATAACGCCTTTATCACCGATCAGTGGAAAAAATACCGGGGTTCCATGGACAGCTTCAACGAGGTCTACGGCATGGGCATGTCATGGGGCATGACTTTTGTGGCGGGGCTCAAAAAGGCCCTCAAGGCCGCGGGTTACGACAAGCTGGAAGCGGACGACATGTACAAGGCCTACCAGCAGCTGACCGGACTCGAAAAAAACGGCATTCAGGGTCCCTGCGCCTACAGCCCCACATGCCGGTTGGGAAGCAAGGCGGTCAAGATCTACCAGGTCAAGGCCGGCAAGATCGTTCCCATTACCGACTGGCGGGAGGCGCCCAATGCCGTCAGCCTTCACAGCTTCAAGTAGACGGAAAGGAGGCTTATGATGAGAGCTTTAAAGACAGCTGCATTTACGCCCATCCTGCCCGGGTTGGTCATGGGCGTCCTACTGTGGATTGGGCCGGCGGTTGCCGCAGATGCAACGCTTGAGGTAATCCCTGCCGAGACCTTTCTCTCCCCGGCCCTTATCAAAAAACCTGTTTCATTTAAGGGGAACGGCTTTGCTCCCAGGGAAATGATCACCATCGAGATGATCCTCCCTGAGGGGGTCACGGTCAAGGGCGTCAACAAGGGCGAAGATGTGGGCATTGCCGTGGCTACTGCCGACGACGCAGGCTCGTTTTCAGCCGCCATGCAGCCTACGGCCACGCTCAACTGGTTCTTTCAGGTAGGGTGGACTCCGCTTTTGAAGCCTGACTTTAAAGAGGCAAAACCGCTCCCCCCGGGCGATTACCGGATCCGGGCCACAGGGCTTGATTCGGACAGGACGGCCTTCTCCACCCTCAAGATCGTTCCGCCGCCTAAAAAGAAGGAGTGACGTTTCACAGGTTGCAGGAAAGAAAAGGAATGCTCACGCTCAACAACATCGAGGTTATCTACTCCAATGTCATCCTGGTCCTCAAAGGGGTCTCCCTGACCGTCAATTCCGGCGCCATCGTGGCCCTTTTGGGGGCCAACGGCGCCGGTAAGACTACGGCCCTGAAGGCCATGTCCGGCCTTTTGAGGACGGAACTGGGCGAGGTCACGGACGGCTCCATTGAATTTGAAGGGATCCGGATCGATCACAAGGATCCCGAAGAGATCGTCCGGATGGGAATAGTGCAGGTCATGGAAGGTCGGCCCCTATTCGAGCAACTGACAGTGGAGGAAAATATCCGCGTGGGGGCCTATTCCCGAAACGATACAGGGGCGATCCGGGCTGACATGGAGGCTGTTTATCACTATTTCCCGATACTGGCCCGCATGAAACACCGGGTCAGCGGCTATCTCTCAGGGGGCGAGCGACAGATGCTGGTCATGGGAAGGGGACTCATGGCCCGGCCCAAACTGATGCTCCTGGACGAGCCTTCCCTGGGCCTGAGCCCTGCCCTGGTTAGGGAGATCTTCAACATCATTCAGAAGATCAATGAGGAGCAGCATACCTCCATCCTGGTGGTGGAGCAGAACGCGGCGATTGCGCTGTCCATCTCAGATCATGCATATGTCATGGAAAACGGTAGGATCGTGCTGGACGGCCCATCCGCCAAACTCAAGGAGAATGAAGACATCAAGGAGTTCTATCTGGGTCTGAGCCAGGTGGGGAAACGGAAGAGCTACAGGGAGGTCAAACACTACAGACGGCGCAAACGCTGGCTGTCGTAAGGGAGTCGAGCAAATGCAGATCCAAGATTCTGTTGCAGTGATAACAGGGGGAGCCTCAGGCCTGGGAGAGGCCTGCGCGCGCAATTTTGCGGCCCGGGGAGGAAAGGTCGCGATCCTCGACCTTGCGCAGAACCGGGGTCAAATGATCGCCTCGGAATTGGGTGGCGGCATACTCTTCTGTCTGGCGGATATCACGCAGGAAGCGCATGTTCAGGCTGCGATCGACAAAACCATTCAGACATTCGGCGCCATCCATATTGCAGTCAATTGCGCAGGGGTCGGCATCCCTGCCAAGGTCCTTGGCAAGGACGGTCCCATGGACATGGGTCATTTCACCAAGGTGGTGCAGATCAACCTCATGGGGACCATGAACGTCATCCGGTTGGCGGCCCAGCAGATGGTGAAAAACCCCGGCAACCCAGAAGGTGAAAAAGGGGTGGTAATCAACACCGCGTCTGTGGCAGCGTTTGACGGTCAGATTGGCCAGGCCGCTTACAGCGCGTCCAAGGCCGGCGTGGTGGGTATGACCCTTCCCATTGCCCGGGAGTTTGCCGAATACGGCATCCGGGTCATGACCATCGCCCCGGGCATCTTCAGCACCCCCATGCTGAAGGGGCTTTCAGAAAATGTCCAGGAGGCCCTCTCCAGGATGGTGCCCTTTCCCAAACGACTGGGCGAACCGTCCGAATTCGCTGCCCTGGTGCAGCACATTGTGGAAAATTCCATGCTCAACGGAGAGGTGATCCGGCTCGACGGGGCCTTGCGCATGGCGGCAAAGTAAGACCTGAAAGCGCGATGCTGAAGGCTGGCTCATGCCTTGGGCCTTCTCCCAATTGTCATTATTCATTTCTTGGAGGTTCTTATGAGACACGTCGCCATCGTCGGCGCAGCCATGACCCGGTTCGGCGTATCGGAAAAAACCAATCTGGAGATGTTTGCCGAGGCGGGTCTTGAGGCCATTGCCCGATCCAATCTGGAACCCAAGGATGTGGAGGCCCTTTTTTTCGGAAACTGTCTGGGGGACTTTGAAGAGGGTCAGCTCCACATGGCCCCCTTTGCCCATGCAGAGCTGGGGCTCCCCGTATCGGCCCCGGCCACCCGCTTTGAATGCGCATGCGCCACCGCCACTGTGGCCGCCCGGCATGCAGCGCTTCTGGTAGGCGCGGGCGTATACGACATTGTCATTGCAGGGGGCACGGAACGTGCCACCCGGATGGGGACCCCGCTCGCTACCCGCACCTTTGCCATGGCCTCCCATGCCCAGCACGAGTCGGCCGCGGGCATCACCTTTCCCGGCGTGTTTGCCATGGCAACCCATCTCTATGCCCATAAATACGGCATCCCGCTCAAAGATCTTAAAGAGCACATGGCCAACGTGGCTGTAAAGAACCACTACCACGGGTCCATGAACCCCAAGGCCCACTTTCAGAAGCAGATCAACATGCAGACCGTCCTGGAAGGGATGATGGTGGCAGATCCCCTGCAGCTCTTCGACTGCTGTCCCTTTTCCGACGGGGCCGCGGCAGTGGTAGTGGCCGAGGCAGGCAGGGCCAGGGACCTGATCAAAAAACCGGTCTACATTGCGGGCATGGGCCAGGCATCCAACGGCCCCCTCTATCTGCAGAAGGACCTCACCCGGGTCCGGGCGCGGGAGGCTGCCATTTCACAGGCGTATAAGGAGGCAGGCATTGGACCGGCCGACCTACATGTGATCGAACTCCACGATTGCTTCACCATCGCCGAGATCCTGGCCCTCGAGAGCTTTGGGGTATATGATTTCGGAAAGGCCTATGACGCGGCCACCAAGGGAGAGACCGCGCTCAACGGCGCCAGGGTGGTGGTCAATCCGTCCGGAGGGCTCAAGGCAAAAGGACATCCCATCGGCGCCACCGGCGCGGCCCAGATAACCGAGATCGTGGAGCAGCTGCGCGGCGAGAGCGGCCCCCGCCAGGTGGAAGGGGCCAAGATCGGTCTCGTGGATACCCTGGGCGGCGATCTGGGCACCGTGTGCAACATTATTCTTACCACTCAAGGGCCATAGATGCACTGCGCCGGGATCAAACCAAAACCGGTTCACCATGAGGAGGAAACAGATGAACTATCCTCTCACATTTGAACAGTACCAGCAAGGTCTGGAGCAGGGGAAATGCCTGGGGTTGACATGCAATTCCTGCAATGCCGTCATATTCCCGCCTGCCGCAATGTGCAGGGAATGCGGGAGCACCGACCTGACCCCCGCCGAGCTGAGCGGCCGCGGCGTACTTCGCACCTTCACCGTCATCCGGGTAGCGCCCGAAGGCAAAACCCCGCCCTATATTGTGGCCATGGCCGAACTGGACGAAGGACCATGGGCAATGGGAAATGTGGTGGATGTGGACCCTGAAGAGGCGGGTATGGGCCTCATCGGAAAGCGGGTGGTCTTGGGAAGCCATGTGGTCAAAGGAGACATCTATGCCAGCGGCGACATCCGGGTCCTGACTTTTATGCTGGAAGAGGCATGACCTAAAAAGCCGGCGTCTCTGTCCCAGCCTGCCTCAGGAGCCTCCGTTTCTCAATCCCCGGGATTTCCGGCCAGGGCCTTTGCAATGGCTTTCTGCTCTTGAGACGACAGATAGGGATGCATGGGCAGGCTCAGGCACTGTGAGGCCGTCTTTTCTGCCACAGGATAATCTCCCTTTTGATGCCCCAGATCTGAAAAAGCACCCTGGAAATGGAGGGGCACGGCATAATAGGCCACAGAGGGAATACCCTGCTCCCCAAGGGCCTTTGACAATGCGTCCCGCTCTTCCGAGAGGATGGTGTACTGGGCATAAACCGACTCATTGCCTTCGCGAATGATAGGGGTCTGAATACCCCGAATCCCCTGTAGGAGCTTGTCGTAGCGCTGTCCCACTTCCCGCCGGAGACGGCATTCTTCAGGGAATATGGCCAGTTTTTCCAACAGAATGGCTGCCTGAAGGGTATCCATCCGACCATTGATTCCCACCACCGGATGCTGGTGTTTGACCTTTTGACCATGGTTGCGGATCTGCCTCATCTTCTCGGCCATGTCGTCGTCGTCCGAAAAAACGGCGCCCCCGTCCCCATAACAACCGAGGGGCTTGGATGGAAAAAACGAGGTGCAGCCGATGGCGGAGAGTGCGCAGGATCTCTTGCCGCCGTGGGTCGCGCCAAAGCTCTGTGCCCCGTCTTCGATGACCGGGATGTTGTATTTGCCGGCAATGGCGTTTATCCTGGTCATATCCGCACACTGGCCATAGATGCTTACGGAAATTATGGCCTTCGTGCGCGAGGCAACTGCGGCTTCCAGCCTGTCCGGGTCCATGTTGAAGGTATCGGGCTCGATATCCACAAACACAGGTCTCGCCCTCAAAAGGGCAATCACCTCGGCCGTTGAAATCCAGGTGTAGGGGACGGTGATCACCTCATCCCCCGGACCGATGTCCAGAGCCAGGAGGGCTATCAGAAGGGCGTCTGTGCCGGACGAACAGGAGATGCAATGCCGTACGCCCACAAAATCGGCCAGCCTTTCCTCCAGCTCGAATACTTCTGGGCCCATGATATATTGCCCATGATCCAGCACCTTGCTGATGCGACGCTCGATGCGGTCACGGATGCGCTTCTGCTGAGCCGTTAGATCAATGAATTGCATAATAACGTCCTGATTGGGATGCATGTTGAAGGGCCTGGCTGCGGTCAGGCTTCATTCAGGGAGCAAGGGGGAATACCACATGGATGATTTCTCTTTTTGCAGGCTGGACATCCGCGGTATAGATGAGAAGCCCCCTTCCAAAGCAGTGTGCCAGACGGAAAAGGACGCCCTTGTGCTGCTCCCCCTTGGATGAAAATGTCACTTCGGCCCCGCTGTGGCGCGTGAGCCAGTTTGAAAGGGTTTCCCGGTCCGCGCTGTTGGCCTGATGGAGCAAGAGAAAGCGCACCCCATTCAGTTTGGCGATGGAGCCCTTGATGGCGTCCGATGATTCCATGACCTCGCACGGGAGCGTCATGGTCTCCTGAGATAGGGCTGAAGAAGCGCAGAAAAGGCAGAGGATGCCCAAAAAAATTGCCCAAACCCCATACCGTCTTCTTGAGTTCATCATTCAGACCTCCTTTCATATGAAATTCGGCGCCGCTTGCCCGTTACGTGGCACTGATCCCCAGCCCACGGCCCTTCCTTTAATCTTCTTCCAGGCGCCTCCTTCATCCCCATCGCCCAGAGACGCCCCAATCGCGGTCAGGATGTCAATCCCTCTTTACCCTGGAACCAAGATAGCCTGGCCGTTCGCAGATAAGAGCGTCGATCTCAGCGCTGTTTTCGCTTAAGAACCGCATCATCCGGTCGGACTTCACCTTGATGATCACAGGATCCTGCTGCACAATATCCGAGCCCTTGATAAGCATGTCCTTTTCGTACAGATACGAGATAATCATATCCTCAGCATCCAGCTCCACATCGAACTTCTTCTGGAGATAGGTTAGCCAGTAGCCGAATTCATGGGGGTGCTCCAGATGCTCCACCGGGATTCCTATGTCGAAACTGAGCGGCTTGGCCAAACCAGGCATCAGCTTTGAACCGGCCAGATAATCGAGGACATGGGCCAGCTGGTGCACCAGGGCGCTGTCGCCGATGTCAGGAGATATGGCGATATAGAAATGATCCGGATCGGACGGTTTGGTTTTTAGGACATTGACAAAGATTCCACCACTCCCATCTTGTTCATTTTCCCCGGGATGACGCTCAAACAGATCCAAGCCTTTATACGTTTTCAGGTCTATAAACTTAACGCCCGCGGCCACCCCTGTCAATTGCTGGAAATCCAGTTGATTCACCATCTCCTGGGATCGGCCATACCATACAGTGGGGAGGCCCGTAATGCGGGCGCTCATCTCCGGGGAAAACTCGCCCAGCCCATCCAGGCTGAGTTCATCCTCCCTCCCAAGGTGGCAATTCTTGAATTTCTTCCCGCTTCCGCAGGGACAAGGGTCATTTCTTCCGATTTTTCTCATAAGAAATCCGTCAATCCTCGATAATTCGGTCTTTATGGGCATCGTAAGACCAAGTGGGCAATGGACCGGTGGCGCCTGTTGTCGGGTTGAGGGTATGCCGGTAGGAGGCCTTGACCTCCTGCGTCTTCATGATATGATCCCACCCCCGCACAAAATAGGGACACTCATCATTGAAACAGACCCACAAAAAGCCGTCGGCCCATGTGGAGTTAGCCGGGGGCTGCCACTTCTTCATGGGAACTTGACAATGGACACACTTGGGTATTGACTGATCGTTCATCATTTCTCCCACTGTTATCTTCCAAAGGTCTTGGGGCTTCTGTCAAAAAAAAACCAAATCCCCTCGCCCCGTTCCAGGGATTTGGTCTTTTCAATTGACGCTTACACGACATCTCACCCGATGGCGGCCTTCAAAACCCCTTCGGGCGGGATCACATTGTAGTGGAGGGCCGCATCTTTTTTCCAATCCAAGCCAAATGCCACGGCCATCAACTGGGTCAGATACACAATCGGGACATCAAAATGGGTTCCATACGCATCGTTGATCCTGTCTTGATACATCTCCAGATTCATGGCGCACATGGGGCAGACCGTGGAAACCACTTGGGCCCCGTGATTCAGGGCATCTTCCAGGATATTCTTTACCAGCTTCATGCAGTAGTCGATCTCAGGGAGAAAGATCCCCGATCCACAACATTGAATCTTTTTGGGAAACGGAACCGCTTCTGCGCCCAGGGCCTCAATCAGGCGGTCCTGGACCACAGGCTTGGTAACGCTGTCGTATTCGCCATAGGGTCTCACCGACTGACACCCAACATATCCGGCCACCTTGAGACCGTTGAGCGGCCTGATCACCCGTTCACGGATCCTGTCGACGCCGACGTCATTGTAAAGAACGTCCTGGATATGCCGGACTTTGATGCTCCCCTTGTAATTCAGACCCCCCTCGGCCAGACACTCATTGACCTCTCGCAGAAGATCCGGATCTTCCTGGATCTCATGGTTTACCTTGATCATCTGGATATAGCAGGAACTGCACGGCGCTACAATATCGTAGCTGGCGTGGGCCTCCGCCAGGGCCAGATTGCGTGCATTCAAAACCTTGATGGCCAGATCATTGGCCCCTGCATACGAAACGCTGGCCCCGCAGCAGTTCCAGTCCTCGATCTCCTCGAATTCCATGCCAAGGGCCTCGCACGCGGGCTTCAGTGAGACGAGAAAGTTGGCCCCCGTACCCTCTAAACTGCATCCCCAGTATAAGAAGTATTTCATGCGACGGACCCTCCTTTCCCTAACCGTTCCGCCTTGTCCAGCATCTTCTGGAGCGAGTGGATCCCCTTGATCTTACGCTCCGGCAGGAGTTTCATCCTTCTGTGCAGCATCAATTTGATCCCAATATCCATAAAATTGAGCGTCGCCCTGATCCCTTCCATCAACCCACCGGAAAAAAAGACCCGCCTGGGGAGGTCTTTTTCGTCAATGCGGCCCAGCCTGTAGACTTGTTTCCAGAACTCCCCCCCAAAGGCGGCCGTGTCCTTTCTGGGGACATACCCCTGCTTGAGGGCATAGTGGGCCAGTCCGTGCATCACATCCATCACCGGGATCGATCTCGGACACTTTACCACGCAGGTATAGCAGGAGGTGCAGAGCATGATCGACTTGCTGCTCAGGACCGTTTCCCTCTTGCCGGCCCGGATGAGCGCAAAGATCTGCCTGGGGGGATAGTCCATATGCTCCCTGAGAGGGCAGGATCCCGCGCAGACGCCGCAGTTCATGCACATCTTGATCTCTTCTCCGGCGTCCACATTCTGGAAGACCTCCTCGGCAAACGAGGGATCGTAGTTGACCTTGTTTTCCATAAGCAACCCCTTTGAATTGAATATTGATGATTGCCTGATTGATCATGGAAGCGACCGGACAGGGAGAAACCCCTCTTTAGAACACACGCCTCAATCCGGACGCCTCCAATTATCAATGGTCAATTGCCGCCTCTCCTACCATCCCTTGTACGGATTGGGTCCTACCTCCTCGAGCTTATTCATAAATTCCTCGATGATCGAGGGGATCCTGTGGTAATCTGTAATGCCTATCTCTTCGAACCTCACGCGATCCGATTCCAGGGCCAGCCGGTCCAGGGTCTCAGATACCTTCCCTAACCGCGTGTTGGCCAGTTCGCTTCCCTTGATAAAGTGGCACTGGTAATCGTCGCCATGGCGGCACCCGAACAAAAGGATTCCATCAATGCCCCTGGAAAGGGAGTCTGCGATCCACACCAGGTTCATGGAGCCCAGACATCTCATCGGAATGAAGCGCACATAGGGGCTCCATTTCATCCGCTTGATCCCGGCCATATCCAGTGCAGGCAAGGCATCGTTCTCACAGATCAGGCAGATGACCCTCGGCTTTTCCTCGTCTTCCTCAGGCACATGAACCGCCTTGATCATATTTCCGATCATTCCCACAGAGTAGTTCTTGAACGAAATAATCCGTTCGGGACAGGCCCCCATGCAGACGCCGCACCGTCGGCATCGGGTGGGGTTGGGAAGGGGGTTCCCTTTTTCATCCTCATTGATGGCCCCGAACGGACACTCCTCTGTGCACCGCTTGCACTGGGTGCACCGCTGCATATTGAATTCGGGGAACGTCATATCCCCGGCCCTGGGATGGACTGCCTTCCCCTCGGCCGTGGCCTCGGCGCACTGGATTGCCTTCATAGCCGCACCCGCTGCATCCTCGATGACCTTGGCCGTCTCCATGGGCCGGCGCACGCACCCTGCCGTATAGATGCCGGTCCTTCTGGTTTCGTAGGGGAAACAGATAAAATGCGAGTCCGGGAACCCATATCTCAATGTAGGGAGTTCAGGACCCTGGCGATAGGCCAGATGAAGGGCGCTGTTGGCAAAAAACCCGGAATCAGGCAACACCTCAATCGTGCCGTTTTCATCGGCCCCTTCTGTATCGGTTGGCGCCTTGATCCGGGGCGTTGTCTCGGGCCGGGTGCTCGGGACCATACCGGTGGCCAGGATCACCAGATCCAGGTCCTCGATCCTGACCTTTTCACCCAGCAGTTCGTCGTCAGCCTCCACAAAGAGCTTGTCCCCGGCCTCGCCCACTTCTGTGGCCGCGCCTCGAATAAAGACGTTCCCGTCATTCTGGGCCTTGCGATAGAAGTCCTCGGACTGACCCACCGTGCGGATATCCTTATACAGGATATAATTGACTGCCTCCGCGTTCTGCTCTTTGATATAGGTCGCCTGCTTCATGGAAACCAGACAGCAGACCGATGAGCAGTAAGGGAGGTGTTCCGGATCCCTGGAGCCAGCGCACTGGATAAAAAGGGCATTCTTGACATCGCCTCCGTCCGACGGCCGAGTGATCTTCCCGGCCGCTGCCATTTCTTCCAGTTCCACATTGGTGACCACGTTCTTAAACTTACCGTAACCCAGATGCCCCAGCTTGTTGGCGTCGTAGGGGACCCACCCGGTAGCCTGCACAATGGCGCCGACCCTTTCGGTCGCGCTGTTTCCATTGGCCTTGATGTCCACGGAAAAGATGCCCGGTCCGCCCGCCACTTTTTCCACTGCAGCGGAGGTGTAGACCTTGATCTTGGGTTCATTTTCCACTGCCTGGATCAATTCCAGCGCACCGGTCTCTGACAGCTCTTTGTAAGGAACGGTCACCCGTTTTTTCATCTTTGTCAGAAAGCCGCCCAGTCTCTCCTCTTTTTCGACCAGGATGGCCTGATAACCGGCCTTGGCCGTCTCCAGGGCCGCAGTCATGCCAGCCAGCCCGCCGCCGACCACAAGAATGTCTTTGGAGTATTCCTCCTCCGCCTTATACGGCTCGACCGCCTTGGTGTCTTTGGCCTGCGAACACCCCATCCTGAGGTTGTCCTCGGCCAACTCCTGCGTATTTTCATCTCCCGGGGTCTGGCTCCAGGCCACATGCTCTCTCAGATTGACGCGCTGGACAATCACATCGGGGCCGAAGTTGAAGACATCGTAATTGACCCTGTGAGAACAGGCGGCAATCACAACGGTGTTGACTCCCTCGCCCTGAATATCCTGCTTGATGAGGTCAACCCCTTCAGGGCCGCATAGGAAGGGATGATCCCTGATCACATCAATGCCGTAGTCCGCAGTACCCTCTTCCTTGAGCTGCTCTATATCCAAGGCATCGCCGATGCCGCAGCCGGTGCAAATATAAACTGCTGTCTTCTTGTCCATCGAGTTACCTCCTCGCGATTGATTGGATAGCCTTTAAGGCCGCTGCTGTCCCATCCTGAACTGATGATGCGACATCGGTAGGCGTTCTGACGCACCCTGCGCCGTAGATGCCAGGCTGCTCTGGATTGTTGACCAAGAATCCGTATTCATCGTAGGAGACCTTGGGAGCGGCGTCAATGGCGAGCCCGTTGGGCACCATGCCGGTGGCCAGGACCACCATATCAAAGTTCATCAGGATCTGTTCCCCGGTCCGCGTATTCTCGCCCTCCAGAATCAGGTTGCCGGTCTCCTCGTCTTCGGTGATATTGGCAATCTTGCTCTTGATAAAGGTCACCTTTTCGTCGGCCTGCACCTTGACGTAAAAATCCTCGAGCCTGTCCAGGGCCCTGATGTCAATAAAAAATATGGTCACATCGCAATCCGGCTGCCGTTCCCTCACATAGGTGGTATGCTTGAGGGAAGCGAGACAACAAATCCCCGAGCAATAGGGGAGATGATTCTCATCCCGCGACCCGGCGCACTGGACAAAGGCGATATTTTTGGGTTCTTTATTGTCGGATGGCCGCAGGATCTTCCCCTCGGTAGGCCCGTTCGGGGATGCCATCCGCTCCATCATCACATTGGTGATCACATTCTTACACTCGCCAAAGCCGTAATACTCAATCTTTGCAGCATCATAGGGACGCCACCCTGCGGCCCAAACGATGGCGCCTGCCTTCAGATCGAAGGTGGTCTCCTTCATGTCGAGGTCAATGGCGCCGTACTCGCAGGCCTCCAGGCATTTCTTGCCCTGGTCCGTGCCCACAATGGAGGGATCCAGCACATATCTCATGGGAAATGCAAATTCATGCGGCAGATAGGCCGCCTTGATCTTGTCCATCCCGTAATTGAAGGGATTCTCAATCTCCACCTCGCATGCCTCGGCGCATTTTCCGCAGCAGGTGCACTTCTCGTTCACATACCTGGGGTTCAGCTTGATGGTCACATCATAGTCCCCTTCCTGCCCTGAAATGCCCGTCACCTCGGCCATGGTAAAAAAACGGACCTTGGGATTCTGACGCATCCGCCGGAAATTGATCTCCAGTCCGCAGTTCGGCGGACACAGTTTTGGAAAATACTGATATAACTGGGTCACCCGGCCGCCCAGATAGGGATTCCGCTCGACCAACACCACTTCGTGACCGGCCTCAGCCGCCTCCAGTGCTGCCGTAATCCCGCTCATGCCTCCGCCGACCACCAATATGGTCTGGCTTGTCGTCTGTACATCTGCCATCGCATCCTCCAGGGTTGTAGTTTTTAAATGGGTCTCTTAATACAAAAAGCGTATCTCGTCAATATCCATTTTCAGGTCACAGACAATCGAAAAAATGGGCATCGACCAAATACGCTGCATTAAGTGCCTAAATTGCGAAGTGCTTAAAGTGAGCTAACGGGCTCAATATTCAGCGGATAAAAACCCTTTCGGGCGTTCTCAGGCGGGGACTTCTACAGACTGGGCCTATGTTTAGCCACGGGACATTGAGCAATTGCATTTTAGATCACTTAAAACAGTCGGCCGCAACGAATAAATGAAATACTCCAGACGCCATAAAACCCGGCGTCTGGAGTATGTTCGACTCAGGTTAGAAGACTATACCCCGGGAATGTTCCAGACATCTTTCTTCGTCATTTCCCATTCCCCGCTGGCAGGATCCCACCGGCAGTTGGCAAAGCAGTGCCAGTTTTCCTCATCCATCTTGGGCGTGTCTGACCGGAAGTAGTAGCCCGGCCACCGGGTCTCTTCCCGGAAGAGCATGGTCCTGACATGGGCCTCGCCCTGCCACATCCTCTGAACGTTTTCCCAGCACCTCTCGAGGGAGTAGATGTCCGCGGCCGCCAGCTTCTCGGAGTCTTCCTTCAGGAAGGCCAAAAGCTCCATGGCCCTCTCCAAATTGGCCTTGCTGGTCTTGAAGGCCGCGGTCACGCCGCCTGCGTACTCGTCCATGATCTTCTGGAGACGATCCATGAACTGCCGCCACAGGAGGTAGTTGGGGTTGATCTCAGGAGCGGTGGTCAACTTGCAGAACTCCTGATAACGATCCAGCGGCGCCAGGATCTTGGCCTTGATGGCATCCACCTTGGCGGCGTCGATCGTGGGCTCTGCACCCTTTTCCACGATGTATTTGATGGCCGCCTTGCCCGCGATCCGACCTTCTGCATGGGAACCGGACGAGAACTTATGGCTGGATGCACCCGAGGCATCGCCGGCCGCGAACAGCCCTTCCACCGTGGTCATATTGGCATATCCCCACTTGTACGGGGTGTCCATGTCCTCAGGACCGCTCACCCAGGCGCCCGAGGCCCCGGAGTGAGAACCGATAAAGTAGGGCTCGCAGGCCGCGATCTCAGAGTGCTTCTCTTCGGGCTTGACGTTCTGGGCCGCCCACAGGTGGGCCTGGGAAATCGTCATATCCAGGAAGTCTTCCCACGCCTCTGCCTCCAATTCCTTCATCTTCTTCTTGAAGGCCTTGGGATCATCCTTGTAGGCATCGGCCAGCTTGGCAATGGCCTCATCCGTCTCCATATAGAGGGGACCCAAACCGGCATCCATATCCAGCATGCCGAGGTAGTTTCTCAGATTGGCGGGAATAGGCTTGGCCAGGCCGTAAGGCGCCCAGTTGTTGAGCTCTTCCTTTCGGACCGCCATATACTCGCCGCCCTCTGCGCTGACGGCCCTCGATTTGAACAGGAGGAACCATGCGCCCACAGGACCGTAGGCATCCTTGAATCTTACCGGGATAAACCGGACTTCCTGGCAGGTCATCTCTGCGCCGGCCTTGAGAGTGAAATAGGCGCTGGAACCGGTGTTGAACGGCGGATACCAGGAACGACCAAAGCCCTCGCCCACGGACCTGGGCCGGAACACATGAACCGCACCGCCTGCTGCAATGGCCGTGGCCTTTGCCTTGAAGACATAGATCTTCTCTTCACGGGTGCTGAAGCCCACCGCGCCCACGCACTTGTTGCCGTCCACGAGCGGCTCTACAATGAACACCCTTTCGTAGATCTCGCCGCCGGCATCGGCGATGGCGTTTTTGGCGGCCTCAGCAATGATTATCTTGTAAGACTCGCCGTTGATCATGAGCTGCCATCGGCCCTCATGCACATACTTGCCGTTTTCGTCTGTCCAGATCTTGAGACCCCATTTTTCGAAGAGGTGCACGGTGGAGTCCACGTGACGGGCGATGTTGTAGACCAGGTCCTCCCTGGAGATCCCCATCAGGTCCTGACGCACGTACCTGACATAATCCTCGCAGGTGTTCTCTCCGTCTTTGACGCCCACATACTGGTTGATGGCCGAAAGGCCCATGGCCACGGCCCCGCTTCTGTCCAGGGCGGCCTTATCCACCAGGGTCACCTTCAGGCCGTTCTTCTTGGCCCAGTAAGCGGCCTCTGTGGCCACACCACACGCTGCAAATCCCCCACCAACGATCAGGAGGTCAGTTTTGACTTCTACTGTTTCAAAATTTGCCATATCTACATACCTCCTTTCTTATACTGTGGGCACAGCATCGAGCCCTAACGATGCGGGTTCGGTGGCCAAGGCCTGGCTGTTGAGGTCGTCATGCGTAGCAAACCCGCCCAAGGGGTCCGCGGTCCCCTCTTCCGTGGTTCGGATGGGGAACTTGAACCTCTTGATGCTGCCGTCGCGGAACTTGATCGTCCACATAATGTCCTGAGAACCCCGCAGGGGAACGCAGCTCGCTCCCAGAGGAATGAAGTCTGCATAGCCCCGAACATCCATGGCCTGCTGAGGGCAGATCTTGACGCAGCACTGGCATTCCCAGCACATGGACGGATCCCGGTTGTATGCCTTCATCTTCTCCATGTCCAGCACCATCAGGTCGTTGGGGCAAATGTACATACACGCGGTCTTGTCCTGCCCTTTGCAACCATCGCACTTTTCTGCATATACAAAACTTGGCATTATAACACCTCCTGCAATTAACGGTTTTAACTCCTCAAACAATCTTCCTCAACAACGGAAAACGCTCCTCTTGCACCTCCTTTCTCTATGATACTGTCTATGCTCTGGGTTATTGGGTAACAAGTTCGCATCAGGACTGAAAAGGCCGCCTTACATGGCGGAAAGACGGCCCTGAAAATCAATTCTTCTTCACGTCCCCGGTGGCCGCGCCGTGCAGCTTGATCTCGACCTTTTCTTCCAGCCCCTGATAATACTCCTGGAGAATTTTGACCACTTCGGGCCGGGAGAATTCCGGGGGAAGATCGCCGCCCTCGGAAAGGGTCTTCCTGACCATGGTTCCGGACAGGAGAAGCCTGTCCTCTTTGCCGTGGGGGCATGTTCTCATGGAGGCCATGCCGCCGCACTTATAGCAATGGAAGGTCCAGTCGATGTTGAGATTCTCGCACTTGAGGGCCCCTTCCGGAATCTCATTAAAAATCCTCTGGGCGTCAAACGGTCCATAGTAATCGCCCACGCCTGCATGATCCCGACCGATGATCATGTGGCTGCAACCGTAATTCTGTCGGAATACCGCGTGCAGCAAGGCCTCTCTTGGCCCGGCATAGCGCATCTCCATGGGATAGCCGCCCTGGACCACCGTGCCCTTCACAAACCAGTTGTCCACCAAAGCGCTGATGGCCTTGACGCGGACATCCGCTGGGATATCGCCTGCTTTGAGCTTGCCCACCAGCTGGTGGATATAGACCCCGTCCATCACCTCTACGGCGATCTTGGCCAAGAACTCATGGGACCGGTGCATGGGATTGCGAAGCTGAAGCGCAGCCACCTTGCGCCATCCCAGCTCCTCAAAGATCTTCCTGGACTCGACCGGCCGGTGGTAGAGGCCCTTGAACTCCTCCGGGTAGTAGCTTTCGCTGATCACCTTGACCGGACCCGCCAGGTTGTATTTGCCCTGGGCCATGACCTTTGCCACGCCCGGATGCTCTAAATCCGTAGTGGTGAAGACGGCCTTGCATTCGTGTTCTTTGGAAATCGTGTATTTTTCCGAGACCAGCATGGTCGCGATGGTGGTTCCTGTCTCATCATCCACCAGGGCCAGATCATCGCCTTCCTTCACGTCCTCGTCATCGGTGGAGACAGTGATCGGGATGGGCCAGAACGTTCCATCCGACATCAGAAACTTGTCGCACACGCCGCGCCAGTCGTCCTGGGTCATAAAACCGGTCAGGGGCGTAAAGGCCCCGATCCCCATCATGATGAGGTCCGAGGTTTCTCTTGAGGTAATTCTAATTTGTTTGAGTGTCTTGGCCCTTTCAGTCTCGGCCTTGAGTTCGTCACCCTCCAGCAACAGGGGGATCAGTCTTTCTTCTTTGCCATGCGGTACTATGAGATTTGACATGCAACGCCCTCCTTTTTGGGATTATGATTATGGCCCGGATGCCTCTGAGCCGCAACCTCAATATCCTTGCTGACGACCCTTGTGCATTTTGTAACAAGCTCCTTTATATATGATTTTTTGGGGGTGTCAAGAAAAAATCAACATTAATTTTTGCCCTCCATGGGATTCTCTGCCCCGCCGGGGGACATCATATATATCTATTTGAATTTTAAACTAAATTTCCAAGATATGCCCATTGCTGCGCAAGGCTTTCAATCGCAAAACGGCGCCCTTTCCATAAAAGAGCCGCTGAAGGGATCTGCATGGGCCCGGCTTTTGGGCCGTACCCTTCATGGAGCGCAATACTTAACCCATTGGAAATAAGCCGGAAAAGGCGCCGTATGGCGCCTCTTTCATCCAGAAGCCGCATCCGCTGGATCCCTGCCCCGCACCCAATGGCCCATATCCTCCTCAGAGCATCTCCCTTGGCTGTCCCGTGGATTCCAGCACGCTGCTCCACAACCGACCTTCCGGATTCACATGTTTTCTCTCCGACACGGCCAGGGGAATGGGCACGTGGGTGAACTCGCCGTTCCAGTAGCCCACCACCATGTTGGTGCGGCCGCTCATGCCTGCATGGACCGCGCAGTGGCCCAAAAGGAGACAGAAGACCGAATCATGGGGATTGGCTGGCCTGCTCCGGATGGTGTAGCTGGGATCGATATACTTCAGGACGATCTTGACCCCCGCCTTTTTGAAGTGGGCGTTGATCTGGTCCCTCAAAAAAACTCCGATGTCGGTGAGGCGCACATTTCCGGAGGCATCTCGTTCCTCCGTCTTCTCCATCAGGTCCTGCCCCGCCCCTTCCGCCACTACGATCACAGCATGACGGCGCTTCTCAAGCCGCTCGGCAAGGGCGGACAGAAAGGCCTCCATCGTGAAGGGCACCTCCGGCACCAGGCAGAAGTTGACGTCGCTGTTGGCCAGGGTGGCATGGGCCGCGATAAACCCCGATTCCCTGCCCATGAGCTTTACCAGGCCAATGCCGTTGCGCGCGCCGTGCGCCTCCACATGGGCCGAATAGATGGATGTCCGCGTCTCGGCCACCGCGGTCTCGAAGCCGAACGATTTGTCCAGATAGGAGATATCGTTGTCGATGGTCTTGGGGATGCCGATCACGCTGATCTTGAGCCCGCGGCAGCCGATCTCCTCGGAGATGGCCTGCGCTCCCCGAAGGGTCCCGTCTCCGCCGATGGCGAACAGGATGCCGATGTTCATCCGCTCGAGGGTGTCCACCATTTCGGAAACGTCCTGGGGCCCCCGGGACGAGCCCAAGATGGTCCCGCCTTTTATATGGATGTCGCGCACCTCCCTGAGGCCCAGCTCCATGGGAGGGTGTCGATAGGCAGGCGCGAGTCCTTCATACCCATAGCGAAATCCAAATGCCGAGGGCACGCCGTAGTGGTAGTGAAGGCTGAAAACAATGGACCGAATCACGTCGTTTAAACCCGGACAGATGCCTCCGCACGTGACGATGCCGCATTTGAGCTTGGATGGATCGAAATAGATCTTGCTTCGAGGTCCGGCCATCTCAAAAGCGGGAAGGGGCCTGCCTGCCTTGATGACGGCCTCCGCCTCCTTGAGGCTCGAATGAAAAAGGACGCGCTTGTCGTCATCCACAAAATCGCTGGTAATCATGGGGGACGGGATGCGGCACCCCCCCAGCCTCTGCACATTCAGGTCCGCATTACATTTCATAGCGCATCTTTTCTGCAAGGGTTGACCATCTTGAACATCCAGAGAAAAGGGCCTATTTCTCCGGTTACCCTGTCAGGAGGCAACCATAGGCAAAAGAGGATTGCATGTCAACATAAAGCCGCACCCATCCCCACCTTCCTATACTTACCATCTTCCCAAAAGTTCGGCACCGCCAGATAAAGATTGTGGCCCTGCAACCTCTTCTTCCGCCCCCACGGGTTTTGTGTGGGCGTGAGGTCCCGCCAGACAAAAAAAGAGCAACTCAGCATCACACCAAGTTGCTCTTTTCTTTAGACCTTTCTGGTCGGGACGGAGCGATTTGAACGCTCGACCCCCTGAACCCCATTCAGGTGCGCTTCCAGACTGCGCCACGTCCCGTGTTTGGTTAGACTATTTTATACCGCTATGCCTCTTTGTCAAGAAATAAAATGGAAACCCAGCAATTCTCATTATAAGGCAGACACGGTGTTAACATCCTGTGTGAGCGGCATCTTGCCACGACTTTTCGCGGCTTAAAGACAGCTCTTACACGACAATTCTGCCAAAATGAGAATTGCTGATGGAAACGTGACACAAAGGTACTTGTCAGCGCGACCGATGATGGCTATCATATTTTGCGGCGAAGGACCTTTTCCATGTTGTGTGATCTATGTCTTGGTGACGATCCATGACCCGTTCCCATTGCATCAGCAACCGCAATATCCGAATTATCGCCGCCTACGTCAAAAACAGGATCGGCACTCACCTGTCGCTTTTCGAGGGACTTCCTTACCCTTCAGATGAATACCTCTCCCCGCAGGATTTCTTTCTCAACGAAGACGAATGGACCACCTATGACAACTTCGAGCGCATATTCAGAAGGGCAAGAGAACTCGTGGGAGAACCCGATTTCTTTTTCAACTGCGGCGCTTCTTCTGCAAGGCTCCGTTCCTGGGGGCGTTTCCATTATTTCGTGAGGATCTTCGCCAGGCCGGATGATGGATACATTCGTCTCCCTTTCTTTAATAAAAACTTTAATGATACCAAGGATATAGAAATTATCTCCCCTCCTGCTTACGACCCCGGGTCCAAAAAATTCAAGACACTCCTGAAGATCACGCCTCACACGGATTTTGACATCAACCGCGATTATATGGGCGACCCATACCTCCGGGGCATCCTGTCTTCCATTCCTACCATCTGGAATCTCCCGCCCGCGGACGTCACACAGCGGTTGTTCCCCTACGATCCTGAAATCGTCTTTAATCAGGATCCGGAGTTTGCGCCCTACCGCCTGGATGTGCGGATCGCATCAGGCATCATGACCCTTGCCTCTCCCGACAGCAACATGCGCATTACAGTCGGAAGAGAGGTGTTTCTCGAGCCGGAAGTCGTAAACGGCAAGGAGATCTTCTTAGGAAAATATGCCGAAACCCCTTCGGATCTGCATAGGACAACCGCAGGATCTTGGACCGCTGTTCTGATCACCGAGACCTTCGGCATCGGAGAGCGGACCCTCTTCGCGGCCGGCGAGATTTATAAGGCGCCCTATGCTGTCCTGGAAATCTCATATGACGGTTTGTCCCTAACCCGCCGTCTTGGCCAGATATTTCGGATCAGAGCACATTCTCGCGATTCAGGAGAGGAATACATCGAGACTATCAACCAGCTCAGGAAGAGCATGGCCGCCAAGAACCAGGCCTATGTCAGGCTCGAGAAGACCTTCTCCGAACTGATGGACGCCAAGGCCCGCCTGGACGCCTACAATCGAGAGCTGGAGCGCATGGTGGAGAAACGCACCTCGGAGCTTCGCAAGGCCCAGGATCAACTCCTTCTCTTAAACAAGAACCTCGAAGCAAAGGTCCAAGCCCAGGTCGTCGAACTGGAAAAATACAACCACCTGAGACGCTACCTGTCCCCCAAACTTGCAGAGAAGATCCTCAGCGGCGAGGACCCGTGGCATACAGAACCCCAGCGAAAACTGATGACCGTAGTGTTTACCGACATCAGGGGATTCTCGTCTCTTACCGACAGTCTGGAACCGGAGGAGCTGTTTCAGCTTTTGAGCCGGTACCATTCCGAGATGATCCAGATCGTCCACACGTACGACGGGACCCTAAACAAGATTGTGGGAGACGGGCTGCTCATCTTCTTCGGCGATCCCATACCCATGGAGGACCATGCAGGCAGGGCCGTCCGTATGGCCATTGACATGCAGAAAAAGGTGCGCGACCTCTCCGAGGAATGGATCCGATACGGTTATCCGCTGGGCATAGGTATCGGCATCAACAGCGGCTATGTGACCGTGGGGAACGTGGGTTCGGAGGCCTACAGCGATTACACGGTGATCGGCAACCAGGTCAATGTGGCCTCCCGCCTGGAAACAAAGGCCGCAGCCGGGCAGATCCTTATCAGCCAGAGGACCTACCGCATGCTCAAAGAGCCTGTTGTGGTCGAGGAGATTGGAGATATCCAGGTCAAGGGGATCCATACCGCAGTCAAGACCTACGCTGTCGTATGGCAATGAGGTGTCCTGAAACCGCGGCGACGCATCATCTCATTAACTCAAGGTGATTGCTTGCTGCAGATGAGAGCAAGCGACACCAACAGCGTTCCTGCGGGTGCGCCTTCAGGCGCACGGCCCGCGCCACATATGCGCCTGAAGGCGCACCTACCCCAACTTTTTGAGATCGTACGCGGCGCAATGGCAATCGGCCGATTATTTTTTCAATTGTTCCATGCACCCCCGGGGCCCCGCCTTTACATCCCTGTGAATGGTATTATTTTATATCACTGCTG
>Ga0209270_1001709_pt1 | contig 27746 bp, 21 predicted proteins | sample MTBAKSrepl1MetaG_FD_187456 | JGI IMG/M metagenome (GOLD analysis project Ga0209270, IMG submission 187456) | Enrichment culture microbial communities from Arthur Kill intertidal strait, New Jersey, USA, that are MTBE-degrading - MTBE-AKS1... | ecosystem: Environmental > Aquatic > Marine >...
TGTGCGTAATTTTTTCGTTCGTTGGTTTTGCCTGGAATATTTTTATTCGAAGGGTGTTCCCGGGTCAAATATGCCAATGATGCAAACTTTAAATTAAATATGTTTTTAAACTGGACTCATTAATAATTGATTATTGCCTTTTTAATATAATTATTTTTATAACGATGCTATCTTTTCCAAAGCATAAGCTGCTGCACCGAGAGTACCGGCCCTCTGACCCAGTATTGAAAACTGTATCTCCGTATCATTACTAATATCCCTGTTGCTGAATGTATTGATAGCCTGTTGTATAGGTGCCATAATAAACTGACTGGCTTCAGTTACTCTTCCTCCCAGTACAATCAACTCAGGATTGAATATCTGAATCAGGTATACAATGCCCTTACCCAGCCAGTAACCTGCCTCCGAAAATATGGAAATTGCAAACTGGTCCCCCCGGTTTGCAGCATCTGTAATAATGGAAATATCGATCTTTTCCTCATCTCCATTCACTAACTCACTGATTAATGAAGACCTCCCCTCTTTAATGCCCTGCTTTGCAATCCTGGTTATTGCAGTTGCTGAAACCATAGTCTCGAGACATCCCTGCTTTCCGCAACTGCAAAGAATACCGTTATCAACAATCGGCAGATGACCAAACTCTCCGGCATAACCTGATCTTCCCGAATATAGCTTGCCGTTTATGATAATACCAAGACCCAATCCCCAGTCAACCTGAATCATTAAGACATTTTTCCTGTTCCTGGCTAATCCAAAATGTTGCTCGGCAAAGGCTCTTAACTTGGAATTATGGTTGAAAACAACCGGTAATCCAAATACCTGCTGTAACTTTTCCGACAGGTTGGTAATATCCGGAAAATATGTTTTGTTTATTCCCTGCTTTTGATTTATCAGTCCCGGAAGCTCTATGCCAACAACCAACATCTTCTCCTTTGGGATGCCGCTCTTTTGCAGAAGCTCTTCAAGCTTCTGATTCACCTGCGGAAAAATGCCAAAATCAGGCATCATTTTGACCGGACAGTAATATGGTCCTGCAACCTCCCTGTTATTGCTGTTAAATACAGAGATTATAGTACGGTTAATATTTATTGTAATGCCGGCAACATAAAAACCGTCTTCTGCCAAACCATAAATGTTTGGCCGGCGCCCACCGCTGGAATCTCCCCGCCCTAACTCCCTGACCAAACCATCCTCTATCAGTTTTAGTAACAAACTGGTAATTTTTGGTATGCTTAAATTGAGAAAACCTGATATCTCGGAATTAGAAAGAGGCCCGTGAAAATAGAGAATCCTTAAAATCTGTTTCTTATGATATACATTTTTCAGTTCAACTCCCTGACTGAGATTTACAGTATGATTAAATAATCTTTCCATAACGATTAACTGTAACAAAGATTATAATATTTGAGATTTTAACCAAGATTCTTTTTAATTTTTTTAAAAAGTTTACTGTAATTTGACAAACTTGTAATTGCAGTGCTAAAATATTTTGGCTCGTTTAATATGATAAGTAACAGAAGTATCCGGACTGACAAGTACTTTAAAAAATATTAATTGTCACAGTAGTAATAAAATTCTGTTTTAATATCGCAGGCTTACCGGACAACAAAAAAAACCATACGAGTACTATGAAATGAGGAAAAAACAGATATTTTGAATAACTTTGAATTACTAATTTTAAATCTGGCAGTGATGATTATTCATAATGTTTTCCTGATACTTTTTCTAATCCTTTCGGTTCTTTTATCACACGGACAGACAAGGAAAATTATTTACATTCCTGATATCCCCGGATATACAACATTAAAATGCGATTTCCATTTGCACACTGTCTTTTCAGACGGCACTGTCTGGCCTTCAGTGAGAGTTGAAGAAGCATGGCTTGACGGTCTGGATGCAATCTCCATTACTGATCACATTGAATACAGGCCCCATTCCAAAGACATTACTGCAGACCATAACCGGTCATTTGAAATTGCAGAACCGCTCGCAAATTCACTTAATATATTGCTTATCAGGGGAGCAGAGATCTCCAGAAGCATGCCTCCCGGCCATCTGAATGCCCTTTTTATAAAAAATGCAAATTTACTTGATCGCGAAAACGTTACAGATGCACTTAAGGAAGCAAGAGATCAGGGAGCTTTTATACTCTGGAACCATCCCGGATGGAAAATCCAGCAGCCGGATACAACTCTATGGTGGGATGAACATACCCGGCTCCTGAAAAGTGATCTGATGCATGGTATTGAAGTATTCAACGACAAGGAATATTATCCTGAAGCAATTGACTGGGCTTTTGAAAAGAGGCTGACAATTTTATGCAATTCGGATGTCCACTCTCCGATCGGAATGTCTTATGATCCTGAAAATGGCCATCGCCCTATGACACTGGTTTTTGCAAAAAGCAGGACACAAGGAGGAATAAGAGAGGCGCTGTTCAGCAGGCGTACTGTGGCCTATTTCAATAATACCCTGGCAGGAACGGCCGGACTGCTGGAATCTTTGTTTTTTGCCTCGGTTGAAATCCGCAATCACCCGGGACGATTAAGCAACGGAGAGACAAAATCTCTTGAAATAACAAATAATTCAGATATAGATTTTGAAATTGAGTTGGTTCAGCCCGGAATTGGATTTGATGTTAACGAAAAAACCATCCTGAAAGCTCACAGGGTAACTCCAATTGAGCTGAGGGGAAACTCAGCCCAGGTTGAAAATATGCAGGAGCTGAAAATATATTATCAGGTAAATAATATGATGGTAAGCTCCACAGAAAACCTGGTGGTCACATTAGCAGTAGCAAATAACTGATTGATTAAAAATATCTTGATATCCGGCTATTTATCCCGGGGTGTAAGTCTTATTACCTTATCAGGATTATTAAGAACAACATAAATTGCTCCGTCCGGTCCTGTGGAAACATCTCTTACCCTGCCTGCTCCTTTTAGTATTACCTGTTCATGGACAACCCTGTCATCTTCAATTTGAAGCAGCCGTACCTCCTCATATTTTAAAGCTCCCGCAAGTAATCTGTTTTTCCATTTACTGAACAGATCGCCCGTGTAAAAATCAAGTCCGCAAACAGCAATTGATGGCTTCCAGTAAAATACCGGTTGTTCCATTCCCGGCTTATGTGTCATTTCGGTAATGATCGTCCCATTATAATTTACTCCGTAAGTAATAGTCTCCCACCCGTAATTCTTTCCTGATTCAATCAGGTTTAATTCATCTCCTCCCATCGGACCGTGTTCTGTAGCCCATAACTGACCTGTTTCATGATGTATTGCCATCCCCTGGATGTTCCTGTTTCCCAGGCTGTAAAGAGATTTAATCGCACCCTCATCATACAAAAACGGATTGGATCCGGGGATACTTCCGTCCTTATATATTCTGTGAACTTTGCCATTCGGGAGAGATATATCCTGAGCCTGATAACCGGCACCCCTGTCGCCTATTGTAAAAAACAGGTGTCCCCAGGGATCAAATACTATTCTGCAACCGTAATGATGACGGGTTGTACGATAGGTTTCACGGGGTGCTTCAAAAAGGATTTGCTGATCCACCCAACTGTTATTCTCAATTTTTCCCCTTACAATCCTTGTCATTGAAGGAGGCCGTTCGCTCTCATTCCCGGCCGGAAGTACATGACTATATGCCAGATAAATCCATCCGTTATCAGCATAGTCCGGATCAACAGCAACATCAAGGAGCCCTCCCTGTCCTTCATGAAGCACTGAAGGGGTATTCTTTACCGGTTCCTTCTGCATTATTCCATTCTTAACTATACGAAGTCTTCCTGGCCTTTCAGTGATCAATGCCATATCTTTTCCGATAAAATCAATTGCCCATGGAATTTCCAGTCCGTCTGCAAATGTTTCAACCTCCATATAATAATCCATAGTTTCAAGCATATCAGGCACGGAAGGCTTCTCTACACCTCTGGCCCTCTCGCCTTCACGAATATAATTTACAACGGCTCTTATCTCTTCATCGGTTAATGACTTTTCATATGACGGCATACCCAGATGTGGTATGCCAAACTTTATATTTCTTGTGATATAACCATCTTCAGCACCAAACTGCCATATCCCGTCAATAAGACTTGTTGCATTTCCTCCGTTCATGTCTGATCCGTGACACTGGGCACAAAATTGCCTGTATTTTGCCTCACCGTCAGACTGGGCAAAAATATTAGCGCTGTACATTAAAGAGATAACTATTGCAATAAATGCCGGTAATGCCTGCTTAAAATCAAAAATTTTCATAATACTGGTTTCTTTATTTTGGTTTTAAGATACTAAAAAAATTATAAATGCAACTTAATATTAAATAACTATCATTCTCAACAAATGAATTTATATCCAAATAAAATAAATCATTTTTTTACTTTTGTACCTTATCAAAAAATATTGATATGAATCTGAATTTCACCAAAACCAAATATCGATTGCTATCGGTAAAAAGTGGAAAAATTTTTAATGACGCGGGCTGGACACTTGATGCCCCGGGGGAAACGGAACCTACCCTTATCAGGGCAATTTATGAAAAAAAGCAGATCGACCTAAAGGATAATACATGGGGATTGTACAAGTTTAACGACTGGCTGCCTGTCAGCCGGATACTGAAAGGCTCTTCCCCGCCGGTAACTTATAGAAGTAAAGGTCTTGCTGATTCTCTCGGACTGGAAAACCTCTGGATCACCTTTAGCGGTTACTGGCCTGAACAGGGTGCGAATATGACCACCTGCTCTTTCAAGGAGACTGAAGCTTATTCAGTTTGCGGAAGAATGACTGAAGAGATGAACAGGATTCTTGTTGTCGCATCAGCAGGGAATACATCAAGATCCTTTGCAAAGGTATGCTCCGAAAACAATATTCCGCTTTTACTGTGTGTGCCGCAGGATTATATTGATGCACTTTGGTTTGAAGAGCCGCTGAACGACTGTGTCAGGCTGATTTGCAGCAAGACCGGAAGCGATTATTACGATGCCATATACCTTTCAAATATTATAGCCGGAATGGATGGTTTTATTGCTGAGGGGGGAGCAAAAAATGTTGCCCGCCGTGACGGAATGGCCACTACTGTTCTTTCAGCAGCTACCACGATAGGTAAAATTCCTGAATACTACTTTCAGGCAATAGGAAGCGGTACGGGCGCGATAGCTGCCTGGGAAGCAAATCTGCGTCTCATCGAAGACGGAAGGTTTGGAAATAACAAGATGAAACTGATGGTTTCCCAAAATGCCCCTTTTAATCCTATTTACGACGCCTGGATAGCAAAATCACGCTCAATGATACCTCTGGATAATGATGTTGCCAGGAAACTTGTGGAAATTATTGATGCTAAAGTACTTTCAAACCGCAAACCTCCATATCCGCCGGCTGGCGGCTTATATGATGCAATGACAGATACAGAAGGTGAAGTGTTACTTGCAACCAACGAAAAATTAAGGGAAGCCTCTGAAATTTTCGAGCGTACGGAAGGAACAGATATTCATCCAGCGGCCGCTGTGGCAACGGCAACACTGATCGACTCCGTAAAAAGCGGACACATCAGTAAAAAATCTTTAATAATGCTCAATGTTACGGGAGGAGGAGAAAAAAGATTCAAAACTCAGAAAGAACTTCACTTTCTGAAACCTGATCTGATTTTCGATTTAGAACCGGATCCGGAAGTTGTAAAAAATGAGGTTAAAAAACTATTTAACTTATAGCAGTCAGACAATAGCTCCATGAAATTGATAATAACACTATATTAACCCGGCTCAACTATTGTTTTTTTAATTTACCTTTGCTTTAAACAGCAAAATATGGAATTTAAGAATTTTACATACCTGCTGTTAATGCTTGGCTCACTGGCAGTGCCGCTATTATACAGCTTCGAAAATGAGGTACGGTATTATAAAAAACTGAAATACCTGTTCCCTGCAATAATATTTACAGGAGTAATATTTATTATTTGGGATATAAGATTCGAAAGTCTGGATATATGGAGTTTCAATCCCGAGTATTTAACAGGTATTTATATAATCAACCTGCCGGCTGAGGAGTGGCTTTTCTTCATAGTTATTCCATATTGCTGCGTCTTTATTTATGAAATACTGAAAGTAAAACTATCCCATTTCGAAAAACCTGATATATTTCTGACAGTGAGCATAGCTCTTTTAGTTGCATTTGCTTTGCTTGCATATTTTGCCAGACAAAAACTTTACACATTTTTTACTTTTTTCCTGCTTACAATATATTTTGGATACACTATTTTCCGCAACCACTTTAAACAAAATTTCACAAAATTTTATCTTACCTATCTGATATCACTAATTCCCTTCATAATTGTAAACGGACTGTTGACAAGCCTTCCGGTGGTCAGGTATGACAATGCTCATAACCTTGGATTACGGCTTTTCACTATTCCGGTTGAAGATTTCGGCTATCTCTTCCTGCTACTTTTAATGAATATAACAATCTATGAATACCTGCAAAAAAATTTCAGGTTCAGATGATTCGCTTAATAATACGGAGACTGCTCAGTATAATAATTATAAGATGACGGTATTTTATCTTTGCAGTACCGGTTTTAAATATTTAAAATGCACTAATTCAACCACAATTAAGGGATTCTAAAATAACCTGAAAAGAATTACAATAAACACACTTATTAAAATTACAACGGGTAGAAATAATTTATAACTTTGTATATCAGCATTATAAGTTGAAAATTATGGTTTAACGAATATCAAAAAAAAAATATCGGTCATGACATTTTTCTATATAATAGCAATAGCATTTTACTCCTTTGTAATCAGAATATCAGCAATTATAAATAAAAAGGCAAAGCTGTTTAGGGACGGCAGGAAAAACTGGTATCCAAATCTTAAAAAGAAGGTAGATCCTCACAGTACATATATCTGGTTTCATTGTGCATCGCTGGGAGAGTTTGAGCAGGGCCGGCCCCTGATTGAACGTTTAAAAAAAGAATTACCTCACTATAAAATAGTTCTGACCTTTTTTTCGCCTTCCGGATATGAAATACGAAAAAAATATAATATGGCAGATATAGTGATGTACCTGCCCTCTGATACATTGCATAATGCCCGTAAATTTCTTGATCTTGTAAGGCCCGAAAAAGTATTTTTCATAAAATATGAATTCTGGTATTTTTTTATTACCGAACTCAGGAAGCAGGAAATTCCTGTTTATCTGATATCCGGAATCTTCAGGGATAATCAGATATTCTTCAGCAAAACCCCCTGGGGAAGATGGTTCCGTAAAATTCTCTCCAGCTTCAGCCACTTTTTTATTCAGGATGAAGAATCGGCTGAATTACTTACCAAATCCGGCTTGTCAAATTATTCGGTTTGTGGTGATACAAGATTTGATCGTGTTGCTGAAATTGCAGCGAATTCATGTGAATTTCCGGTGATTGAAAAATTTAAAGACGGTAATCCGCTAATCGTGGCCGGCAGCACATGGAAACCTGATGAGGAGATATTAACAGAATTTATTAATAAAAATGATGGAATAAAAGTTGTAATTGCTCCTCATGAAGTTGAATCTTCAAATATTAAAAGATTACAGGAAATGATCAAAAAACCTTCATTAAGGTATAGCGGAACAACTTCTGAAAATATTTTGAATGCCTATGTTTTGATAATTGATTCAGTAGGAATTCTTTCATCATTGTACAAATACGGAACACTGGCTTATATAGGAGGGGGCTTCGGGATCGGGATCCACAATATTCTCGAACCTGCAACTTTTGGCTTACCGGTAATTTTTGGACCAAAATTCAAAAAGTTCAGGGAAGCTAATGACCTGATAAACCTTGGCGGAGCATTCACAATAAATAATCAGACTGAACTGACAGATAAAATTAATAATCTGTTATCCTGCCGGGAGAAGTTAAAAGAAGCTTCAGAAATTACAGTAAAATATGTAAAGCAAAATCAGGGTGCAACACAATATATAATTAACAAAATATTTCATAAACAATTTAAAAATTTAATCAGCGAAAAATAATTCAGATACAGAAATCTTTTAAGTTACGTGTTCATTAATGTATGGTTGAGTAAAATTAACGAAGAATTATAGTTTTTGTAAACTTCTGAACGAAAGTAACAACTTAAATTCTTATATGTCAAAACAATAACACTTACAAGTTGATAACTTTTAATTTTTTAATGAGAAAAAAAATTCCAAAATCATAGTTTGTGTTTTATATTGCATATCGCAAAATGGGGACAGAAATTTAGTTTGATCAAAAACAAAAACTTGAATTCTTTTAATATTACAAGACATTATGGTATTACATGAAGTATTGATTAATAATGCAAAAGTGAAAAAAATCTATTCGCAGGATGAGGCTGTTAAAGCTTCTTTAGATTATTTCAACGGGGATGATTTAGCAGCAAGGGTGTGGGTAAATAAATATGCCCTTAAAGATTCCTTTGGCAATATCTTTGAATGCACTCCTGACGATATGCACCGGAGACTGGCAAAAGAGATTACCCGGATTGAAAAAAATTACCCCAACTCACTAACTGAAGATGAAATTTACGAAGTACTGAAAGAATTCAGATATATAGTTCCTCAGGGTGGTCCTATGACAGGGATTGGTAATGATTTTCAGATTGCCTCTCTTTCCAACTGTTTTGTTGTAGGCAACGAAGGCAACTCTGACTCATACGGAGGAATCATGAAGATCGATCAGGAACAGGTTCAGTTGATGAAAAGACGCGGAGGTGTCGGGCATGACCTGTCACACATAAGACCGAAAGGATCTCCTGTTAAAAACTCTGCTCTCACCTCTACCGGCATCGTTCCTTTCATGGAACGCTATTCAAATTCCACCAGAGAGGTGGCACAAGATGGAAGACGTGGTGCATTAATGCTCTCAGTATCAATTAAACATCCTGATTCTGAAAGTTTTATAGATGCAAAACTGGAGCAGGGGAAAGTAACCGGAGCTAATGTCTCAGTAAAAATAGAAGACGACTTCATGGAAGCTGTTGAGAAAGGTCATTCCTATATTCAGAAATATCCGATCAACTCCGAAAATCCTATATATAAAAAAGAGATAGATGCAGGTAAACTCTGGGCAAAAATTGTAAGAAATGCCTGGCAGTCTGCCGAACCGGGCATTCTGTTCTGGGATACAATAATCAGGGAATCAGTACCCGATTGCTATTCAGATCTGGGGTACCGCACTGTCTCGACAAATCCCTGTGGTGAAATTCCTCTTTGTCCTTACGACAGTTGCAGACTTCTTGCCATAAATCTCTACTCATACGTTGATAATCCGTTTACACCAAAAGCATCCTTTAATTTTGAACTGTTCAGGGAACATGTGCACTATGCCCAAAGAATAATGGATGATATAATTGATCTGGAACTGGAAAAGACAGATGCAATTTTGAATAAGATTAATTCTGATCCTGAACAAGAAGAGATCAAGGCAGTTGAAAAGAATCTTTGGGAAAACATCAGGAAAAAAGCCTTCGAAGGCCGGAGGACAGGTATTGGCATTACTGCTGAAGGAGATATGCTGGCTGCCCTCGGCTTGCAATACGGAAGTGAAAATGCAACTGATTTTGCTGAAGAGTTACAAAAAACAGTTGCCCTGGAGGCTTACCGTTCTTCGGTAAACCTTGCCAGGGAGAGGGGACCCTTCGGTATATATGATGCAAAAAGAGAGGCGAACAATCCGTTTATCAGACGTCTGAAAAAGGAGGATGCCAGGTTATATGATGAGATGGTTAAGTACGGACGGCGCAATATTGCACTTCTGACAATTGCACCGACCGGAACAACAAGCCTTATGACACAAACCACCTCAGGTATTGAGCCTGTATTTATGCCGGTATATAAAAGACGCCGGAAAGTCAATCCGGGAGATAATGACGTGAGGGTTGACTTTGTCGATGAAATAGGTGATCACTGGGAAGAGTATACCGTATTCCATCACAAATTTAAAATATGGATGGAACAACACGGATATGATACAAACCGTGAGTACACACAGGAAGAGCTGAATGAGATGGTAAAAGAATCACCATACTATAAAGCAACGTCAAATGATATTGACTGGCTCTCAAAAGTGAGAATGCAGGGCAGGATTCAAAAATGGGTTGATCACTCGATTAGTGTTACAATTAATCTGCCGGCAGATGCTTCTGAGGAGTTAGTCGGCCAGCTCTACTTTGAAGCCTGGAAAAGCGGATGTAAAGGTGTTACGGTTTATCGTGACGGCTCCCGGTCGGGAGTTCTTCTGGCAAACGATAATAAAGATAAAAAACAACAAGCAGTTTTTTCATCCAAAAGACCGGAGAAACTTGAAGCTGATGTTGTAAGGTTTCAAAATAATAAAGAAAAATGGATTGCTTTTATCGGACTGCTGGATAATAAACCTTATGAAATTTTTACCGGACTTTCTGATGATGAAGACGGCATATTGCTACCACGTTCAATAACAAGGGGTTACATTATTAAAAGCTATGACCCGGACGGAAATTCACGGTACGATTTTCAATATATCAATAAGAGGGGTTATAAAACCACTATTGAAGGACTCTCCTATAAATTCAATCCCGTCTTCTGGAATTATGCCAAACTGATCTCAGGAACACTGCGACACGGAATGCCCATTCATAAAGTTGTAGAACTGGTCACAAGTCTGCAACTTGATAATGAAACAATTAACTCATGGAAAGCAGGCGTTGCAAGAGCCCTTAAAAAATATATCCCCAACGGAACTCTGGCAGAAAATGTAGTTTGCGCCGAATGTGGTTCCACTGAGGTTGTTTATCAGGAGGGTTGCCTTACATGCCTCTCGTGCGGCAATTCAAAATGCGGATAAGATAAACTGCCATTCCCGGGAATGATATGTTGCAATATTTTTCCCGGGAATGATTTTTATAGTTTTCAATGTTATGCTTCAATCATTTTCTTATAAGCATCAGCAGTAAGAAGACCATCCAGCTCTGATTTATCGTTTATCCTGATCTTTATCATCCATCCCTCACCATAAGGGTCTTTATTTACCAACTCAGGTTTATCTTCCAAAGCTCCGTTAACTGCGGTAACTTCTCCTCCGACAGGCATAAACAGATCAGATACAGTTTTCACTGCCTCAACAGTTCCAAAAGTTTCACCCTTTTCAAGTTCTTCACCCTCTGTTTCAATTTCAACATATACGACATCGCCCAACTCTCCCTGGGCAAAATCGGTGATTCCTATTGTTGCTTCTTCACCATCAACACGAATCCATTCATGATCTTCGGTGTACAATAATTCAGCAGGTATTTTCATGATTTTAAATTTATAATTATATCTAAATATGCAAATCTACCTTAATAAATCAGATTAATTAATCTGTTTAATCTTCCTGGCCAGGATCAAAAATAATACTTTTTAATTAAATCAAAAGATAATAGTGATGAGCCTTTTCCCCAAATTATATCTTATTTTTAGACCTTTATTTTATTAGCTCAGCTTAAAAAGCAATATTTTTTATTTATTTTGATTTTATATTTTATAAATAATTGTAAATCAATTAACTAAATTTTAATGTTTAGCAAAAAGGCATAATGTACATTTATTGAGCAGACTCATTTATTGAAAAAGAATATCAGTATGTATTTTGAAAAAGTAAGATCACTTAAAGAGCTTGATAAAACAGCGTTGAACCTTATAAAAATGTTCCCGGAACAGCGGATTTTTGCATTTTACGGAAAAATGGGGGCGGGCAAAACCACATTCATTCAATCTGTATGCAGACATTTAGGATCTGATGACAATGTTACAAGTCCTTCATTTGCTCTTATTAATGAATACATCACAGACAAACAGGATTCTATATATCACTTCGACTTTTACCGTATAAAAAACCTTGAGGAGGTGTTTGACCTGGGATATGAAGATTACTTTTACAGCGGTAGCTACTGCTTTATTGAATGGCCTGAAAAAATTGAATCACTTCTTCCGGGTCAATATGTTGAGGTGAAAATTGAGGTAGCAGAGAATAATGAAAGGATTCTTAAGGCTCAAATTTTGAAAATTAATCATTAGAATGTAACTTGCCTGACAATTGCCAGCAAAAATTTGTATTTATGACCACCAGCGAAACATCAAAAGAAAAAATGCCGGTTTCTAAAACCATGCTGATTCCCAAAGAAGAAATGCTTGAAATAGCGAGCAGGGGACAAAAAATAAAAATAGGGATTCCATCTGATCTCTCTAAAGTGGAATACCGTGTACCTCTTACCCCACAGGCTGTTGATCTGCTTACTTCTTACGGTCATGAAATTTTTATTGAGAATAATGCAGGTAAACATGCCAGTTACAGCAACAAAGAGTACCGGTCTTCCGGAGCTGTTATTACAGAAAAGAAAGAAGAGGTATTCCAATGCGATATAATATTACGCGTTGCTCCTTTCAGCAGCAATGAAGCCGATCTGTTGCGCGGTAACCAGACCATAATATCAAATATGCAGATCCATGCTCACTGCAGAGAGTCAATAACCAAACTTATACAGAAAAAATTAACCTGCATAGCCTTTGAAAACATTGAGAATGACTACGGATTTCTTCCATTTGTGCATCAGATGAGTCAGATTGCCGGAGTCACTTCAATAACAATTGCCAGTGAATATCTGAGCAATGCTCATAAAGGGAAAGGGGTACTATTTGGTGAAGTCACGGGAATAACACCCGCAGAACTGGTAATAATAGGCACAAGCACCGCTGCTGAATATGCTGCACGGGTGGCCCTTGATCTTGGCATTCTTGTCAAGGTATTCGACACATCCGTTTATGAGCTGAGCCGTCTGGAAGAGAAACTGGGACGCCGTATATTTACGTCTGTATTCTACCCTAAAGTGCTGCGAAAAGCCCTTGTGTCAGCCGATGCTGTAATCGGTGCGATGCAGTTCAACACAACTCCAAAATTTAAAGTCTCCGAGGATCTTGTAAAACAGATGAAGGAGGGATCTGTAATAATTGATCTAAATGCCAGTCAGGGTGGCTGCTTTGAAACAACCAGATGTACTGATTTTAATGATCCTGCATATATAGAACACGGAGTGGTTCATTATTGTGTTCCAAACATACAGTCAATAGTTGCCCGCACTGCCTCCATCTCATTAAGTAATATATTAATTCCAATACTTCTCTCCGTAGGTGATAATGGTGGAATGGATAATTACATAAAGAGTTCAAAAGGATTCCGGAAAGGGGTATATATTTATCACGGAATACTGATAAACCGGGAAATAGGGAATCTTTTTAACATACCTTCCCAGGATATTGATCTACTGATGGCTGCATTTTAAAAACCTGTTGATCTTACCAAAATGGTCATTGAAATACCTTCTGCTTCAACCTCGCCCGACAGGTAATCCCCTATTCCGTCTTCCCTGATATCATCGCTGTTTGCCATGATCCGGAAAGTCCCTTCCGGAAGTGATATGGATATTTTCTCCCTGTTACCGTTGAAAATCATCATAATAAATTTCCATGAATCACCAACAGATTCTCCGTCAATGCAATAACTTATAATACCCGTTTTGTATTCAGTACAAAATTTTATATGCTCCCGGATCTGAATTGTCTCTCTCATCCTGAAGGCGGGATGCTTTTTTCTCAGATCAATAAGTTTCTTATAGTACTCAAAAACATCTTTATACTCCTTTTTGCGCAACCAGTCTATCTGATTAACCGAATCAGGTGATTTGTAAGAATTACCATTACCCCCTTTAGTCCGGCAAAACTCTGACCCGGAATGTAAAAAGGGGACTCCCTGGGATGTAAGGATTACAGAACTTGCGAGTTTAACCATTTTCCGCAGATCCGGATCTGTAGCTTTCGGGCAGCTAAGCTTTAACTTATCAAACAGCGTGTAATTATCGTGACATGAGACATAATTGATACATTGTCCGGGATCTCCGGCCCAGGCCATTTTGGATGATTCTATGTAATCATATACAATCTGCGGATGACTGACAGCACCAATAATACCAAATTTAACAGGTTCTTCTTTCTGACCCTGTCCGCTGACAAATCCCTTTGACTTCCTGCTACCGTGAACACCGATAAGAGCATCTCTTATATCATCATCAAAAGCAGCAATCCCGGGTAATGACAAAATATTCTTCTTCACTGCTCTCATCTGATCCGGCATAGGGCTCTCTGCAGCAGCCCAGGGCTCTCCGTATAACAGTAATCCGGGAACGATCTTATCCAACTCCTCTCTGATGACCTTCATAGTATCTGTGTCATAAATACCCATGAGGTCGAAACGGAATCCGTCGATATGAAACTCCTCTGTCCAGTACTTGAGTGAATCGACAACGTACTTCCTCACCATGGAACGCTCTGTAGCAATCTCGTTACCGCAGGCTGAAGCATTGGCAAAGGTTCCGTCGCTCTTCTGCCGGTAAAAATAACCGGGCACAGTATTATTAAAAACAGATTCCTTAGCAAAGTATGTGTGGTTGTAAACCACATCAAGGATAACTCCTATTCCGGCCGAATGAAGAGCTTTAACCAGCATTTTAAATTCTTTTATCCTTGTTGTCCCGTTATACGGATCTGTTGAATATGACCCTTCAGGAGAATTATAGTGTACGGGATCATAACCCCAGTTATATTTTGCCGAAGGATCTTCTTCGTCAACAGTAAAAAAATCGCTGACAGGGAGAAGATGAACATGTGTTATTCCCAACTCTTTTAAATGGGACAATCCTGTCTTTTCGCCATCAGGAGAAGTAGTATCCTCTTCCGCGAAACCTGTGTATTTACCCCTGTTAACTATCCCCGATGAGGGTGCTATTGTAAAATCCCGGACATGTGTTTCATAGATAACCGCATCGACGGGAAAATTTAAAACCGGCCTTTTATCATCATTCCATCCTTCCGGAAGGGTTTTGGCAGGATTGTAAACCATACCCCGCTTCCCGTTAATTCCAACACATCTTGCATAAATATCAGGAACCTCATCCAGCCACTCACCATCATTAATGCGGAAGGTATAAAACTTACCCTCAAAATCTCCTGTCAATACGGCCGACCAGGTGCCGTCACCACTTGCCTGTAACTGAGTCTTATAAAATGAATCTCCGGATTTCCCGTCTTTATAAAGCCTGAATTCAACCAGCAGTGCGGTTGGTGCCCAGATTTTCACAACAGTCTTTTCGGGCGACCAGAAAACACCCAGATCGTCGCCCCCGTAATAGGGATACGTAGAAAAATCAATATGATTAAACTTCCATTCTCTCATCAAAAACCAATTAATGTTTTTCTTAATAATACTTTGCAGCTACCAAGCTTTTCCCCTCCAACCTCATTGACAACAACCTTCGCCCCCGGCAGTCTTTTCAGGGTTTTATCGTGCCTGTAAAAACGGTTTAGATCAATTGCAAGTGTATGACTTTGACCTTTATTGAGATATAAAGGATAAAAATGATAATTCCCCGTTCCTTTGATTACGAATTTCCTCTTTAACCAAATACTGCTGAATATTAGAACAGGTTTATCAATATCAACATCTGTATTTCCTGTATTTCTGATAGTTAGCTCTAAAAAATCCGGATAATACAGCCTGTCTTTTTTTAAATCAACCGATACTCTTTTCCTCTTTCCTGTCAATTGCCTAAACAAGTGAGGTATTTTCCCTGATCTGACATTAAACACAATTATTAAAAATAAGACCAGAATGAAACCGGCAAACCAAAAAAGTTTATACCCTTCGGGACCAATTTCATTCTCTGCCCGTGTGGATAATGACAAGACCAAAAGGCCAGACAAGATCATGACATATTTCATCCGCTATATTTTGAAACAAAAATAAGCTAATTTTTGAAACGGGTTTAATATTCATGTGAATTCAATAAACGGTAAAATTTGTATAAATATTATTCTGCAGATTTTAGGTATATTTATATTTTTAATCCGGAGAGAACAGATACCCGGCATAAATCATGTTCACATAAGAAACCAGCTTACCGATATGAGGTTTATTGCAGATCTACATATACATTCTCACTTTTCCAGGGCAACGAGTAAAATGCTGACACCGGAATATCTGGATTATTATGCAGGGTTGAAAGGAATTAAAGTTGCAGGAACAGGCGATTTTACTCATCCCGGATGGCTGTCTGAACTTAAAGAAAAAACTGAACCTGACGGTTATGGTTTTTTAAAACTTAAACAGGAGTACAAGTCAGGCCATGCATTGAGATATAGTGATATAAGATTTCTGTTAACTGCCGAGATCAGCAATATCTACAAACGTAACGGCAAAGTCAGAAAAGTACACAGTGTTATTTTATCTCCCGGTTTTGAAGAGGTTGAAAAAATTAACCGCCGCCTGATAAATCTGGGAGGTAACCTTACTTCCGACGGCCGGCCGATACTGGGCCTCGACACGCGCGACTTACTCGAAATTGTGCTGGAATGCAGTGAACACAACTACTTTATTCCGGCTCATATCTGGACACCATGGTTCTCAATGCTGGGATCAAATTCAGGCTTCGATTCTCCGGAGGAGTGTTTTGCCGATCTGACAAAACATATTCATACCATTGAAACAGGACTCTCTACCGATCCGCCAATGAACTGGCTTTGTTCTTTCCTTGATAATATTACACTGGCCTCCAACTCAGATGCGCACTCTCCGGAAAAACTGGGACGAAATGCAAACATTTTCAATACCGATCTGAGCTATTACTCATTAACCGAGGCTCTCAGAAGCGGTGATCCGGAAAAATTCCATGGTACAATAGACATGTTCCCGGAAGAGGGCAAATACCATTACGACGGTCACCGGAAATGTAATATTTGCTGGAATCCCGCAGAGACTCTCCGCCATGATTATTTATGTCCCGTTTGCAATAAACCTGTGACCGCGGGAGTAATGAACAGAATTATACAGCTGTCTGACCGTGAAGATATTTATGAACGTTCTGACCGTCTGCCTTTCCGGTCGATAATACCTCTTAGGGAACTGTTGTCTGAAATAGCCGGCACAGGAGTAAATTCTAAAAAAGTAGAAGATGAATACTTCCGGATATTGAAGAAGCTGGGTACCGAACTGGAAATCCTGCTTGAGATTCCTGAAGAAAAAATTGAATCTGAAGTATCCGTTATTCTTGCCGAAGCTATTCGCCGTATGCGGAACCGGCAGGTCATAATACAGGAAGGATATGACGGGGAGTATGGGAAAATAACTGTATTCCGCCCGGGTGAGATAAAGGATTTTGAAGCGACTGGCTTGCTTTTCCAGATTGAGAAGCCTGCACCTCCCGGAAGAAGGGAACTGATCAGCTTCGATTTAAAAGGCATCCAGGACCTTTTATGCCATAAAGAGAATATAGCAAACATAGTATCTGAAAATAAACCAGAATATAAATCGCAGGAAACGCCATTTCCGGAGCTGAATCCCGTGCAGGCCGGTGCTGTAAAAAATATATCAGGCCCGTCAATTATTATTGCTGGCCCGGGAACCGGAAAAACCAAAACATTAACAGGTAAAATAAGATGGCTGACAGAAAACTGTAATGTATCACCGGAAAATATTCTTGCGATCACATTTACAAATAAAGCCGCCGGAGAATTAAAGGAGAGGCTGAAGTTAATGCCTGATAAAAAAGATAATCAAGATGATATATTAGTTGCTACTTTTCACGGTTTCGGACTCTCGGTTCTAAAAAAATTTCATGATGAATTTAATCGCACTGAAAATTTTATAATTGTTGATGAAATTCTGAAGAATGAAATTATAAAGTCCGTTTCGGGGGAATCCGACACTGAAGTAAAAAAGTTATCAGAACAAATTTCTCAGATCAAATCGTCGAAGGCGGAGGAAATCCCTCTCTTTAAAAAATATGAAAGCCAATTGCAAAAAATAGATGCCTTTGACCTTGATGATCTGATTATTAAACCATTAACATTGTTTAAAAATAATGACAAAATATGCCGCTCTGTCCGGGAGCGTCTGAGATATATTTTTGTTGATGAATACCAGGATATAAACAACGACCAGTACCGGCTGCTGAGATTGCTCGCTCCTGATGACAACTCAAACATTTGTGTGGTGGGCGATGCCAACCAGTCGATCTATGGTTTTCGGGGTGCCGGTTCAGATTATATTGATCGTTTTACAAATGACTATCTTGCCGCAAAAGTATTCAGACTTGTAAAATCATACCGCTGCTCACAAACCATTCTTAATGCCTCCTCCAATTTGCTGGATCAACCATCAGGCATGCTGGAGGGCCTTACCGCCGGTGTAAAAATTTCTGTCTCCGGGCAGCCTACCGGTGCTGCCGAAGCTGAATTTATTGCACGGCAGATTGAAGAACTTATGGGTGGAGTAAGCTTCTTCTCAATAGACAGTTCAGTATCATCGGGATTTAAAAAAGATGAAACTTTCGGTACTCTTTCAGATATTGCAATTTTATGCCGCACCCGTAATCAGTTCAGCGATATTATTAATGCTCTGAAAAATCATAATATCCCCTGGCAGGAAACCGGAACGACAGCTTTTTTCAGGGACGAACCTTTTCAGTCTTTGTCAATTTTATTAAAAGCTGTATCGACACGTAACTTTAAAAAAGCTGAAGCAATTTTTAGTTTAAAAAAAATAAAGCTTACCGGAATACAATTCGAAAATTTAACTAATGAAATTGATAAACAAAAGCTTACAACTTTTTTGGATCTGCTGAAACATACATTTTTTGAAGCTGGAAAATTTAAAGAAGACCAGTGGAACCGCTTTATACTAATAGCCGGTGAAATGAAAAATATCACGGATTTAGCAGAATTCATGGCTCTTGGTACAGGTGCCGATACATATAATAATAAGCTGGAGGCTGTTACTCTTATGACAATTCACGCATCAAAGGGACTTGAGTTTGAATGCGTTTTTATACCAGGTTGCGAAAAAGGTCTTATTCCTTATGAAATATACAAAACGGATGTAAACATTGAAGAGGAGAAGAGGCTCCTGTACGTTGGAATGACCAGGGCAAAAAGGCTGCTGTACCTGACTCACGCAAGTAGCCGCATTATTCGCGGACGAAAGTTTAACCTCCCGGCAAGTCCTTTTATAAATAAAATACAGTCAGAGCTGTTAAACAAAATAAAGAGTGATTTTCTCCTGAAAGCAGGAGATCAGGAGAGACAGCTAAGCCTCTTTTAAACGTTCAGTTCATCTCAATAATTTTCAAAAGTTCGTCCAGCCTGGGCGTTAAGATTATCTCGGTCCTTCTGTTCATCTGTCGTGCTTCCGGGGTTTTTTCAGAAACCAGAGGAACATATTCGCTTCGGCCTGCTGCAATTATTCGTTGAGGATCAATTTGTTTGTTTCTGGTAAGAATTTTTGTAACCGCAGTTGCCCTCATTACACTCAGATCCCAGTTATCTTTGACCTCACCTGATCCATGCATCGGAACATCATCAGTATGACCCTCTACCATTATATTAATATCGGGATTTTGTGCCAGCACATTGCTCAGATCAGCTATTGCCTGCTGACCTTTGGGATCAACATCCCATTTACCCGTTTTGAAAAGAAGCTTCTCATCCATCGAAACATATACCTTACCGTTTTTTTCATGAACTGTAAGACCATTATTGTTAAATCCGGTTAAAGCATTCATTACTTTCTCTTTCAGATCTTTCACAGCCTGATCCTTCTGAGTCAGAATATCCTGGAGCTCTATAAGCCGTTTGTTCCGTATCTCAAGCTCCTTTTCGGCTTCCTGAAGCCTGTCTTCACGCTGGTTCAAATCATTACGAATTGTTTGAAGCTCTTTAAGCAACATCTCAATTTCAGAAGTACTGCCACTCTTTAACAGATCCATCTCCCTGTTTAAACGCTTCTGCTCCTCCTCTAAAAAATCACTTTTCTGCTTCTGCGTATTTAATTCATATAGTGCACTTTCAAGACGGGCAGAGATATCTCTGTTTTTCTCCGATAAAATATTGTTAACACTTTTTAGTTCGGTATTCTCAGTATCCAGTTTTGCATTCAACTGTGAAAGCTCATGGTTCTGTGCTTCAAGTCTGTCACGTGTCTCACTGAATCGGCTCATGGAAACACATGATGATAACATTACCATTATCGTAAAAACTAATGTAATATGTGATCTTTTCATTTTTTTATACTTTTATAATGGCTAAATTTACTTTTTTTGCCGTGGTTGAACAAATTTGTACCAATCCGTTTTATATATGATGTTAAAGTTTATGTAGTACCTTTGCCAGGATTATTGAATTAAATGGATAAAATTACGGAAAACAAACTGGAAATAATAAACAGCCCTGAAGATCTGAAGAAACTGGATCCTGATGATCTGCCCGGACTTTGTGAAGAATTAAGGCATTTTATAATTGATATGGTATCTGTCAATCCGGGTCACCTCGGTGCCAGTCTGGGAGTCGTTGAACTCACAGTTGCATTACATTATGTATTTAATACTCCCCGCGATCTGATTGTTTGGGATGTGGGACATCAGGCTTATGGACACAAAATATTAACCGGAAGACGTAATCTTTTTCATACTAACAGAAAATATAACGGTCTGAGCGGATTCCCGCGCCGGGAAGAGAGCGAATATGATACCTTTGGTGTGGGGCATTCATCCACATCAATTTCTGCAGCACTGGGAATGGCCATAGCAGCAAGGCTGAAAAATGAACAAGACAGAAAAATTGTTGCTGTCATAGGTGATGGAGCAATGACAGGCGGAATGGCATTTGAAGCACTGAATAATGCCGGGGCAAGCCAGGCAAACCTCCTGGTTATCCTGAATGACAATAATATGGCCATTGACCCAAATACGGGAGTTATAGCTCAATACCTGCTCAACATCTCTAAATCAGAAACTTACAATAGGGTTAAAAACGATATTTGGGATGCGCTTGGTAAACTGGACGGTTTTGGAAAGGTAACCCGGAAGTTGATACAGAAAAACCAGCATGCACTGAAAAATTTACTGCTAAATCAAAACAATCTTTTCGAAGCCTTTGATTTTCGCTATTTTGGCCCTGTTGACGGGCATGATATTGACTATCTGATTCAGGTATTGAATGACCTTAAAGATATTCCGGGACCAAAATTACTTCATATTATAACCAAAAAAGGAAAAGGATTTAAGGAAGCAGAATTAAATCAGACTAAATTTCATGCACCCGGACTTTTTGATAAAAATACCGGTCAGATTATACCGGAAGTGTGTTCTGTTGAAGGTAATTCAAAATTCCAGAACGTTTTTGGGGAGACACTGGTAGAGTTGGCAACGGAAAATAAAAGAATTGTTGGCATAACTCCTGCAATGCCAACAGGATGTTGCATGAATTTAATGTGTGAAAGAATGCCGGAACGCACTTTTGATGTGGGTATCGCCGAGCAACACGCAGTAACATTTGCCGCAGGACTGGCAACACAGGGGTTGCTGCCCTTCTGTAATATATACTCCTCATTCATGCAGAGGGCATATGACCAGATAATTCATGATGTAGCAATTCAAAATCTTCATGTCGTTTTTTGTCTCGACCGGGGCGGACTGGTAGGAGAGGACGGGCCCACTCATCACGGAGTGTTCGACATAGCATATATGAGAAGCATTCCCAATATGATAGTTACCGCACCTATGGATGAACAAGAACTCAGAAATCTTATGTACACAGCTCAGCTTGATGATATTAAAAAACCCTTTTCAATAAGATATCCAAAAGGCTGCGGAACATACCAAAAATGGCGCAAACCCTTCAAAAAACTAGAAATAGGAAAAGGCAGACAGCTTTCAGAGGGTGAGGATATTGCAATTCTTACTATTGGTAAATCAGGTATTTTTGCAAGACAGGCAGTAAAAACTTTACAAAAACAAAATATCTCTGCTGCTCATTTCGACATGAGATTTGTAAAACCACTTGATGAAGAACTGTTATTTAGAGTTTTTAATTCATTTAAATATGTCATCACAGTTGAGGATGGAGTTATAAAGGGAGGATTTGGCAGTGCTGTACTCGAATTTATTGCAGAAAACGATATTTCAGTTAATATTAAATTGCTGGGTATTCCCGATGAATTCATCGAACATGGTGCCTCAGGGGAATTATACAGAATTTGTGGCATTGACCATGACGGTATTGTAAAGAATGTATTGAAAATGCTGGGCAAATAATAATTTAATATTTATTCCGTTTTCACTGAAAAAAAATTAAAGTACCCTTACTTTGGATATTTACCTGAAAAGAAAACGTGGAAAAATCTTACTGCTAATAGTGGCAGTGTTTATAGGATTGGCTTCACTTTTATATACAAACTGGCTTACAGAAAAAATGGCCGATGAAGAAAGAAAAAAAGTGAAGCTATGGGCAGAAGCTACCGAAAGGTTTGCTGAACCGGGTATTCTGAATGACAATACAGCAAACATTGAAAAACTTAATACCTCCTACCTCTCCCTGATTCAATTAATTCTGGAACAAAATTCTACAATTCCGGTAGTAATTGTTGAACCTGACGGAGATTTTAATTATTCAGCCAATATCAGGTACTCTGAAGAACGGAAAAACCAGGTAATAAACCAGGAGCTTAACAAAATGAAAGCTCATGCGCCACCAATCCGTATCAACCTCTCACCTGATAATTATCTGCTCCTCTATTACCGGGAGTCAAATATACTTCGCAACCTAAGATATTATCCTGTTATTCAGCTTTTTGTAATTGTAATTTTTATTTTTGTGGCCTATTCTGCCTTCAGTGCTACCCAAAAAGCTGAACAAAACCAGGTTTGGGTAGGTATGTCAAAAGAGACTGCCCATCAGTTGGGCACTCCCATTTCATCGTTAATGGCATGGATTGAGATCTTAAAACTGCAGAATGTTGATTCTTCCATCATTTCAGAGTTCGAAAAAGATGCTCAGCGACTGGAAAAAATTACTGAACGTTTTTCGAAAATAGGATCCAAACCTGAGCTTATCCGGACAAATATTACCGAAGTACTGGTCTCGACTGTAAACTATCTTAAAACGCGCTCTTCAGGAAGGGTGAATTTCATTACTGATTTTGACCAAAACAGTGTTATTGATGTCCCTCTCAACTCTGCCCTTTTTTCATGGGTCATAGAGAACCTGTGCAAAAACTCTATCGATGCTATTCAGAATCACGGCACTATTACAATTAATATAAAAGAGAAAGATAACCAGGTGTTTATTGATGTTACGGATACAGGAAAAGGTCTGAACAAATCTCAGTTCAAGACAGTATTCCACCCCGGATATTCAACTAAAAAAAGAGGATGGGGACTTGGTTTGTCTCTTGCAAAAAGAATTGTCGAAAACTACCATAAAGGTAAAATATTTGTAAGGTGGTCGGAATTGGGAAAGGGATCAACATTCAGAATTATGCTCAAAAAGAAACAATAATTTCAATTGCAGACAGAATACTTTTAAAGTTAAACATTCCACTCTCATTCCGGAAATAATCTGATTTGCATTTTAAAAATTATTATTATAATTGAAGATTCCGTCATGTTGTTTAATTTTGTTCGCCGGAGATATAGTTTTTCCTGTTAAGGTATAAATGCATGAGACCATAAAAATCAGGTATTGCGCGGGAAAATTAAACATTGTGATAACAAATATTGAAAATTTATTCAGATGAAGCTGAAATACGATCTAAAGTCTAAAATATTCGACAATTATAATTCATTCGAATCAATTCTAAAAAAATGGAAATCGGATAAAGAGAAGATTGTTTTTACCAACGGCTGTTTCGACCTTATACACCTTGGACATTTAGATTCTCTTCTTAAATCGTCCAACCTGGGAACAAAACTGATTGTAGGATTAAATTCGGATGAATCTGTCAGGGCTCTCAAAGGAAAAGGAAGACCCATACTCAATCTTGAGGCAAGAACTACCCTTCTTGCTGCTTTTGAATTCGTCGATGCCATCATAATTTTTTCGGAGGATACTCCTGAAAAACTCATATCACAAATAATTCCTGATGTCCTTGTAAAAGGTAACGAATACGCAATTCATGAAATCGCAGGACATAAGACAGTCCTTAAACACGGAGGAGAGGTGAAAACCCTTGAACTCGTTCCCGGTGTAAGTACTACGGAAATGATAAATAAAATTAAAAATCTCGACTGATGGGCCAGACCAAAACAATTTACACTTGCCAGAATTGTGGTGCGCAATCACCCAAATGGCTGGGTAAATGCCCTTCATGTGGTGAATGGAATACATATGTTGAAGAGATAGTTGAAAAGAAGAAGCCTGCCTCTGATATCGAATCACGATCATTGATCAACAAAGCTGTCACTCTCTCCGAAATTGAACTTAAGAATGGAAATGACAGGATTAAACTGGGTATTCATGAATTTGACCGTGTACTGGGGGGAGGTATTGTCCCCGGATCAATAGTCCTTCTCGGGGGAGAACCCGGCATAGGTAAATCAACCCTGGCCTTGCAGACAGCCCTTGAATTACATGAAAAAAAAGTATTATATGTATCTGGTGAAGAGAGTCTGCAGCAAATTAAACTCCGGGCTGAAAGATTGAAGAGAAAAAAAAACGACTGCCTGTTTCTCAGTGAAACCTCCCTTGAGGTGGTTATCCGCCAAGCAGAGCAGATTAAGCCTGATCTGTTAATTATTGACTCAATACAGACTCTCTCGACCGAAATAATGGATTCATCTCCCGGCTCGGTCTCTCAGGTAAGGGAGTGCACTTCACAGTTACTTAAATTGGCAAAAAAAACCGGCATTTCAGTAATACTCATCGGACATATTAATAAGGAGGGGAGTCTGGCAGGACCTAAAGTACTGGAACATATGGTAGATACAGTATTACAGTTTGAAGGCGATTCTAACTATATGTACCGGATACTGCGTGCCGGTAAAAACCGCTTCGGCTCAACGAGCGAGCTTGGAATTTTTGAAATGTGCAGTTCAGGATTAAAAGAGATACTTAATCCCTCTGAACAATTAATTACAAGGGGAACGGATGTTGTAAGTGGTACTGCCATTGCATCTACCTTACAAGGAATAAGACCATTTCTTATTGAAATACAGGCCCTTGTGAGCTCGGCTGCATACGGGACACCTCAACGTTCCTCCACAGGGTTAGACCTGCGCCGACTTAATATGCTTCTTGCAGTGCTTGAAAAAAGGGCGGGATTTAAACTGCAGGCAAGAGATGTTTTCCTGAATGTTGCCGGTGGACTGAAAATAAATGATACGGCAACAGACCTGGCGGTTATCTGCTCAATTCTGTCATCCAATATTGATATTGCTGTTGACAATAAAACATGTTTTACCGGAGAAGTGGGACTGACAGGGGAGATAAGGGGAGTGAGCCGGATTGAACAAAGAGTGGGAGAAGCCGCACGACTCGGATTTAAAAAAATATTTATACCGAAGCGTAATAAAGGATTTGATATTTCAAAATTGAATCTTGAAATTTTACGTGTTAATCGCGTTGAAGAAGTTTTTCAACTTATTTTTAAATGAAACATAAATTATACATACTACTCTTTTTTTCACTTTTTTGGATTGTATCGTGCGATAAACCGGTGGTTGAGAAACCGGAAAATCTGATCAAAGAAGATAAAATGATTGAAATGCTTAAGGACATTCACCTTGCAGAGGCAACATTTTCCAATCGCAGGTACCAGGATACCTTATTGTCCAAAAGCAGCTCCGCAAACTTCTATTATTCAGTACTCGATAAGTACCAGGTTCCCGATTCGGTTTTCGAGAAATCATTTATCTACTATTCAAGCCAGCCAAAAAAATTTGAAAAAATGTACCGGCAGGTAATGAATCAGCTTAACGAAATGGAACAGGATTTTTCGGGAAGGAGTAATGATATCCTTGAGTTGGAACAAGAAAACCGGTAACCGTGAGAAAAATTTCGGCAACTTATATCTTCCCCGGTAACGGTAATTCAGTCAAAAACGGAATACTGGAGTGTCATGATGACGGAACAATTATCAATTTGACAGATAATGGCGGACAATTGAAAGAACAACAAGGTCTTGAATACTACAGCGGCATTCTTGTTCCCGGATTCATTAATGCTCATTGTCATCTGGAGTTGTCTCACCTGAAAAATAAAATATCTGAAAAATTGGGTTTAAGCGACTTCCTGGGCTCTGTAAACAGACTTCGCTACAGTGAAACTGAGAATTCCGGGGAGTTTGCAGAAAAAGCAGATTTCAGGCTTTGGTCTGAGGGAACCGTAGCTGTCGGGGATATATCAAGTACCGATGAAACGTTGGAAACAAAAAGTAAAAGTAAAATATTCTATCACACTTTTGTCGAAGCTTTCGGATTCCTTCCTTCCCGGGCTGAAAAGGCATTTGAACTGGCTTGCTTAACAGAAACCATGTTCCGGGGGAAAGGGCTCAAAGCGTCAGTTGTTCCGCATTCACCATACTCGGTATCAGAGCCGCTTTTTAAAAAAATAGCACATAAAGCAAAAACAGAAAACACCATCCTGACAATACATAACCAGGAGAGCAGGGCTGAGTCAAGGTTTTTTCAAAATGGAGACGGTCCGCTTGCAGAGCACATGATCCGTAATCTGAAAATTGATATCTCGGGATGGAACACCGGGTATAAAAGTTCCCTGAAATATATCCTTTCCTTCCTTCCCGTTGAAAATCAACTGCTTCTTGTACATAACACTTTTACTGCCGAAAGAGATTTAGAAGAGTTGAAAAAACAGCGTCTTCATTCAAATACTTTTGTCGTCCTCTGTCCAAATGCCAACCTGTTTATTGAAAACCAGCTCCCTCCTGTATCCCTCTTCAGGGAAAAAAGGCTCAATATCTGTATTGGCACAGACAGTCTGGCCTCCAATCATCAATTATCCGTTTTGGCAGAGATATTTACGCTGCAGCAAAATTTCCCGGAGATACCATTGGAAGAGCTGTTACAGTGGTCATGCCTGAATGGAGCAAGGGCACTTCAAATAGAAGATAAATCAGGCTCCTTCGAGCCAGGTAAAAAACCAGGCATAAATCTTATAACGGAAGTTGATCTGCAAAATCTTAAACTAACCGGAAGGAGTAGAGTCACAAAGCTTGCCTGACAAAAAGTGCTTCGCCCGCAGTTTGCAAAATCACTACAGAAATGCTTAAAGGGAGGTGCGATACCATTCCGAACTTCTGCCCAGCCAGCGAATGCCGGCTACAAAACCTTTAAGTTTTAAAAGATCATCACTCTCCAGCCAGCCATAACAATCATAAGTATTTCCCGATTTAGGATCATAGATCTTACCATTTTTCCACTCCTTTTTATTCCCGTCATATTCAAAATTTTGCAGAATCTGCAACCCTATAAGAGACCTGCTTTGCAATGATTCATCAGGATTATTATCATCTTTAGGGGGCTGACCATTTTCATATTTCTCAGGAATCATATATACTATCGTACCTATATATTTTCCATCCCTCTTTTCAACCTTAATCTTGGTGGTCTTCTCATCGTTCCACCAGATACCGGTAATTTTATCAGCTTCCTGCGCAAATACAGCAAAGGCATAGAAACTTAAAATCAAAAGAATGATAATCTTTTTCATCTGTTCAGAATTTTAAATTAATAAATTATTCCACTAGTGTCTATTAATATTTGTTAAAATAATTCGTATATTATTCATGATCAATATGTTTTTTGTCAAAAACCTTGTCGCACTTTTGAACGGATTACCTTTGGTGGTAAACCAAATAGTAACGTG
>Ga0209270_1001713_pt1 | contig 27723 bp, 26 predicted proteins | sample MTBAKSrepl1MetaG_FD_187456 | JGI IMG/M metagenome (GOLD analysis project Ga0209270, IMG submission 187456) | Enrichment culture microbial communities from Arthur Kill intertidal strait, New Jersey, USA, that are MTBE-degrading - MTBE-AKS1... | ecosystem: Environmental > Aquatic > Marine >...
CAGCGCCAGCCCTCCTGTCAGGCCGCCGAGGGCGCGGGTGATGATTCCGTGGGCAAGCTGGTGGGCATGGGTGCTGATGCTGATGAAATAATGCTGCATAGCGGCGTTAAAGGCGATCTGGACATAGCCGTTGATGAAAAACAGGGCGCCGATCAGCACCGCCGCAAACGTTTTCGGCAGCAGAATGACCAGGGCGACGCCGGCGATATCCAGGAAACTGGTCAGCACCAGCAGGGGGCGGGAACCGAGCTGATCCAGAAAAAGACCGTAGGTATAGGATGCCACAATGCCTCCCGCGGTGGCAACCAGGACAAATAGAACGACGCTCCGGTCGCTGAGAGCATATCCCTGCTTGGCAATCAGAATGCCGAATGCGTAAGTGACCCCCTGGGTGATGGGGATTACCAGCATCATTGCCATAAACCATTTGCGGCCTCGGGTCGCCAGGCTCCACTTGAGCTCTTCCCATAATTTTAAAGGGGTTTTCCTGCGGAAGATGCCGGATTCCGGCACTTTGAAGAGGGCGCCGGCGCCGATCAGACCACACAGCATGCCGAGAGTCAGTAGAATCTGATAGCGGTGGAGCGGGGCGGCCGTTCCTAAAAAGAGAGCCATTCCGAGGGTCATCAGGATCGATCCGAACTGGGAGATTTTGGAGGAATTTGAAATCAGTTCCCCCCGGTCGCGTTCCGTCGTCAGTTCGGTAATAATGCCGGTAAAGGATATCAGGCCCGCGGCCCGGCCCAGCATAAAACCCAGCGAACCGAAAAACATGAACCACAGGGGTATGTCCGCGCCTAACCGGAGCGTCCAGGGGGCGATGATCATCAGGCCGGCCGAGCAGCTGCGGATTCCCCAGAACAGGCCGGCGGTTCCGGTTACACCGAGGCGGGCGACCGTCGTGTATCCCAATGCCATCGCCGGCAGGGTTAAATACTGCAGCGCGGTAACAATCCCTACCCATGTTTCGGAAGCGCCCAGGCGCAGCAGCAGCAGGATGACGACTCCTTCCGCCAGGGCCGCCCATGAAAAGGAATTGAAAAAGGCATACAGATAATAAAACCGTTTACCGTGGGCGCGCTGTTTCAGTGTAAGCGACAGATCTAAAGTGTTTACTGCATTCACACGAAATATCCCTGCTTCTCTCAGAACAAGTCACAATAAGATTTCAGCAGCGATCCGGTCGCTCAATCAGGGTCATCCTTGTAAGTAGGTTTGCCCGGCCGGGCTGTCCGGTATGTCTTAAATGAGCAGTCCCTTAAATACCTCTACGTTCAGCACTTTAACAAAGACCACATAGATAACGACGAAAATTCCGATGGACATTCCCAGCGACGTCTTCCAGGATTCTTTGGCGAAAAAAAACAGGAATAGAAACATGTATAGCGGAATGGCCAGGAGAAAGCCGATCAGGTAGCTTGCAGCCGTCAGCAGGAGAAGCCAGATGATGACCATGACTTCCTTGCGCTTCTTGCCGGGACTGGCCGCATAATCATTTTCCGACGGTGCTTCCAGACCGGGTAATTTCTCTTCCTCCTGGGGTTCGATGGCATTGCCCGATTTGTCTTTTCGAACCGTTTTCCTTAAGAGTTGAACGGTTATTGCAGAGAGTAATCCGAGGGTACAGATCCCGGTCAGCATCGGCACCTGCCGGGCCCCGGGTCGATAAGCGAAGTTCATGACCAGCATCAGCACCATGACCGCCATCAGGGACAGATCGAAAGCAAGCTCTTCCCGTTTCACCCAGAATTCCTTTTCTTGTTCGTGAAATATTTGATCATCGGCATGAAAAGCAGCAGCAGGATAAGGATGAACATGGCAAGCGAAATCGGCCGGGTTACGAATTTCCATGCGGATCCCATCATCAGCGCCTGGCGAAGGTTGATTTCAGCCATATTTCCCAAAAGCAATCCCAGGATCAGAGCGATCCGGGGATATCGGAACTTGCGCATTTCATAGCCTAAAAGCCCGAAAACAATACATACGAACACATCGCCGATCTTGTTGTTGAGGGCATATGCCCCGACGATGCAGACGATGAAAATAACGGGAGCGACCAAGGCCGGGCGGATGCGCGTGAGAACGGCAACCTTGTCGGCCAAGCTTAACCCGATAATCGCGGCAACGATATGGCACCCCAGCCCCGCCATGATCAGCATATAGACGATATCGAGATGCATGCTGAAAATGTTCTGGCCTACGTCCAGCCCGTGCAGGGTCAAGGCCCCCAGCAGCACAGCCATGGCGGAGCTGCCCGGGATGCCGAAGGCGAGGGTCGGCAGCAGGGCGCCCCCTTCCTTGGCATCGTTGGCCGCTTCCGATGCAATCACTCCGCGCACATCCCCCTGCCCGAAAGTTTCATTGTTGCGGCATGTATTTTTGGCCTGCAGGTAGGCTAAAAAGCCGGCCACGGTCCCTCCGACTCCCGGTACGGCGCCGATGAAGGTACCGAGGGCCGAACTGCGAATAACCAAAAACCAATTCGCAAATGTTTCCCTGATTCCCGTCAGTACTTGTCGCCGGCTCGGGGGGGGCGTGTTCTCTGCGGCGATGGCATGTCCCCGGCCCAACAGGTCGATGGCTTCGCCGATTGCCAGGAGCCCGAACAGGGCCGGAACCACCGGAATGCCGTCCCACAGGTATTGAATCCCGAAGGTAAAACGCAGTACGGAATTGATGGGGTCAAATCCCACGAAAGAGAGCATCACTCCTAAACCGCCCGCGGCAAGGCCTTTCAAGAGGGTTCCTTCGCTCACAACGGCGATGATGCACAATCCCAGCAGCGCCATCATAAAAAATTCCTGATACGAAAATGCCATCAGAAATTTGTTTATGACCGGAATCATGGCCAGAGCGATGAATAGGCCGATGAATCCTCCCAGGGTGGATGCGGTGGCGGCGGCCCCCAGGGCCACCCCCGCCTTTCCCTTTTTGGCCATGGGGTACCCGTCGATCACGGTGGCGGCATTGGGGGGTTCCCCCGGCGTATTGATCAATATGGCCGGAATCGCGCCGCCGTAAGTGGCGGCGCCGTATGCCGATGCAAGCCACAGCATGGCCGTCGCCGGGGGCATTCCGAAGGTCAGTGGAATCAATACCACGATGGCCGTGGTTCCGCTTAACCCCGGAATGGCTCCGAAAATCATCCCGATGATGGAACCGGACAGCAGATAGGCGATTCCGGGCCAATACAGCATCTCCAGCAAAGTCGAGCCCATCAAGCTCCATTCGATCATAACGGCCGTCCCATTTTATTTGATATATTTTTCAAACAGCGGTTTATAGCTGTCGTAGCGATTGAGCACCTTGGCCAAAGCCGCCTCCGTTTGCTCGCCGGTCATTGCGTTGACCGGTCTTTTCGACTTTTCCGACCATTCCCTGAAATCCTTGTCGTTCATGGTTTTCCACAACAGGTCGCGCATATATTTCATCCTGTCAGGTGGCATATTCGGAGGACCGCCGATCACGCGCCAGGCGGCAACCGCTTCGTCAAGTTCGGCATAGCCGGCTTCCGTAGCCGTCGGCGTATCGGGAATTTCAGGATCGCGCGCCTTGTCGCCCATCAGCAAAACCGGAAGAAGTTCTTTGGAGATCAAAAGTTTTCGAATCGATCCGAAGGTATAGATCACGGCGTCCGCATCGCCCCGGACTGCCGCCAGCATCGCCTCGCCGCTGCCTTTGTGTCCCGTAATGAACTGGGCTTTTATACCCAGCGTTTCCATCGTGATGGGAACCACTACTTCAGGGCCGCTGAAACCCGTTAACGCCACCCGGACGTTTTGGGCCTGCTGCAAATCCTTAACCGTGCGATAGGGTGATTTGGGTGAAATCGCGAGAACCATCGGCTCCACCAGAACCGTGCCGTACCAGGTCACCTTTTTGACATCATATTTCGGACTGAAAAAGACCTGGGGTACATACAGACCCGGCATCGGCCAGATGCCCAAGGTGTAGCCGTCGGGCTTGGCATTGTAAACCGTAGCGGCCGCTTCCTGGGAAGCGGCGCCCGGCCGGTTGAGGATGACAATGTTGACCTTGGCGGGGAGATATTTCTGCATGTATTTCGCCAAGGCTCTCGAGTAGGTGTCAAACCCGCCGCCCGGGGAGTAGCCGACATACCACGAAAAATTCTTGCTGGGGAAATCGGCCGCCGCCAGATCAGCCGGGACACCAAGATAGACTCCTTGAAGCAGGAAAAAACCGAAAATCATTCCAGACAATAACTTTTTCATTTTGGCCCCCTTTTGTTTGTGAATCATCCTTCGCTAAACACTTAAATCAAACGCGCCCTTATTCGGCAACGAATCCCTATTTTCCAATTTGGGCTTTGCACCGGATTTACGGGTGATTCAGTTGTGAAAACCATTCCGAGGGGAGATTTCTGCCGCGCCCCGCCTGCATCGCTTTTTGGTAGAGTGCGAATCCCACCGCGGCAAACTGCAGACCGCGTCCGATATTGTTGCAGAAACAGATGGTTTCATCCGCTGTTTGTCTCCCGGGACTTTTGCCCTGAACGATCTCTTCGAGCAGCGGCAGTTGCTGCCAGTCGACGTCAGCCGTATTTTCCGAAATGTAGCTGTTTCTTTCCTTGACCAGCGCCGGCGGGTCTTCCTGGCCGCCGTTTACAAAGGTTTCAATCGGCTGGGTCTGCCTGGAATGCAGCACGATCCGGTCGCATTTTCCGTAAGCCGCCTTGTCCAATTCTCCCGGCTTGACACAGGAAAGATATGAGCCCGGTCGGACGGTACGGCCGAGTACGACCGGATCGAGCGCATTCGTGCAGGCCAGGACGATGTCCGCCATCCGGGCTACCTCCCCGGGTTCTGCGACCGGGATCGTTTCCAGGCCGGTTACAGCATGCATTTCCCTGCAAAAGTTTTCCCGCCGGGATTCATTGGGGCTGTGAACGAAGATTTTTTCGATTGGCCGAACGGCAGCGGCCGTGACGACATGTGCCCCGGCCTGCCAGCCGGAACCGTATATGCCCAGAATACGCGCATCCTTGCGGGCCAGGTGTTTGATCCCAACCGCACAGGTTGCCGCTACGCGCATTCGCTGAATCGAGGCATCCGGAAACAGCGACAGGAGCTGGCCGGTTTCCGAGCTGAACAACAGGACCAGTCCGGTATAACGGTTGCCGGGCGCTTTGGGCATCTTCATTCGTTTCAGTCCGCTTTGGGTTTCGGGCCAGGTGATGATGTCCGAATTGATCCGCAGGGCCACGATCTTGTCGGCGCCGATGGATCCGCTCATTGTTTTGAGCGCGTGACATGGTTCCTGGTTCGGGCTGTGCGGGTTTGCGGTGATCAGATCGCAGCGTTGTCCGTCTCCTAACCAGCCGCAATCCAACGTCTGATAAGCTTTTTCGAGGTTTTCAATGGCGATTTCCGCCGTGAGGATTTCCGCAACTTCTTCATCTGTGAGCAGCAGCATGTTAACGCCTCCTGTTGACAATTATCGGTTTTCACGGTTCGCTGATATTTATAATGGAAGCTGCTTCCGGTTCAATGAGAATATCGGAACAATAGCGGAACAACCCGGTAATTTCGGGCCAAGCATCAACGTTGCGTCGGAAATCTCACAGCTATTGGTACAAATTACCTTTTTAAATTTTTTAGAAATAAACCGTCCAAAAGTCAAGAAGTTATTTTGTAGCTACGGCCGGGCGCCGCGGCCCGGAAAGTCCCGGATTTGAATGGGATGCATTGCTACCGGACCTGACCGAAGTGTTGGAGAGCTTCTATTTTAACAGGTCGGCCAGATTCGCGAAGGGCCGGTGGGTCAAACCGGGATCCCGGTCCGCTGCAGACGGATTGTCGGTATCCGCTTGGCCATTCTCATAGCGTGAATGTTCATTATCGTGACAATAGCGGCACAGCAGCTCCCAGTTGCTCCCGTCCGACGGGTTGTTGTCATGATTGTGATCGCGGTGATGGACGGTCAGTTCCCGCAGCCTTTTGCCGCTGAAATCTCGACCGCAACGGCCGCAAACCGGCGGAAAGAGCTTGAGCGCCCTGGCCCGATAGGTCTGCTCCCATTTTTCGCGGTTGCGCACGGCCTCGGCAACAATCCGATTCCGGTCGCTGTTTTCAGGTTCCTTTTTTACCGATGTCATCTACAGCTCCTGTACCGGCAGGTTGCGGCCGGCGTCAATGGCAGGTGTCCGTCATTTTTTTTCGGAATGCTTTACGCAAGGGCACGAGCTTTTCATTCCGGGTCCGGTTTCTTCCAGCGATAGGGGAGTTCCTGCACTGTGCCGGGTTGGGTCATGTCGCTCAAAGCCTTCAGGGCATCCCGGATAATGCGGCGCTGGCGCGGGTCGTTGCCCGGTTTGCCGAGCATGCTGCCGCGGGGAAACTTGACCAGCAGCGCCCGGGGCGGCTTGATGTGGCCCATGCGGTCGGCCATATTGCCGATGGATATGGTGGGGATTCCGGCTTCTTCGACCTGACGCTGAATCAGACCCACGGTCTGATGGCATTTGGGTCAGACCGGCACCAGAAACAGCACATCCACGCCGGCTGCCCGGATTCGATCGATGAACTTCGGGATCGTTTCGGTCATAAATGAACCGACGTCGTTGACATAGCTGAAACTGTAATGCACCGGGGTCAGCTTGCCGATGACCCCTTCTTTTTCCAGCTCGATGAAGCGCTGAATGGGAAAGATGGTGTTAAAGTCCTCTTCCGCCAGGCTGTGATCATAGTGGGCGTGCGCAATGCCGAGGTCTTCCTTCCGGACGTTTTTGGGGATTTCGCGAAACGAAATGTCCCCATGGATCGATTCGGTGTCAAAAGGAAGCTGGCTGTCCTTGAGGTAAAGGCCGCCGGTGGTAACCAAGGCAAAGGTCTGTTCCGACGGTTTTCCGCAGTAAGGGGTCCAGGGAATATCCTCGGATATGACAAAAGGGTACTTTTTAACAATCTCATCCATTTTGTGCACCCGGAAATCCGGCAGGCTTTCCTCGACCCATTTTTCATATGCGATTTTAAAAGTGTCTAAATTAAACGTCATATTTGTTTTTTCTCCTTTCTCGCTCCACAGGGAGCAAATGCTGATCATCAGCCTGCAACAATTCTCAGTTTGTGGGTTTTCTGCTGGCTGCGCCACAATGCGAAAATGAGGACGGCAACGGCGTCATCGCCGGCAAGGTTGTTTGCTGTGGACTGCGGCAATCAGGATATCTTTTGCTTTCTGGTATATATCCGGATCGTTGCTGGCACGCGGTCCGGCCACGTTTAATGTTTTGACGGAGTGCCGGTCAACCCAGGCGGCGATCATGGCGGCGGCCTCAAAAGCCGGGCTCCGGTTCAGATCGATATGCAAGCAGGGCCGCCCGTGTTTTTCGGCCAGTTCCTGCGTCAGGGCGGAACCACCGGTCAGGGGTCCATGTGAGAAGATCAGCGTGCCATCGGAATCCTCAATATTTTTTTCCGTTCGAACGGCATAACCGTCGGCGGGCACTTCCCTTACCTGATAAGCCGGCGGAACCACTCCGTCTTCGGCCAACCGGCCCCTGGGTACCCAGCCGCCGTGCGGAATCCCGATTTGAATGGCAGCGTCCAGCGCGGCCCGATCGGCGCCGGTTTGGCCGCCGGAGATTATTTTTGCAATCATGCTGATTCCTGTACGGTTGCAGCCGGAAAGTAAACCGAAAAGGTCGTTTCGCCGGAGCGGCGGCAATCCTCGGGCCGGTCACAGAAAGTACAATTGCTGATCCGGCCGGGGCAGAGATCCTTTTCCCTGGGGATGTATTTGCATCTGGTTGAGTTCATTTCGATCTGAAAATGATACCGTTCGGAAAAAATTTTCATGCGCAGTAGATCCGCACCTTTGCCGCCGGCATTGAACTCGAAAGGGTTGCGGGTTGAATACGATGCAATATCCCGGGATGTAAAAAATCCTTCAAAAATCCGCTTTTGGGATTCCACAGTGATGCCGACGCCGTAATCATGGACCTGTAATGCCGCACCCTCACCGCTCTTGAAAACAGCCACTTCAATCCGGCCTTCATCGGGTGTGTTTTCAACGGCATTTCGAATCAGGCCGTCCATAACTTTACGGACGACCTCCGGGGGGAGGAGTATCCGCGGGACGGGTTCGATCCGGTGAACAATGTCGATCCGGCGTTCTGAAAAACGGGGTTTTAAAGCTTCCAGCCGGTCGAGCAGGGTTTGACCCAGGTCGATGGGCTGGGAAACCGCAACCGTCGGACCGAATAGTTCGTCGATGCGCTTGCGCATACGCGCGATCAGGTCGCTCTCACCGGCATTTTCCGCGATCAGGCTTTCCAGCTCGTCTTTGCATTGCTCCAAAAGGAGCACCAGCAGGCCGTGGGATCTGGGTTCCCGCCCCTGCATGATGTCGTCCAATTCATACTGGATGTCGAGGATGCGGTTGAGGTTTCGCTGGATCCGGTCGTAGGTCGGTTTCCAGACGGGCCGGGGGATGCCGCCGATCTTTTTATGCAGAAGGCCCAGCGAACTGGTGATAATGGCCACCGGAGTCTTGAGCTCATGGGACAAATGATTGATGACCGTGTCCTTGGCCCGGTTCAGGCCGGTTACTTCGCTGTACGCTTTTTTAAGCTCTTCGGCAACCCTGGCATTCTTGATGGAGAGGGCGACGGTGCCTGAAATCGAATTGAGCAGCTCCACATCCGATTTGCCGAAGTCACCCGATTTTTTATTGATGGCACAGAGCACCCCGACAATCCGCTCCCGCCCCCGCAGGGGAACCAGCACCAGATTGCGGGTCTTGTAGCCGAATTTCTTGTCTCTTTCTTCGTGAAGGTGCCGATTGATGGAAGTGTCGTTGATGATGACCGGTTCGCCGGTTCGAATAACGGTTCCGGCTTCGAGTTCATTGATGCCGAAGCGGTATTTTTCAACCCTTTCTTCGGTATCGCTGGCGTCAAAGGCGGCGCCGATGGCAAAGAGCTCCTCTTTTTCTTCATCCAGCAGAATGACCATGGCGCCCTCGGAGTCGAGCAGCCGTTTGATTTCGCTGTTGACAAAGTTAAGGCGGTCATCCAGTTCAGGGTGCATGGGGAGGGCCACGCTGATTCTTAAGAGGGCTTCGGTGAATCGCAGCGCCTTCTTAATATCCTCCGAAAAGCGGGCATTCTCAATGGAAAGGGCTACGGTTCCGGCAATCAGGTTGAGCAGTTCCACATCGGACTGGTCAAAAATTCCTTCTTTCTTGTTGATGGCGCACAGGGTGCCGATGGTGCGTTCACTGCTTTTGAGCGGTACGACCGCCAGGTTGCGGGTTTTATATCCGAATTTCCGGTCCCTTTCTTCGTAAAGGGGGCGATTGACGGAGGTGTCGTTGATGACGGCCGGCTCACCGGTCTGGATCACTTGACCCGAGACAAGCTTGTCAATGGGGAAGCGGACTTCCTGCACTCGCCTTTCGGTGGCCATGTCGTCATAAGCGGCTCCCAGCATGAAAAGGTCGCCCTTGATCTCGTCGTAAAGGACGACGATGGCGCCTTCGGTGGCGAGCAGCCGCTTGACTTCATTGTTGACGTAATAAAGGAGTTCCTGCAGGTCCGGATATTCCGGCAGCGCCATGCTGATGCTGAGCATGGCTTCGTTGCTGCGCGTCATTCTGTTCTCCTGGGTGACATCCCTCAGAATGACGATGAATCCGGCCGGTTCGCCTTTGGATTCGGAAAATGTGGCGGCGCGGATGACGACATCCAGCAGCCGGCCGTCTTTGGTCAGCCGCTGGCTTTTATAACCGTTTAAAATCCGCTCCTGCAGAAGCCGCCGGATATCTTTGCGGGTCGCATCGGCAAGTTCGGAGGGTATAAAGGGGATCCGCTTTCCCTCCAGTTCGGGCAGCGTCCAGCCGAAGGTTTCACTGAATGCCGGATTCAGGTAGGATACGCGGCTGTCCAGGGTGAAAACCACAATGGGGTAGGGCGCAAAGTCCAGCAGCGCACGCAGCCGTCTTTCGGTCCGGAGCAGTTCCTGCTCGGCGCGCTTGCGGTCCGTGATATCCTGAAGCGTTTCAATGGCGCCGGTGACGCCGCCGGTGTCATCCAGCAGCGGCGCGGCCGTAAAAAAAAGCCATTTGCCGTCTTTCCCGATGCTGGGGAAAAAACTTTCAACCTCATAGGCGCCATCGATCAGGGCCGAACGGCGATAGGTGCCGGGATAGTGTTCGGCAATAACATCCTCGGAAACCCCATCGACAATCAGATCGGCCAGGGTGGGGCGTTTTCTGGAATAAAAGGTTTTCCACTGATCCGTGGTTCCCACCATTGCACCGGCTGATATTCCGGTGAGATTTTCCAGGGCGCGGTTGCAGTGGGTGACGACGTGGTTCTGGTCGATTACAAACGCTGCGATGGAAAGACCCTGAACAATCTGCGCCAGTCTCTTTTCGCTTTCCCGCAGGGCCGATTCATTTCGCCGGTTGACAGGGCAGGCGTCAGTGCGCTGGTTATCGGGAACCCCACGGGGTTGCTTTTTGGGCATGGTGAACCTGTCGGTTGTTAAAATATTCAATTATTTTTTCAAAAAGCTAAACTGTTACAATTTTAATTTTTAATTGAAACTGTCGGAACAGTCAATAAAACTTAATGGTCTTTATCGAAAACCATAGCATTAAAAGCCAGGCAGATGAAAGGTCCTGCAATTGGGATTGTCGGCAGCCGGATGATTTCCATGGGATTCTTAATTCCGGACACGTTCCGACGCTCCATCAGGAGGAATCCGCCGGATGACTGGGCGGTTTCTTCAAGGCTGATTTCTTATAGCGCTGGTGCATGCTCTGGCCGATTCCCGCCATTACGGCGGTGGTAAGGTCAAAGACCGCATCCAGCACATTTTCCGAAAGTCCTTCTTTCCCGGCGTCCGCCAGGCGCTGGTCCACTCAGGGTTGACAATTTCGGACGATGGCGACTGCGATGCCGATCAGTTTTTTTTCACGGTCGGTCAGCAGGTCGGTGGCGTGGGCGTCATGGTAATACTTGCGAAAGTCGGCGCGTTTAGGCATGCAAAGCTCCTTCATTAATTAATATTTTGAAAAAGAAAATTCAAGTATAAGAACGATTTCCTTTGGGCGGTTAATGCTGCCGGACATTCCCGCGTGTCAGCGAGGCGAATATCCCCGCAAAAGTGAGACCGGAAAATATCATCAGGACAATACGGGTACTCCGGATCAACTGGGGATAAACTGCGGCGGTGATGGGCACCCGCCCCATGATGATTGCCAGAACGAGGGTGGCGATCCCCATGCTGAACAGTTGACCGAGAACCCGCATCGTTCCGGCCGAACCGGAGGCGACCCCCAGGAAACGGCTTTCAACCGAACTCATGATGGCGTTTGTGTTCGGTGAGGAAAAGGCGGCAAAACCAAAACCCAGTAAAATGAGCGTCGCAACAATGTACGCCAAATGGGTATCCGCAGTCAGACGGGAAAACAGAATCAATCCGCAGAAAGTCAGCGCCATGCCCGCGGAAGAAATCAGGCGGGGCTCGATCCGGTCTGAAATCCTGCCGGCCAGCGGCGAGAACAGGGCCATGATCACGGGTTGTGCCATCAGGATCAGGCCGGCCGTCTGCGCATCCAGCGATTTAATATACTGCAGATACAGGCTCAGCAGAAAAGTTACGGCAAAGGTGCTGCTGTAATGAATCAGTGCCGCAAGATTTGACAGGGCGAAGACTTTGTTGTGGAGCAGAAGATCCATTTGAAAAACAGGATTGGCAACGCGCTTTTCCAGCACGGCAAAAGCGATGAACCCCAAGATGCCCAGTAGAATCAGCCCGATGCTCTTTTTGTCCGGCAGCAGTGAAAAGCCTACAATTAACACTATCAACGTCAGGCCGTACACCAGGGCGCCCCAGATATCGAAAGCTTCACCTTTGGCCTCGGCCCATTCACCTTTAAGCTTTAAAAAAATAAGCCCCACAACTGAAAAACCCAACAGGAAGGTGAGCGCAAAAAGGCTGCGCCAGCCTATTTGCGTGGTTAAAATACCGCCGATGAAAGGACCGCTGGAAAGTCCGATGTAAACGGCCGATATGGTTATCCCCAGCACCTTGCCGCGTTCCCCCGGCGGGTAAACGGAAGTCAGAATGGCCATGGTCGTCCCAAAAAACATGCCGCTGCCGATGCCTTGAAAGATTCTAAAGAGGATCAGCGCATGCACGGACCAGGACAGTGCGGATAATAAAGAAGCAATCATAAAAAATAAAAATCCAAGTGTCATGATTTTTTTGCGGCCGTAGATGTCCGAGAGCCTTCCCATCGGGACCAGGGTTACGCCGATGGCAAGGAGATAGGCCATGGCGATCCAACTGAGCTGAACGGCGTTGGCCTGAAATGTCTGGGCAATAGCCGGCAGGGCGACGTTAATGGATGATCCCATGAACGGCGTGATAAAGAAGCCGGTGACCGCTACAATCAGCGCTGATTGTTGAACGCTTTTCAGATTTTCCATTCAACCGACCTGATTTGTTGAGATGATCTCAAATTAACTGCCGAGTGGTGCCGGTTCTTCATTCCGCATTTCCATTTTTGGGGAAATATTTAACGTTGTTCATTTTTTTAAAATCTGAGTCTTGGGTCCAGAGGATGGCATTGAATTCCTGCGCCGTTGCGATAATAATGCTGTCTGCCATTGGAAGATTATGTTCCAAGCTCAGCTTGGAAGCGGCGATCGCTAACGATGCCTTTAGCTCCACAACGGTACCCTTTTGCATGGCAATCGCTGCTTGCAGTGCATCATTTTCACTGGATTCTCGAAGAATTACCTTGAAAACCTCGTATATTGTTACCGTTGGGACGATAAGTTCAGCAGAATCATTCAATGGAATCAGGAAATGTTTGGCGTTGGGCTCATCCGCGAAGTATGCAAGCCAACCGGAAGAATCTACGATATTCATATTCGATCTTCCTCTCGTTTGAATTCGGTATTGATGCCCTTGAGAAATCCGCGTAGCTCTTTTATATCGCGTTCCGGTATAAGCTCTATACGTCCGGCATATTCTATAACCTGCATTTTTTGGCCTGGACGAAGATTCAATGCTTCTCTAACTGTTTTGGGTATAACGATTTGGTATTTTGGTGATACGGTTACCGATTGCATACCAGCACCTCCATCGATCATTTTTTGTATTACGATACAATGATCGATATGGTTTTGTCAATTGTATTATGGTTTATCGCGGTGCTGACGCAGTCAACGCCTTGATACTGTTTTTGCTACAACACCCCACCAGAAATATCAAAGAACCGCTCAAAGAAGCGCATCAATTTATCCAAAACACTTTCGCGTTTTTTGGAACGCTCTCCTCCGGGCGAAAAGCGTGATACTGGCGGCAGCACTTTGGCCAGATCAGTACCCGTGGTTGCGACACTGCCGTTACGAAACGCGTTGCGCACAAATTTATAGGTTTCGTCGTGATCAAGATCTTCGCGCTTAATAATATCCTCCAGTTCCTCAATCTTTTTCTTTTCCACATACTTCTGCCAGTCGTCGTCCACCACCGAATGGATATCAAGCGAAGCGATAAACTGGTTGATGAGGTCTTTTTTGTTGCGCAGTTCAACGCTTGAGTCGATGGCCTTGTTAATGTCAACAAGCAGTTCGCGGTTCTTGATGTGGTCTTCGTGGTATTTTTTAACAAGCCCTAAAATATAATCAATATTGATCTCGATCTGTTTGATGAGCTCCATTTCAAACACGAGATCATCGTTGATGTTCTCCTTCTCGCCTTCACCTGTCTTGCGGAACTCGTTATAGAGATCAATGTAGGCGCTGTGATAATCCTGAATGTCCCGATCGGTTAGAATTTCGTTGCCGCTGAACTCGTCAAAAGTAACCAGGATGTTTCTCACCCGCAAGATCGCGCCGTAGAGCCGGATGAAATCCTTTTGATTTTGTTCCCCGATAATTCCCTCGCCAACCGGGAATTTTGCCAAAAGCTCTTCAACCAGACTGCTATATCCACGGACTTCCTTGTCGCCGTCTGTATAGCCGTTGTAGTACTCGTTATATGATTTTAACAACACAAGCCCGCTGGCTTCTTTATCGCCAAAGAGGGCGATGGATTCATTGGTCGCTTTTTCAAGATTGCGGAAGCAAACAACATTGCCGAACGTTTTGACGGTGTTCAAGATGCGGTTGGTGCGCGAAAACGCCTGCAACAGTCCATGCAAGCGCAGGTTTTTATCCACCCACAAGGTATTGAGCGTCGTCGCGTCAAAGCCGGTCAAAAACATATTGACCACCAGCAGAATATCCACTTCACGGTTTTTCACCCGTTCGCTGACATCTTTATAGTAATTCTGAAATTTATCGGAAGAGGTGTCATAGGATGTCCCGAACATGGCATTGTAGTCTTTGATGGCGCTCTCCAGGAAATCCCTTGAGCTTTTATCCAGTCCGCTGGTGTCTTCGGAGTTCTCGTCCATCACACCGTCGAGTTCTTCCTCGTTTACGCCAAAGCTGTAAATAATCGCTATTTTGAGCTTTTTATCGCTCGGCACGCCTGAAAGCTGTTTTTGGAATTCAGCGTAGTATTTTTTGGCCGCATCAATAGACGAAACGGCAAAGATGGAGTTAAACCCCGCCAGCCTGCGGTCTTTGAGCTTGTAATAGCTGTTCCGTTTGGTTTTCTGATCAAAATGGTCACGGATATATTGGACGATATTCGTCAATCGCTCCGGCGCGGCAAGCGCTTTTTCCCGGTCGATGTCGCGGACTTTTTTATCTTCAATGTCTTCGGCTTCGCGCACGGTAGAAATATAATCGACCTTAAACGGCAAAACATTTTTATCGGCAATGGCGTCCACAATGGTGTAGATGTGCAATTTATCGCCAAACGCCTGCGCGGTGGTCTTAAAATCGGGCCGACCGCCGGAAGAAGCGTTCATAGCAAAGATCGGCGTGCCGGTGAAGCCGAAGAGATGATAGTTTTTAAACGCTTTGGTAATGGCGGCGTGCATTTCACCAAACTGTGAGCGGTGGCATTCATCAAAGATCAGCACAATATGGCCGTCAAAAATAGTATGCTTTTTGTTACGGCCGATGAACCGGTCGAGTTTTTGAATCGTGGTGATAATAATGCGCGCGTTGGCGTCTTCCAGTTGGCGTTTTAATATGGCCGTACTGGTATTGCTGTTGGCCGCGCCTTTCTCAAACTTGTCGTATTCACGCATGGTCTGGTAATCGAGGTCTTTGCGGTCAACCACAAAAAGCACCTTATCAACATAGGGCAATTTGCTCGCCAGTTGGGCGGTCTTGAAGCTGGTCAGGGTTTTACCCGAGCCGGTGGTGTGCCAGATGTAACCGCCCGCCTCCACGTTGCCGAGTTTTTTATAGTTGGTGCTGATCTCGATTTTACTCAGTATCTTCTCGGTCGCCACGATCTGATAAGGCCGCATCGCCAAAAGCTGTTTGTCGGTGGTAAACACGCAGTAGCGGGTGAGGATATTGAGAAGTGCGTGTTTGGCAAAAAAGGTTTTGGCAAAATCCACAAGGTCGGTAATGGGTCTATTCGTCGCGTCCGCCCACCAACTGGTAAACTCAAAGCTGTTGCTGGAGCGTTTCCCTTTTTTAACGGCGCCTTCGCCTGATTCCTTGATATGTTCCGAGCGGGTGGTGTTGCTGTAGTATTTGGTGTGCGTGCCGTTGGAGATGACAAAAATCTGCACATATTCAAAAAGTCCGGAGCCGGCCCAGAAACTCTCGCGCTGGTAGCGGTTGATCTGGTTGAATGCTTCCTGAATCGCCACGCCGCGCCGTTTAAGCTCGATATGCACCAGCGGCAGGCCGTTGACCAGCACCGTAACGTCATAACGATTCTTGCGCGTTGCAAAATTCCCCTCCTCTGGAGGGGTGGCGCCGTAAGGCGGCGGAAAATTCCCCTCTCTTGGAGGGGTGGCGCCGTAAGGCGACGGGGTGGTATATTGGTTGATCACCTGCAAACTGTTTTCGTGGATCTTGTCTTTACGGAGCAGATAGACATTTTTGACGGTGCCATCATCTCTTTTGAGATTTTTGATGTGGTCTTCCTGAATGGTAACTGTTTTTTCGGCAATGCTCTGGTTGGGATTGGCGATCTCGCCGGTAAAAAACCATTCCCATTCGGCATCGGAAAAGTTGAAATCATTGAGCTTTTCAAGCTGTTTACGAAGGTTACGCACCAGATCGGTTTCGGCAGTAATGGGCAGATACTCATACGCCTGTGATTGCAACTGCTCGATAAATGCGCGCTCAAGCTCCGCCTCGCTCTGGTACGACTTGGCGGTACGGTAAGCGGCCTGGTATTCCGCCACCACCGTGCTTTGCGGATTTTCCGCGACTAAATTGTATCTGCTATTTTTTGGCATGGTCATATTTCATTCCCCTCCCGTGGAGGGGTGCCCGTCAGGGCAGGTATATTCCCCTCCCCTGGAGGGGTGCCCGTCAGGGCAGGGTGGTCCTTCAAAAACGCAAGAACTCCTTCCATATTATTCAACACATCTGCAACGCCAATATGAATCACGGTTAGGCCCAGGGATATCAAAAAATCATCCCGTTGTTTATCGTATTCTTCCTTGCCATCGTGTGACGAGCCATCAATCTCAATAACGGCATTTTTTTCGGCACAATAAAAATCTACAATATAATTGCCAATGATCTTCTGCCTGTCAAAATCCAGCCCGTTGAGTTTACCGGATTTAATCTGGTTCCAAAAAAGCGCTTCATGTAGTATTCCTGCCTTGCGCAATTCTTTTGCGCGTGCGCGAAGTGCGGGGTTATAGGGTAGGGATTTATATTTTTGTGTTGCTCTCATATTACCACCCCGTCAGGCTTCGCCTGACACCCCTCCAGAGGAGGGGAATTTTTTAAACGTCAGCAGCTTGTTCCGGTAGTATTCGTATTGCTTATGCCGGGCATTGAGTTCCGCCGGTAAGCCGACCGAAATATCGTTCACCAGCGCGTCGAATTTGTCGAGAATGGCAACGATGCGGTGTTGTTCGGCGAGGGGCGGGATGGGCATTTTGAATTTGTACAGAGTTGTCAGGTTAAGCATTCCATAGCTTTTCATGCTACTTTTAAGCTCACCATAAAGATTGGTCAAATAATAGAATACAAATTTATCGTTTAAAATTACCGAATCTTTTGATTTTATACTCGCGATATTTTGATTCGTTGAAGATTCAAATTCTAAATATGCCGTTTTAAAGATGGTAGCACCTACTAAAGCCATTAGGGTGGTATCTTTTTTAAGTAACTTGGCACTTGAGTTTTGCAGCCCTAAATCTGTAATAAAATTGTTGGCGTATGAAACGGATTCATTATTGCAAGATTCTGATTTTAGCCAAGGTATGGTGCCGCCTTCCCAAAATTGATTTTTTGATTTAGCCGGCGTGCCCCCAGAAGCAACTGCACATACTTCACCCAGCGTCTTCCACTCCACATCATCACCAAAGGTCAGCAGTTCATCCCGATAATACTCATACTGCTTCTTTCGCGCCTCCAGCTCCGCCTCCAGCTCCGCCTCCAGCGTGGTAAAGGTATCCAGAATTTTCACGATCTCTTGTTGGATGGCAAGGGGCGGGATGGGGATTAGGATTTTCTCCATAACATTACTCATAATTTTTGGGTTTCCCATTCCGGCGCTAACGTATTTTTTAGAAACTGTTGCCAAGATATATAGGAGGAACTTCGTATTTACACCGTCAACTTTAACTTTCAAAAGACCGCACACATTTGTAATGCTAAATTTACCATTACGATAAAAAATTGAACCGGCGTTTGCTCCGTCAGTTGTCCATGTCAGGTATTCTCCGTCATAGTCGTAAGTATTGATGCGTCCAAAAACACCATCGTCAACTGTTTGAGATGAATACACTGGGTACTCACCAGCATTATTTCTGAGGTAGTCTTTTGACATGACTCTACCACGATTGATTTGGCAAATTTCACCAATACTCTTAAACCCCACCCCCTCGGGACAAAGCTCGTCGATCAGTTTTTCGATTTTATTCATAGGTTTATTCATGATGATGTTCCCGATTCAGAACCCGGTTCTTTGATTCTTCTGCTCTTCTTCAATTGTTTCTCCGCCTTCTCCAGGGTTTCCAGATAAGCCCGTTCCACCGCGCTAATAGCTGCGGACTGGTATTTTTTGTATTCGGTCTCGGCTTTTTGCATCGCCTGCTCGTGGCTTATGGAGCCGGCATTGTCCAGCAGCTTCCCGTCAAAAGTTTGTATCAGCCGGTCCAGTTGCGCGATCCAGTCCTTCATGCGCATGGGTTCATGATTCATGGCTTTTACTTCCGCGAGGTCAAAATAGGCGGAAACGATGTTATTGAGCTTTTTCAGCTCATTTTCGGCGAGATAATTTTTGGCGATGCCGATATCATTCCGGGTGACTTCTCCGCCGGAAAAAGTGAGCAGTCCCATGAACGGCTGACCGGCATCGGCGCGTTTCGCGATTACTTCCGCGGCGGTGTGTCCATGCGCGGCGTAGTGCAGTTTGTTTTGCACGATCTTGAAAAACTGAATGGATTCATTCGAGTTCGGATCATAGTCCACGCTGGTCGCGTAGAGGTCCAGCACCTGGCGGTACAGCACTTTTTCACTGCTGCGGATATCGCGAATGCGGTCGAGCAGTTCCTTCCAGTAATTCCCGCCGCCCGCGCCTTTGAGCCGCTCATCGTCCATGGTGAAACCTTTACGGATATACTCATTTAACCTTTCAGTTGCCCATTGGCGAAATTTAGTGGCAATAGATGACTTAATGCGATAACCAAGCGATATAATCATATCAAGGTTGTAATGCTCAATGTTGTAATTTTTACCGTCCAGGGCAGTTGTTCGGAATTTCCGAACAACTGAATCCTTCTTCAACTCTCCCTCTTCAAAGATATGTTTGGTATGCTCGCTGACATTCGCCTTACTGGACTGAAACAGGTCCACCATTTGTGCCTGATTTAGCCACACTGTTTCACCTTCAACCCGTACCGAAACGCGTGACTGCCCCTCGGCGTTTTCATAGATGATTATTTCACCGTTCAGGGGGTTGTTATCTTTTACTTTATTCATTTTCTTTGCCATATTACTGACCGCCTTCAATATTTGCCACGATTTTATCAATCGCCGTGCGCAGTTCGTTCTGCCGGGCAACAATGCCCGCTATGTCGGCGTTGAGTTTTGTAATATCAATCACCTCGCGGGTGTCTTTTTGCGCCACATAGGAGGATACCGCGATGTTGTAGTCGTTTTCTGCAATGGTTTTATTGCCCACCAGCCTGGCAAAATGCTCGATGTCCGCGCGTTTGGTAAAGCATTTCAGTATCCTGGCGCGGTTCTCTTCAGTCAGTTTGTTTTTGTTACCTCCGCGGACAAATTCGGCTGAGGCGTCCATAAAGAGGGTTTTGTTGTCCTTTTTACTCTTTTTGAGCACGATAATGCAGGTGGCAATGGTCGTGCCGAAGAAAAGATCGGGCGGAAGCTGGATTACGGTATCGATGTAGTTGTTATCTACCAGATATTTGCGGATCTTCTGTTCAGCGCCGCCGCGATAGAGCACGCCGGGGAATTCAACGATCGCCGCCGTGCCGATGGTGGAAAGCCAGGAGAGCATGTGCATGGTAAAGGCCAGGTCGGCCTTGCTCTTGGGCGCCAATACGCCCGCCGGTGAGAAGCGCGGGTCGTTGATCAAAAGTGGATTGCTGTCGCCTTCCCACCTGATGGAATAAGGCGGATTGGAAACGATTGCGTCAAAGGGTTCATCATCCCAGTGCCTGGGGTCGGTCAGCGTATCGCCGTGGGCAATATCAAAGTGATTGTAGTTGATATCGTGCAAAAACATATTGATACGGCAGAGGTTATAGATCGTGAGGTTGATTTCCTGCCCAAAGAACCCTTGACGGACATTTTCTTCTCCGAGAACCTTGACGAATTTGAGCAGCAACGAGCCGGAACCGCAGGCCGGGTCATAGACCTTGTTCACTTCTTTTTTGCCGACTGTTGTAATCTCAGCAAGCAGCTCACTGACTTCCTGCGGGGTAAAAAATTCCCCGCCGGACTTGCCTGCATTGGCGGCGTACATGGTCATCAGAAACTCATAGGCGTCGCCAAAGGCGTCAATCGTGTTGTTGTAATAGTTGCCCAGCTTCAGGTCGCCGATCGCCTCCAAAAGCTTCACCAGTTTCCGGTTTCGTTTTTCTACCGTATTGCCGAGCTTGCCGGCATTCACGTCAAGATCATCAAACAAGCCTTTGAGGTCATCTTCACTGTCCGCCCCTTTGGCCGAACTTTCAATGTTGCGGAATACCGCGGCCAGTGTTTCGTTTAGATTGGCATCATGGCGCGCTTTGGCGCGGACATTGACAAAAAGCTCGCTGGGTAAGATATAAAACCCTTTTTCCCTGACCGTATCGGTCCGTCCAAACTCCGCCTTTTTATCCGTAAGGTTGGCGTAGTCAAAATCTTTATTGCCGCTGCGCCGCTCATCTTCATTGATGTAGCTGGTGAGATTTTCGCTGATGAAGCGGTAAAAAAGTATCCCCAGAACATATTGTTTGAAGTCCCAGCCATCCACGCTGCCGCGCAGGTCGTTGGCGATCTGCCAGATGGCTCGGTGCAGTTCGGCGCGTTCTTGTTCTTTGATCATTAAATTATCCTTTGTGTTGGTCTATATCTGTTTCCATAGCACATCATACCGTCACAGTGTCGACTGTTTTTAACAGATAACAAGTAATTCCATATTTTTCCGGATATTTCCAAAAACCGGAAAGATCCTTGAACGGACAAATCGGTTTTTTTCAATAATATTTGAGCAGCAGATATGTGCTAAAGCCGCACGGCCAGACAGACGGCGTCTTTTTCGGGCGAGTGCAGCGGCAGAAAAGCATACAGATTTACCGACCGCCAGAGCGGGTCTGCAATGATCGCCCGGTTGAAGGTGTCGGCCCCCTTGTAGGAGACGTTGTCGGCCACCAGCAGCCCGCCGGGCCGCAGCAGCCGGTGAAGATGGGGCAGCGCCCGGATATAATCCTCCTTTTCGATATCGATGAAGGCAAGGTCAAAGCGCCGGTTCATTTCAGCAATCGCCGCCAGGGCATCCACCAGGACGACCTCCACGATGGTTTCAACCCCGGCCGCACGAATGTTTTCCTGAGCCCTTTCGGCCATGGTCGGCTCATTTTCCAGGGTGATGACTTTGCCGCCTACCGCTTCGCATCCCCGTGCCAGAAAGATGGCCGAATAACCGGTGGCGGTACCCAGCTCCAGGATTTGTCCGGCACCGGTTGCTTTTGCCAGGACGTATAAGAGTTCTCCCACCACCGGACCGATAATCGGAATGTTTTCCCGGCCGGCTTCCGCTTCGAGCCTGAGCAGGAGTTCATCGCGGGGGTATATGAGTTTTCTGAAATATTCTTCGGGATGGTCGATGCTTTGCGTCATTGTCAAGATCCTCCAGATGGCGGTTTGCTTCAAATCGCGGGCATTTCGCACGGCTGCGGGCACCGTCGCCGTATTTTTTCAAAAAGCTGCGCTATGACTATTTTTCAAGATTAAATCGTTTTTTACGATAAAAGCCTGAATAAATGGCACCCAAGGGGTTATGGGCCAGAACCCTGTCCTTAACAACCAGGATTGTTACCGGCGCGTTTGAATATTTTGTAAAAAGAATATCGTGTCCCAGGCACAGCCCCACAATGATATTTAACTCCGTATGTTTCCGGTTCAGGATATCCGCCTGACCGATGGGGTTGCAGGATATCTTCATCTTAGAGTCCTTTTTCTTTTGGCTGGATCTGAATTCTGCCTTGCTGATGCCGCACACTTTGCAGATAACCGAAAACACTTTGAATTCTTTTGATAAAATCCGATCGATGATCCTTGCTTCTTCCCCAAGTCCGCTGCAAAACGCAAGACCCAGTTTTTTATATCCCATCTCAGCGGCAAAATACTGGATCTCTTCAAGGCGTGTTTTCTGCATGTAAAAGTTTTCAGCCAAGGAGTCGGCCGTCATTAAAATTTTCAGGTCCGCGCCGGCATATCTGCTTTTGAGTTCCTCTTTCAAACCGGTACAGTCTTTTCCTCTGGTGCATTTTTTTTCAGTGCAGGGAGCGCATTTCATTTTCGATCCTTTCGTCTGATTCAAACCCGAGTTTTTTGTTGTCTCATACCTGTTACGGGAGGTATTCCCCCTTACCCCCTTTGCTTAAGGGAAAAAGTTTGGCCCCTCCCTTTTGTAAAGGCGGGTCGCCTGCCTGGGCGTGACCGCTCGTAGACAGGGGAGGGGTTTTAGAGCATTGCCGTATTTGTAAAATATGCACTTAGGGTCTTGCAACGCTAATCAATACGGCCGCGGCCATGGAAACAAAAAACAAGGCGCTCTCAGCCGGAGCCGAGTCTGTGCTTGTGGCAACGGGGCTTTACCAATTCAGCTGCGATCAATATCATGATAGTCTTGTTCCAGGCAAATATTTTCAGCCAGTTTTCAGACCTTCGCTTTAGCCAGGGATCGCATGATCGCTTCGTCGGGAACCAGTTCCAGGCCGGAAAAACTGCAGACCTCTTTGCAGGCGCTGCAAAGCATGCACCTGGCGGGATCGAGTTCGGGGATGTCGCTTCCCTTGGAAAGAGCTCCGGAGGGGCAGATGTCGATACAGTCGCAGCACCCCTGGCGGTGCCGGCAGGCTTGCATGCAAATGGACGGGCGGTAGGCGACCCGCTGCCGGTAGAAATCGATGGTCGTCCGCCCGCTGCCGACCCCGGCTTTGTAGCTGTAACTCGACTCGGGCGGCGTCGGCCGATGATATTCGGCGATGACGTCCGCATGTCCGCTGATTTCAATGCGATCCAGGTTCGTTTCCCCCAGCGAAAGGTCCCGGGCCAGGCGCAGGTAGGGAATGTCCTCCAGGTTAAACCCGATAATCCGGGCTTCGACCCGGTCCAGCGCTACGGCATCATCCGAGGCTAAGACCTTGTTGACCCAGCGGGTTTCAGGCGAGGCCGGGCCGTAGCCTTCCATGGATAGGATCGCATCCATGATGACAAGATCCGGCGGCCGCAGCCGGAACATTTCAATCACGATTTCGGCAAATTTTTCAGGTGTGACGCAATTATAGTGATACCAGGCTTTTTGCCCGCCGGTCAGCAGGCCGTAATTGTTTTTAACCGCACCGCTGATCATGGTCAGACCGTGGGTTTTCATCTTGGGGACGGATATGTATACGTCCGCGTCAAGGACGTCTTTGAGGACGGCCGCTTTACGCCTAAAGGGCGTTTCAAGTTCAATCACTGCCAGGTTCCGGTTGAAATTGCGATAATAGGGCCCGGCGGCTTCTTTCAGGCGGGAATGGCTGAAAACGTACTCCGAGTTTCCATAGGATTCGGTTCCCACCGAATCGCCGGCCACGATGGCTGCGGGGTTGAGGGACTCCAGCTTTGCAAGGACGGCCTGCAGCAGCCGGTAGTGGGTCACCATGGCCTGCCGGTCCGGATCGCACGCCTTCAGGGCGTTCATTTTGACCGCGACCTTTTTGCCGCGGATGTCAATCGGGAACGCTGCAAAGGCCTGCTCGACCGCTTCCCGGCAGTTTGCATAGGTACTGTCCATCACCAGAACTTTACTCATTTGTTTCACCTCATTTTATTTTCATTTTACAGGAATCACGCTTTTGGAGGTGATCCTGATGCCTTTGCGCGCAGCGTGATCCGCAGGATTTCACCCGGCCGCCACAGGCGCATGCGCGGTCCCCAGGTGCCGGTTCCGCGGCTGACGATCACATCCATGCCGTCAACATGGTAGCGCCCCGCAAGCAGCGGATAGACCCGGCGGACCAGATAATTAAAGGGCCAGAGCTGTCCCCCGTGGGTGTGGCCGCTGAGCATCAAGGATGCACCGGCGCCGGCCGCTTTTTCAGCCAGCCAAGGGGTATGCGACAGGAGGACGGTTGTCCCGGCCAGCTTGTCTTTAAGTGCCTGCAAAATCGGATCATTGCCTGATTCGGAACGATGCAGGGATGTCAGATCGTCAACTCCCGCAAGAATGAAGCCGGGCCGGAGCTGAACCGAACGGTTGCGAAGCAGCTCAACGCCGGCCTGACGGAAAGCATCCAGGCTTCCGGCACTGCCGCCGTGAAATTCGTGGTTGCCCAGGACACCCCAGACCCCGAGGGGGGCCGATAGACGGCCAAGGGCTGCAATCACTTCATCCGAAGGCCGGCTGCGGCCTTCGAAAATATCCCCCAGCAGAACCACCAGGTGGGGCTGTTCGGCCTGAACCTGGGCCACGAGGGCCGCCAACCGGCTCTTGCCGGAGACAGAATCGATGTGAAGATCGGACAGGGCCACCAGCACTATGCCGTCCAGCCGGCCGGGGAGTCCGGCAAGGTGCACCTCGTAGTTTCGCAAAACCGGCGGACGCAAACCTTGGACAAGTGCCAGCACAGAGAGCAGAGCGCCGGCGGAAAGCGCCCATCCCCTCAGGGAGGGCGACAAACGCGGCAGCAGAAAACCAAAACCGGTCGCAAGATCCACCGTAAGCATCGTCGCAAAAAGGAGGAACAGCATCCCCATCCAGCCCATGCCGATAAAGTCAAGGGTTGCGGCCGTCAGCCCGGTGCGTTGACGCCCGTAGATGCGGCCCAGGAAAAAAACAACCCACAGCAGCAATCCGATTCCGAACAGGATTTTCTTAGGCATCAGCCGTTCAATCAGCGGAACGGTAGCGGCCCGCCCGAACACGTAAATATGCAGCAGCGCGATCGTTGAAATCAGGATAGTGCCGAACATGCTTTCACCTCAGCAGGCGGACCGGCAGGAACCGGTTCCGGGGAACTGATAAGAACCGCATCGTTTCAGTTTGTCCGGTAAATTGCATCGACGGCATCTTTGAACCATGCGGGCCGCTCCAGCACGATATAGATGAGGATAAGGCCCAGGATCGGAATCGGGATGACCACATCCATGAGGCTGAGGATGGCCAGGAAAAATAGATATTTTGTCTTAGTATTCATTATAAGGAACCTTTTTTAGGGTTATGAACTTTTTTTCATATCAAAGCCGCTCGCATCATTCAATAGGGGACGGTCCGTGTGCCTGGTTCAGAGGCGCCTAACGGTTTTCCCGGAAGAATTATTGGCAATTATCATATGGGGTTGCGTTTTTTCGACAGGCAAGCTATGGTAACACATTTTTTTATAAAACAACCCATGGGCAGTCTGTTTATTACAAGCCCAGCAGGGAAGTTCAACAGGATAGCGCGATGCGGTTACGAAGGTTACCCCTCAAGTTTTTGATACTGATGCTGCTGGTCGTGTTTGCCGGAGGGTGCCTGCCCTCTAAAAAACTGACGATTATGTCAACGGCCGCTTTGCTGGAAGACATTTCGCGTGCATCCGCCAGGCAGTCCGATCTTCGGGTTGTCCGCGAAGGGATGCCGGCCTATCTCCTTTTAATGGACGGCATGGTGGAAGGCTGGCCGGATAATGAGCGTATTTTGCTGGGCGCCGCCCAGGGCTATGCTTCGTTTGCCGCGGCCTTTATTGCTGATAACGATAAAAATTATGCCCGCGCGCTGACCGCCAAATCAAAACAATACGCCTTGGGCGCACTGGAATTGCGCGGGTTTAAAACCCTGCGTCTGAAGTCGCTGGACGATTTTAAAACCGGCCTTGATGATATGTCACAAAAGGATCTGCCGTATCTTTTCTGGGCGGCTTCCTGTTGGGGCAACTGGATCGCCCTGAATCTGGACTCCATGGCGGCCCTGGCTGAGTTGCCCAAGGTTGAGGCCATGATGCGGCGGTCCCTGGCGCTGGATGCCGGTTTTTATTACGGCGGTCCCCATCTTTTCATGGGAATCTGGTATGCGTCTCAACCCAGCATGGCCGGTGGGAATCTGGACCTGTCCCGCGATCATTTTTTAAAGGCGCGAGAATTTGGAAAAGGACAATTCCTGATGACCGATGTGTATCTCGCCCAATATTATGCCCGCAAGGCGTTTAATCGCGAACTTTTCATAGCCTCCCTGAAAAAGGTACTGGAAACGCCGGCCGATATCAAACCTGAATTGACATTGCTTAATACCGTCGCCCGGCGCAAGGCCCAGGAAATGCTGGCGCGGGTCGACGATTATTTCTAACAGGAGCGCAGCAGATGAGTATGGCTCGAAAGTTAAACTGGATAGGAATTTTGGGAGGTGTGCTGTTCTGGATGATCCTCCCTTTGACCGGCATGGCCGGTCCCGTTCAGGTTAAAATCGCCACCCTGGCGCCTGACGGGAGCCCCTGGCTGCAGACATTCGGCCTGGTGAATGCCGATCTGCAGAAAAACACCGGCAACCAAATACAGCTCAAAATATATCCCGGCGGTGTCCTGGGGGATGAAAGGGACATGCTCCGTAAAATGTATGTCGGGCAGATTCATGGGGCAGTCCTGACCTCTTCCACCCTTTCCATGATCTTTCCTGAAATAAAGGTTTTTCAGGCGCCCTTTATGTTCCAGACCAGCGATGAGGTCGATTATGTCCTGAAAAAAATGGATCTCTTCTTTCGCAAGGGATTTAATGAAAAGGGTTTTCGGATTATGGGTTGGTCGGAGGGAGGCTTTGTCCGCCTGATGTCCATCACGCCGGTGGACACCCTTGAAAAAATCCGAAAAGTTAAAGTGTGGATCTGGGAAGATGCACCGATGGCCCGGGTGATTTTCGATGAAGCCGGGGTGTCGGCCATCCCGCTTTCGGTGCCGGATGTATTGGTGGGGCTGCAAACCGGGCTGGTGGACATTGTCTATGCGCCGCCTTCGGGCGCCATTGCCCTGCAGTGGTTCACCAAAACAAAATACATGAATGATGTTCCCCTGATATACCTGATGGGCGGGATCGTCATTAAAGCCGGCTTTTTGGAAAAACTCAGTCCGGCGCAACAGGACCAGCTGGCCGCAAGCTTCAACCGTCATATCGACGACTTGCAGGCGATGGTCCGCAAGCAGGACCGGGAGGCCCTGCAGGTGATGGCGGATTACGGAGTCAAAACCCTTACGGTTTCAGACGATGAAGTTAAAAAGTTCAAGGACCTGGCGGATAGAGCGCTTCAGAAGATGAAGGGGAGCAGTTTTTCGCAGCAAACCCTGAATGAGTTGAAAGAACATCTGGCGGCGTACCGTAAGACAATAAAACCATGAATCGATGGCATCGTTTCGATAATTTCATCGCGCGTCTGGAGCACTTCCTGATTACCGTACTCCTTGGCGCCATGATCCTGACGGCCTTTTTACAGATCGTGCTGCGCAACTTTTTCGGCACAGGCATGGCCTGGGGGGATCCCCTGGTCCGATATCTGGTGATATGGGTCGGATTTATCGGTGCGTCCATTGCCACCAGAGAAGGCAAGCATATTACAATTGAAATTGCTTCATACTGGCTGCCGGGTCCGGTCAACCGCTATGTCCGGTCGGTTTCCCAGTTTGTTTCAGCCCTGGTCTGCGGGCTGCTTACATGGGCCGCTCTGAAATTCGTGCGGGTGGAAGCCCTGATGGGCGGACCGGCCATATTTGATCTGCCGGCCTGGGCTCCCCAAGTCATCATTCCGGTTGCCTTCGGCATCATGACCCTGCGGTTTGGGCTTCAATTCGGCATCGGACTCTTTACCGTTTTCAATCCCGATTACACACACCATCAGAACCTTGAAACATGACGCTGACGCTGGCTGTAATCATCACCGTAGTTCTTCTGCTGATCGGCGCGCCGA
>Ga0209270_1001714_pt1 | contig 27703 bp, 27 predicted proteins | sample MTBAKSrepl1MetaG_FD_187456 | JGI IMG/M metagenome (GOLD analysis project Ga0209270, IMG submission 187456) | Enrichment culture microbial communities from Arthur Kill intertidal strait, New Jersey, USA, that are MTBE-degrading - MTBE-AKS1... | ecosystem: Environmental > Aquatic > Marine >...
GACAAGGGTTTCGATCCCTTCCCCCGTCGAGCGCTTCAAGGCGTCGGAAACCGGGAGCACAGGAATCGCCCCGCCTGTCAGGTGGACCTTCCCCAGCAATTCCCTGCAAAGGCTTTCAGAGGCAAGGGGTCTTGCAGCGTCATGGACAAGGACGACTTTCCCCTTTGCGGCCATAAGCCCATTCATCACGGAAGCGGATCGTTCCTCCCCGCCGCGGGCCAAAACCAACGGAATCCGGAAACCAGGCAGGTTCCCGGCAACGCCCTCAAGATCTTCGGGAGGCAGAACGAGAACGAGTTCATCCACGAAAGACTCGGCTGCGAGAGATTCGGCAAGGCGGGCGGACCACTGCCACAGAGGAAGTCCCGCCACCTCGGCATACTGTTTGGGGATGGGCCCGCCAAGCCGTGTTCCCCGGCCGGCAGCGACAAGGATAAAAGATGCGCCTCCCGTCAACGCGAGACCTCCCTGACGAAACGTCCGAAAATCATCCTTCCGGCGGAGGTCTGGAGGAGCGAAGTGACAAACACCTCTACCCTGTGTCCGATGTAGCGCTGGCCATCCTCAACAACGATCATCGTGCCGTCCTCCAGGTAACCGACCCCCTGGTTGGGCTCCTTCCCCTCCCGGAGGATATCGACCGTCAGGCTTTCGCCGGGAAGGAGAACAGGTTTCAGCGAATTGGAGAGATCATTCACATTGAGGATCAGGACCTTTTCGACCTGGGCCCGCATGTTGAGGTTGTAGTCGGTCGTGAGAACCTTTCCTCCCATTTGCTTCGCAAGGGCGAGCAAGGCTTCGTCCACGGCATCCAGCCCCAGGTCTTTCAGGGTGACTTCAAGGACTTCGACCTGGATTTCCTTTAGTTTCTGGAGTTCGCTGACAACGTCGAATCCCCTGCGTCCCCTGGATCGCTTGATCGGGTCGGTCGAGTCGGCCACAGATTGGAGTTCGGTCAGGACAAAACGGGGAAGGGCGATCGGTCCATCAAGAAAGCCGACCTTTGCTATATCCAGTATCCGGCCGTCAATGATGACGCTGGTGTCAAGTATTTTAGGGGCCGTTCCGCGGTTCTCTTCAATGAAAAGTTCCTCTGCCTGCTGTGGTTGCGGATGCTTGCCCTTCTTGCCGCGGAACACGAGCTTGCTCTTCAGGCCGCCCAGGGAGGACCACATGGAAAGGATTTCATCCCTGCGGCGTGAGAAGATACGGACTCCGAGATAGCCCAGTGTCAGGTTGAGGAGCACCGCAATATAGCTTCCAACCGCAGGAAGCCCGGAAAAAGGCAAAGCGATCAGGTTCGCCACAAGAAGCCCGACAATCAGGCCTACGACCGAAATCGCGATATCGTGCCAACTCGTGGATTGGAGTTGCCTTTCCGAGAAGGATCCGATGAAGCCGAGGCCCTTTATGAAATAACTTGTAAGAATAAAGCCTGCAAGAGACAGCGATCCAATGAAAATGAGATTGACCGCGATCACGTGACTCATTGAGACGCCTGGCCACCAGCCCTGCTTGAGGACGAACTGGGCCATCTGGTATCCTGCAACCCCGCCGAGCATCGCAAACAGGACGCGAGTGCCCGCCTTCATGATTCTGCCAAATCCCTCTGCCATGTTTTCACTCCTTTCAAATGGGGATTTCTAGGATATTCCGGTCTCCGCCACCTTCTGGCGAGCCTCCAGAGCCGCATGCAGCGTCACACGGTCCGCATAGCCGATGCTTCCCCCTACGGGCAGCCCGTACGCCAGCCTTGAAAGACGTATGCCGGAACCTTTGAGCGCATCGAGAACCGCAAAATAGGTGAGGTCCCCTTCCACGCAAGGGTTGGTCGCAATGATGACTTCTTTTATCCCCAGGTTGCAAATGCGGCGCCGGATCGCTTCCAGGACGCATGCGTCAAGGTCTTCCCCGTCAAGGGGAGACACGCGTCCTCCCAGGACGTGGTAAAGACCGTTGAAAACTGAAGCCTGTTCCAGGCACATAAGGTCCTCCGCCGTTTCGACCACACACAAGACTTTCCGGTCCCTTAGTGGGTCGGAGCAAACCGGGCAGGGATCATCTTCAGTGAAATTACCGCATTCCGGGCAAGGATGCAGCCTTTCCTTCAGGGTCCGGACCGTCTCTGAAAAATCCCGGCAAAAGGCATCCGGCTGTCCCAGCAAGTGGAAAACGATACGTCGCGCACTCTTTTCCCCGATTCCCGGAAGCCTGCAGAGTGCGGCGGTCAGTCTTTCAATCGGTTGAGGAAGGGCCAAGGCCGCACCTGCCTGTTCTACATCATGCCGGGGAAACCCATGCCGCCTGTTACCCCGCTCATGCGTTCCCCTGCGATTTCACGGCTCTTCCGTACTGCGTCGTTAACGGCCGCAACGATGAGATCCTCGAGGAGTTCCGTATCCTCGGGGTTGACGACTTCCTTCTCGAGGTGGACGGCCATGATATCTCCCTGTCCGTTGACGGTGGCTTTCACCATGCCGCCTCCGGCCATACCCTCTATGCGTTCGTTGGCCAGTTCCTCCTGGATGCGTGCCATGTCTGCCTGCATTTTCTGCGCCTGTTTCAGTATCTTGTCGAATTTCACGCAAATTCCCTCCTCGTTTGACTTGCTCAATCGTGATGATACGACGAACCATTCAGGATCGAAAACGCCCGGTAGACCTGCTCCGCCAGGACAATTAGGCAAAGCTCGTGAGGAAACGTCATAGAAGAAAGGGCCAGTGTTTCGTCAGCCCTTTCCCGGACACTCGCAGAAACACCGTATGCTCCGCCGACCAGGAGGCACAGGCGTCCCTCGGACGAATCCATTTTATTCGATAACCACCTCGCCAGGCTAACGCTCGTCATCATTTTTCCCTTTTCGTCGAGCAAAATAAGCGTATCCCGCGGTGAAAGCATCCTGAGAATCCTTTCCCCTTCGTTTTCCCGCATCGATTCTGGGTCCTTCCCGCGGCTTTCCTTTACGGTTTCGTGGGCAACAGGGCAGCTCCTGGAAATCCTTTGGAGGTAATCGGCGAGAATTTCCCGCAACGGTTCCGATCTCAACCGGCCGACGCTTAGGAAAAGGAGTTTCACTTGCCGACCTCGCGCGAGCGGACCAGACGCCTCAAATCATGAGGGTCAAACTCCATTTTCTTTCCGCACCCCAGGCATTCCAGTTCCACGAAAGCGCCGATGGCCAGGATTCGCCAGGTATCGCTTCCGCAGGGATGTTTCTTCCTGAGCTTCAGGATGTTGCCTGGTTCGAACGGTTTGGCATAGCTCACCTGTTCGTCCTTTCGAACCTTGAAGGTTCCTGTTTGCGAAGTTTTTTTGTCCTCAGGCGCTTGACGTTGAAAAGCTCCTGCCGTTCCCTTTCGGAAAGAGTCTCCCGGATTCTCTTGAGGTCCTTTTCGAGGGAAGGGAGCAAAAGATGTTGGAGCGTGTTGATTTTCTGGAGCGTTTTTTTCAGTTCCCGCTCAAGAGCCTGGAGTTTGGCTTTCTTGTTGATGAATTCCCAAACCAGGGTTTTCCCTTCTTCGAGCGATTTCAGCAACTCATCCAGGTTCAGGGAAGCGAGTGCCGGGTCGTAGGCCAAACTCTCCGATTCCGCGGCAAGCCCCTTGTAAGGGCTTTCAAATTGCGGATAGCGGCAACCCATCAGGACATGAGGTATGGAGCGTATTTCGAGGGGGGGAGAAACGGGTTTCAGGACCCGAAGTGCAAAATGTCCGTCGAAAATGCGGACAAGCGAATAGGAAAACGACAGCTTCCCGCAAAGGGCCAGAAAAAGCTTCTCAAGTTCCCTGAAGAGACGTCGGTCCTCCTCGATGGCGCGTATAAGGGCGTCGCGCTTTTTTTCCATAAGCAGCTTCCCGTATTGCACGACGACGATCTGGCGTCTTAGTGACAGGAGTTGGTCTCTTGTCGGGGGCCGGTTCATGGGCTAGGCGCTCTCCCTGGAGGCGGCCCTGCTCGAGACGAGATCGTCGGGCAACCTGTAGAGTTCGGTAACGGGAAGCTCGCCAAGCGAATCCCACGATTTGTCGAGCGATGCCGAGAGATCTCGCCTGGATTCCCCCTGGTTCACGAATTGTTTTTCGAAAGCAGAGCCAAAGCGGATATAACGGTGCTCCAAGGGAGAAAGCCCTTCCTCTCCAACGATAAGCTTGAGTCGCTCGAGTTCCCGTGAACGGGCATAGGCGGCGTAAAGCTGGTCTGCCATTGAACGATGCTCGGGAACGGTGCGTCCTTTTCCTATACCCTTGTTCATCAGTCGGCTCAGGCTTGGAAGGACGTTCACGGGGGGGTAGATGCCCCGGTCGTGGAGGTTGCGATCGAGGACAATCTGTCCTTCCGTTATGTAGCCCGAAAGGTCAACGACCGGATGAGTCATGTCATCGTCCGGCATGGTGATGATGGGAATCTGCGTGACGCTTCCGGCGCACCCGTGGACGCACCCTGCCCTTTCATAAAGGCTGGCGAGGTCGGAGTACATGTAGCCCGGGAAACCACGCCTTCCCGGAACCTCCTCCCTTGCAGCGCTGATTTCGCGGAGGGCTTCGCAATAATGCAGCATGTCCGTCATCACGACCAGGACGTCGTATCCCTTCTCGAAAGCGAAATACTCGGCGACGCTAAGGGCCATGCGGGGGGTTAGCAGCCGTTCGACCGCCGAGTCGCTTGCAAGGTTGATGAAAAAAACGCCGTTGTCCAGGGCGCCTGTTTTTTCGAAGTCGTCGAGAAAATATCGGGCCTCGCGTGCCGTGATGCCGATTGCGGCAAAAACGACCACGAAATTGGTTGCTTTCCCGGGAACCCTTGCCTGCCTCACAATTTGCGCGGCCAGCTTGTTGGCGGGAAGCCCGGCACCGGAGAAAATCGGGAGCTTCTGACCCCTGACAAGGGTGTTCATGAGGTCGATCGTCGAGATGCCTGTTTCCACGAAGGCGTTGGGGCTCGTTCGGGCTACCGGGTTCAGGGGGAGCCCGTTTACCGGGAGGGTTTTCTCGACAAACCCCAAGGGTGTCCCGTCGATGGGGCGTCCCCGTCCGTCAAGGACCCTCCCGAGAAGGGAAACACCCACCGGAATGCGGACGATATCCCTTTCGAGCCAAACGGTTGTTCCGCCTGAATGGAGTCCCATCGTTCCCTCGAAAACCTGGATTGCACAGAGATCCCCATCGACCTGGAGAACCTGCCCGGTTCTCAGGCCATCCGGAGTTTCGATCAGGACTCGTTCTCCGAACCCCGCTTCGCGGACACCTGAGACCAACAGGAGCGGTCCGACGATCCCCTTTACTGACCCGTATCCTTCCCGATAGAGATTCATCTGATGACCACCTCGATCAGATTCAGGCTTTCCCCTGTCTCATCCAGCCAGCTTGCCGCACAACCGGAAAAGTCTTCGTCCGGGGTTCCCCTGAGCTTAAGCAGGCCTGACCGGAAGGGGAGATCGGAGAACTGTTCGTAGAGGAGTCCCTGCCCAAGGCGTTTGGAAACCAGGATGTCGAGAGCCCTTAGTGTTTCGAGAAGCCCCTTCATCTTGTCAAGGGAACAATAGGCGTCGACGCTGTCGAAGGCGTTTTGCTGGAGGTAGACAACGCGGAAAAGTTCGGACAAGTTCAGGATCCACTTGTCCTGCTCGGAAAGCCCGTCGCGGCCAACGAGCTGGACCAATTCCAGCAGGGCCTTTTCGCGCGAGAGGGTTTCGGCAAGGAAGAGGCGCAAACCTTGCCATTCCTCCCCCAATCTTTCTGCAAACATCCGGGAGAGGGATTCGTCGTAGAGCGTGTAACTGTTTTGCCAATTGATCGCGGGAAAATGCCTCTGCTGGGCGAGAGTCTTGTCGAGGGCCCAGAATGTGCCCGACAGCCGCAGGCTGGATTGGGTGACGGGTTCCGAAAAATCCCCTCCAGGAGGGCTTACGGCGTTGATGACGGAAATCGAGCCTTCCTGTTCCGCCGCACCGAGGGTCCTCACCCTTCCCGCCCTTTCATAATACTGGGCCAATCGAGTGCCGAGGTAGGCGGGGTACCCTTCTTCCCCAGGCATCTCTTCCAGCCTTCCGCCTATTTCCCGCAACGCTTCCGCCCACCTCGAGGTCGAGTCCGCCATGATGGCCACCGCATACCCCATGTCCCTGTAAAACTCGGCGATCGTCATTCCCAGGTAGATGCTGGCTTCGCGCGCGGCTACGGGCATGTTCGAGGTATTTGCCACCAGGACCATCCGTTCCATCAAAGGGATATTGTGGTAGGGGTCCATGAGAGTTGGGAACTCCTCAAGGACCTCGGTCATTTCGTTTCCTCGTTCACCGCAACCGATATAAACGATGACATCCGCGTTGCACCACTTTGCCAGGGATTGCTGTGTCACGGTTTTACCGGTTCCGAACCCGCCCGGGATGACCGCTGCCCCACCAAGAGCCAAAGGGAACAGCGTGTCGAGAATGCGCTGCCCTGTCATGAGCGGTCTGTTGAAGGGCATCCTGGAAGAAAAGGGGCGGCCTCTCCTGACTTCCCAACGGTGTGAAAAAAAGATTTCACGTCCGTCCTCCAGGCGGCATACGGGCTCGCGAAGCCCCATTTCTCCGGCTGGTGCAACCCATTCGATGCGCCCCGGCAGGCTATTGGGCGGCAGCATGACCTTGTGCAGGATACGGGCTCCCTCCGGAAGCGTACCGACGGTTTCTCCCGCGTTGACCGTGTCTCCTGTCCGCGCGATTGGAGAAAAAGTCCACCTCCTGCCCTCGTCGAGTGTCCCAATGTTGGCTCCGCGGCCGATGAAGAGGCCTTCCTCGCGGAGGCGGGTCAAGGGGCGGCCTATCCCGTCAAGGACGCTCCCCAAAAGCCCGGGGCCCAGCTCGACAGAGAGGAGTTCGCCGGAAAAGGCGACCGGTTCGCCGACTCGCATACCCGAGGTCTCCTCGTAAACCTGGATATCCACTGCTCCGCTCCGGATTCGTATGACCTCTCCCAAAAGAGAGTCCTGCCCCACGTGCACGATCTCGAACAGTCGAACGGGAAAATCGACAGCAGCACGCACAACGGGTCCCGATATTCCGATGACACTGCCGGTCTTATTCATGCCCTCACCTCAGCCAAGCGAAGATTTCAGGCCTGGAAAGGTTATCCAGACGGGTTTTTGCATTTTTGTAAGTCGTTGCCTGACAAAATCGGGAACCATGGCAAACCAGTCCTGCTCGACGATCACAAGGGAGACGTTTCCCTCGGTTAAGTTTTTCATGATTTCGCCAAGGCCTGCGGGTTCTTCGCAGACGATCCTCTCGAATCCCAATAACGCCCAAAGATCGACGAATACCTGCTCTCCAAGGACGATGACCCTTTCCGGCGGTTGGGCCGTCACGAGAGTTCCCCCTCCCCCAGGACATCGATGAGCCTTCTCGATATTTCAAGCTCGGGATGCCCGAGCGCCAGCCCCACGGCGAGAATGTTGATGTTTTGCCACTCCAGCAGAAGGCGCGAGAGGTATGAGACGGCCACCTCGAACCCCAGGAGGTTTCTGCGGTAGAGAAAGGACTGCCACCGCCAGAAAGCCGTGTTGAACGCCCCCTGAAGAACCAGTGCAGAGCCCTGTTCCAATGCCGGCCCCTGGATTTCCCTTATCCAGGGGGTGCCTTCGACAAGGGCCCTGGCTGAAGAAACGGTTTCGAGTCGCTCCAGGGAAATCCATTTTCCGTACGGAAGAAAGGGGATGGCCTCATGAGGTTTTTGCCCCTTTCCCAGCTGTTTCCTGAACCAGATGCCGATATTCCAAAGGTCGACCGAACGGCCCAAAACTTCGAGGGCCGTTTCGCTGCCCGAGCCGCCGATCTTGAGGAAAAGGCCGTTGAGGTGGGCCAGAAAGGCTGTTAATAATTGCCGTTCCGCAAAGGGGAGGGACTCTCCAGCCTGTCTTGCTTCCAGTGCTTCCCCGAGGGCAAGAGCAAGTGGGTCGCCTTTGGCAAGGCATTTCTCCCGGGCATCCAGGATTGAGCTTGCTGCCCAAAGGGCGTCGAAGAAGTCCGGCCCGAGTTCTCCGTAGGCGTGCCAGGTTGGGCTCCTGAGCGGGTCCCGTCCCAACGAAAGCCCACGCAGGACAAGACGGCTGTTGTGAAGGTCCGATCGTGTCGTCACGACCTTCACAAGTTCCCTTGGTTCGCCCTGGGCAAGGTGAAGGGTGGCGCGGATTCTTTCGGCCACTCCGAGAGAAACGGCCATCTCGATGCGGGCAAGGGGAGATGTTTCAAGGGAGACCAGGTGCGCGCGGTAGCTCTCGGCATAGGGGGAGTCGAGGAGAAAGAGTTCCAGTTCCCTGATCGTTCCGCCAGAAAGCCTGCGGAGCTCTTTAGGCTGGATGAAGGAACTCAGCCTGGCCCGAAGCCGGGCGTTAAGGTAGCCGTAGTTCTGCGAGAGGTTCCTGGGCATCGTTCACAAGGCTGGACAACTGTCCCGAAAGGGTTTCAACCATAACTGGCTTCAACCGTTCCCAACGGGTCTTGAGGGAGTTGTCCAGCAGGTGCGTACCGGTTTCGGCATCCTTGGCCAGGACTCCTCCCATAAGGATATCGGGATTTTCCTCTATCCGGACGACACGCGGGTCCTCTTCGATAAGATGGCTTTCCCCAACTGCGACGCTGAGAACGACTTTCCCTTCACCCAGGGCATCCAGGGCTTCCCGGGCAAGATCGTTGAGGACGGCCTTGTAGGTATCCGGGTTCTTGCGGAGCGACGAGATATCGTCCCTAACTTTTTCGTCCAGGTGGTTGGTTGTCTCGCTTATTGAACTGAGGACGCGCGCACGCAAAGCCATGAAAGCCGACTGCCTGGCGGCGGCAATCTCCGTTTCGAATTCCGTTGCCAGGCTTTCGCGAATGCGCTGGACCTTTGTTTCGACCTCAATCCTCCGGGCCGCGATGAGCGAGGAAAATTCCTGGTCGAAACGATCCTTCAGGACTTCGAGCTTCCTGGCGTATTCTTCACGGAGGGCCAGCTTGAAAGACTCGAGTTCCTCCCTTTGATTTCCGGTTGACCTTGTAAAAACCATGCCTGGGGGCGGGTTCAGGCGAGCTGCAGGATCATCATGATGGCGACGACGAAACCAAGTATGACGATCGTTTCAGGAATCGCCTCGAGGATGATCATCGTGCCGGAAGTTTCCGGCTTTTCCGCAACCGTACCGGCGCCTGCCGAGCCAATCTTGGCCTGGGCATAGGCTGTTGCAAGGGCCGGAATTCCAATTGCAAGCGCGGCGGCAAGAGCTAACAGGGCTTTTTCCAAGAGAATCTCCTCCTCGAGAAGGGGCGGAATTCCTTACCGCCTCCATGATAGAACTTGCTGAAGAATTCGACGTAGTGCAGACGGGCGGAGTGCAGTCCGGACCCACCGATGGCCAGGACGAAATTCAGGAGGTGGATGATGAGCGCCATGAGGATTCCAAGAAAGGACACTCCCAGGACATCGACGAACCGAGTTGCAACGATGGCCAGGATTGCCGAGGAAAGTCCGATGGCCGCTATTCGGACATAACTTAAAACGTTGCCGAGGGCGCTGAAGGTCTCGATGAGGCCGCCGATTTTACCTCCCGCCAGCAAAAGTGCGGTACCGACGACGAGAAGGGTGATGTTGAGGGAGAAAAAAGGCCTCGGCAGGTTGAGCCGAACAATCAGGAGCAGCCCGACAAGCGAAAGGAGAACGATCAGGGACCCGAGTCGCTCCATCCAGAGGTGGTGGTGTTTCTTTCGTACCCCTTCCAGAAAACCGAGAAAAAGTCCGATGGAAATATGCGCGACACCAAGGGCGATGGTGAAGATCAAAACAGGAAGGACCGCATGCGAGCGTTCGACCCATAAGGGTTCCATGTGAAAAAGTCGATGTCCCAAGTCCCCAAAAAGCTCTCCGAAGGTGATCCCCCATGCAATGCTCCAGCCGGAGACCCAAAACAGGATCTTGCCTACCGGAGGCAATAGGGGATGCCTTGAGCTCCTTGCTAGCCACAGCCCAAGAAAGCTGATAAGGACGCCGTAACCAACGTCCCCGATCATGCATCCGGAGAAGAACGGGAAAAATATGGCCATCAGGGTTGTGGGATCCACACCCTTGTAAAGAGGGTGTGGCATCAGCTTGAGAAGTATTTCAAAGGGGCGGGTTGCCGCAGGGTTGGAAAGGAGGGCCGGGACTTTGTGCCACTCTTCCGAGGAGGGGTACCTCCACTGGACCAGGACCTTGTTCGCGAAGCGTGATTTAAGCAAGGAAACGACGGCGTCAAGGGAATCTGCCGGAATCCATCCTTCGATCAGGAAGGTATCGCCGCGCGTCCGGCTTCCTGATTCCACCAGGGCTTCTTCAAGTTTTTCATCGAGAAGGATGTAAAGGGAAGCAAGACGGGGTCCCCACTCTTCCCTGGCCTTGGCGATCTCGTCCGAGAGGACGCCCAGGCGGGTTCCCGTTTCTTTCAGTCCCTTCTCCACCGCAAAAAGAGTTTCACGTGTACTGCCGACCTGAAAGCCTTCCGGTGCCTTCCAGGGGACTGCCCCCTGGAGACGCATGAGTTCCTCGATTTCCCCCGAAAAACGATTCTCCACGCTGATCGCCAGTACCGCTTGCCCTTTTTCCGGGTTAAAAAGGTGGAACCTCCAAGGATCTCGCGTTTCGGCACCGTCTTGCGTCCTTTTTTGGACCCTGCTCCTGATTGCGGAAAGGGTTTTCTGGATGGCGGAATCCTTCAACCACCAGAGGGATAAATCCCTGCCCGGCGTGTCTTCGGAAGAGACAAAGGGGATGAAGTGGAAGACGACCTGGTGGGACCGTCTCAAGTCAGCCAGGGAAACGGCAAGGCGTCGCCTTTCCTCCAGGAGTTTCGCCAGCCTGTGGCGAAAGGAGTCAAGGCTCCTGTCGATCTCGACAACCACGCCCTCGATGCCCAAGTCCACGCGCTCCCTCGCCCGATCGAGAACTTCCTCGTTGAGGGAACTCCAATCTTTCCACTCAAGAGCTTCGAGCATGCCTAGAACCTTGGCGCGTGTAAATTTCAGGGTTTCTTCCTCTTCCGAGGGAGGCCCCATATCTGCAGGGCTAACGACGTGAAGAAGCCCGAAGTCGTGAAGGGTTTCAACGACCTCGGATCGTTCCTGGGTCAAGCCCCACACGGCCAGCCGGAGCATTTCACGGATCAATGGGAACCCCCCTTCGCTTCCCCGCAGGCGGAGCAAAGAAGGGACATGCTTTCCCGGGCCAGTTCTTCCAGCAACTTTTTCCTGTCGAACCCCGACAGGAAATTCTGGTAACGTTGGTCTAGAATCTCCTGCAGGGAGGCAATGATCTGCTCCCGGCGGTTCTTCATGTTCGCACGCTCGGCATGGGCTTGGGAAAGAGTGTTTTCCTCCATTTGGTCGAGACGTTCGACGACTTCGTTCCTCCGAGCCTCAAGTGCCGATTCCTCCAGCAAGAAAGAGGCCTCCAGATCTCTCCTGTAGGCCTCTATTTCGGATTCCGCAGGCCAAGCCCTCGAATGCTTGCTTCTGTTTTCAGCCGTTTCCGTCATGGGTCCGCTTCTCCATCATGTGTTCAAAAAACGCTCCCCTGTCGATGATTCCAATGAGCCGCCCGTTTTCAACAACGGGCAGCCGCTTGATCCTCTTTCGGATCATCATGTCGGCAACGGTCACGAGACTTGCCGTGGGTTCAACGTAGCATGGGTGGGCATTCATCAGTTCCCCAACGGTGCGGTTCGCAACGGAAGCCAACCTGTCGACCAGGCTCCCTTCGGAACTGTCAAGGAACGAGCTCTGGGCCAAAAATTCAAGGTAGGTTGGAAATGCGGCCTGCAGAATATCGGTCTCCGAGAGAAACCCGATGAGAACCCAATCGTCCTTCACCACCGGCAAACCGGTCAGCCTCTGGTTGTACAGGACGTGAAGCGCATCTTCCACCCGATCCTTCTCGGTCACGGCCGTCAGGTCCTTGTGCATGATCTCGTGCGCTTGCGATTTCATGCTTCCTCCCCGCCGTTCCACCTGTCCAGGCCGAAACGCTTCAACAGGACAAGGAAGGCAAAGAGCGCAAGGCCCAGATCCTTCCTGAAGCGGGTTCTCGGTTCCTGGCAAAGGCGGAAAAGCCACTCGAGCCCGGCTTTCTGCATGTAGGCCGGGGCCCGCCTGAGCCTGCCCGAAAGAACATCGAAACTCCCCCCGACTCCCATGGCGACGATGTGTCCCAGAGAGTGCAGGTTCCTGTGAATAAACAGTTCCTGCTGCGGCACTCCCAGCCCGACAAAAACGATGCGTGAGCCGGCTTCGCGGATCATCCTGCAAACCGCTTCTTCCTCGTCCCTTCTAAAATAGCCGTGATGCGTTCCTGCGACGACCATTCCGGGGTACATGGCCGAAAGCTTCTCCGCTGCGGACCTTGCAATGCCCTCTTTTGCGCCAAGGAAGAAGACGGGGCATTTTTCCGATGCGGAAAGCCTGCAAAGCTGTTCCATGAATTCAACACCCGGTATTCTCTGCTGCACGGGAGTGCCCAGGATCTTGAGGGCTTGGATGAGTCCCATCCCGTCCGGCAGGACAAGATCCGCTTCGCGGGTCACGGAACGGTATGCCTTGTCGTAGCGGCTCCTGAGTGCGGCCAGCGCATCCGGGGTCACGACAACATAGCCTCTATTGCCGAAAGAGACCCACGACTTGACCTTGGAAAGGGCAAAGTTTAGCGAGACGTTGTCCACGCGTATCCCCCACAGCGAGGGGTTTCTTTCGCTCCCCCTGCCTGCCGGGGCGATGATCTTTCCGAGGACCGGAAAAACGAGGAACAACACCGAACCCGTCGCCGTAGCGATGGCGGCGAAATAAAAATCCATCTGGGCCAGTGCAATCGCAAGGGCGAATGAAGAGCAGATCCCGGCGACAAAGCGGACCGCCGTCGGGTGATCCAGCCCGCGATCCACCAGCTTGCGGTAAAGGGACATGTTTGCCTGGGGGCGGTTCGCAACTGCCCGGCTGACGAACTGAAGGGAAAATTCCATGATCGGCAAGGCAAAAAGGCCAATCGGGAGAACCATGAGTGTCGTAAAGGCTACGCCCTTGCTGACACCGACTGCGGATGCGCCTGCGGCGAGCATCCCCCACATCGCTGCCAGCGGTTCTCCCAGCCTGCGATAAACCTGCCCGTGCCGGCTCCAGAAAACCGCCAGGAAAAGAAGAGCGGCCATTCCGAGGTAGAAGGACTCGGAAAAAGCCCGGGTCGCCGGAAAACCAACCAGGAGGATGAGGCTCCAGCAGGTGGCGAGAAGGTAGCCCGCAAGGCCGGGGACCTGGTCAAGCTCCTGCATGAGCAATGGGAACAGCCCCATCCACAGGGATGTGACGATGACTGAAACCAGGGGGGAAAGGTAAAGATATCGTCCTTCGGGGAGCCCGATGAAAAAGATGCGGGGTCCGAAAAGGGCGATGATGGCCCCGAGAACCGGGTATGCCCAGCGAAGATCGCGGTTGCGGTAGATGCGCTGGCAGATCCCGATGAGGCAAGCCCCGCAACCCGCCGAAACGATCAGGCGGATTGTCGAACTCTGCGACACCAGGCCAAAAACCAGCCAGCAAGCAACGAAGAGAATGTCCTTCATGTAGTCGTACTGATCTCGCTCGAGGAAACGGCGCAGCAGGCGTTGGAATGCTACGCATACGATCCCGATCAGGCCGACCTGGTAAAGGACGTCCCATTGGACCACGATCGGCGACATGGATATCCCCCTTAATGGCGCAAGTAATGAGGCCCTGCGAGGGCCGAAATCCAGGGATATTCTATCACAATGGGGGCCTAAAATGCGATGAAAAGCCAAGCGGGGACGTCACCTATTGCTGGGTGACGTCCCCGCTTCCACTATCGGATTTCCTCGATTCCTCCCATGTACGGGACGAGCGGTTCGGGAATCGTGACTGATCCGTCTTTCCGCTGGTAGTTCTCCAGCACGGCGATCAGGCACCTTCCGATTGCGATTCCCGATCCGTTCAACGTGTGGACGAAGCGGGTTTTGCCTGTCTCCCTCGAACGGAAGCGGGTGTTCATGCGGCGGGCCTGGAAATCTTCGCAGTTGCTGCAAGAACTAATTTCCCTGTATTTATCCTGTGAGGGAAGCCAGACCTCTATGTCGTAGGTCTTGCTGGACGCGAATCCCATGTCCCCGGTACAGAGGCAGATGACCCGGTAAGGGAGGCCCAGGATCTGGAGAACCCTTTCCGCGTTGTTCGTGAGTTTCTCGAGTTCTTCATAGCTGGAATCGGGATGGACGATCTTGACCATCTCAACCTTGTCGAACTGGTGCTGACGGAGCATTCCGCGCACATCGCGGCCGTAACTGCCAGCTTCCCTTCGGAAACAGGGCGTGTAAGCGGTCAGGTTGATGGGAAGCTCTTCCTCCTTCAGGATTTCTCCCGCCCTGAGATTGGTCAGCGGGACTTCCGCCGTGGGAATGAGCCAGAGATCGTCACCTTCGCAGCGGTAGAGTTCCTCCGAAAACTTGGGCAATTGGCCGGTGCCGCGCATGGTCAAAGAGTTGACCATGAAGGGCGGTTCGATTTCTTCATATCCGTGTTCCCTCGTGTGGAGGTCGAGCATGAAGTTCAGGAGGGCCCTTTCGAGCCTTGCCCCGGCCCCCTTTAACACGGTGAAACGAGCCTGGGCAAGCTTTGTGCCCCGGTCGAAATCCATGATACCCAACCCTTCACCGATCTCCCAATGGGGGCGAGGTTCAAAGGAAAAAGCTGGTGGTGTGCCCCATCGGCGAATTTCCGGGTTGTCGTTTTCGTCGGCACCCACGGGGACGGAAGAATGAGGCATGTTGGGAAGTTGGAGAAGAAGTTCCTCAAAACGGTTTTCCACCGAGGCAAGTTCCCCGTCCAGTTCCTTGACACGGGCACCGGCGTTGCGAAGCGTCTCCATCAGGGAGGCCTTCTCCGGGTCGTCCTTTTTCAGGGCTGCGACTTTCCTGGATCCTTCGTTCCGCGCAGCCTTGAGAGCCTCAACCTCGTTGAGGAGCTCCCTTCTGCGTGCGTCGAGAGTCTGGGCTTCCTCGATAGGCCAGGACGCATGCCGGTATTCAAGCATTTGGCGGATAGCGTCGGGGTTTTCCCGGATCACTTTCGGGTCGAGCATGGATCAAGCCTCCCCTGCGCGCCTGACTTCCCTCAGGAGGTCCGCCATTTCCAAAGCTGCCAGAGCCGCATCTGTCCCCTTGTTCCCGGCCTTGCTCCCGGCCCGCAAAAGTGCCTGTTCCAGGTTGTCGGTCGTCAGGACTCCGAAGGCGACCGGAATCCTCTGGTCCAGGGAGATGACGGCCAGTCCCTTGGAAACTTCTCCCGCCACGTAGTCGAAATGGGGGGTATCCCCGCGGATGACGGCCCCAAGTGCGACAATGGCGTCGTAACGCCCGCCCAGGGCGATCTCCTTCACCGCAAGGGGCGTTTCCCATGCGCCCGGAACCCAGTACACGTCGATGTCCTGTGCCTTGACCCCATGCCTGACCAGGGCGTCCTTCGCACCTTCCAGGAGTTTCCCGGAAATGAGCTCGTTGAAGCGGGAGATGACAATCGCAAAGCGAAGGCCCGATCCGATCAGTTTTCCTTGAAACGTCTGCATAATTTCCCTCTCCCCTCTTGAGGCGGTCAGTCATTCCCCGATGGATTCAGCGGGGGGTTCTTCAATGTGCAGGAGGTGCCCCATCTTTTCCTGCTTGGCATGGAGATAGAAAGCATTGAACGGGTTTGCCTTCACTTCCAACGGGACCCTTTCGGTGATCTTCAGGCCGTATCCCTGTAGTCCCACTATTTTCCTTGGGTTGTTCGTGAGGATCCGTAGGCTTTTAAGCCCCAGGTCAGCCAGTATCTGGGCGCCCACCCCGTAATCCCTCAGGTCGGGGTCGTACCCCAGGGCCACGTTCGCCTCGACGGTGTCGAGTCCCTTTTCCTGGAGTTCGTAAGCTTTCAGTTTATGGAAAAGCCCGATTCCCCGGCCTTCCTGGCGCATGTAGAGGATGACTCCCCTGCCCTCCCTTTGCACCATTTCCATCGCTTCGTGGAGCTGCGGCCCGCAGTCGCAGCGGAGCGAACCAAGGACATCCCCGGTGAAACACTCCGAATGGACACGCACCAAAACGTTTTCCTGTCCCAGGACGTCCCCCATGACGAGTGCGATATGAAGCATGTCCTCGCTGTCGTCGAGCACGAAGTGGTAGGCATGGGCAACGAAATCGCCATATGCGGTCGGGAGGCTCACGCTTGCGACCCTTTCCACGAGTTTGTCGCGCATGTGCCGGTAGCGGATAAGGTCTTCGATCGATACGATGCGAAGGTCATGTTTATCCGCGAATTCGAGCAGTTGCGGCAACCGGGCCATGGACCCGTCGTCGTTCATGATCTCGCAGATCGCTCCCGCCGGGTTCAAGCCTGCCATTCTGGCCATGTCGACCGCAGCTTCCGTATGCCCCGCACGCTTGAGGACCCCGCCTTTTTTCGCGGCAAGGGGGAAAATATGACCAGGCCGCCTTAGGTCCTCGGGCTTCGATCCCGGGTTTGCCAGCACACGGGCTGTGCGGGCCCTTTCAGCGGCGCTGATTCCTGTCGTCGTTCCTTCCTTGGCGTCGACGCTTACGGTGAAGGCGGTCCCATGAAGATCTGAATTTTCCTTCACCATCAGGTCAAGCTTCAACCGGTGTGCCTGGTCGGCCGTGACCGGTACGCAAAGAAGTCCCCGGGCGTGGGTCACCATGAAATTGATGTCCTCCGGGCGCGCGAGTTCCGCGGCCATTACGAGGTCCCCTTCGTTTTCCCTATCCTCGTCGTCGACGACGATGACCATTTTCCCGCACCGGATGTCCTCAAGGGCATCCGAGATGGGGTGAAAGACACGTCCTTCCGGTTTGCAGATCACGGTGTAATCCTCCTCGCTAAAAGCCCACTAGACCCAGCCACCCTGGCGGAGGGTATCCCAAGTGATCCCACCGCCGGGAGTCGTCTCCCGGCGAATATTCTCTCGGGGCGAGAGAAGTCGCCGTACATACTTTGCGATGAGATCGGTCTCCAGGTTAACAGCCTCGTTTTCGGTGAGATTCCCTAGAGTCGTCTGGCGCAGGGTCTCCGGGATCAGGCCGACTGAGAAAACGGCGGTTGCGGGATCAGAGTCGATAACGGTCAGGCTGACTCCGTCCAGGGCCACGGAACCCTTCGGGACGATCATGAGGACAAGCTCCTTTTCGGTCATCAATGTCATGCGACGGGTTCTTCCACGCCCTTCGATTCCCGCCAGTGTGCAAAGCCCGTCAATGTGGCCGGTCACGAGGTGGCCGTCAAGTCGACCACCAAGGGCTAGTGCCCTTTCCAGGTTCACGGGGTCTCCCGTTTTGAGCTTCCCGAGCGTTGTCTTCGTTAGGGTTTCCTCCATCATCTCAGTGACAAAACGGTCCCTGTCGAGCCCGGTGACGGTAAGGCAAGCCCCCATGACGGCAACGGACTGTCCCCTTGAAAGAGAGGGAACAAGTCCCGGAGCCCGGATTTCGAGAGTCGTCACGTCAACGTTTCGAGACAGTCTCAGTACGGTGCCGATTTCCTCTACAAGGCCGGTGAACATTTCGGGTTGACCTCCAGCCAGAGATCTCCTTCGACCTGCTTTATTCTAGCAGGCGAGAGAGCGATCGCTTCGCCCATATGGTCAAGCGAAAGTTCTCCAGCCAGCTGAAGTCCGCGGCCAAGGAAGACCGGTGCGACGAAAAGGGAGTACTCGTCGACCATCTGTGCTTTAATGAAAGTGCTGATCACCGAACTCCCCCCCTCGACCAGCAGCATGGAAACGCCCTCGGAGGCAAGGGTTGAGAGAATCTCTTCCAATTTGGGGCGTCCGGTCGCTGCGTCGATCGCAACTCGCCTTATTTTGGCGCCCCGGCTTTCAAGAGCGTTTGCCCTTTCAGACGGTGCGTTTTCACTTGCGAGGAAAAGGCATTTCCCATCTCCGATGACTTTTGCGCCCAGGGGTGTACGAAGCTGGCTGTCGAGGATGACGCGCAAGGGGGATCTTCCTTCCACAAGGCGGACGGTCAGTTCGGGATCGTCGGAAAGGACGGTCCCGACACCGACAAGAACCGCGTCATGTTCCGATCGAAGCAGGTGCGCCTTGCTCCTTGAAAGCGGGCTGCTGATCCACTTGCTCTCTCCCCCGGCGAGGGCAATGTCGCCGTCCAGGCTCATCGCAGCCTTGACTGTGACCCAGGGTCGATTCAGTGTCATTGTCCGGATGAACCCCCGATTAAGCCATTTGCATTCATTTTCCAGCACGCCGGCTGTGGTTTCTATCCCGGCTTCTTCCAGGCAGGCCAGTCCTGCCCCGTTGACTCGCGGGTTTGGATCCCTCATGCCCGTAACGACTCGGGCGACGCCTGCTGCGGCTAGCTGTGGTGCGCAGGGGGGGGTCTTGCCGAAGTGCGAGCAAGGTTCCATGTTGACATAGGCGGTTGCCCCCGAGGCCAGGTCACCCGCCATACGAAGGGCTTCGACTTCGGCATGCGGGCCTCCGTAACGGCGGTGATATCCCCAGCCTACGACGGTACCTTCCTTTACAAGGACGCAGCCAACCCGCGGATTGGGGCTTACGGAACCGGTTCCCCTCTCGGCCAGGCTGATGGCCATCCGCATGTAATGTTCATGAGTGGTCCTATCGCTTTGGTTCATCCCGTTACTCCTTCCAGATGTTCGAGAATCCGTCGAGCGAGATCCGGACCGATTCCCGGAATCGAGGACACCAAGGTCCCGGGTTCGGCCGCGGCGATGTGCTGGATGCTGCCGAACCTGGACAGCAATGCGGCGGCCCGCTTTCTACCTACCCCGGGGATTTCCTCGAGGATTGAACGGCGGTTTCTGCTTTCTCGCTTTCGGGTGTGGGCTGAAACCGCAAACCGGTGAGCCTCGTCCCTCAGCCTCTGTAAAAGCTGCAGGGCGGGATCTTCCCTGCCAGGGACCAGCGGGAGATCGCCAAAAAGAGTGTATACCGCTTCTTCCCGTTTTGCCAGAGCGATAATCGGAATCTCCGCGAGGTCAAGTTCCTGGAGGGCCTTTTCCGCAAAAAGCAGCTGCTGTGCGCCTCCGTCGATCACGATGAGCTGTGGGAGGGGGTCTTCCCCCTGCAGGGAACGCCTGTAGCGGCGGCTGAGTGTTTCACGGATCGAACGGAAGTCGTCGATCCCATCGACGTCCCGGATGGCGAATTTGCGGTAGAGGGAGGGATTGGGTATTCCCTGTTCGAACACGACGACAACTCCGTAGGTTTCCTTTCCCGAGAAGTGGGAAATATCGAAACAATCGATCCTCCACGGGACCGAGGAAAGACCGAGAAGGGACTGGAGGCGGAGGAAAGCTTCCCACGTGTCCTTGTCCAGGTCTTCGGGCAGGACGCGGTTCCGTTTTTGGCGGGTGAAGCGCCAGATGGCGCGTATCGTGTCCCGCAGGCGGGCTGCCTCTTCGAAATGAAGAGCCGTAGCGGCCTGTTCCATCCTGTGGCGCAGCTGCTCCACGAGATCCGTTACCCTCCCGCTCAAAAGGAGAACAAGGTCGGCGACAATCTCGCCGTACCGTGTTGCGCTGCAGCCTCCCACGCAGGGGGCGAGACACCTTGCGAGCGCATGCCTGACACAGGGCCTGCCCGGAACCGGTGGGCAGGGTTCCGACGCGGTGCAGGTGCGAAGGGGGAAATGGCGCTCGACCAGCCGGGTCAGTTGGCGCAACTCGCCTACCCGTGTGAAAGGGCCAAAATAGGAGGCTCCGTCATCAGCCTTATGGCGGGTGATCAAAAGTCGAGGGAAGGTTTCTTTCGTCAGCTTTATCCAGGGGTAGCGTTCCCCCATCTTGAGCTCGACGTTGAAGAAAGGCTGGTATCGGCGTATCAGGCGAGATTCCACGATCAGCGCTTCGGCCTCTGATTCGGTGCGGATGAAGGATAGGTCTGCGAGGGAGTCAACGAGTTTTCGAAGCCGCGGGGAGGAGAAACCGCCATGCCTGAAGTAGGAAGAGACTCTCTTGCGCAGGTTCTTGGCCTTGCCCACGTAGATCACCGTGCCCCGGTCATCGTGCATGAGGTAAACACCGGGCCGCAGGGGCAGTTTCCTGATTTTTTCCTTCAGCGTCTCACTTGCCAATGACCGTCCTCCGACTTGTTCGTCCTTTATGATGCCTCTTACGCTATGGAAAACCCTTTCCGCATAGTATAGGATAGCCACAACAAGTCAACGAATCGGAGGTGTGTGCCCTTGAAGCTATACAACGACCTCTCCCGCAGGAAGGAGGAATTCGTTCCCCTGATCCCCGGGGAAGTGCGTTTCTATGTCTGCGGCCCGACGGTCTATGACTTTTTCCATATCGGCAACGCCCGTCCCTTCATTGTTTTTGACGTCATGCGGCGTTACCTGGAGTCGACCGGGCAAAAGGTCATTTATGTCCAGAACTTTACGGACATTGACGACAAGATGATCAATCGGGCCCGGGAACTCGGGATCACTGTCCCCGAGCTGGCGCAGCGTTTTATCGAGGCCTATTACGAGGATGCCGATGCGCTCGGAATCCGCAGGGCGACGGTGAACCCCAAAGCGACCGAACATATCCCGGAAATCATCGACCTCGTGGAAAAACTCGTCGAGAAGGGGCACGCCTATGTCGTGGAGGGCGATGTCTATTTTGAAGTTTCCACGTTCCCCGAGTACGGGAAACTCTCCAAGCAAACCCTGGAGGAACTTCAATCGGGGGCCAGGATCGATGTGGACGAGAGGAAGAGGCACCCTTTGGATTTTGCCCTGTGGAAAGCTCATAAACCCGGAGAACCCGCATGGGAAAGCCCCTGGGGGCCGGGACGGCCAGGGTGGCACATCGAATGCAGCGCCATGGCGATGAAATACCTGGGAGTGACGGCCGATATCCACGCGGGGGGAAGCGACCTCGTGTTTCCACACCACGAAAACGAGATCGCCCAGGCGGAGGCGGCAACCGGGAAACCCTTTATTCGAACTTGGGTTCACAACGGGTACCTATTGATGGACAACGAAAAGATGTCCAAATCACTGGGGAACTTCCTGACCGCCCGGGAGATGCGGAAGCACTTTTCCCCTCTCGCGATACGACTTTTCATGCTGAGTGCCCATTACCGTTCGCCCATAAACTTTTCCGACGATTCCCTGCGGCAGGCGACTTCCGCCGTCGAGAGGCTGAGAAACTGCTGGTCAGCCCTCCAGGAGGCGAAGGCCGACCCCAAGGCGCAGGCAAAAGGGCCGGGAGAATCGCTCCTGAAAGAGATTGAAAGGCTTAGGGGGCGGTTTATCGATGAAATGGAAGATGATCTCAACACCGCCGGAGCGCTGGGCGTTCTATTTGAAGCGGTAAAGACGATCAACAGCTCTCTCAGGGATGTTCCTCTCCCGGACGGGAAAGCCCTTTCGGAAGCCGAGGCATTCCTTGCTTTTGCGGATGATGTCCTCGGGGTCGTGGGGATAGGAAAGGAAAAGGATTCAGGGCCTTCGGACGAGGAAGTGGAAGGGAAAATCCAGGAGAGGGCCGCTGCTAAAAAAGCAAAGGATTTCAAGCGTGCGGATGCAATCAGGGCCGAACTCCTGGAACTGGGGGTGATCCTGGAAGACACGTCCCAGGGCACCCGTTGGAAGAGGCAGATTTGAATCTTTGCGAAAGTTCATGGAAGCCGCGGGGGAAGGATCGGATATCCGATCCTTCCCCTAATTTTTTCCCCCGCCACACTTCCTTGTTCATATGGTAGTATAAAAAAACATTAACCTGATAAATAAAGGGAGGGGTACGTGATGAAAATCCTCGTTCTGTTCTATTCAACCTACGGTCATGTCTACCGCATGGCGGAAGCCGTGGCATCCGGGGCCCGGGAAGTCGAAGGTGCAGAGGTCGTTCTGAAGCGTGTTCCGGAAACGTTGCCAGGGGAAGTGCTGGAAAAGATGGGTGCCGTGGAAGCCCAGAAGGCTTTTGAGTCCGTTCCAACGGCAACCGTAGCGGATCTTGCCGCTGCGGATGCCATTGTCTTCGGCACACCGACCCGTTTCGGCAACATGGCGGCCCAGATGCGCAGCTTTCTTGACTCCACGGGGGGGCTGTGGGCAGAGGGGGCCCTCGTGGGGAAGGTTGGGGGCGTCTTTACAAGCACGGGCACCCAGCACGGGGGCCAGGAGTCTACGTTGCTCGGGTTCCAGGTGACCCTCCTCCACCACGGTATGCTCATCGCGGGCCTTCCCTATGCTTTCCAGGGCCAGGTGAACAACGACGGGATCGTGGGTGGCAGCCCTTATGGAGCGACGACGATTGCGGGGACAAGGGGCGAGCGGATGCCGGGAGATATCGACCTGGCCGGAGCCCGCTTCCAGGGCAAATATATTGCGCTTTTGGCCTCGAGGCTGGCCCAGGACCGGGGTAAAATCCTGAGCCAGTTGATGGAATAAGGGGTTTCGGTCGGGGTCGCGGGTAAAACCCGCGGCCCCGGCTTTTTTTTCCCCGCTTGCAGTATAATGATCCTTTGTCCGGTTCCGGCCGGTGAACCCTTATTCCCTTTTGGAAGGATCTGTCCCATGCGAAAAATCGAAAGAATTCGAAACGTTGCCATCATTGCCCACATCGACCACGGAAAGACCACCTTGCTGGATTCGGTATTCCGTGCGGCACGCGTGTTCCGCGAAAACGCGAAGGTCGAGGAAAGAGTCATGGACAACAATGAACTGGAACGGGAAAGAGGCATCACCATTCGTGCCAAGCACTGCTCGGTTGAATGGAAGGACACGCTCATCAACATCATCGATACGCCCGGCCATGCTGATTTTTCGGGAGAAGTCGAACGGGTCCTTTCAATGGTGGATTCGGTGCTTTTGCTCGTCGATGCCAACGAAGGCCCCATGCCCCAGACGCGTTACGTCCTCATGCGTGCGCTGAAGGCGGGCTTGAAGCCGATCGTCGTGGTCAACAAGGTGGATCGCCCGAACGCTTCCGTGCAGAACGCACTCAACGCGACCTTCGACCTCTTTTTCGAACTGGGTGCCACCGATGAGCAGGCCGACTTCCCGGTTCTTTACGGGTCGGGGCTTCACGGCTGGTTTGTCCGTGACCTGGAACGGGACGAACACGTGGGGATGGATGCCCTTTTTGAAACAATTGTCGAAAATGTCGATCCCCCTTCGGGAGATCCTCAAAAACCCTTCCTCCTGCAGTCCACCACCCTGGCCTGGAACGACTACATCGGACGGATCGGCTGCGGCAAGGTTCTGCAGGGCCGGGTCAAGATTGGAGACCCCATCCTGCGGACTGGCACGGCCTGGAAAGGGCATGACAGGAAGGAATGGGAGGTCTCCGGGAGAGAGAGCGCGAAAGTGACCCACCTTTGGGTGACCCACGGACTACAGCTTGTCGAGGCGGAGGAAGTCGGGGCTGGTGACGTGGTCTGGATTTCGGGACCTGAAGAAATCCAGATCGGCGACACCCTTTCGTCGGCCGAAACGCCGGATATCGTGCTGGCCCCTCTGACAATCGAGGAACCGACCGTATCCATGTTCTTCCTCGTCAACACGGGCCCCTTTTCGGGGAAGGAAGGACGTGCCGTGACGCTCAGGCAGATCCGCGACCGACTGATGCGGGAAGCCCGGGTCAACGTCGCTCTTCGGGTGGAAGACCTCGGTCGCCCGGACGGTATCAAGGTTTCGGGACGCGGAGAACTGCACCTGGCCATCCTGATCGAGGAAATGCGCAGGGAAGGCATGGAGTTCTGCGTCTCCAGGCCTGAGGTCATCACCGACAGGGATTTCGAGGGGAACCTTCTTGAACCGATCGAACAGTTGATCATCGACGTTCCGGAGGAACACCAGGGGGTTGTTATAGAAAAGGTGTCGAAGCGCAAGGGCGAGTTCACGAGCGTGCAGAATCTCGGTACCGGCCTTCTTCGCCTGGAATTCAACATTCCGACGAGGGGCCTGATTGGTTACCGGAACGAGTTTCTCACGGATACCCGCGGCCTGGGAATCATGTCATCCCGCTTCATCGGTTACGACCTCTGGCGCGGCGAGGTGACGGGCCGAAGCAGGGGGTCCCTGGTGAGCATGGACACCGGCGAGGCGACGAGCTACCAGCTGGAAAACCTCCAGGAACGGGGAACCCTGTTCGTTTCCCCGATGGACCGGGTCTACGAAGGAATGGTCGTGGGCGAACACTCCCGTACGAATGACCTTCCCTGCAACCCGACAAAGAAGAAGCACGTCACCAACCACCGGTCAGCCACCAAGGACAATACGGTTATCCTCGATGTCCCCCGCCGCCTTACCCTGGATACGGCGCTGGAGTGGATTGCCGAGGACGAACTTGTGGAAGTCACCCCGCTATCGGTCAGGGTCAGGAAGATCATCCTGAACCATGATGCCCGCAAAAAGGCTGCCCGGCGGGGATCAGCGGACGAGGACGACGCCTAGGCGCCGGGAAGGAAACAACAGGATGAAAGGTTTTGCATTCAATGCCCCAACGACGGTGATTTTCGGGAGCGGGTCGATCTCTTCGATACCCGAACGTGTGTCGAAACTGGGTTGCAGTAAACCGCTTATCCTTACAGGGCCGAGGATCGGAAGTTCGCCGCTTCTTGATGAACTGAAACGCCCCATGGAACTATCGGGGCTCGAGTTCAGTGTCTATGACAGGGTCAGCCCGGAACCTCCGGCTGAAGCGGTTGAAGAGGCCGCCAGTTTCATTCGGCAGGGCGGATTCGATCTCCTGGTCGGTTTTGGGGGCGGCAGCACGATGGATTTTACGAAAATCTCGTCGATCCTGGCCCTTCACGATTTACGGGTAGAAGACATGGCAGGGAACGACAGGGTTCCCGCAAGGGGACTTCCTACGATCATGGTTCCTACGACGTCCGGTAGCGGTTCCGAGGTCTCTCCGGTTGCGGTCATGTCCTTTCCGGACCAAGGAATGAAGAGGGGGATCGCAAGCCGTTGCCTCATACCGGACGCGGCGATCGTGGATCCCGCGCTGACCCTGGGGTTGCCCGCGGAGATTACGGCCAACACGGGAGTAGACGCCCTTATCCACGGCGTTGAGTCCTTCCTGTCGCTGAAGGCGAATCCACTCAGCCAGAATCTTTCGCTCATGGCTTGCGAGAACATCGCCCAGAATCTTGTCCGGGCCGTTCGCTTCGGTGGCGATCTGGAGGCAAGGGAAGGGATGTCCCTGGGCAGCCTGACTGCCGGGCTGGCCTTCTCCATGGCCGGGACGGCAGCGGTTCACGCACTGGCCTACCCTCTCGGGGGGCAATTTCACGTCCCGCACGGAGCGGCGAATGCGGTTATGCTGAAGCCGGTCCTTGAATTCAACCTTACGGCGTGCCCGGAACGGTTCGCACGCCTGGCCATGGCTTTTGGTGTCGACGAGCCGGGGAATTCGGGGGCGTCTGCAGAAGCCTTCATCCGGGTCGTGAACGACCTGAGCGAAAAGGCCGGGGTGAAAACACGCCTCAGGGATCTCGGGATTCCGGCAGAAGCCCTGGGAACCATGGCGGAAGCTGCGATGAAGGAAGTCCGCCTCCTCGAGAACAATCCGCGAGTCGTGACCCGGGAGGATGCGGAACAGATCTACATTAAGGCCTGGTAGCCTGGATTAGCCCCAGTTTCCCTTCCTTCCGCCAGGAGCGGTTCGATCTTCTCCAGCATATGCAAAGTATGCGATCCTTTCCAAAATACCCGTCCGCAGGAGGGGCATTCGTGAAAGGAATCATAGAACAGGCGGGTCATGGGCTGAAGGCGGTCCATGACCTTTTCCTTGTCGACCGGGACCAGGACGGCATTGCACCTCACGCACCTCGAAAATGGTTTTGACAGGCAAGCCAGGCCATACTGGCGGACGATTTCGGCCAATTGCTTCCAGGGTTCCTCACTGCGGATGAGACAGCCAAAAAGAACGAGCCGCCGTTTCAGGAGATTCCTGTCCCTGGAGAGGACGACGCGGTTTTCATCGTGAGCCCGGCGGGCGATTTCCCTGTCATCGAGCCCCGGATCAATGAGCGTGTCGAACCCGAGAGCCCGAAGGAGCTTTCCTGCGCCGGCCACGTTGATGTCTGCAATGAAGGCGACATCAATGGGGAAATACGGTTTCCCGTCATTCTTCCAGGGAGAAGGTCTCGGAGGGATGTGCGGGAAAGCCTCGAGCCTGTCGTCGAAACCGACCGGGTGGAGAAAATCCGATTCATGGCTGTTCACGGTTAGCCGCCCGATTTCCGTATGGGGAATTCCCAGTGTTTCGATAAGGTCCTTCGCAGCACGAGGGAAAGAACGGCGGGAAGGTGTGCCTTTCCTCGCGTCCCGGATATCGGCCAGGGTTCCGTGAAACTTGATTTCGGGCATTCCTTCCACTCCTTTCTCGCTTGTTTCGGCCGGGCTTGGGTGGGAAAATGTCCCCATGCCGGAAAAAACAAATGAAAACACAAGCCTGCAAGGCGAAATAGAGAGGATCACCTACCGTGACGACCAGACAGGGTATAGCGTCGTTCGCCTGAAAGTCCCGGGAATTGCCCGCCCGATCACGGCTGTGGGTATCCTTCCCGTTGCATCTGCGGGGGAATCCCTTTCACTTTCAGGCAAATGGGTGATCCATCCCCGCTTCGGCAAGCAGTTCCAGGTTTCTTCGTGTCGTCCTTCGGTTCCCGTGACCGCCGCCGGGATAGAGAGATACCTCGGGAGCGGGGTGATCAAGGGCGTTGGACCCGTGACGGCAAGGAAAATCGTTCAGGCTTTCGGCGAAAAGGCGCTCGAAGTCCTGGACCGTGAACCGGATCGCCTCGGCGAGGTAAACGGAATCGGCAAGTCGCGCCTTGGCGTCATCAAAGCCGGGTGGTCGGCCAGGACCGTTGCAAGGGAAGCCCTGCTCTTCCTCTACTCCGTGGGTGTCGGGGCAGGGCTTGCCGAAAAAATACTACGACGCTATGGTGAACGGACGGTTGAGTGCATACGTGACAACCCTTATTGCCTCGCCGAAGAGGTTTGGGGCATCGGTTTCCTCACCGCGGACCGCATCGCAGCCGAGTTGGGCATTGCACGCGACTCCTCCATTCGTGTGGATGCGGGCATCCTTCACATCCTTCGCACCCTTTCCGAGGCGGGTCATCTTTATTCCCCGCTCCCCGAACTGCTTTCCAAGGCCTCCGGACTTCTCGGGGCCGACTCTGGAATCTTGAGCGAAGCGGTCTCCAGGAACGTCACGCGAGGAAGCCTGGTCCTCGAGGAGCATGACGGCGAAGAGGCCGCCTACCTCATTTCCTCCTATAAGGCGGAAATGCACGTCGCGCGCCGCCTAAAAGCCCTTCTTTCCTCTCCCCGGTCCGGCCAGTGCGTCGCGGAGAATTTCGAAAAGTTTGTCGACCGCTACCCTATCCGCTTATCCGAAAAGCAGGTCGAGGCGCTGAGAATTTCACTCGAGGGACGGGTCCTTATCGTCACAGGCGGTCCGGGAACAGGCAAGACCACGCTCGTAAAGGCTCTCCTGAGACTCCACGAAGGGCAAAACAAGAGAATACTGCTTGCCGCTCCAACGGGGCGCGCCGCGAAGCGTTTGCACGAAACGACGGGACAGGCCGCAAAAACCGTTCACCGCCTGCTCGAATACAGGGTACAGGACGGCACCTTTGCGCGCAGTGCGGAAAACCCTCTCGATTGCAGCCTT